>Ga0065711_1002670_pt1 | contig 32275 bp, 21 predicted proteins | sample Hoacrofraction12_FD_59098 | JGI IMG/M metagenome (GOLD analysis project Ga0065711, IMG submission 59098) | Hoatzin crop microbial communities from Cojedes, Venezuela - Epithelial fraction 12 v2 (version 2) | ecosystem: Host-associated > Birds > Digestive system > Esophagus > Crop | place...
ACCAACACCCGCCTCACTACACCCTCCTTTCAGGTAGTTGTAGAGAGCAATAAGGTCCCCCCTCAGCCTCCTCTTCTCCAGACTAAACAGCCCCAGCTCCCTCCCTCGCTCCTCATTAGACTTGTTCTCTAGACCCCTCACCAGCCTCGCTGCCCTTCTCTGGACACGCTCCAGCAACTCAATGTCCTTCTTGTAGTGAGGGGCCGAAAACTGAACACAGTACTCCAGGCGCTGCCATGCTCAGCCCATGCTACGTGCAAATGAAGGATGAAGAAGTAGTAAACATCACTTTCACGGATTGCATGAAAGCCATTATACGTGTACTTACAATCAGCTTCACCCTGTTCTTTGCTGGTGATGAAGCACACCTTCAGGGACAACCCCTGTTACACCTCCTAAAAGCTAGCAGTGGTGAAACACCTATGGGGATCTCTAGAGGGCCTCTGAAAATGCATGGCCATCCAAGCTCTCCATCAGTATTGCATGGAGGAGAGCAGAGAAATGCCTCCATGCTAGCACTGGACTCATGGAGATTAGCAAAGCCATTGTGCTGCTAAGTAACATGGAGCGCAACCATGGATAGGGACTCCTATGAGAACCCAGGCAGCCAAAAAGTGCCTGGTTCCTGACCCTTGCATACTGCTTTAGTTGCTTTGAATGCAACAAAGTCTCACATATGCATCTCTTGGCCTTGGTCACCAGTATTTGCAGATCCTGACAGCCTAGGCAGGGTAACCAACATTTTCTCAGCTCTGGGACTAACAGCCCTTCTGTCTTCCCATCCTTTAAGGCCCACCTGTAATGACACCCACTGCTTTCCAGCCCTCCAGAGATGCCAACAGGACATGACTGGAGGATGAGAAGCGCATGGCATTTGTGCAATACCGAGCAGATCAAGCCTTTAACACAGCTCTGCTATTTAAAGTGAACAGCCATAAAAGACTACCAATGATATCAGAAACTCAGGGGAGTGATGGAAGCAACTCAGGTCTCCAGAAGCACTTAATCTTTCACGGCTGGTTTTCCTTCCCTGTCTCAAGCTGCGGGCCTCAGCACTTCCTGAGCGGGGACACTCAACAGGACTGAAAGTGGAAGGCTCATCCCTTGGAGTGTATGAGGAGTTTGAGGAGAGAAGGCATCCAAGGAGAGACTGTGCAGCTAAGCTCTTCACCTCCAGGAGTTCCTGCCTCTACCTCCTCTGAAGCAGCGTACCTGTTCATATGGTCACCTAGATTGTGTGACGCAGTAGTGGGTGCTCATCTGGCATCGTCTATGCTCCTTTTCTCAGCCCCCCTTCCTCCAGTGAGTGCTGGGATCCCTTCCACTGCAGTACCTGCTCATGGCCATGGCTACTGTGCTTTGCCCACAGAGGCCACATTTTTTTTCAGACAGAAGATAAAAGTGGTGAAATATCTCTCTGTCTTAGAGGGGACAGAGCTCCTTCTTCCTTGCTGGGTATTGCAAAGAGAGCATAGTCAGTCCCTCTTCTCCTCAGTACGGGCAAGTTCTTCCAGTTGTTGCCAGGGTGGCTTTACTAACTCACAACCTCAAATAAGACACAACTGAAAAAGGGAGAGACAGCTTGCAAAGACCTCTGTCTCTATCCAATTCAGCATGACAAGCAAGGGCTGGCAGCATTGCATATCACTGCACAGATGCTGGACAATGAGAGATTGATTCTTGTCAAACCAGGCCAAGTGAAAACACTTTACCTAAGCTGAGCAAGACTCCCCTTGCCATTACTCTGCATAATGTAAGCAGAACCTGTGGACAGGTGCAGTGACTGATACCACAACATCCAAGAAGCCTGCTCTCTGGGAAATACAGCAGGTAAGGGGTGTGAATTCACTTTGCTGAGTGGAAGTTCAAGTTTATAACCCCTAATGTCTTGCCAGAGGTTCAGTGTTTGACTGCTGAACATCCCCCGGGGGCGGGTAGGGGACGGAGATGAAGGTCTGCCTTGGTATGCATTTCTGCATGCTTTTTTCTATTTAATAAACAATGATTGGAGTTAATGACATTGCCTGCATTTGCAGTCTTGAGCTTCCCACGGCACAGTTAGGAATGATAGGGACAGGAAGATCAGATCCAAGCTTCCCAGGATAAAGAGGATCATGATGGACCACAGCCCAAAGGAGCAGTGCGCAGAGCTGTGTGTCGAGAGGAGGAAAGCGGGAGGTGTGATATAAGTCACTGCCAGTCCATTTCATCCTCGGATCCACACATCTGCAAGCCAGGATAAGGTGGGAACATGGCAACTGGCAGGGGGTAAGGGGCACATCATGCCCAGTTGCCAGTGCTCCCAAAAACTGGCAATAAAGTCTCACAATCCCCAAATAAGATGCAACTGAAATAGGCAGGGTTAACTTGCATTGGCGTGTGACCCTTACCCTTCAACATGTGCAGGGTAGCAAAGAAACACACATGAATCAGGCTCTTTCTGTTCCCAAGGCTTCTTTTCAAGCACCTGTAACTTAAAAAGAGCCTGGCTCCTGGGAACAGTGGGAATTCTCCTCTGTTCCTCAGAGCCTCTTGCAGTCCTTACAGGTAAAAATAAAATAAAATAATAATAAAAAAGTCAGTCCTTAGCTGAAAGAAACATCCAATTTCTGTCCTGTAAAACACCTATTCTATAACGATGTTCACATTTTGAGAGACATCCAGTTTCTGGCACTGCTGTGGCCCATTATTATTTTTGACACTCTTCTAGGTCTACCACAGGATACGTGCTTTGACTCTAAACATCTGCTTGGTCCATGCTGCACTGTCTGGGAGAGAATAACCTGCTTGATTTACCAGCTATTTCTGCTTTCAGAGTGCTCTTCATCAAAGACTTGAGTAAGCCCATGACCTATCCAAATGATACTGCTGTGAACCATGCCTAGACAACATGTTTTCCTGTTGTTCTCTGAGAAATGGCTTTGGACTGAAACTGTACAGTGTCCCTGATTTGGCCTGGGACAATTGAGTTGTTTGGTATCAAGGTAGCTGGCATGAAAAAGAGAGGCCCCTGACAGTGTGACCCAACAGCGAGGGGATTTTGCTTAGGGGTCCAGCTAGAGAAAAGGTAAATACAGGCAGAGACCAGCCCAACTCCTGGTAGCAAGCCTACTAAACTCCAAGTCCAGCAGGCACCCAAAAGAAAGGCAAATGCCATCATCCCACATGTACTGATGAAGAAGGATGTAAACATCTGACATCTATGAACTTGGAGCACAAATCTCAGAAGAGGAACAAGAAAGGATCAAAGATACAAGTGCTAGGCTAAGCAAGATCCAATCTGGCATGCCAGTCTGCCAATACAGAATATTATACCAAATATCTATCAGGACTAAAGCTGATATTCAGTTGCCCTCAGAACATTCTCTACACAAATTTGACCCAACATCGCTGAGATGCTTGTGTCATGTTGCTGAGGTGTTTCTAATCTAATCCTAGATATCTTACCAGGGGTTTTATCCTAGATGTAAATGTACTTGTTATTCTACTGGTTAGGGCACCGACTTTTGATATAGGAGACTCAGGTTTGCATTCCTATCCTGAATTAAGCAGCAGCCACCTGATGCCATACCCTGATTCAGCAGAGATGTGAAAACGAGATACTAGAAATATGCTAGTCGAAAAAAAGCTTCAGTACGAAGACAGTTCAATCACTGTCTTGGACAGGCAAAATGACTGAGGTGTATTAGTAGGTACATAGAATTTCCACTCACTATTTGCACCCACTTCCACCTGACTGAACACGGTTATAAGAATCTGGACAATTTTGTAGTGCAAGTAAAAAAGAGAAGTCACTGGATATCATATGTCCTTAACCTGCTTGCTTTCATGCTGCTATGCTAGTAGATAATTCTCTTTTAAAAGAAAAAAAAAACAACCACTAAATGGAGATCAAAGAGGACACTGTATAGAAGTTTGAAAATAACCTAAAGAAATACTGAACTTTGCAAGAGAACAATAAACTCTGCAGGGTGGTTTGAAAGTTCAGCAAAGCAGTTTGCATCATTCTCTCTCTTGCAGAATTTAAAGCAATTTTCACAACCCCCTATTTAATTACCCTACATCCCCACTGGTTTGTTTTTCATTTCAGAAGGGATATCAGCATTTCATTGCCCTTCCATAAAATGGCAAACTGATTGCAAATTACATCTGTTTCCCCCATTATAGATATTTGATTTACTAGCACTCACAATACAGCCTACCATCACTGAGCAAAATGTTGAATTTGGTCCAGAGGATACTAAATGAGGCTCAAAATACCGAAGTTCTGAGAACAAAGAAGTTTTTACACCCCATGTATGCCAAAGCATACTGACCTGACAGCCAAAGGGCAAATTTCTTCCTCTCCTGTGCAGATGGGATGCACCAGATGCCTTGTGTATGCCTTGTTCCCTATCACATGAAACAAGTACTGCAGAAGCAGCAGCAGCCAAAGCTTCCTGACGCTGTTTGGCTGGAAGCCTTTGATCTACACCCAAAAAGACCACTCCTAGAATCCAAAGACCATCCCACTATCCCTGGCTCCTCAGCAGGTAGCTTCTTTGGTCTGAAGCCAAGTGGAATGGCAGTCAACACTGACTAAGGGGTCGGTGCAGACGCATCCACTGTGTAGCAAATGAAGGCAAGTATTTACATCAAATAGCAAAAGACATTATTTCACCTACTGCTTGTATGAGGAAGGGATTTGAAAATAAATTGACTCTAGAAGGTAGGAAGAAATAAAAAACATTTGTTGCACCAGATGCACGTTACACACCTCGGCACGTACACATTTGTCAGGTCTATGTTTCTTCTTTTAATGGAAACCTTTAAACTCTATTTACAGATACACTGTTCATCTGTGTCCTCAACAGAGACTGAATTTGGGGAAATCTCAGACACCACTGGCAACCTCTTTCCAGAGAGTTTATCATTGGTGGCTTTCCCTGTGTTTGTAAGAGATTTCTCCCAGCTTGTGCACTGATCACTCGCACAGGCTTATTTCACTTCCTCTGTAACGAACAGCCAGGTGCACTCTGTGCTGAGTAAGAAAAAAATGAGCAGCAGTGAAAAGATTGTCTTTAGTGTAACCTGCTTCATTTACCATCACCCGAGCATGCTGGGTTTTTTTCCACTCTGCCCTTGTCTCCTCTTCCACCTTTGAGTCTATTAACACCTCTAAGAGGAAGAAAAATGTCCAACTGTTCTCTCTTAAATTGGAACACACTAGATGAATTCATTGTACATGCAATATCAGACCATCTCCATGACCCTCTCAGAAATAAAATGTGTCAATCTCTGCTTGTTCTAAAAATTCTGTCCTCTCCAAATTTTATTAGCTAAAGGACTCAATGAAGACCAGGGTTTCAGGGTTCCAGCCAGTGACAGACAACAATGGGGCACAGGAGCACTTGATCTTCAAGCGTGTACAAGCTCCAGCCTTACTTACAGTCTAGTGCAGGGTTTTACAATTACAGCGAAGTGAAAACACAGAGTGTATTAGCAAAAAGATGCTCCAGCTGCAGCCAGCTTCCTGCACAGGATAAACTACCTTAGCTAGAGGAGATCCTTTCCCCTACAGTCATTTCCATTTTAGAGCCTTTCACAACGATCGTGAGGCAGCAATGCTACTCTCTGCTCTGTATTGCTACCCAGTAAGTGGCTGGGAGCATACGATGAGTGCGGAGCAAGTCCAAAGCAGACAGAGGGAACTGGGACAGCTGGGGAGGTGGCGGTGCCCAGCGCCATGGGGCTAGTCTGCGAAAGCCAGAGAGAGCAGAGCCCAGATCTCCCGAGCATCAGCTCAGAGGCATAGCTGGGAAGCACATACTCTCAGGACCAGATGGAAGGCCCATGCTGCAGCGATAGGATCGCAAGGGGAGAGGGTTGGAAAAACAGGAAGGAAGAAACCTCATCCGTCGACATACATAGCCAAAGCACGCACGGCACTTTGCTTGTGGGAGCACAGTTGCTGCGCGGCTCTGGGCCCTTCATGGCTGGTACGCATGGGCGAGGTTCTTCGCACCCAGCTGTGCTCGTGAGGAAGCCGGTGCTCTGTGGCAGCCCAGCATAAAAGCACTGCCCCGACCAGTGCCGTGCACGTCCCTGCTGTACACAACTGCTCTACCCAAGCTGTATATTTCTGCTCCATTTCCTAAGTTTTAGCATATGTCTGGCAGATAAAACAGCATCCATCAATCAAGCTCAGCAAGGATGTTATCTGAAAGAGCAAGAAGTCTCTCTCCACACTGTCTGCTCCAGCTGCCGCCTCAGCCAAACCAGCTAAGCCAAAATATCCTGGAGCTCTCAGGACAGGCCCATATGCCCAGCATCTGGAGAAGGCATGCCAAGAGCACAGCCTGTGCCTTGCCAGGGCCACGGTAACTGTTGGAGAATTTCTTCTCCAGCACAGCCTTGATCTGGATCCTCATGCAACTCATCAAAACCAGCAGACAACAGCCACCCCTGGGCCCCTGCAGGAGTTCCCAGAAACCCTAGGACAATGTGACAGATGCTGCCTGCAGGAGCGTCTCTTCTCACCCTTTCCGTAGAAATGATCCCAAAGTGATGGCTATCCTGAGATGACAGATAACATTGATTGTTGGAAACTCTCCTGAATGTTACACTACTGGGAACTTAATAATATTATCCATAGTGTCTTGTATTATATATTTCACTGCATCCAAGAAAAAAAGGAATACTTAGTGGATCTTGCTATTAAAACGTGCCAGAAAAATCATTAAGAGCAGTAAATTACAATGATGAGAGATAATTTTACAAATAAAGTCCTGAAAATGTCTGCAATTTCAAGTTATGTTTGAAAAAGTGGCAGAAAATGGAAAATAAAAGGCTCATAAACTTTAGCCACAGAAATGAAAGTCTACATGGAGATTATACAATAATAGCATATAGGGGAAAAGCAACAGACAGAAGCAACACTTTTAGGAGTCACACCCCCTGTGAACAGGGCTAGCAAGAGGCTTACACAAAGCAAGTACTTGCCCATGGCAATTTCCAAGCCTGCAAAATTACTACTAGTGCTATCTGTCCTTCTTTGCCTATGCCAGCACCCCAGAGCCAGGGAGACAGAGGACGGGCTGGGGTTGGAAGAACACAGCCCCCCAGCCGCTGCAACAGCCCAACGGCTCCCTGCCCACCCACGGCAGTGAGAGCAGGGACCCCCCAGCAGGCTCCATCCCCGCCTCGGCTGTGCCCACCTTCCCCTGCCTCCTCCGGGAGCTCCCCAGCCATCTCTCATCCTTTACATGGAAAGGTTCAATGTTGCCTGCGCAGCTGAGGATTTTGAGCAGTTAACCGCTGCTATTTCAGAAATAATATTTGTGGTGTTGGGAAGCCAAAATAAACCATACCTTCCAAACTGATTTACTGTCTTTCATTTTTTCTGGAGGAAAAAGGCAAAGCCGTGCCAATACTACATTACTCAGCACTAAAACTGCTAGTCTGGTCACCACGAGACTTGTACTCTTCCTATGGATTTGCTACCTTCTACCTTTGACCTGGGCAGACTGTTTAATCTCCATGTTTTAATGAACTCACCTTTAAAGGAGAAATTGGACTATTCACATGAAGGGCTTTGCGTTGTGGAGATGCAGGCATGGATCAAGTCAGTAACTATACAAATTTAATTTTTCACTGCAAAACGGAGGGGGCACCAACCTAGACAGCCTTACACAAATGACTATGAATAAATGCACACACTTAAAACTCACTGTAAGAGGCAGTTCAGACTGGAGCTGGAGAGAAAACGACAGTAAGGAGATCAGCAGAAAATGGATTAGGAGAACTTTGAAGGAGAGGTTTGAAAAAGAAGTGTGATTGGCATGCAAGAAGGTGGGCAGATTTTCCAGATGCAGAAAGCAGCATGAGAAAGACTTGCAGCACCAAAGGAAACAAGATAAACGGCCTACCAAGCAAAGAAAAGTAAAAGTGGGAGCTATGTTTCCAGCAAGATAGATGTCACTGTTGCTCCCACAAAATATGTGCACGTATTTTGCAACATCTGTTCTCAAAATGTCACATTTCAGCAAGGATGGGCATTGCCCGCATGTATAAGAACCTAACATGCACGTATTTGTATTTTGTGCGGGCTTGTCTTGTTGGTGCAACTAGAAGCTGATGTTTGAAAATTTGGCCCTGAATAGCTTCACTGGAAGCAGAATGCAGACAGATTTTCATGAATCTCAATGTGCTTTATTTTTATGGCGCTATCTTTGCTGAATCCAGCAGAAATACCATTACCATGATAAGCTCTGATGTGTTGAGTGCCCAATTAATCCACATGAAAAGCAGAGAACCTTCATTTTACATAGGAATTAATGTATATATTAGCAGACGATAGGTCCCACAGTTCCTACAGAGTCGAATATCAATATTGTACCCAAAGGCAGTAGCAGAACTGCCACTTCTTGAAGTTGCCATCACATCAAATGTGAGTGCTGGCTGGTCAGAAGGCTGGGACAAGAAACCAGATAGGGGAAAAAAAAAGGAGCAGAGAAATGATAGATTTGTACAAATAGCTCATGGATCATAGCTATAAAGAAGCCTGAACAATATCAGGAAAATGGACTGAACTGGGACTTCATTAGGCAGAGCAGGAGGTCCCTAATTGCATGAACACCTACCACGCTCTCTCCACAGGATTTCTGCCTCCGCTGGCTTGGACGCATTGAGCATAGACCAAGATGGAGTTGCGAAGGTGACTGCTCCATGTATTGCTCCTGTCTTGCCTGTTGCAGAAGCAGGGACTGAGACTGGAGACTGCAGCAGGAGAAGAGCAGACGAATGCTGACCTGGGGGACTACATTGGCCTGCTGTGGGCCTAGGCGGGTCTCTTAGACCAAGTGTCTTTTAGGATTTCACCAAAGCAGAGCTTGGAGTACTTCCCAGTAACCTGGCAGAACCATTTGCTGAGCAATGGCAGCTGAAATGGAAGTCAGTGGGCTGTATAAAATGGAGGCATAGGAGTAAGGTGATAAAGAGAAAGTAGTCTGGGAAAAAAAATCATGGATGCTTCAGATTAGGTGTCTAAACCTTGCATTCACTTTGACCTTGATCCTGCACTCTTTGCTGCTGCTCCCACCTACAACGTGAAAGCAATGCGCTTCCATCTCACAGTTCAACTGTGAAAACAATCCCATTAATATTTTTAAAGCATTCAGGATACTGTCATGCTGAATGACAGCAAAAACCCTCTGAGGAAATTAATAACTCTGTCTTCAGTACAGTATCTGAATAGCATGTTGGAATTAAGGGATCAGCTCCTCCCTCCCCTGTTAGAAAATGACGAAGAAAAACTACTGAGTAGCTGCTTAGTGATGAGGATTGTCAGTCCCACGGACTGGACGAGGCACTGTCCTGTGAAGCTCATTTGCAATCACGTCCCTAAAGCCTGTACCATAATGCCCCTCTGCAAGGCAGTCAAGTTAAAGTTGCTCTGGCAGCTCAGCTCTGGCTGTGGCTCCAGCAGGGCTGGCAGGGAGGGGTGTGCAGGTCCTCATGCACAGCACTGTATGACCAACCATGAAAAATTCTCCCACTCCCATCAAGGCACGATTTCATTCTCTAGGTTGACTTCCACCAAAAAAGCGCATCATCCTTACAAGTTTACAGCTTAGGCAAGGTGAAACACCCACCACACAAAACACAAAAAGCTCTAGAAGGGACAAGATCAGGCGATGAAGATGGAATGGGCTGAGTGGCAACAAGCAACTCACCTGGCTGGAGGAGAACACCTGGGAAGCAAAGCTGAGGGGAACAACCCCGAGGCACAGGCAGGGAAGCTCAGTGGGGCTCAGGGAAGGGGAGCTGAAGCAAAGACGAGGGCTTTGTGGACCCGTGCTGAGGCAAGGAGGTGGCGGAAGGGGTAGCCGACAGATGCTGTAGGAAAATCCACCCCATGGGGAAAGAGGTATGCAATTAAATCACCCCTGAAAAAAACCTTCTCTTAAAAGACTAAAAGCCATGACGGGGAGGGAGAGTGAGACCCCTCCTGTACAGCTTCTTAAAATTACTCCCAGAAACATCTCAGCCATGAAACTCTACCAGCTGATGTTAAAACACTGTACGGGAAGGCTACGAGCAGAGCTTGTCCAGGCAGGAACTGAAATCCAGGTGAGAAGTAGTTAGCAATCCGGCAAAGGATGTTCACGAAGCCAAATCCTTCCCTGGCATGCCTGGGACCCTGGAGCTCCTCTCCCAGGCAATGTGGCTTTCCCCGGCCTCATCCTGCAGGCAATAGTTCAGGGAGCCCTACCTTGCACTTGGGGCAAGACACCCAGCCAATGCTCTCCACAAAAGAAGTCAAACATCAGAAATTAGCACCCGTCATAAATAAACCACCACGAGCTGAGCCGAAAGAAGCCGCAACCCCGAGCCCAAAAGCAGAAAGCCATTGTTGTTTCAAGGGCTGGGTTTGCTCCCTATTGTGAGCACGGTAAATTTCTATATACAGATCTCCCTTTCAAAAATGCCAGCCCTTTCCTAGGCCTGCACTTTGAGGTGATTGTTGCTATTTGTGAATGACTTGGGAATTAATTAATGTAAAGCCAACTGGCTTATAAATGGTTGGCATTGTGAACAGCCCCAGAACCACGGGGAGAGCAGTTTATGTGGTCAGAGCCACATTCAGTGCTGTATGTCAAGGGAGAAGATTTATTATCACAGTAGGTCCATTTTCCAAAAGTTTGCAAGGGCTGTTTCATAATGAAGGGGCACTGTTCACAGCACAGTCAGCACCTATTTTTTTCTGGGGTGTATTATAAATCCCATCTAGAAAAGAATGTGGGGGAGGGTTATTTAGCACTTACGGAATGAAATCTCAGCATAGGAACAGCATAAATAGTATATTTACTATGGAAAGAAAGAACAGAGGAAAGAAAAACAGAAACAGGACTTTTTTAAAAAAGGAAAAAAATAATGCAAACTAGTAAACTTATTTATATCCTGATGACAAGAGTTGAACTCCCACACTACAGCTAATTAAATTAAATGAGCCTACCAAACTGGATTATAACCTATAAATATTTTTGGTTGCTTTCCTCCCTCAGAAACCATCTTTGATTTAAAAATATCACAGAATAAAAACAAATAGCTCATAATATGGTTTAGGCACTTAATAATTAGAAGAGGGAGGAAGGAGAAGCATATGTAATTTCGTGTAAAAATAGTCAGCTGGGTATTTTTAACTAAAAACCAACCCTGAATAGACCAAGGTAAAATGGAGAGTGGCAGTGCCCACAGAAAACCTCCACACTGATCTCCAAGAAAAGGAGTGAGGCTGTGCCTCAGGCCATGTCCTTGTTGATGGGCGAGGGGCTGGGAAGGGGCCAGGGTGGCTGTGGGTGGGCACGGGGCTGAAGGATGTTTGCTCAGGTGATGGGGGACTTCAGCAGAGCGAGCTGCACTCTGTGAGAAGTCATTTGGTCTCTTCTGTACATGTGACAGTGCTGATTAAAGGCCTGGTGGGCATTGATGAAACAAGCATGGTAGCGGGACTTTGCTTTCTATGCCCGTCTCTGCCACTGATGGTTACATGGCCTTGGGCACATTCCCCAGTCTCTCTACCCAGGGCACACCCCTTGTGTCTCTTACCTTCCCCACCTCACTCCGTAATTTCTTTTGCAGTCCGCTGCCTGCAGTAATTTGGCTACGTGTCCTTGGGGCCAGGGACAGTGCAAGGAGCCTCTGAAGCTGTGATCAGCCTCACCGTCTCTGTTCTCTCCCAATGAGGCTGGTGTGGAGGGGGATGGAGTTGCTGGGCTTGGCTGAAGCCGACTGACAAAGGGCTCTCCTGCATGCAAAATACCCACTGAAGCAAACATAGCTGGTGCCCACGTCACCCCATTTCCCAGTCAGCACAACACCCTCTCCCACCACAGTCTTGCATCCTCCCTGCAGCTGGGATGCTTTAAGGCTCCCAGACATTTGTCATGGGGACATGAGTCTGAGTCTGAGATTACAGGCTAGCAGTGATACATGGATCAAACAACTCCCGATAACTGTGTACGCACAAAGGCGTTCATAAGAAGTACCTTATGATTTGCCTAACAAATATTATACCAAGAAAAATGTATTTAATTCTCCCAGCTAAATTGCATGTGTGTTATGATCTTCCCCAGAAAGCTTTGCTATTGTTGTGCTTCCTTGAAAAGAGAATAAGAAACTATGATGATAGCAATAAAAATAATGATGCTACAAGTTCTCTTCCCTCTCACAGTGAAATTCCTAAAGCTGTTTAATAATCATTCTGTATTTCTACATAGCAGGGAAGAAAATGAAAGGTAAAGTGAAAGAAGCCAAGGAAGTCCCATGAGAAAAACTTGAAAATTCATGCTTTTACCAAACCACAAGTGAGGAACCAGATAGCGTAATATATATAAATGAGAGCAGCAGCTCTATTTCATGCTAGTTAGACCATCAGATGTAGAGACCATCATTGCCAAGAACTCCCATGTAGTTACTTTTAAAAAGAAATCTCATATACGACGAAGTAATTTTCTGAAAAGATGTTTTTTGAATCACTTGTCTAGTGGGTTTCCATAGAAGCCATCCTGTTCTCTGAGCAGTTGAAGAGTCGTGTTAAGATTCTGACACTGTTCACGAGAACTAGAAAATTCAGAAATTAAAGATGCTGCTCATTCCCTGGGTCACACCATGTGCTCAGATTTGGTTACATTCAGACAGCACCTCTTTCTTTAAAGAGGAACTGTGATAAAAGCTTTCCACCCCTCTCTGATAATGTTAAGAAAATAGGGGGGAAGGAATAAACATTGTAGAACTGAAAGAATGAAGTGCTTATCTCCTTCTTCAGACACTTCAAATTCTGTGGGATTTCCCTCACATTTAAAAGGGGATTAAATGCAGCACTTCAAAAAAAGCAAAACAAGAAAGTCCTTGCCATACAGTATTTGTTTTCTTTGAGCTTTGAGACCAACAAGTAAACCACGCATACCACGTCAATTATTTTTGCCAACAAAAACACAGCCCTCATGCGTTAAGAACCTGAGCCACAAAGACGTTTTCTCCGGCTCCTCGAGCCCTCTCCTCCACCCCGGCCACCCAGCTGCTGTCCTGTCCACTGCTGCCAGCGGGGTTTTGCCTCCCTCCTCCTTGGGCCCTGCTACTGCCAGTGGTGGCAGGACCAGCAGATGGGATGCATGGACCTGCACGAAGCAGCTCCTGTCGGGAACCGAAACTCTTGTCACAGGAGCATCTGAGCACAGCACAGGTAAAAGGACGCAGCTTGCAAATGGTCATACAGAAGCTGTGGTGTCACAGGGGATTTAAACCAGGCCTTTGAATCCCAAGTGGCATCTGAGGCCCTGGGTGACCCTTCCCCACCAGTGCAGGAGAGGAGGAAAGGGGGGAGTGCAGTGACAGCCTCCAAAAACCATCAGTTCCTCTGCTGCAAAGTCACCTCACGCCAGAGAGAGGAGCAGAAATTGTAGCTTCAGTCTGCTGCTAAGGAGAAAGTCCAATCAGTTGCTCTCTTATTTAAGAAAAAGGAAAAAGAAAAGAAAAAAAAAAACCACAAGAAAGAAAGGTTTAACTGGAGCATTATTAGAGATTTGGAAGTATTAAGAGCCTGTTCAGCTGTGCCCTGGCTAACAGGTGTCCCCAGCAGTGAAATGCAATAAATATGGAGAGTATTTCTGGAAACATGGGGATGGGTAGGTCGGCCAAATAATTGCGTGTTAAAACTAGTGGGTTGTTTATAGCTAGTAGCCCAAGACAATTTCAATTAAAAAAAATACAAACATTGAGGTGGTGTTAGGCTTGCTGAAAGGTTCAGTAACAAAAATATTAAGCTTTTCAGACCATAATGGCACTGACACTTCTGTATAACCCTGGCAATGCCCTGCACCACCTCGTTACATGCTAAGAACTGCTCTTCTCCTGCCTTATCCCCACTCTTCGTTGCCTTCCTGAGCGTTCTGGTCTATACCCTCTCTCATTTAATTTGATCTAGTTCTCAAGAGAAGAACATCTGATCCCAGTAATCTCAAAAGACCAACAACAGTGGGAGGCCCATTAAATCTCATTTTCAGCTTGTCCTGAGAAATTGAGAGGAGCGAGAGGACGAACAAGAGAATCCCAAGCACGGCAGTTGCTGTAAATAAGGGAAAACAGTACACATCAAAAAGGGAAGAGGTTGTTGAAGGATCAGTGGTCCCAAGTTGCAGATTATTAAAGGGGAAAGAGAGACACCTCGGCTGGTTTTCCACGAGAAGCAAATGTTTGTGGTGAAGGAAGCATGAAATAAAATACTGGGAAAAGCCTGTGCTAATATGACATCGAGATTGCAAGTGTGAATGCAAAGAGGCCTTTGAGGGTCAGCATTACACATCCTGTACGTTAACACTGAAGTTGGACTAAAGTGGGAATCGGAAACCTGAATCCTTTCAATGACATTTGGCTCTGGAGACTGAGACACACCTCCACACCCCAGGCTCAGATGCCTCCAGTTCTGGACGCCCCGCAGAAGCTGCAGAGAAAATGCGTTTCCACTCTGCTTTCAAATGTGGGCAAATACAAGGGAGTCCTTTGGGCAAATTAGTTTTATGTTACAAAGTTTTTTGGGAAATAACCTTGCTGGGCTAACTAGTAGTATGGGAGACAAAATATGAATTCCTTGGTGTGGAGGGGAGGCCGAAGTAAATTAATCCCTATATAATGCAGTATTCGATACACCTATTTACTAGATGTCAGGAAACCAAGACTCCGCGATGAATTCAGTAAATTCTGCTCTTAAAGCAATGACTCAGAGAAAGGGTTTTGTCGATTAAAAGAGACCACACAGGTTACTTCTGATCTTCAAAGCAAGTTTGGAGCTCAGGAACCTGGCTCCGCATGAAGACTTGGCGCGAGCCCGAAGAGCCGCACAGCCGGGACCCCATCAGCGCTTCCCCTTCTGTCGGGGCTGCAGAGGCAGCTGATGAGCCTCAGCAGCTTCCATTAATTAAAGAAACAGGTGGAACAACATGACACTATCACACAGGAACTTAGCACACTTCTTTTTCTGCTGCCCTCGTGCTCAGATGCTTTCCTTCTGTTCCCCTCCCCTCCTCTCCTCCCCCGCTGCACCCATCATGAAAAATTAATTTCCCTTTACTGGAGTTCACAGGCAGGAGGGGAAGTTAAAAATAAACAGCTTACATGCATTCATTTGTACCAGGGAAGAATTCCAATAATTTCAGGCCTTAGTGTATCTAAAATTACGTAATCGTGTCCGCTAGCAGGGTGGAAACATTTTAGCTGGCAAACAGGGGTCCAGAGCAGACATACCGCTGGAAGCTTGAAACAGTAAATGGCAGACACTCCAATAAAATAATCACAGTGAAATGTAGAAGACTGGAAGGGAAAAGGACACAAACCAGCTACGACTTGACCTTGGTTTCAGTTTTCTCCAGTTGAAACAACTGAGATACTTCTAGCCCTAAGCCTCATCATTTAGTCAAGAATTGCCTGTGATGAATGCAGTCGGAGGGAAACATTTTTACACACATTAGTCTGCTCCAATTTTCCTCCAGCTGCTGCCTTTCCAAATTCGATCTCCAGACAAACAGTATCAAGACAAGTGATTTAATAGACGAGGCTAAACTGAAGCGACTTTGGCAGCCAGCGCACAGAAATGAGACCCAGCTACCTCAGGTGAGGAGACTGCTCCATGCTGGAGAACGGGGAAGGGAGATGAGCTTTGGCTCAGGAACCACCATGGCCACTTCACCTCAGTCAGAGACATCATGAGGACAACTCGCAGCCAGAGCTGCCCTGCCCCGCCTGCTGCTTGCCGCCCCCTCCTCCCCAGCCCACCCCCCCAGGTTTGGGGCCTCTGGGAAGGGCTGCATTGCTTAAATGCAGCTTGGGATGCAGTGTCACAATCTGTGTATGTCCATCTCGGGTGGAGCTGCTGAAGAACAAGGCGGTCCCGCACCCCTCCTCGCTGCCCTCTCTGCCTGGTCTGCTTCTCTCCCCGATCACCTCCTCACCATGGCTCCTCAGCATCAGGGCTCATCCCACCCTATGGAGAACGCAGCAAGGAGCCCAGAGCAGAGAAAACTGACCCTACAAGGAGAGAAGTGTCTTGGCCATCACAGCCCCCCAGACAAACGACGCAGCAGGAGAGCTGCGCAGCAACGCGGCCAGGAGGGGACAGCCCCCTTGAGAGCAGCCCACCATTGGATGAAGGCCTCTGCACTGTAAACTGGACCCCTTGGCTTTCCACTGAAGGTGTCCTCTGCTCGCCATGCAGCCATGACATTGCTAGTGCCAAGGCTAGGGGAGAAACACAGACACTGTCTTTTCATCTGGCAGTGGCTTCACCTTCATCTTTTTTGTGTAAGTAGGCACTGAAACCGAGAATAGGCAAATCCCTGACCTGATAGCAAAGCCTACTCAGACTGAAAGTTGCCAGGTTCACAGTTCCCACTCAAGTGAGCTGACAGCGTTAGGTACACACACCGTGCCACGAACAGCCACCAAGGCAGGCAGGAGGCAAGTATCATCCCCCACCATTTTCATAAGCCTACTGCTCATGTTTCCCTCCCCATCGCTCCCACCCCTCCACAGCATCCCCCACTCTCCAGCAAAACCATCTGCACACCTCGAAGGCATTTGGGTACAACCAGAGCCATGCTTGCTGGAAAGGGAACAGTTCCCTGGGAGAGTCCCTCGGCCCCGGCAACGACACGTGTCTGTTTTGCTGAAAGGTACAAGCCGTGCTGTTTATCCTGCGCTTGTGTGGGAGCGTGTTTGCATTCTTAAGAGCAGTGGTGCAAGTCACTTTCCCCGGGTATTATCATAAAAAGCTAGGTTTCCCCCAATTGCTTTTCTGTGCTTCACAGGATTGCCACTTTGGGTTTTGTGCTGGGGCAGCGGGGGTGAGATTAGCTTCCCAAAGAGAATTAAATCCATAAAAGAGATAGAGGAGGGCCTGCTGGTGCTATTCAGGGGCAGCGGGAAGATACACTCTTCTGCAGACGGAGCTTCAGAGCACGGCCCCCTCTAATCTTTATTATTATTCTTTCACTGCCAGGGAATTTAATTGATCAAAGCAACCCAATTCTTGGCACAAGTGCTTGAAGCTGCAAATCTGTTCAGACCTTGAGCTTACAGCCAGAAACCCCCTAAAGTCGCTAGGAGGTTTTGCACTCAGCTTCTACAGGGAGCATGTCCCAGCACCGCGGTGAAGAGGCAGCGATAGAAAACACTGAGAAAGAGGGAGGAGAAAGGGTTGATTAGACAAGCTCATCAGGATTTGATCTCAAGTGGGCCCGCTTGCCTCAAAAAGTTTGGACAATTGGGATTATTTTAGCCCCCGCCGGGCAGGAAGCCAGAGATGGAGATGGAGCATTTACTGCTTCGTCAAGGCTGTCGAACCTCAGCAGCACCTCTGGCCCGCCAGAATCATTTTGTCACATCGGTTCGAGCTTGTGACGGGGCGAGTCCCCACCGGGGGTCCAAGGTCAGTGCCCCAGAGGCGGAGAGGACGGCCGCTTCGGCTCCTCGCCCGTTCTGAAGACGCTGCTCATGCACCGTAAGCAACCACCTCAAAACCAGGGGAAGAGCCACAACACAAACGAATTGAGAAAAAAATCCCATGGGGTGGGGGCACCGAGGACACAGGTCCGTACAGCAGCACTGCCGGGTGGGCAGGCAGCGGGCAGGCAGCTGCTGGGCAGCGCTGGTGACCGGGGTGGGCAGACGGCCGCAGCAGCCACCAGTGGCTGGGTTGCTGCCACCAGCCCTCGCCCATTTCTGTCAGTCCCCAGTGCCCACGGCCCTGCGGAGACGTCCTGACTGGGCTGCTCTGATTGCCACTTGGCTGTTGCTGGTACCTATAAAAACCACCCAAATTATAGCTCCCTGTAAAACCCCAAGCTAGTTACCAAAACAGCCTGAGATCAAGAGCACGGACCTGGCACAGTCCTAGAAGCAATTGGCAGAGGTAGGCTTTTAAAATTATCTACCTAAATATGGATTTCCCAGAGAGAAACCAGAAGTTAAAGGAGTGTAAACTGTTGTCATAAATATTGGAGTGAGATACAGACTGGAACAAGAGTCTTTTGGTCTGTTGGCTGTAAAGATGCCTTTTACACTTTCAAAACATCCTCTGTCACTCTTTCCCCGCCCGTTCTTTGCTCCGGTGGCTTTTTCCAGCCTGACTTTATATAGAGTCGATGGCATCTGAAAGGAAGGCTCCCTGTGTTTTATGCTCTTCCTAATTTGCAAGAAAAACAAATGTAAATCACACCTCACATTTGCAGTACTGCAAAAGATAATGTTAGATTTAAGGCTCTGATAGGTACAATGGCAGAATCAAAAAGTATAGTCAGAGTGATTGGATACCAGACAAATGATTTTATATTATTTTTAAGGTCTGCTTAGGGAAAAAGAAAGGCTTGAATGTGAAATATCATTTCCCTTGATTCACTTAGTATTGTTTTCCATTAAAAAGGAAAAAGCCACATTGTACAAAACGTGCAGCAAGCTCTGTGTGCAGAGTGTGTATGTTACAGCAATGTACTGAGCATCGCTGTTTATTTATTAAAATTTTGATAGGAGGTGAAACTCCATTTGCTTGATGTCAGCAAGCTTCCTAATGAGGTCTCTTTTTATTTTTTTAATTTTTTGTTTTATGAAAGGGCAGCTTTGTGCTACCTCTAATCAGCTTGACAAAGGACATATAAAAATGTAAAAGACATAAATATAACTCTAATTACCAGTGAGAAACACCACGGACAAATGCAGGAAGTAGCTGCAGATCTGTCTGCAGACCTAATGGCTGAATATTGCGGGTTACTTGTTCTGCTCTGGAAAGCAAGGGCATTTCAAAACAGTAAACCACTTTGATCAAAATCTAAAACCAACCCCAAACTTGCAGCTTTTTCCCCAGACTCAGACACATTCAGAAAGTACCTCTGACTGGGCATGATCTATTTTTCTGTTTCACTACTTCTGCAAACACTGATGTGTCCCAGTTTATGAGCTTTCTTCTAGGCCCATGCCAGGGGGTTTCTCCTGTCCTAGTGGTGAAACTGCCCCTCAGTCCCACACACAGACCACAGATTGCCAAGTCTACAAAAAGCCTTTGAGGTGGCAGCAGCAACATCAAAGATAGGTGCAAGGGAAGGTATCGCTACTAGCCTAGGAGTTGCTATGCAGATTAAATGATGCAATGTAAGGATATGTTAATATCTGCATTAAGCCTCTGAACATGCCCAGTGTGAACCATTTCCAGAAGCCTAAGCAGATTCATTCTCAGCTGGAGGCTTGTATAATTAATGAAGGCACTGTGCCTTCTCTCCTGACCCAAGTGGCTAGGTACCAAACCATTTATAACTTTATAGGTTAGCAACAACATCCAAAAATGTATTGGCAGTTTGTGCAGATCCTGGCACATTAGTGTGATGCGTTCCCAGCATAAAAAGCTACTTCATAAGTGGGTCACTGCATTCTGCATTAGCTTCAGTTTCTGAATAGGCTCAACATATAGCCCCGTGTAGGGTGTATTACGGCAAAGACATCTCAAAGGGACAAGGGCATGGATAACTGAAGGAAAGTCCATTCAAAAAAGAAGTAACCCTGTTCTCACCGGAGATAAAGTCATTTCAAAAAGGGCACAGCCACTGCCTGGGCATCCTGGAGCATCCTTCAGTCTAACACATCGAAGCAGTTGACATGTTAGAGGGAACAGGGGTTGCTCCTTCATGTAACAGAGCTGGTACGGATTCAGCCTGCTCCTCCCGTGGCCCCACTGGCAACAGTCCTCATTTCACCCACATTGACGAGCAGCCCAGCTCGCTCTCAATTCCAGACTCACACTCACCTAGCACACTGGCCACTGCTTCTTCACTGGAAGAGAGGGTTTGTGAGAGTAGAGAAGTGATTTAAGAAGCTACTGGCCCTTCTTCCCAGTGGAGGTTGCTGCTTGACAAGCAAGACTTTGTCTTGCACGTGTCTCCATAGTTGAGTGCAGAGTCAGCACAGTTTTTGGTGAAGATGATCCAGTAAGAATCAGGCTGACTTGGCACTGTGATGCATCAGGAAGCTAAAAGAAGTAGTCAACTAATTCCATGCAGAAACCAGTATGGGATGTGTACAATGCTATATGCTAGCCTACGTGCAGTAGCACACTGGAAGATGGAAGTGGTAACTGCCAGCATAGACCAGAGTGCTCAAGTTCCCTGGACCAGATAAAGTCATAAAGTAAAGGAATGATCTATTGCACATGTAGTGCATTAGAGCTCTTCATTAACAGAGGGACTAATCAATTTATGGAACTCATGAATCAGTAAAGCTATTACTTATAATGATTATTGGCAAATTAACATATCACAGTGTACTGACCCCGATTCATCTCCAGCGTATGCCTACTACCCATACACAGCTGGTAAAGGGCCCAGCGCGACTGGCTGCATTTCCACCCTGCTCAGCTAGACCCAGTTCACTGAACACCGGGGATACAAAAAAAGCACTGCACAGTCAACCTCCAAGGTTTCCGCTTTGATAATCATACCTGTATATGAAGTGTACAGAAGACAGTAAAGCAAAAAAACTGTGAAATGTATGGAAGATCACAAGTCTTGCCCTCCAGGCACCAGTTTTAAATCTGCTCAAGACCCAGTGGCTGGCTCAACCCACGAGAAAGACAGGGGTCCCTTGCCAAATTCTAATGCTAATCCAGTTGGCCACTTTATGCTCGCTCCCATTTTGAAAGCAACATAATCCAGCACTTTAATTTGGATCCAGTGTTAGCCCAACAAGGATCCTAGTGAGGAGGATTTGTTTACACACTGAAACCCCAGGGCCAGGCTGACGGCACCCCAATAGCGCAGTGGTCCTACAGGCTAAACCAGCCAAGCAGCCAGAGTGGGGCACAGGCAAACACCATGCTAGATTAAAAAAAAAAAGAAAGAAAAAAAAAGTGGTATTATTCAAACTACACTTAGCCACAGAGCGCAGTTGCCAAATGTATAAAATGATTCTTTATTAGCAATCCTGTGGCTTTAAACTAGAGGAGACATGGGCTTTGAAATCCTACAGACAGACGGTCGTTTCCCTATTTAATTCTACTAGGCTTTTTCACAGAGGCTTTTTACAGTCTAAACTGACATTCTTCTCTCTATTCATTACCACATTCCTGGCCTAAAAACTGTATGACAAGGGAAAGGAAGTGGAAAATTAGGTTACAGTGCAAACAAACATACTGAAAACATTGCACATTTGAAAATAAATTAAGTTTAACTATACTTCGCAAAGGTTAACTTCACAGGTTTTATTATTAGAAAATATCAAAACACTGTTCATTTACTGCAGGGCTCTCCTGCCTGCTGCTTTGTTTCTGGGTCATGTCAGTGTCACGAAGGGTCAGCTCCACATTACTTACAAGCCACGCTTGCTTAACAAAGTAATCCACAATCTTTCCAACACTCATTCGCCATTAAGTGCTCTCACATAGGGTATCATCGACATCAATGAGGCACTCGCAGGTTCACTGACACAAGGAAGCTCCTACCAGCTGAATCCTTGGCCCTTTGAACATACACGTAAAGGGCCAGAGACTCCAGCGTGCCCTAAATCAACATTTCCCCACCGAAACCAGAGGAGACATGCTGCTCTGAATCAGTGGAAAACCTGTCCTTGACATCAGTCATATTGCTGCTTACTGAATTAAAATGTAATCAGAGGTTATCATTGGCTTTGCTCATTCATTATACCTTATTTTTGTCCTCGAAACAACCACCCCATCAATACAAAGAGTCACCAAAATTGCAGGATGTTAGTGCAGGGCTCTGTACATTTCTCTAGTCTACAAAGACGAGAGTTTTGGCTGTTGGCTATGCCCAGAGGCACCCTCCATCTCCGTGCTGATGCCACAGCACCACACAGTCCAAGCCCTTCTCTCCCTTCCTCAGCTCCTGTTTTCATGGGAAGGGAATACAAGTGCCAGAGACTCCTGCATGTTGCAGCCAGGTCCCCTTTTGGGAAGGTCAGGAGATGACAAACACCACCACTACGGCATGCCTCCACAGGTCAGTTTAGAAGTCTTTGTGTCTCTGTTTCCTACATGCTAAATTTGGACACATATTTAAGGCTACATGTGCCAAAGAGCAGGCCCTTGTTGTGATGAGGAAAACAGCTCGTGATAAATTAGCAGTCTGGTTTGAGGCAACGCCTCAGACAAGTTGACATAACTGGAAATAAAGCTCGGTGTTTAGAGCTACACAGGGTCTTAATGGGTTTCGTCTTTGTGTGCAAGTTAATTGTCAGCCTTCTGTCCTGTTGCCATCACTCCACAGCTCCTTCTTGCCGAAAGCTGCCCAGCCTCTTGACTAGCACTACAAACATGCATGTCGTAATCATCACCATCTTAAATGGACTCTACAGGGCAAATCGCAGGCGGCCAGCTGCAATACTTGTGTTTCTACAATGAAAGTCCCCCAGGGAAAAAAGAGGTGGGGATTGGTAAAGGACCCTTTCTTTCTTTGGAGCACTCAGTGTAATTACATTCCTAATGGTGAATTTATGATATCTTATCTTGTGCACAATGAATACCCTATGTGGGTCACCAGATTTGATATGACACTGAAAAGTGAGTGTGGCTCACGGTTAAGCAAAGCTGGAGAACTGGATGGCCAAGGTTTTGTTCTGTCAAGCACCAACATTTCGTCACCTTGAGGGCGTTATTAAACTTGCCAACCCTTTTGCTCTTCTTATTAGTAAGACATTTCCTGAAGAACGGGAAAGGAGGAGGGGAAGAGGCACTAAAACATACTCACTCTCTAAAGACTTGAAGACATTTGTCCATTTTATGACTCTTATTTGTTCTTGCTCTCTCTGTTCTTTCCATTGTGCTTCTCCCCCATTTGGAGCATGTTGACATCACTTCTTTGTTATCTTCCTAAATTAGCTGTAATGAAGTCCTTTGAGCTACATGTGTATGCCTTATTTTTTTGGTTTTCACTTCTCCAAACCATGCCTATTCACTTTCCCTCATGCTGGAGCCTCCCTTCCCCCAGCCCACAACATGCTTTTTAATCTTCTTTTCATTTGCTCCCTTTCACCTTTGGTTACCCAGTGGCAAATAGCCGGTATACTTTACAGAATAAATTACATTATAATTGACTTTTCTTGAGAAGTGACCAGCACCCACGTGGATGAAGCTGAGCATTTAAAGCAGGAACCATCTGAAATTTCAGTGCCCCAAAATACAAGGACAAAGGGGGAATCAAGAGGAGATAGCACGGGAAAAGAGAAGCTAAAAGGGCACTTGTAATTTCTGACACGTGCAAACAAGTCTAAGGGGCATTCGTAGCCATAAAACCACTGGACTGCAGATCATGCAGCCATACTACAACAGCCTGTCTGGCCATCTGACCGTCACTTGACTAGATTGGAAGCTGGTTTTATGTAGCATCTTTCGTAATCACGGTATTTCACAGCACTTTACAGAATAATGAGTTAGCTTACTACAGCTACTATGCACGTAGCAGTAGCGCACAGACAACCTTGCACGTCTAGAATCAATTTTATTGAGAAGCTAATGGGCAGGGCAGACGGATTACTCCCTGCCTTTTTGTTTTGAGAAGTGTCATGGATCTTTAGCTTGCCTCTTTGTAAGGCAATATAAAATCAGGGTTGCATCTTCAAAGGAAAAAAAAGAAAAGGTGTGTTTTTCGTGAGTGATAGTTGGCTGAAAGTGGGAGACAAGGACTCTATATCCCAAGAACTGCCTCGTAATCCCTATTAGGATGACGGGAATATTTTGATGATTAGCTACTATGTCAAATAACATGATTTTCATTCTCCTGGATCTGCTTGAGAATTTGCCTCACAATGTACACAAAGTGGAATGATTCAAGCAGAAGAGGGAGAGGGCACCATTCCTGGATGGCAGGTCCCAGGGACAGCAGCAGCTTCCTACATTGTCGAAGATTTGGCCCCACTCTGTTAGCCATGCTGCTGGGTATCTACATGTTATTCTTTTATGTATAAAGGTATTAACACAAATGTGTACCCTACAAGCAATGTTACACTGTGTGGCGTACTCTGCGAGCTTGTAACACAGGACCCTATCCATCCTTCTCCACTGCATGTTTACTGTAAGAGCAAAGCACACCACTTTCCAGGCTCCCTTCTGGAAGGTGGGTTGGTGGGAAGCCCCTCTCTGACCTCTTTCTCTGTGAAGCATCGGACACGCTGTCTTTGGGGATGGGCCCAAATTCTTGGAGTTGGTCTCAGCCTCACACATGTCCACTGACTGAGAAAAGAGATTGCCCACCAGTGACTACACCTTCTGGGCCAAACTCCTGTCCCAGTAAAGATCTACAGAGCCCAACCAGCTGAAACCTTTGTTTCAGTTGAAAGTTAACTCACAACTATTAACTCAAAACAGAGCCCACAGCTTCCAGCATAGGGTCATTGAGGGACTCAGCACCTTATATTTTACCGAAGTTCTTCAATGCATTTTTCCTTGCTTAAAAGGCGAAATCAGCACTAGTAGTGTGCTACTTTTGAGTTTTCATTATTTTGATTTTTTCTGAATGCAGGCTGTATTCAGAATTTTTCTTATCACTCTGTTCCACAGTGGCTTTGTAATTCTCCTCGGTGTTTCCCAGGAGAGCCATAAATACCCTGTAAGACCCCAGCAACGCTTGTAGCAGTGATTATTGGGAGGGGACCACAACTGCTAACATTAGATATCCTTTAATTCAGAAACAGTAGACACAAGCAAGGCAACACAGCCCAGCAAAATGGAGTTTGAGAGACTTACTCCCTGTGTCTGCCCTACTTCCCCTTGCACTTTCTCTGGCTCATCCTTTTAAATGTTAAGCTCAGCGGAGCAGGAGTCGTGTCCCCTCTCCATAGAGGACCTAGCATATGGGGGTCCTGCTACAGAACGTCAGGAGCCTTTTGTGTGACACTGTTATGGAGCCATACTGATGGTATGACAATTTCCCACCCATGATGATAGCCCGTGTTGAAGTGATGCATAATTCTTACTATCCTCCTTGGATTTTGTGTAAGAAAGGTAATTCTCCAGCCCATATGGTTACAGTGAAGATTTCAAAATGAAATACAACGCAGAAAGATGTTGTGACAAGTTACCTGCAAACCTAGCAGATAATAGCTCTTAGAGGTCAAACTACTCCATTTACCCCAAAGAAGTGTTAACTCTTACATCTGATAAGAATATCAATGTCACTATTCAATATGTGACACATTCTCTTTGCAGAAATACAAAGACAATCCATTTATCCATTAGTGCAAGGTGTCACATCAATTACTGGGATAGATGCATCATGGAAACTCAATTGCTCTCATAGATTTTTCACAGAGTTAAAGTTGCATTTGCTCCAACACCAAAGGAAGGAGAAGCATCCCTTCCCCATTATTTAAAACCTCCACTGCTGTACAAATAAGAAATCTCAGACAACTTTCACAACTTCATGGGTGCAAAATCCCTGCCTAGTGTCTGGTAAGGATCTCTGTTCTCCTCCAACTACAGGACAAACACTTGCCTTCAGTTCATAGATCCATGGTGCAATTGAAAAATGAAGACTACAGCATCAAGCATTTGTACTACTTAGCCCTTCTCTCTTCCCTCCCATGCATGCATCAGGCATTACCATCACCACTCCAGACACAGGAAAGCTGTTCTGGCTATGGATGCCTTTGTGCAGTAGAAGAGCAGAGCTGGGTAGCTATCGGACAAGATTTGTAACAGGGTGTGGAGTATCGTATGGAAGGCACAGAAGAGTGACACCAAAGTACACACTAATGTAATGTTTTCACCCTTCCTTCACCTCCCACTCTCCAGCTTGAATTAATGTGCTGTAAAGCACATCCTGCATTTCTTTCAATGGACTATTGGGTGGGCAGCCTTGAGTAGTGCCAAGCACACCCTTAGGGGAGCTGCAACCCTTGATGTCTACTTTCACCACTGCATGCGTGAACCGCTTCCCCTGCCTGCCTTGGACAGAGATTTTCATTCATGTGACAAAGCAGCACCCTCAAAAGCTGTGCTGTTCCCACAGGTCTCCAGTCACTGCAAAAGCTGATCTCTGGGAAGGTCAGGTAGCTTCCTAGCTCTCACAAGATAGTAGCTCAGGTGAGAGGTGAATGCAAAGGACAGTAAAATGGCTTTTAGGGGCACTGGAGTTGCATTAGATGTTTCTAATCTTGTTAGCCTGGCTTTATGGTTTGGGAGTCATACTGAAACCACCAAGGGCTGAGGCCTTTGACCAAACCTGCAGATCCTTATGCCTCGTGTGCGGTACCCTGGATCCATTTAAAACCATTATTTATTAGATTCTGGAATCACAGCTGACAGAATACCACAATCAAGGCTAATACCAGCTTTCCCAGGACTGGAAGATGTCAGGAAGACTCGAAATCTGATGAGAAACTTCCACCTCATGAGATTTCTTCAAACCGTGGAGCTCTACATAACCCACTCCACTTGACTTCAAGCACAGCTTAGCTTTCAGGTCCTGACCTTATCTGGAAAAAGGTACCACAAAGGTAAATAGGAGACATAGGGTTTGAGAAGCAGCCTCATCGATCCTTTCCTTCTTACGTTGTTGCAGAATGACCACTCTCTGGAGAGTTTATCCACATATCAAACGACAAGCTGCAATTCCTGAGCTGATTTCAGTCTATAACATTTCAGTACCAAGCACATTGGCACAGTTAATGAAAACACACCCAACAGCCAAGCAGCTCTGTTGCTAACATTCCACCGTTTGTACGCGAAGTATGCACATCAGTCACACAGCTATACTGTAACCTAGGCGCTTGCACGGCTTACGAGTAGCAGGCGCATTTCTTTAAATTTTGGAGGTTAGTGAAGTGATCCGAAAGATGTGGTTTCAGCTCACTTGTGCTGTTGGCCTCTGCCAGCTCCTGGTGGATTCCCCAAGCCCACCCCACCCTGCACACCCCATCCCTCTTTTTGAGGATGAAGAGAGACGGAAAGCACGTCTGAGAAATGGGAATGATATCGTGCCTCTCTCATCCCACAGTCCGGCATTTCAAGCAACTTCCCGGGAGGCAGGAAAACCACCTTCAGTCCCCTCCTCTGCCTCAGAGCCTGAACTCACACCCCTAAAAGCACACCCAAATACCACAGTAGCCTGGTCTCTCTTTCCAGCCCTCCTGTCGATGTTAATCCCACCAGACATGAGTGGCAGAGTGGTGTGGGTAGGCATTTTAACTCAGGTATATTTAGCAATCTCACCCAATGTGAAATGGGTGGGGGTGGTGGGGTGTCACCGTAGATGACCCCCATTCCAGAATACCCAGTAAGATGGTGAGTAGTTGAGGATTCAAACTTGGAGTGAACCACCTGAAATAGTCCCCCTGCTTCAGCTGGGCAGCTGAACTGGGAACAAGGAGACAAGGTTTTGCAGAGCCCTGTTACTTGTATCTCACCTTGTCAAACACATTTTCTTAGCTCTAAGCTTAATTTTACCACCCGTTTATTAATTTTTGACTTCATAATCAAGCGCTAGCAAACAAGGCATTAAATAAACTGAGCAGTGGTACCAAGGCATTTTATAAACTAGAAATAACACTTCAAAGGCTACAGTTCCATGGTAATAGAAGTTTCAGTTAAAGGCCTCCCCACGCATATATGCCTTGATCCGTTAAGGTTATTAAAACGGGAAGCACAGCTGTATTTTCAATAAAATAATTAGCTCCTTCAGTCTGTTTTGAGTGATGTTCCTCATTTTAGATTCAATTTAAGCTCCATCCCATCCAAAGCAGCATATGATTGCAAATTATCTATATCACGAATGAAATTTACAGTGGTATTTAAAAACTAATTATTAACTCAACATTGTAATGGCTTGAGCCTGTAAGGTGCAGAGTCCTTGAAGGCCATTGTAATTCACAGACATGAAGGTGTCGTACAGTCTGCTACAGAAAGCAGTGAGCTACAATCCTGCGTCCCATTGCTGAAACGTCCCTAGAAAACCCAAGTCTGAAAGCATTTAATGCTTCCCATGGACAGCAGGCAGCCTCTGCCTAGCACAAGTGCCTGTTTGTGAACTTCTCAACATCAGGGTTAGTTTAAGTAATAATAATATTTATATTCTAAAGAACACTGTTTAACTACACCTCCCACACAATCAGATTTCCTATTTTTAGAAGGAAGATGCCTGCACATCAGAAAAAGTGAGTAGCAAAGATCAGAGCGGGGAGTTTGAAGGCAGAACTCCAATATTATTATTTTATTGGGGATAGGGGTGGGGATATTTGACATTTTTTTTTGTTTTGTGACCTCCATTTGCTAAGAACTTTTCACACAGAGGTCAGAGGAAATAGTGAAATCCCAAGTTAGTGAGGTCTGCCACCAGCACTCGCTGCTGCTGGGTATGGACTAAATGTGCTAAACACCGAGTACTGAAAGTTAGCACGACTGTAACATGCATATAACTCTTTGACGGACAGAAAGCGACCAAATCTAAGTTCCTCCCTGCCAGGGCATGCCTGACGAGCAGCGCTGCATACTGCTCCATCAGTGTGACATGATGCTGCCCCAGGCCCATCACCCAGTCCATGCAGTGTTAGCTGGGCCTGGGAGCTTTGCCGCTTGCAGGCAGCCCTGGGGCTCCTCCAGCCCCACCTTCAGCACAGGCACACCTCATTCACTCCTGCTGGTGTTGAATCATAGAATGCTTTGGGTTGGAGGGACCTTTAAAGGTCATCTAGGTCCAACACCCTGCAATGAGCAGGGACATCTTCAACTAGATCAGGTTTCCATATCTCAGCAGAGCCCCATCCAACCTGGCCTTGAATGTTTCCAGGGATGAGGCCTCCACTACCTCTCTGGGAAACCAGTTCCAGTGCTCCACCACCCTCATTGTGAAAAAAATTATTCCTTATATCCAGCCTAAATCTCCCCTTCCTTAGTTTAAAACCATTACTCCTTGTAATCGTTTTAAGGGATGGCCTTGCACAGCGGTGAAGTACCGTGGTGCTCCAGGCATGACAGAAGAGCTTGTGGCGCTTGGCCTACAGAAGCAGTGGTAAGAGGCACCTTCCCAGCTCCGGTAACCACGCCACGCCAGCCCCCATCCGCCCTGTAATGGGAAATTCTGTTCTGCACTGCTACCACTGCATCATGCTTCGGGGCTGCCTCCCAGCCTGCAGGGCTTCGTGCTGGAAGGAAGAAAAAGAGCTTTTTGGAAATCCTACTAAACCCACTTTCTGAATCTGGGACAAGTCATTAATTATTTTACGATAATAACGCCTGAGAGTCAAGATGACTGAGCAGGCTGCTGAAATTAGAGGGTTTTATCACAGCAGTGGAATGGAGGGGTATTTAGGATGTAATTGGAGTTTGATGTTCTTTGCTGCTTTTCCCCTTGATGGAGTTTCTTCCTGGCTTGTAGGGCACCTACCTTCCCTCGCTGCTTGTGGGGAAGTGCAGCCATCACTCTCACATCTGTAATAAAATCCTGCACCCAGGGCCTTACACAAAAATAAACTTTTCACCTTGAGCAGAGCAAGTAATCCATGCTGTTTGAGCACTTTTCACAATTGGCAATTTTTGCACTTTGGCAATTTTATTCTCTGAGTCCAGAAGTAAGTAATATCTCACCCTAGATAATATATTGAGAAAGGTAAGGTGATTATAGAAATTGCTAAAACAGAAAAGGTGGCAGGGTAATGGCATCAACATGAGGGCACAAATTCCCTGCAGACAGGACATAACTAAAGAAAGGAGAATAGGTTTTGCAATGGATGTAAGCAGTGGAAGAGACAAAGGCACAAGAAAGGTTAATGTGCTCTCGCAAAATCAGAACTGGACTTTCAGAATTTATTGAGATACTGTTTATGTATACATACTCATCTAAATCCACCTCAAAAGTGCTCTATACTGTAAGCAGCCTGCCAAAAAATAATAAAAAGAATATATGTATATTTGTCTGTATTTACTCTTTTCTGCCAGTATTTCACATAAACAGACCGGAGGGGGTGGGGATGGAAAACACAAACACACAAATAAAATGGTTGAACACTGTGCAATCCTTTAAGGTTTTTGGCTCCAAGTTTTTTTGTAGCTGCCAAAAAAAAAAAAAAGGCAAAATGTTTTCACTCAAGCAATCAAACAGCACTCACATCCTGTTTAAACTCCAGCGACAGACTGCTAGTAATGCTCTGTGCTAACACCAAAGGACAGAAGATACAGATATAAAAACCTACTGGTTCGTGTTTTCTCTTATCTGCTTATTTGTCACAGGACCCTAGACACCAGCGGAGGTTATATTGCTCCTTCACGTGCTAGGCGTGCTGACTTTTACAGCTTCCTGCACCCATGAAAGCGTTCAACCACTTCCCTGTTGGTTATCCCAAGCAAGCCTGCACTGGAAGCGATTTACTCCAGCCCTTCTTATACAGTTTCCCCACAGACAGGCTGCACGCAGCCATGCCGAGAGCTCCCGTTTTTCTTTGCACAACAGGTCATCAAAACAGCTTCAGTCTGTCAGCAGGTACCGCACATGTATCATAATCAACGGACTGGACCTGTCGTGTAAGAGAAAATGCTGAAAAGATCGGTTTTCCTACGATAATATGGCTCTGTCTTATAAAATTGTTGCAGTGATTATCCCAGAGGCTTGGGACCATGACACGTGGGTTCTCCCCCATTTTTCACCACTTGCATCTTCATGTGGTTATTCTTTCCATATCTCAACAAATGTAAATCCTCAGGAATGAGAAACATTTGGGGATTCATCCCTCCTGAGTTCATGCATGTTTCAAAAAGACAACCCTGGTGCACAACTTCAGCAGAAAAAAAACCCCACGCTTTCCCTTTGAAGGTTTCTGCAGAGAACATGCTACCAGAAGTACATCGAGGTAGGCAAGAAACATCACTTCTGTGATGTGAGACTTCAGAACAGAGAAATATATTCTATTTTCTGAAGTCCTGCTTCTTCCCCCCTCCCCTGCAAAGCTGCTGCCATTCAGAGCTATCAGCTTTGTTTCATTCATGGGTCCTGGCCCAGCTCCAGAGGACAGGGCTCTGATAGTGCTGGATCCTTTTTTAGGAGGCATTTAAAAGGAACACAGTGGTCTGAAAGTTTGCCAGAAATCTGACTGACTTTATAAGCTCTATTAGTGGTCAGCATCACTAGCAGAGTTTGTCAGCATTGCCAAACGGCTCTGGCTGCAGTTCGACACGCTGTTCTAGCTGCGGCTGACGCAGGCTAAAAGGTGTCCCCTCCCAGCTCTCCCCTAGCTTGTCACCACCTTCCTGCCAAAATTTACCACCTCCTTGTATCTGACGGTGCAGCTTCACATACAGTCGCCCTCTCAGCCAGCTGTGTTCACACAAGCTGGGTTGAAAAATACCGTAATTAGAAATGCTTCAGCTAACCGAGGTCGTACGGCCAGGCACGTGACAAGGGCAGCTGAAGACGGGTGGGCTAGGGAGACTGCAGCGAGCTCAGGGTCCAGGCCAGCTTCGGCGGCAGCAGGAGCTCAGTGGTGGGTCCTGTTTCAGGAAGACCTGAAAGGAGAGGGCTCTCCTCTTGGAGGTTTCCAGCGGCTCCATCCAACAGAGTAAGTCTTCAGCCACTGCAAGGCCATTGCCCTGCTGTTTCCAACACCATGCCCAAAAGTACAGAGCCAAAAAGCTTCATGCACGAAGACAAAACCTCTCGTTATCTCCAGGCAATTTTGGACAGTGGGAAGCTTGCATATGCTTCTATTAATAGCAGTAACAGATTATCTAAAAGGAATGAAAGGCACCTAATACTACACGGTGCATGGGTTAGTCTGTAGACAAAACATTGCCTGCTTTGTTGTAACGGATCTAGCATAAACACAAGATATCTAAAGAACAAACCTTAATTAACAGTGCATTTGGGTGGGGTTTCCCTCCTTCTCCCCCTTCAAACATGTAGAGCTTCTCCATAAATTTCAATCCCGCTGTTTCCTAAGAAATATATTTTGGGGCCAGGAGGAGAGGAAGAGAGAAGAGGACGGGGTCTGTGTACCACCCAATCAGCGTAGCCCCAGGCAGCACACGTGCCCTGAGGCACGCAGTGCAGTCCCCACAGAATCACAGAATCACAGAATAGTAGGGGTTGGAAGGGACCTCTGTGGGTCATCTAGTCCAACCCCCCTACCGAAGCAGGGTCACCTACAGCAGGCTGCACAGGACCTTGTCCAGACGGGTCTTGAATATCCCCAGAGAAGGAGACTCCACAACCTCCCTGGGCAGCCTGTTCCAGTGCTCCGTCACCCTCAGAGGGAAGAAGTT
>Ga0065711_1030515_pt1 | contig 32274 bp, 21 predicted proteins | sample Hoacrofraction12_FD_59098 | JGI IMG/M metagenome (GOLD analysis project Ga0065711, IMG submission 59098) | Hoatzin crop microbial communities from Cojedes, Venezuela - Epithelial fraction 12 v2 (version 2) | ecosystem: Host-associated > Birds > Digestive system > Esophagus > Crop | place...
CAGCCTGTTCCAGGGCTCCGTCACCCTCAGAGGGAAGAAGTTCTTCCTCATGTTCAGATGGAACTTCCTATGCTTCAGTTTGTGCCCATTGCCCCTTGTCCTGTCGCTGGGCACCACTGAAAAGAGTATGGCCCCATCCTCCTGACACCCACCCTCCAGGCAGCCTGGGCTGCAGAGATCACACACTGGTAGAGTTCGCAGTCCTGAGGAATATGGGTCACGCAAAGAGTAAAGTCAGGACCCTGAATTTTTAGGAAAGCAAACTTCCAGCTCTTCAAGTAGTTAGTCAATAGGACTCCCTGGGAAACTGCCCTCAGAGACAAGGGAGCAGAATAGAGCTAGAATATCTTTAAGGATGTTTTCCATAGGGCACAAGGGCTCTCAATCCCCAGGAAAGGAAGGCAAGAGACCAACATGGCCGAGTCAAGACGTGCTGGTAAAAATAAAGGGCAAGAAGGAAATGGACAGGCAGTGGAAGCAGGGACGGGTATCTTGAGAAGGGTATAGGGATGCTGCCCCTTTGTGTAGGGACAAGGTCAGGAAGGCCAAGGCACAGCTGGAGCTGAACTTGGCAAGGGATGCAAAGAATAACAAGAAGGGCTTCTACAGGTATGTCAGCCAGAAAAGGAAGGTTAAAGAAAGTGTACCCCCCTGATGAGCAACACTGGCAAACTGGTAACAATGGACAAGGAGAAGGCTGAAGCACTCAACTTTTTTGCCTCAGTCTTCACTGGCAACCTCTCTTCCCACACCTCTTGAGTGGATGGACTGCATGATGGGGACCATAACAATTCTCTCTAAATTGGGGAGATAGGGATTTGATGAGTGGACCATTCAGTGCATAGGAATTGGTTGGATGGTCGCAGCCAGAGGGCAGTGGTCAAGGGCTCAATGTCCAGATGGAGACTGGTGATGAGTGGTGTCTGTCAGGGGTCCATTCTGGGAACAGTGCTGTTTAATATTTTCATCAATGACCTAGACAGCAGGATCGAGTGCACCCTCAGCAAGTTTGCAGATGACACCAAGCTGAGTGGTGCAGTTGACAGGCCAGAAGGATGGGATGCCAAGCTGGACAAGCTGCAGAGGTGGGCCTGTGTGAACCTCATGAAGGTCAACAAGGCCAAGTGCATGGTCCTACACCTGGGTCCCAACAATCCTTGGTATCAATATAGGCTGGGGGATGAAGGCATTGAGAGCAGCCCTGCAAAGAAGGTCCATGGGGGTACTGGTTGACAAGAAGCTCAACATGACCTGGCAATGTTTGCTTGCAGCCCAGAAGGCCAACTGTGTCCTGGGCTGCATCAAGAGAAGCGTGGCCAGCAGGTCGAGAGAGGGGATTCTGCTGCTCTACTCTACGCTGGTGAGATCCCACTTGGAGTCCTGTGTCCAGGTCTGGAGACCTCAGCACAGGAAAGACATGGACTTGTTGGAGCGGGGCCAGGGGAGGGCCACCAAAATGATCCAAGGGCTGGAGCACCTCTCCTACGAGGAAAGGCTGAGAGAGTTGGGCTTGTTCAGCCTGGAGAAGAGAAGGCTCCAGGGACATCATCTTGCAGCCTTTCAGTACTTAAAGGGGGCCTATAGGAAAGATAGGGACAACCTTTTTAGCAAGGCCTGTTGTGATAGGACCAGGAGTAAAGGTTTTAAACTAACAGAGGGTAGATTTAGACCAGGTATAAGGAAGAATTTTTTTATAATGAGGTTGGTGAAACACTGGAAGAGGTTGCCCAGAGAGGTAATGGAGGCCCCATCCCTGGAAACATTCAAGGCCAGGTTGGACGGGGCTCTGAGCAACCTGGTCTAGTTGAAGATGTCTCTGCTCACTACAGAGGGGTTGGGATAGATCACCTCTAAAGGTCCCCTCTAACCCAAACTATTCTATGATTCTACGATTCTCCTCAAGAAGTATTTCTTGGCTGAAGGTATAATTCTGCTCTGCATGCAACACATACTGACAGGGGCTATTTACATCTGCAGACTTATGGGATTGCCCACAGTTCAGTTATGTTACAAAGAACAAGCAGATTCAGGAAGTAAAAGTACCAATCTGAGCAACTTTACAGTGCCATCCTGCTGCCTTCTCTGCTACAAATGATTGGCCTTCAGATGTACATTTTCCCACAGCTGAGATTTTTTTTTTTGCACTAGAAAACTTTATTTCACGTTTTTGAAAGAAAGCAGAGACATTACCAGTGATCGCGACGTAGGACATCTTGTCAACAAAGTAATTTTAACCAGTGTTCAGCAGAACACTATTTAATTAATTTATCTGCACCTGTTGGTAAGTATAATAGTCTGTTCCACTGCTGATGCTACTGCTATAGCCATAGCCCACCTACCACATCTTTGACTATTACATACTCCTATTGTTCAGTGCTCACAGTGCAAATTAGTAGGGCAGAATATACCAACACAAACTGTAGAGGTCCAAGATTCAGACATTCTTTGATCCCTTCCGCCTAGTTTTCAAAATGTATCTCTACACTGTGTGCATTGGCTTCCCTCTTTTAAGTTCAGAATTTTTAGAATCATAGAAAGATAATGAATAATTTCATGGAGCATTACTATTCAGCAAAAAGACCCAAAAAAAACCCCCCCAAAAAACCCCCAAACAACAAATCAAAACCACAAAACCCAAAACTGCTTTTAATTCTGGAAGACAGTAATGATCTTTGTTATTTTTTCACTGACATCTGACTGTATTTTTATCTCCTGTACGAAACAAAAAAAATTTCAGTATGAAGCATATTAAAGTTATCTCCACTCTGCAACAACCATGGAAGTCTCTAAAAACCTGGCATCTATAGACCAGCAAGATCTTTCAAGTCAGCCTTGACCTAAATGTATCAGGTGACATACGTAAGGAAGTGGATGATCTCTTTATTTTACCACAAATTACCTTAATTACACTGTAGCATCATTTTTAAGCTTCAACTCCAGAAATGTTATAAAGTGTTTATTATATGATAAATGACCTTAAATGAGAACTGCAATACATAGACATCATTCCAGCCTATATTACTTGTATCAGGTCTCACTCTGACCTCCCATTTTAAACCTTGACCGCTATTCAAACTATCAGCAAAATCCAGCTTACATCACTATCCTGGTAGCTTTCTAACACAACTTGTAGGTACCTATAATGGTACTAACAAAAACATTGGGTTTATCATCTCAGTGCATTTTATCATAAAATCTCCATACAGACCTGGTATACACTAGAGTTTTGCAAGAAAAAGTATCAGCTTATAATGTCTATCTTGTCACTGCTGTAAAAATTACATTCTTCTTCTGCAAAGCTGTTTGTAAATAAATTCAGTTGTAAAGCTGAGTTTCTGTGGTCTTTTGCAATGATTTTTCTCAAAACAGAGAGCTCAAACTGTACTTTTAGATCATTTTAGGTTTGGTATACTGTTGTATGTAGGAAAACTAGCAACCATAAAGGAAGCTGGTAGGAGCAAAGCGCAAAATAAACAAAAGAAGGTGGTTCTTTGTCCAATATATGGAAGATTTATGACACTCTCAAACATACTAGGGGGTACTAGGAAATTTTAAAAAGTTGCATGGGGAAACTGAACAAGAACTTGGAAGAGACGTTTATTGAGAGTTAGAGAAACCACACCAGGTTCAGGAAATCCCTTGAGCTGAACACAGTCAGAGGCTGGCAATTGTTGAGAAATGTGTGATCTGTTCTCACTCTGTTCCTCTCTTCCCAGGAAATCTGCTATGGCTTGTTGGAGACAGGATGCTGGACTTAGTAGGTCCCACGCTATAGGAATCCCTGGTCTGAATTCTTGGGACCATTCTTCTGCTTTATGGAGAGATGCTCTGAATTTGACCTATACTAAGCAAAACGCAAGGAAACAGATCCCTTCGTATTCCAGGAGTTAAGTCAAAAACATTGCATGATGCACCTGTCCCCTTCTACTGAACAGATTTGTATGACTTAAACATCATATGTCCATGATCATCATTCTGTTAGTAGCAGTGCAACCGCACCTAGAGTACAAGTACCTAGTCATCTAGAAAAATGCATGGTTCAAAAAACACATACGAGAAAGCTTCATACTATACTACAAGCGAAATGTAATTAAAATTTTCAGTTATTCTAAAGTACTTTGGGATTAAAATCTGCAAGAAGATCATTTCAACATGTCTACCTTTCCTGGTAAAAATAATAATAAATTTTAGATCCATTTTCTACCCTTACACAGCATATGCTAGTATGAAGCAGACAAGCATAAACACAGAATCTAACAGGATGGTCTAAAAAGTAGGAGGAACTCCACTTCATCTTACCTGGTAAAGCAAGTGCATTATATAAGGTGACTACAGTACCGAGTCAGGTGAACACAAAGATTCATTGCAATTTCAAATTCATTCTTTCCCTGTATATTGTTTTAGGTATCCATATGGTAGCACATTGCTAAATATTTATAAAAAAACTGACCTTGGTGACATCTGGCCAACATATTTGAGTTGTCACCCTTCAGGAAAATGTGCCTGTCCTCACATGTCACTATTCAAGCTCATATGAGTTTTCTAGTCTTTCTTGTCTCAGTAGGATATTTTTTTACTTTCTGTTGGGGTTATTTTTACCTAGAAATAGAAACAGAACTTCAACTGAAATACCTGTTCGCCTATTAAAGTTATACACAATCAAGGAAGAAAATTCTGGTCCTTTTCTCTACTTCCTAATCAAAAGCAGGAAGCAATAAATAAATGCAGATACACACTTTAGTTTGCACTGGCAAAAGTATCACTCTTGATCTTGTCACTTCAGTAACAGAAGCAAAAAAAATAATTTTGAGTACTATCCTATCTTATTGGTCTTTGCGGAAAATTCTGTGTAACTATCATCCTCCTACTTCCACTTTCCTTATGTAAAGATGTTACTTAGTAACGTTCTTTTGCTTTAGCTACATCTAAGCTTATTAACATCAATTTGCAAAAGCAGACTGCGACAGACATCTTGCTTTGCTATAAACTATTCTCCTCTACATGAATGCTGAGGCATGCAATAAAAAGTAAGAATCAATAGTTCACTACAGAGTGAACACATCAATTTTATATGATTTCCTCATATTGTGCCAAGTCCTATCCTCAAACTCTCATTCTGACCTCTCTTACCAACCCAGTTCCATACTGATCAACTCATTTACTTGCTACTAAGGAACAATTTCAAGCTTAAACTATGAGTGTGACCTTCAGTTTATGAAAGACATCACACACAAGATCAATCTGATGGTATAGAACTCACTGCAGAAGAAAACTAAACAATTTTTTTTCACACTACAAGTGAACAAACACATAAAACTAACAAGCTGACAAAGAAAGCGTAAGTTTTGAGGTTCTGTCTTCCAGATCTGTGCATTTGCTCAATTAGCAATCATTAAAGTCAACTGATGTGACCAGCTGACAATTTGTAATGCCAAATTAAGAGTTTAATGTTCTTTGCCAACATCCAGCTGATGTACAATGTGCCACTCTGTACCTAGAAAACTCAGCATGTCCTTTTTAAAATGACAAAACAATCTTTGAAAAGCTTTGGCAATTGGAGGTCACAGTTTGTCAAGATCCTGTACATTATCTCAGGTTGGACTCTCTTCAAAACAATAGTTTATTAGCCAGTTAGGTTGGAAAGAAGCATATTCCCCTACAAACAGCTTTGATGAGTTATCATTCTTCTCACATACACAAAGAAAAAAGAAAACCCACTTGCAAAGCAGTGTTTCCCAACTGCAACATTTAAAGGGAAGGTTGTTATTTCCTCTAGCAGACTCATGAACATAAAAAAATGCTGTAGCCATAAAACCAGGAAAAAAGTACACAATCAAATTAGAAATCTCAGAAGGCATGAACTTATCACGTGCATCCAGGCAGAGGTCTCTCACAGCTACGGATCAGATAAAGATTTTAATTAGCTCCCTTGAAAACTGATGTTCGCATTTAGAACGAACGAAAAGTTCATCATCACTTCTTTTTCATCCACTATCCAGGAAGCTTCCTTGTCAGAATAATACACTAAAACTCTACACTCAAGCAGTGAAGAGGCGCACACATAAAGCAGTCAAATCATGGTAAATTACAACACAGACTCGTTTAAGAGTGGGAGTTCAGAATACCCCTTTGGTGGATGGGGGTGAGCTGGCTGTGTCCCCTCCCAGCCTCTGGCCCACCCCCAGCCTACTTGCTGGGGGCAGAGTAAGAGAAGGCCTTGACGCTGTGCAAGCACTGTTCAGCAAAAGCTAAAACACCGGTGTGTTATCAAAACTGTTTTAGTCACTAATCTGAACCAGCACCATACGAGCTGCGATGAGGAAAGGTAGGTCCATCCCAGCCAGACCCAATACAGACAGGCATTACATTTCGCTTCTCCACTTGCCAGGATGAAGACTAACTGCACGCAACAACCTCTCCTCATTTTCTTTCTCCTATCATCTCCACCCTGGTTCCTAGGCACGCTAATGAACAGGCAACCAGGATCCCTGACAGCACTAGTCATGCACTCTAGATGTAGCTATTGAGGTCAGAGTCCCCAAACTAGATGTCACCTCTGCTGCCATCAGTCTCATTTCCATCCCCTTGACGTTCCACTCTCCAAATTCCAGCACAAGAAAAACTACTCAGCTGGCTCTGCTCCAAGGTGTATGTAATGAACTTATAAACACCTCATGTCCATAAATGTATCACCACCCTTTTCTCTCTTTTTTATTTTTGGTCTTTCTCTGATTTCTTCCCCTTAATTTACAACCTTGTCCAGTTTTTGACAATCTCATTCTTGGTGTATACGACATCTCTCAGCTTACTTCTACTCTATCCATTCCTTCAATATCACTAAAAAAATCCAGCTAGCACCCAGCACACTAAGGAATTACTCTGCCACATTCTCTGTTGGTGTTTCTGAGCAATTTTGTGCTTGAATGGGAGTCATGCAGGTAAGAGCTTAATCGTGGCCCTTGTTGATATAAACACAACTTCCAAAGCTTGTGATAATACATATATAAAAAGAAGTGGAAAGATGATTAAATAATTAATTCTGATTTTCATACCATTTTGAAGTTTACTTCAGGAATATTATAACATGGCCAAAATAGTACTTGAGGCATAACTTAATTTCCATGATAAATGGTATATTATACTGCATTCAGGAAAACAGAAGGTTGACTCACTGCTATGTTGTCAGTCTATATTGAACTGAAACAAATTGAAGAAGTAATTCATAACACAATAGTATTCTCAGTAGTTGTATGTGCTGTCCAGGCTATTTAAATATCCTATAAATAATTGCTCGGAAAGGCACAATGGACAGTGTGCATAGACTGGATGATGAATCATCAGGTAGTTTAAGTAAAATTTTGCTTGATTAACTGTTTTGTTTTTAAACCACCTGCACCATATTGTCTGATGTACCAGGACAGATCAAATTGTTCTCAGTCTTTTTCTGAAAACCAGACAAGCTTACAAATGATAAGTTTTATTGTATTATGAAATTGATGTCAAACTGAAGAGCTGTGTATTGTGTGATTCCAATTATCTATTTTTTTGGCCAAGGATTTAATATCAGCCATTGTTACAGATGAAAGTAATCCAGATTTATCAGACCTCTAATAGCTTTGTGTCATATGGAAGTAATTTTACCTTTTGTCTCCCCATCTTCAGAACACATTTATTAGTCCTTTTAAAGTGTAATTTTTCAGTTGAATTTTTTTTAGTCAGCTGGCAACTAAACAGATTACAGCTAGAATATTTTAAGACAGAGGCATAAATGAACACAGCCCGCTGATCTGAGTCAAGGCATACCTGACTTACATCACTGTAAATGTTGCCAGTGCATGCATTTCTTTGTTTAGACCAGCGGATGACATATTTAGATGTCTAAAGATGCACAAAAGCACCTAATGGAGTTTCTAAAAGCATCTGAATAAGTAAGCACCTTACTTCCACGTACCTTCATGGGAGTCACGCACCTATTATGCTTAGTCACTTCAGTAAAACCCACTATTATGTTTCCCTTTAGCTTTGGTTACCTCCAGATACTTCTTAATAATATCCTTAGTAACGTCAATCAGAAATCTCTTTTTCCAAAAGATAACCATCAAAATGTAACATTCACAGCAATATAGCAAACTTTAAAATCAAGTGTCATAGTTTAACCCAGCAGCCGGCAACTAAGCACTAGGCAGCCACTCGCTCGACCCTCCCCTTCCCCCCCAGCAGGATGGGCAGGGGAAACAGGCAACAGCCAAAACTCGTGGGTGAGATAAAGACAGATTAATAAGGCAACAAAGGAAATACTAATAGTAATGATAATAACAATTACAATAATGAATATTCAACACAAGCTATATACAATACAATTTTTCTCACCACCCAGAGACCGATCCGCAGCCAGTCCCCAAGCGGTGATGACGGACCTCCTAAATTTTCACAAATTTCACAACCATTCCCAAAAAAGGCCAAACTACCGGAAAAGTTCAAACTCTTGGACAAGAGGGGATTCAAACTCCTGGGAAACCGAAAAGCCGATAGCTTCCTGCCCCCCACCCAACCCCACTCATAAACTGAGCATGGTGTTTATGGTATGGAATACTTCCATCGGCCAAGGATATACCAAGGTTTTCCCTCATCTTCATGTGATATCAGTTTTGGCTCACTCTTAGGTAACAGTTGCAAATGAACCATATAGAAGATCACTTTTTGTAGTCACAGTATTGTAGATTTATGTCATTGCTGACATAAAACGACACTAATGAACTTGCTAACCACCTGGTTTCACATGTTCATTTAGGGAATTAAGGACCTAAATGAACCTTTTTTAACCTTTTCTCTAACTGCTGGTGGGTTGATTTTTGTGTGGAGGAGAGCGAGAAGGGAATTGGTTACTTCATGCTATGCATATTTATGGCATCCCAGATCCTTCTCTGCCACATTTTCCCTATGTAATTAATACTCATTCCTTTTTCAGCTGAATCCTGTGGTTCAGTTAAGATCAGAGTCTCACTGTGCTGTGAACCATGCAAATATGCAGTCCAAAGAAAGAAAAACATCATAGCCATAAACTAAAGAGTTTAAACATGCTACTGACACTGCCATTGAAGAGTCAGGACATAGTACCTGGCTACTTTTGGAAAGTGCCATATATAAGTAGAAGTCCCATTTCTGTTGGAAAATCTACTATAATTCCTATCAAGCAGAGACAGTTCAGTATGAATGTTAGAACAAAGAATGTAAGCTATAAACTCTCATCCAGATGAAGACAAAACAAGGAACAGCTGAGAAAAAAATGCACTCGTTCTTAACATTGGATGAAGCTTAAGAGTTTATTTTATACATGGAAAGGAAGCAAAACATGAGTCTTTCAATCAGCATATACAGCTTTTTCTTAATTAACTCCTCAAAATGGTATTTCAAGTCGTAATATTCATTGACACGTTAAAATTCTGTTTCTGGAAGAGCAGCAGAAAATAGTATTTCAGTTTTTGCTGTACGCTACTTAGAATTGCTTTTTGTATTCTATTCTTTTATATACTACAGGAGCATGCAAAACTGTGTTTAGTTCAAACGACCCATCCAAACAACTCACCTCGGAGGCTATTTTAAGGCATGAATGCTAGCACATTGAATGGGACGAGCCTAGAATAGAGAGATGCGAGGCCAAGCTCTGCTACTATTTTAGGCTGTCTCTTGCGGAGAATTTAGGTGTCAGTTATGAAGATCATATAAATGCTTTATGTTTTGCACAGTCGCTATTGATTAATTATGACCTACATTATCATTCAAACAACCTCAGCAGTAAGACTCTGTAAGACTGTAGACGGTCATTTCAGGTGAATTACTGGTATGATCCTACGGAATGCCAGCAAATAAGGAGATCACCTCACCATAATAACCACTAAGGCAGTAGAAAAACAAACAAACAAAACAGCACAGCAGTGACATATTATCTAGTGACAATGTTTGTACAGAGCTTATTTTTAAGTGTATCCCTCTGAAAATATGAGCCCTTCTGTACTGCTATTCTAATATATGCCATTCAACTCATGAAAATATGAACTTATAACTTAAGATTCATCTGCTGTCTTGGATATACTTATATCCATCAGTATTTCTCCATGGATTTGTGTATTCTTTGAAACCCGTACTCAGAACAAAACTAGTATTATGTGAATTGAACATCTCAAGACAGGATGTTCCACCTTCATTTAGGTGGCAGAGCACATGGATGTCCAACATGCTGTGCTGGAGAAGAGGGCAGCCTGCTACCACAAAATCTTTTTGCAGCAGGTAATACTGGAAGCTGTGACTGAAACTAGAGGAAGCTCTAGTCCGACTAACAAATTGCTGACAGTAATTAAAAATTACCTCATTATTTCTTGAAAAAAATAGCTCTTAATTTAAAGGTGAAAAATATAGACAGGAGACTAAAAAGAGCAAAATGACCATGTATGAAAATTCAATAACATTTTAGTAAAAAATAGGAAAATCAAATACCAGTGTTTCTTGTCTTTCAATGAAAGAACATAACAAATTATTGTAATTGGTTTTTAACAACAGGTTATTCCATAAATAGCATTTATGTTTTAATTACATTGTTAAAGCTGTGCAAAGAGAATTTTGTTAAATACTCTTTCTTTACAACCATTCTCCATATTACTCCTCAAACTGGTATGCCATTGAGATGAGTATTTTTATCCTGTTCCTTTAAATAACAAACATCTACATATTTCCTTACCACTGATTTAGATACTAATATAGTTGAAAATCTAGTCAGCTGAGCATCTTCATCCCTTTCACCTAAATCTAATATCTCCATTAATTTATGAGAACAGATCTGCATAAGAGTCCCATATAGACCGAAATAGCTATAACCTCGGGAACTTGCACAAGGTTTTTCCCCTCATATAGCTGAATTAGCCCTTAGAAGGATTCTTTAAAAACTTCAAATCATGAGAGCAATAAATCACTTACGGAGAATACATTCTCCTAATACAAATAATATCAAAAGTTCGCTAACAACAGGCTGTGACACCATATTTACAGCCTTCATTAGTTATTTTTTGTTGCAAGAGTCTTCGTTAGTTACTTTTTGTTACAGATCAAACTTCTGAGGAAGAACTAGCTGAGAATAAAACCAAAGTTTACAAGAAGGAAGCCACATTTCCCAAGTCCTCCTAATGGTACAGAGGCCACTAGAATTTCAAAAGAAAAACAGTGGTTCCTGTCCCTAATTTTAGAGACTCAGTCCACAGTATCTGCAAAGAATAGTACTTATTAAAGCAGTCAGTAGTACTAGTAACTTGGCTAAACCCTATTAAGCACAAAGGATGCAGAAATGACCTGTTTAACTCTGGCTACGATCAAAACTGACCTAGTAGTTATGCATTCTTTAAAAGTGATTTTCTGGGACTCGTAGTCTCTTGCACTGTTATATCCACCTGCTGTCTCTGGTCTTAAACTGGACTCCTGTGCCAGTGGGGTCTTTGTCGTTACCTACTCTGAACACCCCACATGATGGATCTACATTTCTTGACAAGGTGTTAGAGCTGTCTCATAGCAGAAGTTGGTGGGAACTTCATCAGGTGCTCCAACAAGCAGAGGAGTTAAGCACCTGTTTTAAAGTTTTCATCCACTTATTTCCCAAAATGTAGGATGCTTAGCACTGTCTGTAAGATTGGACTCTCAATTTCATCAAAACTTACTGAACTGTTTTCTACCACTTAAGAAGACACAGAAGTGTCTCGCCTCAGTAATTGCCCAGTAGCTACACGTCTATCACAGCTCCTTCACTTTCGCTTGGAGGAATGAGCAGTACTTCAAAGCGGATGAAGAGGCACCGTGATGGATTGCTTACTGTATGCAGTCCTGAGCAAGTTAAGGACTGTTCCAAGTTACATCAGATTTCCAGCCACAACAAGCAGCCAGCAGACCTTTGTGAAAGCTTGGCCACCTCTGTTCTAAAACATACGCCCATATCATGCGCTCTTGTAGTAGATGTTATCCAACAGAAATTCGGCAAATGCACACACACACACATGCTTCTGCACGCAAGCCCTCAGCAAGCCAAATGACCCATGACACTTTCACGATCCTCTTCGTGACCAGGCAGATGTAATTAAACAACATTGTTCCTCAGAGTTTGGTATATTGTTATTGGTATCATTGACATCTCAGTTCAGACACCAGGTCGCAAATAAATCAAGACCGTGTTGCTTTACAAACCATTAAGTAATTAATAGAAAATAATCCATTAAAAAAAAAGGAAACCTCAAAAGAAACCCTGTGATCTCTTGAGATAAGGTGTTCTGGGCTTTGCTCTGTATTACTATATTAATTTACTGAATCATTCTAATACTATGATTACAGCATCTATTATCAAAATCCATGCAAAAGGAGACGGAATTTTTCTTAGTACTGAATTCTATCAGCAATTAAACTAGTTTTTTTGAAACAGCAAGCTGAATTACATTAGTGACCCAGCATTTCACAAGTAATGCAACACTTTATGGAGTACCTGAATTATTCATAAGCTTGAGAAATACTGTACTCCTTCCAAAAGGCAAAAAAGGCCCCCGCTAATAAGAACGTCATACAGACAAAGGAGGTCAAGAAAGTTAGCAGAAGTTACCCTAACGTTTTTGGTGGGTAAACAAATAAAAAACTAAGTAAAAATTAAACTTTGACTTCTCACTTTTTTTCCTTTCAACCTTTTTCATTTCAGCCAAACATGGCCAGAATCATACACTGCCACTTTCTCCTCTCAGCTGAACAAATTATTACAATGTATTAGTACGCTGTATTGCTTTGTGTTAGTCTTCTATGTCACTGTATCACTGAAGCTGTGGTTGCCTCCAGTAAGTACACATCTTTCTCTGCCAGGCTCAAAATCTTTTTCTTCTTCCTTTCCTCCCCTCATCTTTTCACATTATTTTAAGTAGGATATTTCAGTCATCCCTCCTCTTATAGCAGCAAACTCTTTTCTACCCCACTGAAATACCTAAACCCCACGGCACCTGCCTAGCAGTGGCCTTCCTCATCGCTTTTTTCTTTTCCTCTCTGACCCTCTTGCACTCATTTCAGCTCTCTGTGTTCAACTTACAAGTTTTCATTCTGGAGTGCTTCATTTCTTCCTTATTGATTTCATTACTGATTTCACAAATTCAACTTGTCTTTGGGGAACGGTCTCCAAACTACCATCTGACTGGCATTTTCCATTTCCTAAACCTAAACCCCACTTAATCTGAACACTAACTTGACTTAACCACCAAAAGAGAAGCCAATGCTCTCTTAACATAGATTGTAATATGAAGTTTTAAAACTGTTGTTTCATTTTATTTGCACAGGTTAGGCTTGGCTAAAGCCTGAGAAAACAAATTATGCTGCTTCTTTGAACATCTGCCTAACGCTATGTATATGGAGTGTATTACAAGTAAAAAGTTACTTCACAGTTTCATGTATGGATATAAGGATGAAAATCTAGAGGGTCCTGCTGTTTCATTTAAATGTACTTTATTACTCCAAAATATTTGTTCTTCGTATACACATCAGCCTTATTCCCATGGTGGTTGAAATAGATGTTGATAAAAAGAGAAGATAAAAATTTTGTACTTAAATACAAACAGTAAAGGATTTTTCATCTAAATGAATAAAATACAAACAAGAAAAATGAGAAAGGGATCACTATGGAGTAAAGATGGTGCAGAATTTTGTATTATGCTTAAAATATTGAACGCAGAGATGAAGAGGGGTAACAGGAGTAAAAATGGGACATTATGAGTTATGTTAATTACACAACTCAGATAGAACAAAGCTCAAGAAGATTAAGCTGACAAGACAGTTTCCAGCCCAAATTCTGAAAGAACAGGAACAGGGTATTTCACGTAGCAAGATCCCTGTCTTGTCCTATAGACACAGGAGAAAGTAGAATAGCATAGAGCAGCAAAGTAGGAGAGCAGAAAACAATCTGAGCAACAGATGGTCAGTAAGCCTGATTTCAGTACACTTTTCAGTAATGTGTATGTTTTTAGAGGAAGTTTTCTGAGAAAGGATATTTAAAGACACTCAGGCCAAGGGGGAATGAGAAGATAAATCATACTACATCAATTCAATAGCTTTCTTCAAGGTTTTGGGGTCTTTTAAACATATTGGGAATGGAGAGACATCACCTATCTTAAGTTCTTTTGATATGGTACCACACAGGAAATCGTTACTCAGTCTAGAGGAAATTAGGATTAATATCAGAAATATTAGGTCAATAAGAAACTAACTAAAGTGAAAATTAAAGTGCTCAGTGTTCAAAAGTTTCAGGCTACAGGGAAGATATTAAGAGAGTTCCTCAATGATCAGTCTTGGGAAAAATCTTGTTATTTTCATAATGACCTTGGCAAAATTATCAGTACTATACTGATGAAGTCTTATGATAATTCATTTTTGGGAAGTTAATCAATAATGAGGAGCATTAGGATATCCATATGCAAAGAATGTGATGACCTTGAGAATATGAATATTACAAATGAAATAAAAATGCATCATACATATGGCAAGGCCAACACCCTAAGGACTAATAAATACGTATTTTCCATAAGCCAAAAGTTTGTCAACTGAAAATGACTGAGGTGGAAAAGGATCAGTTATAGGATTTAAATATGACAATTCAACTCTAAGCTGCATCAAACAAGATTTTTCAGGAGAGAAGAAAATACTGATGCTATTGTACAAGATGTGGGGGAATCTCATCATCGGCATCTCTAATATGCCACAGAATCCTGTTCACTGACGTTAAAGAATGATAAGCTTAAATTGGAAGAGGTGCAGAAAAGAGGTGCCAACATGATCAGAGAAATGGAAAAATCTGACAAAAGAGACTAAAAGTGCTCAAGCATATCTGGTCTGGTGAAATGGAAATTTAGAGAAAATATGCCAAGGAATTGAACAGTGAAGGAGGAAAAAAAAAATTATTCAGTCTTGGGGCCACAGCTGGCATAAGAAAGAATGAATGTAAGATGGCCATGACTAATGTTAGGCTGTAAATTAAAAAAATAAAAAAAGTCTAAACATTAGAACAATGAGAATCTGGAACAGCGTTGGAACAGAAGAAATGGATGCAGCTCCCATCCCCTCCACAGACTAACAACTATCTGCACTGTGCTTTACAAGCTCATAAGGTGGACCAGTACAGAGTGCTACCTGAAGCAGTATGGAGCTGGAGTTGGCAACCAAAGAGATCCCTACTCATCTTACATTTCCACAATTCCTTAAACAGCAACTAGCATTTTTCATAAGCAACTATATCAGTATACAGAATCATACACTGTTTTTCCATAGACTAAATGTGCTAATTAAAACAATCTATTTAACTTTTCCAGGAATTCACTGTTGCATGCCCCTGAGACATTTGTGATGCTTTCCACTTCAACCACATTTTACTATTGAACTGACATTTTCATATACTTGAATATCAACTCTGCCTTAAATAAAGCAAAATACCTAGGGAAAACACCATCTAGCACCAGCCACAAAGAATGTCATGTCTCAGATTGCACATCTATAACTTATTCTTTTCTCAATATATACACAGCCCTACTTGTTTAAAGACATAAAACAGTGCAGGCATAATAATTCTGCTTTGTTTTTTATGTAACTATTCAGACATAGTATAAAAGATGCACTTAGTTGATGCAGTCGGAATGAATAGAGGGAAAAAAGAGCTTTCATAATGCCACTGCATATCTGTGCCACTCTTTCATTAACAGCCACTTTCCAGAACGGACTTATACATGTGATTTATTGCTAAGGAGGTAAGAACTGACAAAAGTCAAGTATTTATTTTTTGTAAAGAAAGAGTCTAATCTAACTAGATACATGAATTTAGACAGTTCAATTATCATAGACCCTTGTGAAGGGATATTTAAAGAGCGGTAACCTTTTCATTTGTCTGAACAGAAATGAGTGAGGAGCAAGCAGGAATAAGTGTCAGCGAGACCTTGGCAGTCCTTGCTTTTATGGTAAGGTCAGGACTCTTTATTGGACCAAATGAAGAGCCAACCACTGGCTGGAAAAGCCATGGTAGGAGATGCTTGATAATGAACATTCAAAGCTAAGTTAGTAATATAGCTATTGACTGAACAGCATCCTGGCTAACCCTCCCCAGCTCAGCGTCTGGGCCATCGCAGAACAGTAGATTTCCCATTCTGTATGTTTTGTATTGCCATATTTTTGGAACTTCTGCCAGCTTGTGCTGCTCACAGCTCCAGGCACCTGACTGAAAGGGCTGTTAACTGCTCCCAAAATTAGTTTGCAAATTTGTATACTGTCATTAGACATCCTTCTTTCAAGTCAACTGTACACTTCTCAGCACAAGCACACGCATTAATTCAATTGCCTATTGCAATGCTTGCTTCTTTTATTTATAAGTTATTTAAACTTCATTTTAAATAAATCCATAATAAACCACCTACAGCAAAAACAGACGGTAAGAAAATATACCATTACCAGTAGTGATAGTTATAGCTTGTTTCAATCCTAGAATAACATAAATGAGGAAAGACAACCTTTCCGTGCAACATCAATCAATTGCATCAATTGCAACATCAGAGATCCACCATTTGTACACAAACACAAAAGAGAACAAATACCCACATACAAATCACTTAATTCAGAAAACAATTATCTGGTTGACTATACACAAGTATACTCTGTCTCCAGTACTGCCCTGCATCAAACAAGTATTCAAACTTGTGCCTCTATTATTAGTATGACAGTCATTTTTCCAATACTTTCTGACCACAGTGAAATTACACAGGATTTATATGTGCTAAGGGATAAAAGAATATAGCTGAGTGCCTTCAGCTCAACCTGCTCTATATGAAACATTGTTTGCCCTCTTTCATCACAAAACTTGCAAAAGCCATTTGGACTTGGCTTACAGACGCATCCATCCTAGAGGGCTTCATGCAGGTATAGGGTGTGTGCTCCAAGTTTAATGAAAGATATTCTGCTCTAGCAGGGTTCAAGAATACGTATTAACAGCTACACAGCAGTCACTGTGCTACCTGCGAAGGGAGAGCTATAAACGCTCCTGTTTATACTCAGTTGGCTTCATTTCTCCTGCCCAAGATATGATCTGCTCTGTGCCCATTGACATAAGCGGTGTCATGGGATGCATTGCTGTGATTTTGCACCATCTAAGCACAAAACCTACCACCGCTCCCAATTTCTCTCCTGCCTTTGGGCTTTTCTGCACCAGCCTAGACAGAATCTGATAAAATACAGCTTTTGTGAGCTCATTTGAGAGCTGAAAAGTACAGACTGTATTTTTAAAACGTGAAGCCCTCCTGAATCCACTTTCCGTTAATTCATTTTTTTAGTATTTCCTCTGAACTCTACCTTCAAGGTAATTCACATGACCAGCCATCTTAAATACCTGGCTTACAACTGCAATATATGACTTTGATCCTAGATCCCTAGAAATGTAGAATGATTAAAAAAAATCACTTTGATAACTGAACCCCAAATTTACATTTAAATGAGATATTACTTGAAAAAATAACTTTTTCATGTTACTCTAAAACTATTAAAATGTTCAGTTTTAAAGCTTGCCTTCTTTTATGTAGCTCTTGAGTATCGACTTTGATCAATGCTCAGCTGTTCCATTTATTAAAATCTGCCATTTCATCTGCAGAATTTGTACTTGTTTGGTATTGCAGTTTCATCAAGATCTCTTAAATAAGCTTAAAAAAAAAGGTGTTGGATAAATATAATCTTAGGCACAATATACCACTCAGTGATTTCTCTAGATCGGTACTGCTGAGCAAAATGACTAGAGAACTACATTTACTTCTTTTGTCGCTTCCGTGTTCTTTCTTATTTCTGGCGCTTTCTAACCAGTTAATCGGTTTCATCCTTGTTGGGCTCTGCAAAAGCAGTCTACATAGCAAACTACACAAAGAAAGCAGCTGGTTGCATAATGTCATTGTACATTGCTTCACCACCTGAAGGAGATTTATCTCCCTGATCCAATCTGTCATACAATTCTGGGGAAAAAAACAAAAAAAAATTTTTTTGTTTACGAAGAAAGATGTGTAAATCATAAACGCAGAACAGTTTCCAGTAAGTGTGGAAACACTGCGAATCCGTTGAGTATTCACATTTTTCTTAGGATGGTGGGAAACTAATTTGTTTCTTCCCTGGGCCTGTTAAATAGATGATGTTGTTATCTCAGGTGACATGTCAGCAGAAAGCTAACATGCAGTCGAGGCAGTACACAATACTAATGAAACACTCCAGAGGCAAATCTGGTATACACTGTCACTAATTCCAAGTTTATGGTAGGTTCTCTTATCAGTGAAGCCACCTTTTCCAATTTCTCTTTCTCTACTGGTTTTATCCATATTAAGCTCAAAGGAATGAGAAAGCTCTCGGACACGGCTTGCTGAATATTGGCGTGATTAATACCTGCTCCCTGACAGCTGTTTGAATTGAGGTGTTCTCTCATTGTAAACAGCCTGGACTGTGTTCATATTGGGGTTTGGCTTTTCAAGAAGGATTTCTCATGCGCAGAAGGGGATGGCAGGAGAGAGGGGCTGCAAAACCGTTCGCCACACTTGCCCTACTTTCTACAATAGCTTTTGTGCCACAAAAGTAGTCTGTGCAGTCACAGTCAGGATTACAGCACTGGGGATTTTTAAATACTGCTAATTCTGAATTAGCATTGGGTGCCAACAATTTATTCCATATTATAAAAGGTGCTGTTTACTTGCCTATCAAGGGGGAGCTCCAGCTGAAACACAAATGGGGCCCCACTGATTATGCATGACAGCACAAGTGCCAGTAATTAAAACAGTTTTCAAAGAATAAAAATCTCTTCAGCTAACTGCAGGCCTGTGGCCTGAGGGTCACTGAAGATTTCTAAACAAGTTTAAATTGCCTTTTTAATGCAGTCATCTCACAGCATCTCCATGATAAAGGCAAGTATTGTTGCCATTCCATGAGAGATTGACAGGAAAAGGTGATGGCATGAGGTGACCAAATAATGCATGATAGCAATCCCCAGAACTTATAAGCAAGGGTGCTTTTGTTCACACCTCTCTGCTCAACCAGGATGTATCTTCTGCTATTTCTCTTGCCAAAAGGCATATCCGTTGCCTGGTGGATTAACAGGGAGGAGCCCTGTGCCAAAAGCAGCTGTTTTGTTGACCTCGTCCTCTCCTATTCCCTGTAAACGCAAACTGGTCACCCCTCACCACCACCTGCAGGCATCCGCCACCAAGGCTTCCCTGAAATCCAGCTGGAACCCATGAGTACTAGGACAATGCTTGGAAACAACCCACAAGACGAAGATTAGCTCTCTAATTTGGTGTGCGTTATTTACACCAGAACTCACAAGACACCTCCAACTTCATCTACTGGTGCTTGTCTCCACAAGTATCTTCACATAACAGAAGGAATTAAACATTTTTAAAGAATGCTTAGATTAACTATAGCAATTCACAGCAGCGGGCCCTAAAACAGAGTCTCAGCCATGCAACTGCAGAGCTTGATTTGACTTCCCCCCCCCCCAAAGCTGCTGATGGGTTGCAGTGCTTGACTTTCCATGATATAAGACAAACTGATTTTCCGTGGCTCTGAAAAGCCAGATCTCTTTAGGGAGACAATGTTTCTTCCTCTTGCATCTCCTTTTCCTCTCACCATGTCACATGCACACTTCAGAAGCACAAGATACCTTCCTGTTTTGTGCTGAATACCGTTTTTTGCTCAATTCCTAATCAGCTGTTTGTTATGGGAACTGCAGAAGCAAACAAAGAGAGCAGCTGTTCCCTTGCTGCTGCAAGCGTGCAGCTCCCTGGGCAAACACTGTTCGAGGCGCTACCCAGAAGCGGCTGCTAACACCCACTAACAGCTCCCCGCACCCCAAACTAAATGCTTCTCCTCTGGGATAACTCTCACCCCATGGCATGATTAACTGAAGTCCTATCGGCACTTTGTTTAGTATAGCTGTTAACCTCATGAAAACCCAAAACGTTTTCCCAAGATGTGATTTTAATGAGAGTATAATCTAAAGACACAGAGGTTGTTTTAAAAAATAAAATACATTTCTTTTTCAAAATAGTCTGCATACTTTGCAGCAGAGGTTTCTTTACTATTTGGTATTTTTCATGCTATTATAAGCACCAAAAGATTTGGTTCCATAATGTAATGAACAAAATTATATGTAATACCTAATGTAGATATATCCACCAAGGTAAGCAAAAATAGAGTGTTTTCTAAATCACAAGTCAAAAGTGCAGGGTGTATTAAGGAACGAACAAATGGATACAAAACCAGGATAATTCAAAATTAAAATGGAACATCTAGGCTGATGCTCCTTCATCTCCTTACACCTCTTACACTTCAACAGTTTTAAAATAAGCAATATCTACTAAATCTGATTTCCTCAGTATTCTAAGTTTTGTTTAAAAAAAAAAGGGGGGGGGGTGAAATCAGGTTTAGACAAAAGTGCTCAAACATACACAGATATAAATATAGGTTCTAAGTGGAAGTTGTTGATGTGCTGTTTCTTTAAAGTACCACCAGCTGAGCACGCTAACATACAAGATCCTGAGTACACAGTCAGCGACTTCAAGGGAAGTATCAATACTTTAAGAAGTGTTCCCAGGGTTTTTCAAATAAAATAGCTTATTCCCTCCCAAGAAAGAAACCTTCCCTTTTGTGCTTTCCTCAAGCAAAGACCCCTTGTGCCAGACCAAGAGAAATGGCCATACGGATTAATTTGAGGTACCTTGGTCCAAACCTCTGCTACTCAAGAAATGAAATATTCAAACAGCTATTCAGTTCCCAAAGAAGACATATGGTCCTCCATTTTAAATACCTAATGTGGAAGACAAGAACAGTGTTCATGTGAACAGCATTTTTTATGGAAGAAATACTACTTATCTGGATACCTTTTGTGTTTTGCTTAGTACTTTAACTGGGCTTCAAATTAATACTTCTGGTTTTGTTTATCAAGAAGCTTTTTACAGAGTATGTTTTACAGTGAAGTTATCTCTAGAATAAAAGATAGATAACCATGTTGCCATTGTGAAAACTGCCGAAGAAATGATCTAATAATGGCTTTAGTTTGTATTAATGTGCAAAACAGTAAGTAAAACATTAGACAGGTGTTAATGAGAACTTAAGCATTTCCACTGTATTTTCTGCAGCTTTTAACCCAGTCATCAAGCAAAATTATTTCAACAGTACACAGCCTTTTCTTAATTCAGTTTGATAGCAGTAGATTGTCAGTCATATACATTAAATATACGTAAGTAGAAAGCAAGGTACTGAATAGTGAAATGTCTGAAATGTCAAGTTAAATCACAATAAAAATTCACTGTAGGATTTGAATCCACATGCATTTTCGATTTAATGAAGTAAACTTACATTGTTACCTACATAATTGCTGCTATTAGATAACTGCAGTGAATTATAAATTAAAATAACCCATTTCACTGACACAAGACAAACTTGAGATTGCTAAAAGGAGTATTTTGTACCTAGGAAAATCAGTTACCTATACAATTCTGTACCCCCAGATATCACAAATAGAAAGCGGTTATGCTAATTGCTGGTATTTAGTGTTACATTATTTATAGCAAACCTGTACTTAAATATCTATTTCTAGAGTAATTACATGTGAGAAGGCTGTAATTGCACACGTCTAGCACGGCGTGGTCGACGTCCCAGGTGACAATCTCCGCCGGGATGGCACCGCTCGGCTGAGCACTGCCATGAGAGGCGTGGGGCCCAGCTCCTTGCACTGGCAGGGCCCTCCTCATGGGAACTCATAGTGCCAGCACTCTGAGGGGCCCCAAGCCACACAACCGGAGCTGATCCCGTTGGAAAATGCCTCCTCTGCCCGGAAAGCCGTCCTGCCTCCCCCAGGAGATGCGCTGGGAAGCAGCGTGGGGCAGCTGGAACAGCTGGTGGGGCGCGCTCCCTTCCCACCAGACATTCACAGCTCTGCTTCTTCCTCCCCACCCTCCCTTACTGGCACAAGCCCTTCATCTTTAGGCAGGAAATATCATTTTTATCTATATACTAGAAGGCCTTGAGTGGCTCTGTATGAGACTAAAATCACAATTTTTTCCATTTACACTAGCTGATATAATGAAGGAGAGAGTCAGCCCCCTAAAGCAAATGATACTTTGCCACCTTCAGTGCAAGGGATATACATAAAATCTAAAATACATTATGCCTGAGTGAAAATATAAATAAAATTATGCAAAGTATATGCTCGTGACACAAAGTAATTTTTTGTGGTAATTTCTAAGTGGGAATGTTGCCTAGGCAATAGCCTGTAGGGTAAGGACACAGCACTAAAAACTGTCATTGGAAAAGGCAAAAAAGTATCATAAATTAGAGTTGCATGAAGTTTGCTGAGTTTCTGGCACTGTTCCTGTTGAGCTATTATCTGGTCTGGCTGTCATTCTTGCTTTGATACCCATTTTGCACAGAGAATGAAAAAACAACAGCATGTTCTCTACGTCTTGTACCATGTGTATGGATAAACTTCACCCACATTTCTCTGAAGACGACAGTTCTTTGCCATGCAAAACTCATGACTGCTTTCTGGAGTTTATTAATGAAACACACACACCCCCCCATTAGCTGAAATACTCTTCTCAGCCCTCCTGTATAACCCCCCATTCTAAAATCTGGTTAGCTCGATCTGTCCCTTTGAAGAGACTCGCACCTATCTGCTGTGTAATCCAGCAGGCAAACAACTCATCTGACGCAGCACGAGCCAGGAGCACCCACATATGCTAACAAGATGTCATGTTTTAGACAAACATTACTCCCTTAGAGAAACTGTCCATTGGGTCAAGTGAGTCGCCTTTTGGGAAGTTGCAAAAGAGTTACTCTACTTCCACGTCTACCTCTTACTCCTCTGGAATAGTCACGCAAGTTTAATGAAATTTTCACACTGTTAAAAACATTTAGGCCATTTCATTACTATTTAAGATGGGAAATGATGGTTAAGAGCAGCAGCTTTAAATCTGAGGAAGATTATATAATAGGTCAAGCTTAGTAATCAACAGAATTGTATGCACTCACTATTACCTAACTTTACTTCTAACAAGTCTTAACAGACACACACATATATGATGCATTATAATACTAATTGTATTTGTATTGTATTTTAAAGTATAATATATATCAATATTAAACTCTTTACAGTCCAGGGACCTATGTTGAAGAGGCTGGCTTTCGCCGCTTCTGCTATTTATGTGAAGTGTTACATAAATTGGAAAATCAATATAAATTATTACTCATTTAATGAACACTATTAAAAAACAGCTAAAATACTCCTCAGGAGTTTTGTAAATAGGACTGAAGGGTGGTAAAAAGCAGGAATCAACAAATGAATAATGTAGACAGCTGCACTTCAGGCTCCCTTTAGTCAGAAAGGAATAAACGCATTCAGAGGATGGTTCTTTTGGCTTAGTTCAGGTATCTACTTTAGGTTAAGAGCAACTGCTTTAGAAGTAAATGTTTCTCTCCTCTGACTATAAAACTAGATGCTAGATCACAGTCTGATGGTTGTTACTGTAGATATCCCAAAGGTAAGTTGAATTCCACCCAGTGTTTCCAGATGACAGCAAAAAGCCCACCCCAAAACACAACACCCTGAAATGATGATCATCCTGAAAAATTTCAAAAAATATTATTGATAAGGAGCACTTATTTAGTTTAAAGAGCAAGACTTAGGTGCGATAAGATTACAGCATTTCCTGCAAAGAGGAGAGAGATAAATTCTCTTCCCCCTTCCCTCAGGACAGAACATCCAGCAGTGGGCTTAAAATGCAGCTGTGCAAATTCAGACCTCCCATTTGGACAAACTTTCTAATGGTCAGCTAATTGCTGTCTAAGCCTAAATACGCTCCGTAAGAAAGCTGTGAGATGTCCACCCCTCTAAATTTTGCTAAAAGAGTTGATACCTCTTGGAAATTATTTCTGTTTAAAAGGTAGAGGATAAACAAACAAAAAAATGTCTTAATCCTTCCACCTTACGAGCAGTCCTTGGCTGATGGGTTCAGTGTCCATCTTGAGTACGTGTCTACGCCCAGCTACTCTCCAAAGCCCACCAGAAATCACTGTTACTCAAGCTTGGCAGCCCCATTCCAGCTTTCAAATCCAGCAGAGAAGCTGAGAAGCCCACAAATGCACAACACACAACTTTTTTTTTTTACTGTTCAGTGTCAGAAACGAAGGCAGCATGCCTAATTTCATTATGGTGTTGCCAATTAGCCTCCTTTAACCCAGTAACAGTCATCTGGCACAGTGGCTTAGTTTTCCATTAACTTTCCCTAATCATATTCCAAGTCTCAGTAATGATTTAATGCTTTGTGTTCAGTGCCAGCTTTGCTGCTGCCAGCATTTTACCTGCCTTTTCCCCCTCTCCCAACGCCATCATTAACAGAGCCTAGGCAAGATGCAGTTAGGAGAGTGCTTACCCACCATCAATACTCCTGCCATGTCTCTCAGTCTCAAGGAAGCCAACAAGTCTCCTTGCATCAGTGAGCTTGCACTCAATTAGCTCCAAGAGCACCAGAAGTCCTTATGGTCACTAAAGGCACTATTTTGTCTTTATTTCTTTCTTTATTTTCATAAATCAAATATCTTCACTATTCTTTCTCTCTACCAAAACAAAACGTCATGCCCAACTGGAAAAATAGGAAAGTTCTGCCAGTTCCAAAAAACTTTTGTCTGAGAAATTTGTGAAGAGCAGTGTTTTGCCACCAAAAAACAAGAAGATTTGGTGTCTGCTTATTAGTGTTTTTCAGGGAAATTTTGCATTCTATTTTTGTCCAATCTAGATAAATTACATGGTTGCTGTATTCTGCTTTAAGAGTGTGTTGATCCTCAACAGTATCCCACCCATCCACCTTAACCACCCTTGCCTTATCCCTCTTTTTTCCACGCTTTCACCGCACAGCGATATTTCTTGCTGCTTTACTCCCTTCTTTTTCTGGCACTCATGTTTGACACCATCTTTACACAGATTTCTTACACTACTACTGCTGTTAGTGAGTGAAGCTCTTGGTGAGGAATGATAGTAAGAAAACATTTGAAGTGTTCTAGAACTAATTACACTTTTGCAGGAATTTGATTAAGCACAGTGTGATGATACCCTTATAGGTTACAGACATACCACATATGCTTTTTATGATATAGACTGGATACCTAGACCATGCAAATGTGATTTCTTACTAAACTACTAACCTATACTGGTGTCACGCCTTGCAAGCAAGACAGACACTGCCCAGATAATCTTTTTTAGTACTGTCTACTTCTATAATTCAGTCTTGCTCCCCAAACTCTCCAGGTTCTAAAATAGCTTGAGTGCCTTTGCAACAGAAGCAGAAAATGAATGCAATAGCTATCTCGGTTTCCTTTTAACACTTGTATTAATCTAATTTTGTAGCTGTTGTCTGTCTTGCCTGTATCTTTCTATTCAGGACTTTTATACAGTGCCTATCACTATAGGAATGAAGTGTTAATTTCCCCCTGCTCCCTTAACATTAGCTATGGCTGGTTTTCTGTACGTCCTTGATGGCGATGGAAGGAACACTTAATGGTCCTTCTCCTGGCATTTGTGCTGTTACATCAAAAATGGGATCAGTGTGCAACTGACAGCAGAAATTTTCCTTTATCATAGTCAGAATTAGTCCCAGATGAGACTGAGTACTTAAAATAAACTCTAACAACTAATCCAGACCCATTTGTAGGCAAACAGCGATAGCTATTATATAGTCCTAATTTAAACAAATTGTTACTTTTCACTCCATCAGTAGGCTAAAACAAGCACAAAGAGTAATTTCAGTAGAAACTTTCTGCATCTACAGAGAATAATGGAAACTGAAAATGTGTTAAGAGTAATTCTGAACACCGCACATTTCATTAAATCTTGATAGGTCAAATCTGATAGCGGAGCAAGGTGAAGTCTGAAAGACTTCACACTAATATTTGAGATCTTGAAAATAGATATTTCAATCTTTCATTTAAGTTCTTAGTCAAGTATCTACAAGAAAAACACAAAAGCACATTTTACTGCTTAAAAATAAACAGTCAAATTTGCTCTTGTTCAGTATAATTTTTGTACAGGTGCACTGCAGGGAGACCAGAGAGAACAGCAATACTTCTCTGCTGTTACTGGGAGGAACAGAATACAGCTGCATCTTCTTGCCTGTGCTCACATACACAGCACAGATATAGCAGATCTCGGACCTCTGCTCAGAAAGGTGAACATCAACAGTGCACACAGGATAGAGCTACACATCAAACCCAGCTCATGGCCAGCTATTTAAGATGCATGGGAACGAGGAAGCAGATTAATTTATACATATGTACAGAGTAGAGTGTACCTGTGTTACAAAGTGGGAGTCTATGTCAGGTAGACTAGACTGTTGTGCGAGCAAATAATACAACTTGAAAAAATAAACACTTTTTTTGGTATATTTGTGTTAAAAAGCAAGCAGGCTTTTACACTTGGTAACTCTTAATACACAAAATCGGCTAAGCAATCAAGATACAGCTACCCCAAACACAGAGTGATTCAGATTTCCCTTTCCAAGGTATCTAACTCCAAGACTGAGTGCAGTTTTGCATCATCACACACTTGTCTCACTGAAAGACTACTCAAAAGACTGGAGAAGTTGGATTTGTTTTGCACAGTTCCCGGTTGGGTGAATTTGTTTTCTCAGTCCCTTCAAAAAGGTGATGTGATAAGTGATCTTTACCAGGCACTGTGACAAACCAGTGGGAATCAGCCAGTCAGGTTCTCATTTCCTGGTGGCACCTTTTGTGTTGACTCCAAGGTCGGAATAATAGGAAGCTAAGGTCACAGTCTTGTACCACCTGATAAACTGCAGGACTTTTTGGTAGATATTGTTGCTGGGGTTTTTTTCCCCTAGCAATACATGTAAGGACCGTAATGTTTACAAGCAAGTCATTGCGTTCTGAAGTAGAAAGGAGGGTTGCTCCATAGGGGAGTTTTCCCTGGAGGACAGAAAGAAAAACATCAGATAGAGCTTTGGCAGCAACATATGCTAGACAAGGGACCTTCAATGGACAGCTGATACAAAGAAGCTAGCTGCAGTCTCACAGATGTTTTTTTCAGTATGTACTTCTATTAATCACTGTTAAGGAAAGATAATGGACAAGAGAAGCTGGCGCTATTAAGAAAATAGCGACTTAGGCATACATACAAGTCACAGTGAAGTCACACTTCAGAAATTTATATACAAGCACAAGGATATTGGAAAGATTCATACAACTGACATTTCTAAAGAAATGAACCACTAAAGAAGCAATTAAAAGCCTTGGTCTGAAAGAATATTATCAAACAAACATGTAGTCATGGAAGTAATTAAAAGCATTTGATTGCTTCTTAATGGGCAGAGCTAATCAAGCTTGTTCCTAATCAAGGTTGTTCTGCTCATTTTAAATGTAACTACAAAAAGTACTGAAATTAATAAAGAACAGGATACACTGCAGTGTACTAGCTACAACCCAGGTAAAACCTGCCCAGGTACACCATATACCATGCAAGGAACCACGATGTGGATATTCACTGCATTAGAAGGATGAAACAGCATCTGCTCATCAACAACACAGCTACTTATGTCCCAGGGAGGTTGCTTAAGTAGGTCAGGGATGTGGAGGAATGTGTGAATCCATATTTCTGTACTACTTGTACATCTACCTATGTCAGCTGGCATTCCTGCCTGCAGGCAATCGCAGGACAATAAACTGCGCCCATCAAGCTAGGGTGAGGAAACTTCTCTGTGTTTCCTTACCTAACTGCTTAGGGATCATTTCAGTCCTCAAAGGAATACTGTTACCAATGCAAATGAGAGCAAATCTGAGCCTTTTTGTTCCCTACTTCTTACTAATGCCACAAGCAAAATAAATGCTCATTTAATGACGGTGGGCAAGAAGAGAGAAGGAAAGATACAGTTGATGCATAATACAGAGCAATGCACAACTCTGATTAGAATTGAAACGTGTATAGACTTAACCTATCAATCTTTATTTGTCCATCTTAATGCCACCATCATGTCACTGACTCTGTAATGTTTACTCTTATAAAACTGGAGTAAAAATAGAAGAAAAAAACCAAACTGATGTATTTGAGGTAAAACCTTTGCTACACTAATCCTAAAAGGCGTGTTGGCTTGTAAGTAGCAGCAACTCACCCTGCAGCAGCACTTGTCAGTGAATCTGAAAGCATTTTGAGAGAGAGAGAGATAGAGAGAGAGAGAGAGAGAGAGAGATGACCCAGGCCAGTGGTAGAGCTGGGACCTTAATTCAAGTCTCCCAAGTACCAGCATGGTACACTAACAGGTCATAAAACTAGATCAAAGCAAGCACCAAGTGTTTTCTTTTATCATACAACATCTGAAAGTTATATATGCATTGAATATACATGATGAACCATGTTATAATACCTAAAGAATGTAACAGAACAACAAGCACTTATTGACTCTATAAGGTTATCACAATCTGGATTTTAAACACTTAAATACGGATTCATACTTAAAACACAATTCACAGAAGAGTCTCTAGGAAGAATTCTAGTTTGTTGCAATTTCTGGGCATAAAAGTTCTCAGATCAGCTAAGACATCTCACTTCCACTTAAATTAAAAATACTAAACTGCCATCAACTTTCAAAAAAAAAAACAAACCCAAAACACATAAGCCAAAACTAAACAGTCAGAGATCCTTGGGTGCTACTTCAATTCACGTTCATTTTTTCATTAAATATATCCATGTTATTACTCGACAGACTTTGGAAAATAAAACCAGGCTGGGTCAACCTCTATTTTTCAGCTACAATAGTATGAATTCGAAGAAAATGCTACTGTTGTGATGCCTGACATTTGTGCTCACAAGTTGCTTTGCTGACATGAAGCAACACAACAATACTCTTCTTGTCAAACTTTTCCATCCCCTCTTTTCACATTCTCCTTCTTTCAATGCAATCAAAGTGTAGTATAGAAAGTGGGGAAACAGTCTACTATGACAAACACAGGTCAGATTAAATGTTTAACATGAAAATACCATATTGCCACCCATATTCTGGGTAATTCAAACGATATTTAAAACTTTTTATGTAGATGAATAAAAATATAGTCACATATGCTAAATTAAATAATCACAGTTACTTGAAACAAAATCTTGTCTGACAAGCAGATTAAGTGCAAGCTTTAATATGGTCCTTTTTTGACTTGGTGGTTGTTGCATATCCCTCCCTGTATGGGGATCGCAATGGAATTTGAAAGCAAAGTGGGCAAAGTGCCAGTTTTCATTCATAGAAGTCACAAGTAGGCATTTCTTCCACTCCGGATTTTTAAGCGGCAAGTTCTGGACCTGCTCAGCAAACAACATTACAGCTAACATAAGGGAGAAGGTTAAGATATTTCACTTGCTCCTTTCTTTGCCATTATCCCGGAGCCATGGTATCCTGTGAAGGAAGATGTAGGCTGTCAGTCATTCTAAATCCAGTGTCACCCCAAATGGGTTAATTATCATCACAACTTCTGTCAATGAGAAGCTACATACATTTATTATTGCACTAAGAAAACGTAGTAAGTGGGCTGAACCAGCTGTTGGTCAGTACCACACCCACCCCAAGTTAAGTACTGAGAATGAACGAGAAGGAAAAAGCAGAGATGATGAAGAAAAACGTCTCCTATTGCTCGCAATGACTTCTCTGGAATCCTGCCCTAAATCTCGAAGGGGAGATATGGGGAGACTATTATCTCTCATCGAGTTGATGAATTGTTAAGTGTTTAATCAATACAGAAAGTAACACTGTGTCTAACAAACTGACATTTACAGCTCCAAAGGAACAGAAGGATCTTTATTGCAGTTAAGAAATATGCTGATTAAAGAAAAAGACAAGTTTTGGGAGAAAATATCAATCTGCATTGATTTCCTGAAGGACTTCAAGAAGGAAATTAATCAGTAAGATGGATGCAATACAGAAACACAGAATTTCTGGCAAGCTGAGAAACCTCAGAAGTGCACAGCAAGTCTGCTGGATGAAGGGGGAAGGAGAAAAAGGAGAGCAAAGGAGGTGGACCTTTCCAATTTAATTTTAGTAACAAGGAGACCTAGCATCATCCATCTTTCATTTCTTCTTTCATATCTTTTATAAATATTTCACAAACCTCTTACAAGCATTTCACACTCAGGTGTCCAGCTCCTATTCTCCAGGTAGCCAAAGGATAAAGGAGCATGCCCACAGGCATGCTGCAAAGGAAACGTCTCGGAGAATCAGTATCCAACTGGTCCAGAAGAACTGTTGGGGCAGTAACAATGCTAAACTGCAAGACTCCCCCACATGCAGCATGCCAAACCTGTGAGGGTCCCAAGGGAATTTCCCACATACCGCCTAACTTCCACGTGCCCTGCAGCGTCCCGCCAAAAACATTCTATGGCTTTGCAAGTGACTGGACAGTACAGTAAAAGGATGCAGCTTGAAAAGTTTCACAGCCTACACAGGATCAGCCATAGAAGGACAGACCAAGACTTTGTGCACTGCGACCCCAGCAACAGTGTCAGTTGTAAAAATATTCTGCATCATTCCTCCGATTGCATGGTAAGTTACTCAGCAGCTGCAATGTTAGGAGATAAAATAGCAAACCGAATAATAGCATAATATGTGCAAAAAAATTAAATGCTATAACGTCAGAATATAAAGCACAACTATTGTATGTACTTGCTTCCTACTTGTAAGCTATTCATGGTATTGGCTGTGTCTAACATAAAGGCAACGAGGTGATGTTAATGCATCCCCTTCAACAAGTGCAAACTGTCCTGTGGACCCTAAATATAGTAAATCACCATTAAAAAAACAATAATAATAAAGGCCATTTCATCAACTAACCATCCTGGAATCCACCTTACTACTTTTTGTCTTAGCACTGCAGAAGCTGTATATAGCAGGAATTATTAGTACTGGTTCCTACTGTATTTTCACAAGCGTGAAATACAGATGACTAACTAAGGATTTTTCAGGAGCCCCAAAATAATTATTTTACATAAATAACCTCCTCAAAAGTTCAGACATTGGAAATTTTAGTTTCACCTGGGCTTTGAAAAATCTAAATAATTGGACTTCTTAAAACCATTAGTCTCTGGAGTGACACACTGTTTATGTTATACTGTGCTCAGTCTCAATTCCAGATAGACTCAGCCACCTCCTACATAATGTAACTGTCCTGGAATAAAAGGACTTTTTTTTTTTCTTTCTTTCTTTTAGGCATAAAATGTAGGAATGCTAGAAGCAGGCAACATGTCTCTAGTGCAGCATTTGGGCTCTATTAGTCAAAGTGTTGTATTCCTTAAGTATACATTGGAGAATAGATGTGCACATAAAATACCATATGTCAGTTTCAAAGCTATAATTTACATAGTTATTTAAACTTATGCAAATGAGGACATTAAAGTTGAGACACACACCAATAAAAGGAAATTATAACTTTAAGCTGCCACATCGTCCTTAACTTCCTGCAAGTGACTAGGTAGAGCAGAACATATGGCACCTACGCTCTCCCACTGTTCCCACAGCTCCTGAGAGAAGGCCATATGGGCTGCATTACCTAGACACAACAGGGAGAGTTATGAACACACAGTAGCCTTACCTCCCCATTTAACTCTTAAAAAGCTCACATCAACTATCTGGAAACAATCCTTAAGCGCCAGCCCTTTTTTTCCCTATTACTCCTCCTGGTCCAGTGCAACATGGACTAGAACGAGCTCAAGTCCATCCCCTGTCACAGCTTGGAGAATTCAAGACCTCCAAGCAAGATTCACAGGATTTTCTACCCCGCAGCATACTTATGAAGAAGCCTGGTATAAGTCACTCAGACCTCTCACCTACGTGTCATGAGGCCTTTGCCTGCCCCAGCTGGAAACAAGAGTCACAGAAAGATTATCTCCTTAAGCCTGGACTCAGTCTCCTAGAGCTTTCCTGTGAACAACACACTGCATATAAAGTTTGAACAAGAGTCACTTGTAACAAAATTTTTTAAAATCATCATACAGATGATGCTGACAACCAAAGATGAGATTAAAATATTAGCAGTGCACAGAAAGAAAAATAGGGTTTGTTTTGCACAAGCAGCAGAGGCTCAATTTTGCCCCATTTTACACAAAATGTGTTTTAATTAGGACATTATGTTTATCTTTCTAGCTCATGGTAAAAAATAGTGGGTTCCCCCCCCCCC
>Ga0065711_1030517_pt1 | contig 32271 bp, 13 predicted proteins | sample Hoacrofraction12_FD_59098 | JGI IMG/M metagenome (GOLD analysis project Ga0065711, IMG submission 59098) | Hoatzin crop microbial communities from Cojedes, Venezuela - Epithelial fraction 12 v2 (version 2) | ecosystem: Host-associated > Birds > Digestive system > Esophagus > Crop | place...
GTGCTGGTTCTAGTGACATGAGCCTTCTGACATTAATCGTTTCCATTTCTTCCATGCTTTCCTCTTCTATCCTAATCTTCTTTCGAAAAAAAAAAAAAACAACCCCTGTTATTCTCTACTTTTTTAAAACCTTAGAAAATTGTATTTTTAATATATACTTTCTGTGAAGAGAACTGAAATAAGGAGGAAAGTTTAAAGTTGATGTTTCTAGGCATTTTTTGGAGTGCAGTTACCAAAACTACACAAGGTCTGATACGACATGCACCATTTATGTAAATTTGAACATCTCCAGTAACAAGGTTTTTTCTCTGTTATTATTTAGGCAGTTTTCTGAAAAATGAGATGTGAAGAGATCGAGGACCCTCAGTTAAAAAAATAAAGAAACAAACACTAAAGCTCCTTCTTGTTTTTCACAGCCGTGGGTCCATTTAGCATTTCTGGAAAAATTGGTCCTGACTGATGTGCCCAAGACCAGGAAGGAGTTCGTGAGCCTTAAACTCTATAGAGCTGCTTGTAGGTTTTTAAAAAAATGAATAGTGAATGTATTTTTCAATTCTCCCAATTATATTATGAATTTGGTATGCCTTGTGAAGCTTACAGGATGTACTTCAGCAAGAAGAAAATATAACATTTTCTACTTCTAGACAGGAAAAATATTTTTAAAGTATTGGTAATCTATTTTCATAAAATGGCAAAAATGTGCATGGAATCAGAATATGCTCTGTTAAATCCAAAGAGAAAAGCCAGTATTGGAGTTTGAGTGTCATTTTGATTTCCAAGTGATAAGCGTGTTAGCCTTTACCTTTCCAGTTTTAAAAGCACGCAAGTAAGGGTGAGGTTTTCTGCTGCTGTAAAGCTGAGAACAGCCGTTCATTCACAGAATTGCACCTGTTTGCTTCAGCTTGGGGATTTACCTCAAACTTGCAATGCAGACATACATAATTTTTAATCCTGTAGAGTATTGCTACAGGGAAGTTCAACTGTAAGCATAAAAATTCTCTTGTCTGAATCATGTAGCAAAACTCTTGTGAGAAGTCATTTGGAGGAAGCGAGGACATGTAAGAAGACAATTCCACTATTTCTGCTTCAGAGAGAAGGTTTTGGTGCAATAAAGTGGTCATTTACTTATGTTGTTATACTTTCAGCATTAATCTTTCTGTTAAAAAAATCATAAAGTAACTTTTGCTATCATGAAGGAACGGTTGAAGTGGGTTTCAAAGATAGATTTTTATTTCATGGGTGTTTTTTTTATAGAAATTCAGATTGATTTGTTTGGAGTAAAGCTTGCAGATAGCTGTGCAGAAATGGATTTGTAACTAACGGCTTAGAGTGAAAAAACGTTTTCACTGTTTCTCTTGAAAAGATGAGGGAGACAACCAAGGAATGTCTTGGATGTGCCAAGCTTGTGGCAGTGTGCTTTTTGAAGCGTTTTATGTGGTGATTTGAGATCTTGTTGAAACCTGGAACAACTTACAGTGCATATATACGTATGTTGAGTTCTCTGGGAACAGATAGGGAAGACGATCACTTGGCACTGTCAGCACTCCTTTGTTCGCTGCCGCGCGTGCCGTGTGCGAGTGAAACAAAGGTGTGGGTGCGATCCAGCCTGTGGATTTGTAACGGCAAGTGAGACATAACCATACACCCGAATGTTCCCTCTCGCATTTTGAGAAGATGTTTAAAAATAAGGAATAAAAAAAACAGATGAATGTTATGAATATGAAGCTGCAACACATTCCAAGTTGGCTTGTTGGCTTTGTTCAAACTGTCCTCCAAAAATGGTTCGGATGATAAAGCCACAAGTTCAGCAATGCCATGGGACTATTTTGCTCTGTCACTGCCCAGGGCAGCAGGGCAAAAGTTTTCTTTTATTCATCTTTTTTTCTGCTGTAGGAGAAGCAGCCCTAAATATGCTGTTAGAACACACCATCTTGCTAGTTAGCAAAAGTTCTGTGGGCTTCTTCAACACCTTGCTTTCAGTAGTAGAGCATTAGGGGTTTTTTATAACAAGTTAGAGCAGATACTTGCTGTCAGACTACCGGAGTAGAGCCCTGACCAAACGTTTCCTTTCATTACTGGTACAATTAAAATTATGAAAAGTGATGCCGATAATGTTTAAAAACTTAACTATGATAAACCTGATACAGGACTGTAAGATTTTTAAGGACTTTCCATCCAATAGTATATTTTCTATACAGAGCAACTACCAACAAGCCGACTCCTTTCCTCTGTCCTCTAACAAAGTTCCCAGTGTCCAAATCAACTCCAAATGTGCTTTCACTCCTCATTGAAGATGATGATTGGAGGTGAACAACAGCTACTGTGTAGAGCTCTCTTAAGAAATCCAAACAGGTTTTGGAAGAACTGGTTATAACAAATCAAGGATTTGAGTGTTCAGCGTCAAGCTGATGATTTTGGTCCTGTAAGCAGAATCCTGCTACTGTCTTATATTTTTCTCTTCCCATTACAGTATGAATTATGTTTTGACACAGGGTATAACTTGAAAAAAATTTTCCAATGGAATGAGACTCCAAGCAGGAGTACAGATAACTCCTATTAATATTTGCACATCATGGGGGAAGACTTGGCTCCTGAAGTTGCTGCTGTGCGAGGAGTCATCCTGGGCAGCACATTGCTAATGACGCAATGTAGTACCTAGTGCTATCTAAAGCTCTTGCACTTCTCTTTGCCACCGTGTTTCGTGTCTAAATTTTCCTATGAAAGGAATACTGAGTGGCCTGACTGCACAAAGTGCTTTGTTCTCCCGCTCTACACTGGCACGCACCAGCAGTGGCTCTCAGGCTGCTTGTTTAAGAAACCTTAGGGCTTGGTCTGCATTGCTCAGTGTTAGTCTGGGGTACAATGTAAGCTGAAACTGCAGTCCTATTGACTGGAATGCTTAAAATGTTCCCCCCTAGATAGTAGTTGCACAGCATCCGTATGCTACAAGTACACTACACCTTGAATTTAAAGATCCATTGTTGATTATTCCTTCCTGAAACTTCAATTCCAATAAAACAGACAGTCAATTCTTATACAGAGTCATACAATAAGCAATTAATAGAATTTAGTCTTTAAATATGGGTAGTTGCACAAGATGTCAAAAAGATTAAATTATCAGCAAATTCTGAAGGTGAATTTTAACTTGGCCATGTTCTTGCGCCATGTGCTTAGGTTAAAATCTTATATTAATGTTTCAAGGGGCAATGGGCACAAACTGAGGCACAGGAAGTTCCGTCTGAACATGAGGAAGATCTTTCCTCTGAGGGTGACGGAGCACTGGAACAGGCTGCCCAGGGAGGTTACGGAGTCTCCTTCTCTGGAGATATTCAAGACCTGCCTGGACAAGGTCCTGTGCAGCCTGCTGTAGGTGACCCTGCTTTGGCAGGGGGGTTGGACAAGATGACCCCCAGAGGTCCCATCCAACCCCGAACATTCTGTGATACAAGTAGCTAAAATTAAACATCACAAGGTATAGTGGGAAGAATTGTAAGCTTAGTCATCTCAAGAAGTTTGACCGCTTCTTTCATGAAGGTTTTGTTATCTGGAAAAAAATATTGAAAATTACTTCCTTTAATGACAGAATATGGATATTTTCTGATTAAAGCTTTTTTTTTTCTTTTTTTCACAGAAGTGTTAAAAAACTCCTCTGTTACAAACCCCTCTGTTAGAAAACCAATAGTTAATGGGTTTTCAGGGAGGAGAACTGGTTAATTACCATTAACAAGGACTTTCACCAGCAGTGTGTTAAGTGAATTTTTGTGGTTCTTGACACTTTTTTCATCACAAATGCTTTTGTGATTCTAGCCTAGGAAAAGGATGAGAATTTGCAAAAGATCTTTTTAAACAATGGCTTTTTTTAATTATCTTACCAACTTTTTGCAGATTGAACATACAACTGTAGTTTTTACTTAAAAAAGAAACCTTGATATAAATCACTTCTGTGATGTACATGTTGCATTTTATAACTTATATTTTATCAGATTCAATGACACTTTTACAATGAGCAATGTGGGCTTTGGATTTTTTGTCTTTGCATCTGTGTTAACGAGTGTTTCCTAGTATCACAGTATCAGGATCCTGAAGGTACAGGAATTATGTGGTAATGCTGAAGTATACGTTAGCAAATTTTTGAAAAAAACCTAGAAATTCAATAGTACAGCAAAACAAAGGGCTTTCTGCTCCACAGATTTTACTCAGCTGGCGTTTACTGTGGAAACTGGACACTGCGTACAAAGAACAGAAGTAGTGACTAAGATGTGACATGGTATTTCTTCATCTTTACTGCTTCTGGACTGTTTAATACATCTATTTATCTTGGGCAAAAGTTAGTACTTATAAGGAAAAACATCAGACTTGGCTGTTGATGTAAGGGTTTTAAGTAATTTAACACTAAAAGGTAACTTTTTAACCATTCATTTGTGAAAGCTATTTTTCATGGTGTCTAGTTTAACATGTAGCATAGTTATTTACATGATGTATGTTAAAAACTACTACATTAGAAGGTTATGCTCCTCTATAACTAACTTTGCTTTTAAAGAACACGGGAGAACCAGATATAATATGTAAAAGTTGACAAGTTGGTCTGGACTGGCTGAGCTAAAAGACAGGTGAAAGTTGGAGGATTTATTACTTCTGAAACCATAGTCTGAAAGAACTAGGGCTCTGTGTGAGCACAGCTTTCCTTTTACATAGCTCACTGAATCAAGGCTGCTATGATAGTACTGTTATTTCTGTATTCCCACATTGCTTGGAAACCATTAGTAGATGTGACTGTAGTTTTTTTCATGATGATTAAATTTGACACAGCATTCATAAAGCAGAGCTTCCACAGAAACTGGGAGGGTTTGTGCTGACTTTGGCTAGGAAACATCTTTTACAATTGTTTACTCTTCAACCTTTCCTGTTTGGCCTCTGCCAACATTTGAAATGCTGAAATTCCTTTTATTTCATGTTGATGTCTTCAAGGTTTATTTCTTGTACCTGTAGGCACTGATGTTGCTCACTGCATGTCCTTTGGCATGATTTTGCTTCCTAAAATCCAACAGGCAGAGTAATTGGTAGCGTTTGGGATGGTGTACAAAACTAGTGTTGTTTGCACAATTTCTACTAATCGAATTATTAGAAATTACTGGTATTGAGACTGGGTTTCCAGTATTTTCTTAATATTGGAATAGTGGTCTTCCAGCTGCACTACCAATGAAGTTATAGGAGTAGTCTCTGTATTTTTTAAAAATAGGACTCAGATCAAAAGTTAAATTTTTTCCTTTTTTCTTTTTTCCTTTCTTTTCTTTTTTTCTTATGAAACTGTGGTAAATTTACTCAGGTAGAACGTAGAATTTTCACCTGGCTGAATTTGGTAGCTTAATGTGGACTTTTTTGGACAAAAACTGGAGAGTGGTGAGAAAGCTACAGCCTAGTGATGGTGAGGAAGCACATCTTCAGCACTGAAAACATGAATCCCCCGTCTTCATAAAGAAATGAGCCCGTGATGTGCATGTCACTGACTGATAGACTCTGGAATCAATCAGTAAGAATAAATCAGCATTGTGTTACTTAGCTAATGAAATATGTCTCTGTAAATTCCTTTCTCTTTTAGATGCTGAAAGCCCTCTTTGATTTACTTTACCAGAAATGACTGTGCTAATATGGTGGTTCTGAGACATTCAGCCTCTGTTCTTATCACGCAAACTTTCTGCAGGACATAAAAATTATCAACATAGGCATAACTTCATGGCTGATTTCTTTTCATCTTGTGTATTCCTCTATCAATAACCTTGCTGACTCACTTTATACTTAATTAACATGGTGGAAGATTTGTACCTTGAAATATGACCATATAGATCAATAGATACTTGGTAAAATGTGCTTTTTCTGGTTTTATTTCTGTGTTCACAGTATCATTGATTCATTTCTTTATATGAAAAGACTGTTGTTACAAGAAACAAAAGCTCTGCCTTTGCTTCCTTGAGATCTTGGAACAGTGCGTTTCATACTCAGCTTATCTGTAGTACAAACACGGCATTTTCCAGAAGGCCAAGTTTGGACTAGCCAGCTATGAAACGACCAAGTCAAGCAGAGTCTGAGAGGGAGAAATGAAACTGGTATCCTTGCTCAGAGAGAAACAATAGATTATTTTATTAAGCGGTGCATTAGTGGTCAGTGTCTTCTTTAGAGTCCTTTGTCTTTCTTACATTTATTGAAGGATAAACGGCTACTTCTATTTTAGGAGGGGGGTTTTTTTCTGCCTTAAACTTAGCCTAGAGGAAACCTGAGGAAGCAGCCTTCACCAAATGGATGCAGTAACTTAAAGCTTTTTTTAAATGTTTATTCCTGTTATTAATATTCTTGTCCTCAATGTTCATATTCCAACTTCTGTGTTGTGATTTTCACCTTCCTTAGAGAGAATTTGAAACAGAGAAATGATGTGATTGATAGTTCAACACACCCTCTTTAATATGAAGAATGAAAAGAAACACATCCTTCCAAGGATAAATTTCTTTTCTATCAAAAAACATTTTCAGATCAATTCTAACCTTCTGCTGCAGTTGCATATAATCTTTGTATAGCATTGTCAGTAAGAGGTGAGGTCTCCAAATGCATACAAATATGGTTTGTTTACTATTTTGTTCTGAGCTTACTTAATCTGCATGACCTGCAACTGATCCATTAGGCTGATTTTAATTTTCAGCCTAAATTATAATGGTTTGAAATGTGTAACTAATTCAAAATGTAACTGACCTGCTGTTTTGGGAAGTAAAGCAACAAGGTAGACTCGACTCTTCCGATGCACCTTTTCTGTCCCACATTACTTTTCTGTGTTCTTCCTCCATAATCAGTGGTGGTGTTCTAAAGCCAGAGAATAATAAAGCTGCTTTAGAGCTTTCAGGAATGGAGTTTTTATAGGATCATAGCAAGGAGGCGTTTGGTCATGACTGGAGAGTGTATAGGTGCTCATGAGTGAAAAGCATCTCCTGGAATAGTGCTGAAAGACGGACATAGGATTATGCCAGTAGCACAGTACCATTGAAATTCATAGTTAATAATTGCTAGCTCATGTTAATTTGAATCATGCACAGGATTTGCTTGGGAGTACAGTGTCGGCCATTCAGCATGCCAGAGACTGTTCTAATAACTTGCTGTGTTCCACATTGTTAACAACATCATAGCAAAGATCGTCACATGCCTGTGCCCAGTTGTTGAATATGCTGGTAGAGACATGGTCTCAGAACTTTGGCATGTTGAAGCTACACAGAAAGTATGCTCATTCAACCAAAATGCCATTGGCAAGTATTTTTTCTTGTTGAGTTCCTAATCTTGAAATGATGGAGAAAGCAATTGCAGCAACTGGGTTTTGTTAACGGGACTTTGCATGTTTTGTCTTGTGCTAAACACCCATTTTGTACGACCTAATAGTTGGGGACATGGTATATTTTTACAGTAATAGCTACTTTTCATAAGATATGCATACTTTCTGTTTATTTACAACATTTATGACAAAACAAGAAGACCTTGGAGAAACAGATCTTGAAGCTGTACTTTTCATGCCAGATCTGTTCTCCCAGAAATTGCCTGATGGTATTTCTTCCTGGAGGATTAACTGCTGCTTCTTCCCTGTCCTCTTTTTGAAACCAAGAGCTTAAACAGTCCGGCAAGTTTGACTGCTGAACCCCACTTCTTACTGAGTAATGCTGTGTTTGTTTTATAGTGAAGTCTTGCTTAGTGATGGTTCTGTAGCATCTGGGTGAGGTTAACCTTTTCATTTTGAGAACTTTGAATCTAATGTTTGTGTTCATACATTCCTGCTTCACAATGGGTCAGATGCCAGAGGGACTGAGTTAGAACTCTTGATCAAATCATCTTTTTCAGATTCAAGCAGATTTGCTTGTTTTGTCACTACCGTTCCAGTCTTTGTTTAAAGTGATCTGGCAGGTCCCTCTCCATAAACTGAAGGACTTGCATGTTTAACCTGAAGGTGTTATCTGTTGAAGGATAAAAATGTAAACATACTAGTTCAATGGGAATTGAATATTTAGATGTTTCAATTATTCCATTTGTGCTTATTTTTAGGGACCTGAATAACTTGAGTTAATCTCACTCTTGTAATTACAGATGTAGCTGCACTATTATGTATTTTTGGGAAAAGCACCGGGCAGATATATACTGTATTTCCTGCTCTGGTATCTGCTTATCTGCACGTTCCTCCTCTGCACTACCCACTGCGCTATAGCTGAAAATTAATCATCTTCCCTGTGATCTGAGTGTGGACATGAGCCGTGACCACTGCTCCGTGCTACACTTTTCCCAATGTTTCTAATGTTGATTTTTTTTAATACCAAAAAGTTTCAAAAAAACCCATCCCTGCTTTCTGTTTATATCTTTGAGCAGTAGATAGGGATAACTTCTCTTTAAAAACTTAAACACTTTATAAACTTAAGATTAATATTTTGGAGAAAGATTTATTTTTCTCATTTAAATGCTCTGCAGAGAATTTTTGTTTCTTTTGTTTCTCTGGCTTGGTTTGTATGGAAGGTTTTTTGTTTGATTTTGAAGCTACATAATTATTTGATAGCATAAATATTAGCCTAAGTAGTCTCGGGTATCTGCCGCATAGAAATTATTTGTCTTTATATAGTCTTAATCTTGGCTTATTCCCTTCTTTAAAAGCCAACTTCTGGCTTGATTTACAGTGATCACACGCTACTGTCATGCAAGTTTGAGTCTTCTGGTAAAATTATTTATAAAGGTGAAATCACAAAAATCTTTGAAGTTGCTTACATCTACTGGAAGTGGATCCCCAGTGGGTAAATCCCCAAATCCATCCCTCTCAATAAAAAAAAAAAGAATTGTCTAAATAGATTTCATAAGCCTTAACCTTTTCTGAATCACTCCTTGTTAAAGATACTGATACATTTCAATGGTCATAATTTATCAATAAACTCAAATGGCTGTTAAAAGTTAGTATGCTCGTTATATCGGGGTAATTTTTCACTAGTTCTGCCCATCTTCACTCATCTTTGTTGGTAAGTTTTGATCACACACCACAAGGAAGTGTGGACAAAATTTATGCACTTATCAAACAGACTAGATATATAAACTCATAATTTTTCATAACTTCATAGCGGTATTTGATATATCTTGTTTGATTGAGTTGATATAAATTAATCCTGGCAAAACAATAAGTTGTAGTGTACTCTGGCCAAAGCAAATAAGACAAGTAAATCTTTTAAGAACATTTTCTTACACTTCGGATATGGAAAGAGATGTCTGAAATTCTGTTAAAGAATTTGGTACAGATGGGAATTGTTATTACAGAAGTTTTAACTGCTTGGATGTAGAATTGGGAATAAATACTGCTAATTATGTGAGGATTGATTAATTTTAAACAGTATATTGAATGTATTTTTTTCCACCACTGACTGACACAACAAAACGAGTATTAGGGTAAGTAAAAAGCACGATCTAGAAGAGGAGGCCATAAAAAGTAACCTGCGGAGGAAGCAGGTTATTTCTATCACAATAATATGAAACACACATATGAAGGTGTAAGAACAAGATTTTTTTAATTAATTATGCACTTTGAGAATAGGTATCAAAATGTGTACATATTTGAAGAAGACTTCCAAATAGAATCAAATTCCAAATACTGCAAAATGCAAATGAATTATCTGTTAGAAATATTATGCAAAATTTTGGAATAAGTACTGATAAAAGGCAAACCGAAGGCTTGGAGGTAGATGAAGAATCAAATGCAAAGTATGTTTTCAGAAAGGTAGATTGTGTCAGACAGAACTCTTCTATTGTTTAAAATAAATTTCTTGCATTTAAGTAAAACACAATGTGAACCAACCTGGGAAATTAGTACTTAAATGAGATGGGCAATCCCATTTAGTAGAAGAATTGTAAGTGCCAAGATATGGTTAGAAAGAAGGAATGTTGCCAAAATGGTACGTACTGTTGTGGGCACGCATTATGGCATACTTTCCATTGAATTTAAGCAACATGCAGAAAAGCAGTGGAGAAGCCTCATGTTTAGGATGGCCAACATTTGGAAAATAAGAAAAGGGACTGTTTACATTTTATTTATTTTTTCAAAATGCTCAAAAAAAAATCTAAACTACTACTTAACATGAAAATTTTTAAATCCATTTTTTTGCCTAAGAAGAAAAATCACAAATTCTCTGTACATTTCTAAATAATAAGAGGGAGATGGGAAGCCTGTTAGCAAATGGAAAGGCTTTTATAGAATCCTTGTAGTACAGCTACTTCACAGAGTAAAACCCCTCAGTTGTTCTCTCTTACTTGTATTCCCAACTGAAATGAAATGAATGAGTTTGAACAAATACAACCACTATGACAGCGCTTCATTTTATTATTTTTGTGATATGTTAGTCCTGTTCCCACACTAACATGTTTGTATGGAGTGCATATGTCTGTTCTTGACTGTGCTATTGCCTCCGTATATATGTGACTGTATGCTGTGAGTGGCTAGTGTTAGTGCCTGTATGAAGGAAAATACATTTTATAATGTGTTTTGTCTAGCTCGCTGTCAGTGGATCTCAATCCCTGGTCCCTGGAGGCCCTTGTAGTGGCTCTTAAAAATCATCACTGACAAAGACAAATGAAGTGGTGCCAAGAATTAAGATGATGGAGGGATACTGGTCCAAGAAGTGCAGGTTCAGATTTGAATGTATTTGATCATATCATTAATGTAAAATTTTCATCAACTTTAATTTGGCCTGCAGCTCTTTCAGTCACAGAGATGTTTTTCTCTCAGAGAATTTTTCTGGCTCTCTCTTGGCACCAGAAAGTAATACTTTGCACTGCAGGATCTCCACCAGTCTTGACTATGTTGTATTAATTTAATTTATAGTATTAGATATTAAGTGTTGACTAAAACTTGATTTTAGTGAAGTTTTAACAGTTTTGTGTCTAACGGTCCTAAATATTGGCTTGCAGTATTTTGATATGGGCTAATGAGAACAGAAGAAGGGAACAAATTATAATTCTGTGGTGATAAACCCATACTAGTTTTGAAAACTTGGATATTCTTCCTATGGCAACATGGAATAAAATGTGCAAGCTATTTTTTTGGTAGTAAAAAAAAAAACCCAAACCCTACAAAAAAACCCCAGCTCTCTCTCAGCTGAGATTTTTTTTTGGTTATATTTTGTTTTGAATGTGAAATACAACCAAAGTAGAATGACGATGATTTTGGGCAGGAAGGATTTCCCTATTTAATAACAGGTTCCGCACTCTTAGATTTGTTTTACAGCAAGACTTTTTGGGAGGAAGTCAAGAGTATGGTTGTATATTTAAGTCTAATCTAAATGGACCTTTCTTCACAACACAATAGGATTATTTTTTTCTTTCTGTCTTATCACTAAAAAATTATCAAGTTCTAGACCTGCCAATTGTGATGGTTTTTGTAAGTAATTGGCTTTCTTCTATGCAGCCCACCTTTTATGCTACAGGTCTGGTATTTGACTAACCAGCAACGTAAGCCAGTGTTGAATTCAGCTGTGGTTAGTTAGCACTTTTGCAGAAGATGGGATCTGAACTGCAGTGCTCTGCTTGGCTCATATTTGTCTGTGATCAAGTAGTTTGGTTTCTGAAAAGGACAAAGGAGTGAGTGCTTTATCAAGTCGTTTCTCTATTGCAGTAATTGGTTTCCTGGTTCATGTAAATTGCTTTAAAACGCTGTCTTTTAGCTTTCATGCTATCTTTTTTCTTTCATATGCTGTCTTAGTGACAAGAGTGGCATTTTAGGATGCCTAGGCATCAATGTGACTCTGTTCTAATGTTCAGAACAAGTTTAATTTTTAAAGCCTGGCCTTTATTATAGATTTTTTTAAATTTTCTATGATTTTTCTGCTATGTACAGTTTTGTAAATTCTAATATTCCACTTGCTATATGGAAGTAAATCCCACTAATTGTTTCTGTGCAGCAACCTTCCTCAACAAAAGGGATTTGAAAGCTATGATTTTACAAATATCTTTGTAACTAAATTATGCTTGATACAAGCATGTCTCATGAAGTAATAAAAAGGATATTTTCAAAATTTTAAAAGGTATTTGATAACCTTTTGTGATGCAGGACTGAATTTCTTGATCAAAAGCTAGATTTTCTTCAGAAATATTTTGGGTGTCAAAAACCATTTTTCACTGTTTTTCATAGCACAAACTTAAGTTTGTTTTTATTCCAGTGAGACACAAAGCAGTTCAAACCTATGCCTTTAAATTCTGTATTTCTTGCATGTAGTATGAATTATCATGATTTATTTCTAGTGGCTTCTTTTTTTTTAATAATAGCATTCTCTTTTTGAAAGAGGAGTTCATGATTAAGAAACTTAAGGATGAAGATTGTTACTTTAATTGACTACCTTGAGACTGTTCATGTGGCTTTCTCTCGTATTGCTTGTGAAATGTGAAAGTTTCCTCAGCTACTGCATGGCTGATGGGAAGTTTCTCTACTGCCCCTACTCTGAGTCCTTACCCTAGGAGTGGCCTTGATCAGACACCGCTGGCCTTTGGCTATTTTCAAGTCCCTGGAGTCAAGGTGACAGTAGCCTGAAGGAACAAATGGTGGAACCAATTAAAAAAACGTCCTCCTCAAGTTCTTCCTGACCCAGATGCCAGAATGAAATAACTAAGAATTTCTTGCTAGGGTGTAACTGAACTTGGCTTGATAGATGTCATATTTCAAAAGCCCAGGCCTGTCAACGGTTGATAAAATGCTGTCTCTGCCATTAAAATAAACAGAAACTCTTCTGTGTTTAGTTCTGGAAGGGAAGAATTGAATACAATTAACAGTTTATGCATTATGTAAACCACATGTTAACCTTTTAAACCTAAGGTTTGCAGACTTTAAACAGTTTAGAAAATTTCTCAATAAAATTATCTGCTTTCCTTCACAGTACATAGAATGCAGAGAGATAATTTTCTGAAGGGTACTGTTCTTTTTTTCTGGCATGCACGAAGTCTGAGCTCACCAAACCGAGCTTTTCTGTGGCTGCAAACACGCAGGACCTTCACCTGCTTGTCGAAGCCACTGTCCCCGCTCCGCTCAGTTCTCCACCAGCACCATGTCCCAGGGACAGAGCCATCTGCTGAGCTGGAGTTTCCCTCCTGTGTGCTTCTGGTAGCATTGCAAGGCTTGAGGTGAAAGTATGGTCTGCTACAAACAATGCCGAAGTGAATTCAAACTCTTCAGTGGATTCTGGATGAGACTCAACTAACAGATATAAATCAGTCAGAAATGATTGATGATGGGGTCGAAAATGTTAAAGAAATCCCCTGCCATCTGGTATTGTTGATAGTGTGCTGGCATGATGTCTTGCAGGATCCCGTACGTGATGCCTTTGAGAATAGGTGTAAATATTAGTCTTCGCCATTATCATTAAAAGATGCAAATTCCTTTGGGAAGAGTGGTGTAACAATGATGCTACAATGATCAGTTTGTGCAGAGAAAAAGAAAGCAAGCTCTACTTTGAAGTAACCTGTAGCTATTGCCTTCTAACAACTACAGCGTTGACAGTTAACTGTTGAAATACTTGGTATGTAGTACTGGTTACAGCTGTTTTCCAAATGAGATTACATGAACTTCAATACATGTTACTACTCTCTCAGCAAGTGCCAGTCTGAGTTAACAAAAAAAAATCCATAATCTCTATGGCTAATCCAAGAAGAACTGTTTATAGTGTGGAGCCTGGGTGCTGTTCTTTTGGTTTTGGTTGTGTGAGCCTTATTATGATTTTACTAATTAATCAAAAAATAAAATAAACAAAGATCTCTGAAACAGACAGAAAACATATTTCCAAACTCCGATTGCATGATGATTGATTTCTGCTTCTTGCCTAGCCTTTTGTCGGTGTTTATAGGAAAAGACTCACACATACAGAGGAATTTCAAATTCTCAATAACATGACAGTTTCTAAAGTCAGAATTACTTCATAAATTGAGTGATTTCATTACTACTGACAGCAGGCTTAAAATGCTCATTATTGTGGTATGGTTGTATGGTGTGAAACAGTTAACATGACGGTTACAATTTGTACCAAACCTACCTGACGTATACCAAGTGCCAAGTTCAGCAGCAAACAACTTTTAATCATTTTGCCATGCTACATGCTTTGAAGGTACACACAATTTAGATGTGTTTTTCTCAATGAAGCACTTCTGAGGAGATATAAAAAGTGTGGTACAGATAGGCCAAGCTCGAGGTTTAAATTCTACTTTGACCAAAGCCACCTGATGAATGACGAGTCTCTTGTCATGTGTGACCAGTAGTCGTTGAATTCAGATTCATCTGCATGCATAGATGGTAGGGCAAATTTAGATCATATTAGGAAGAAATTCTTCACCATGAGGGTGGTGAGGCCCTGGCACAGGTTGCCCAGAGAATCCATGGCTGCTCCCTCCCTGGCAGTGTTCAAGGCGAGGCTAGATGGAGCTCTGAGAAACCTGGTCTGGTGCAAGGTGTCCCTGCTCATGGCAGGGGGCTGGAACCGGGTGATCTTTAAGGTCCCTTCCAACCCTTACCATTCTGTGATTCTAACACCAGTTAGCTTTTGTGAAAACAGACCTATCCAGCATTCCAAAACAGATTTAACGTGCTATTTAGTGCCTCAAGCTCATGAAAGCAAATTTCCCAGGAAAAATACATCTTGGGTAGGCAAAATGAAACCATTGCAACAAAGTGGTAACGCATTGCAACAAAGTAGACAACAGTGTTCAAGGTCTGTTTATTTTGCATTTGTTTTGAATGTGGCATTTTTCATTATTCGATAGGAATGGAACTCTGCATTGCTGTTCGTATGCACATGTTCGTGTGTCTCTTTACAGCTGGTTATGTTGTCAGTTATGAATTGAGGGGAAAAAAGTTAGTCCCCTTCACAGCTCTGTACCTTGGCTGTACCTTTAACAGTCACTAGTGTAGTCAAACTGGGTAGCACAGTTCTTTCTCCTTAAAAAAATACAAAATTTCAAAGGACATAGACCTTATGAATCTTTAGGTCTAAAATAGTAATGCATTTTTTTTTAATTGCAGAAAAGTGTAGTTAATATTTCATGACAGTCATAGTCTAATTTCACTTTTCAAAGTAATTGTTCATATTTTTTCAACCAAATTGGGTAATTCATTCTATATAAATGAATTCCAAATATTATAATATTGTAACTATAATATTGTAGCTAGTAACATATGTATAGCATCTTATAAATAGTATCTGTGTGCTTGAATTGTATGTGCAGTAGTATTAGCGGTGATTTGTGCTCTTTGAAATATTTTGTGAAGCTGTTGGGTTAATCTGCATTCAGTTATGTCTGTCACCAACTGTACAGCGCAGGATGACTGGAATGTGATTCTACAGGAACGTTTGTTTTAATTTTTAGAGTTTGCATGGTCAAAATTTCTGTTCGCTCCTCTGAACTGACTTCATGAAACAGAGATAAGGGTTCACTAAAAAAAAAAACCAAAAACAAACACAAACAGAAAACAACAACAAACAACCAAAAAACTCCAAACTCCTTAACAACAAGTTCTTGCTCTGTTCAGCTCTTACAACCACTGTGTTCACACAGCTGCACTGTCTTGTTATTAGTATTTTTAGGTGAACTCCTGTAGTCTTGGATAGAAAGTCAAGAGCCTTGAAATGTCAGCTCATATGGTCCAGAGATATGTAGGGAAAATAGTACAATATGTCGCCCCATAATATTTCTCTGGTATCTGTGATTTAACAGATTTAATGGAAATGAAACAAACTTCATGGGAGCTTAAAAACTGCTGTTGAAAATAGCACTGTAAAAAATCTTTACTGATTTAAATTGTGCTTGGAAGCAATGAGGCCTCTAAACTTGGCATTTCCTCTAAGAATATTATGACCTCAGGATAAATGTCACTAGAACTATCCCATTTCTCTTTAATCCCGTATAAGGGAAACAAAGGAACACTAAGAGCAGCAGTATTACATAAACTATTCAGATGAAAATCCATTCCAAATGCTTTTCAATAGAGTAAAGCATTCCTTTCATCTACTCAGTGACAATTAGAAGTGAAAGTTCCATAGTTGACTTGAAAACCGTCAAAGCAATGTCTAAAAATGTTCTAAGCAGTGATAGAAAGGAGACTTTTTTACTGTTATCAGTTACCTTAGTGTTCTACCTGCTTCATGTTACTCTCCAATTTAGCAGCTCAGATATTTCACGTACATTTACTGTGAAAAGGAGTAGAAACAGCCCTGTAAAATCCTGCACGGTAAGATTTATTATAATTTTTTAGGTGATGTGTGAAAATATAATACTACTTTAAACAATTGCTTTGGAATGCAGACACTAATAAAACAGAAAGATTTCCTCAGATAAGGAGCAATAACACTCTGCATCCTTTATCCAAGCATAAAGTGCCCTAAGCATCTCAAAGAACATGAGAAATGTTAGTCAAATTGAGACTTATGCTGCGCTTGGATAATAGTGGTTAACTGAATACGGAGCTAGGATTTTGCATAACATCACAGAATAAGATGATGGTGATAAGGACAGCTCTACTCTTTTGATTGTTCAGTTCAGTCAGGTTTAATAGTAGCAATATTAACAAAAAGTGTAAAATTAATGAAAGCTCAGTACTCGTTCCTCTGGCAAGATGCCAGTGCCTTTGTGGAGAAGAATGATTGTGCTGTATCTTGTTAAACATTCTGGGCCTGATTTTCCAATATGACAGATTTAGATTTACTTCTATCTTTTTAGAGTAGCATCACTAGAATAACATATGTAACTCAAGGTTATAAGAGAGGGAAATATAATTATGTAATGCTTTGCATTAAAGCATAAAAAGGGTTTTTTAGATTGCTGAGTCAAACTGCAGTGCTGTTATGTTTCGGAAGCCCAGATGTCTGGGAGACTCTGTAGTATGAGTCAAAGAGAATATCTCCAAAAACCTTTAAAGCACACAGAAATATTGTAGAGAGTATCTGGAACACTTCTGAGACATTGCAAAGCTACCAGGTAGAGAAATTTACCTGTTTTCTTTATGAAGAGTGTTCCCACTGTTTGACTGAAGCATCTATTTTGAACTTTCCCGTTAACTCACACAAAATCTTTAACGTAAAGCATTTTTGCCTCTTAGCAAAGCTTGATGCAGACTAGGTATTTCCACGGCGAATTGTCTGTGTCCTGTGGTGGGCTATATGCGGACTACTGGCTTTTTACAAATAAAGGTGTATTTTAAACATTACCAAACCACAAACAGTACCCAAAAGTTATGTTTTCTTGAAAATATCTACCATCTCTTGGTATCTGGAGGGACTTCAAACCTTCAGGACTTTCAGTCTCTTGATATCGGTAAAGACTCGTCTCTGAATGCATGAGGAGATATACTTCCTTCAGCATCCTTTTTTCCTAGCTTCAGAAACAGCTGGTAGGGTAGCTGCCAGGTCCTTCTGCTAGGTTATTTGAGACTTTTTTGCTGATCTGTCACATAGTGCTTTCTGAAAATGGGAGACATCGGACTGTGGCAAGGGGGGAACACCCAGGTCTCCCTCGTGCTTATTAAATTCTGACTTTGAATGTAGGACACCTTGGGGTTGTTTCTATATTTTCAGTCTTTTGGATTTCCTGTCATATTCACGTCCTAATCCATCACCACAAGGTACTGTTTCAGATCACTTGATTTTCTTTTTGCTTAACAAGTTCCAGTTCTCTTGTCCGAGGTCTCACAAGCTCACTCTCATGGAAGGCCAGCACTGTTCCCAACACAACGGTTTGCAAGGTGAATGGAAACGGGTAGATAAGCAACCGCTGCAAGCTCCATTCCAGTGATGAATGTTTGTGTTTTCCTAGGCTACTTCTTAGTTTACATTAAATTCTCCAATATCTTTCAAAGGGAACCATGCCTTTTCCTGGGGTTAAATGTTGATGTTTAAGCGAATATTAGTGTCCTCTCTCTGATCTGCTTAGGTATGCCAGCTTTATGTACTATGCTAATTTGAGTTGTTAAAAAAGCTAAAGGGTTTGAAATAGGAATTAATGACTTAGTTTTTCAGTAGTTGTTAGACTTTTCCCCTGGAAATGTTTTTGCTTGTTTAAGTAACTCATATGCTGTTTCTGCTATACCTACATTTTTCCAGAAGTGCAGCAAGAGTTTGTGGCACCAGAATTATTTTGTGAAAATTGGTAAATGCTGATGCGAGAAGGTTGTGCAAGCTTGTTGAACCATAGCTCTGTTGATGGCTTTGAGTATAATGGCACATTATGAAAGGAAGGCATGTGGTCCAGTGATTAGACCAGGGCATTGAGGTTTCTCGATTCTCTTTTCAACTATTCTACAGTCTTGCTTGGGTGGCTTTGAGTAAATCAGCTGAGCTTTTTGAAGCTCAGTTTACTCACTCTTATAACTGCTTTAATACCTGTGGTCTATGGTTGCTCTATGCCTCCTGCTATTAAAGTTAAAAACTTAATTACAGTGTATTTGTATATTGCTGCTATTGTTAATTTTTGTGTGCTCAGAAAATGAGAGAGGGAATCAAATTATAAAAACAGACAACTGGTATCAAAAAAATAACACAAGCTGTAATTGCAATTACAGATACTGTAGATGATGATTGAAGTATGGTACTCACTGACAGTAGCACAGAACTGAAGGTCGAAATCAAGAGAAACTATAGGGCTATCTAGAAAAAAAAAGAATAGTTAATAGCTATTAATTATACTTTGCACCAGTAAAACTGGTGTTGACCTTAATTTTTGGAAGTTTATTGTCATTCTATGTAAGTATATGTTAGTCCATTTCAAGGGGTATGGCAGAATTCACTGCCATAAAATATGTTGGGCTTTTACTATTGGAACAAAAAGTTATTGACACATTTGGAGCTACTTAACCAAAGTTAAACTGCATCTGAAAAGCCTAGCAAGCCATATGAAGTAATTTTGCTTTTGCAAATGTGTTTTCTTTTTGGTGTTTTTCTGGCATTGCATGGGGATTTTTGTGTTTTCTGATTTAATACATCAGGAGTATGGATTTTACAATGACATCAATGTCATGAGATGGCATGTCCATAGGACCCATGACGCTGTGACTCTGGTGGGTATCACCAAAGTGAGCAGCAGCGCAGGCACAGCAGAGAGGTGTTCCTGCTCCGGTTCCCTGCACTTGCTCCCACCCGCAGCATGCAGCACGCACCAGCTCTCACACGCAGAGCGCGCTTTGGTGACCTGCTTCAACTCGCAAACCCTTCAGACAATCCTTTGGGTTTTTTGCCTGGCGATTTAGTTTTCTGTTGTGTTATCTAACTGAAACAGCCCGGGGAGGGACTTGATGGATGACAGAGCAAAAGCAAGGGAACAGGCAGGAGCCTGTAGCTGCAGGAGGGAGGAGCAAGTCTGGTGGGGTGCAGAAGCAAAATGCTTTTGTGGCCAGCTGGAATCACTGCTGCCAGAACTGTATATAGCTTATTTTCTTGTGATCGGCAGCTTCTCATTCTGTGGCAGATGTCAGTTTTGACAGATTTTGGAGCCTCTCTCCTTAAGTGTGCAAAGGATGCTTTTCCTTCTTTCTTTGATTTTGTCTTCATTACTTGCATTTATCCTGTCTTTCTACTGTGACCATTAAGTAAAATGGTGATGCAGGTGTAACAGAGTTTATTTAATAATTCCTTGTCTGTACACACAGCCACCCTTCTCCTCCCACTTACTTCATACCATCCATAATCTCCAGAGGGAACCCTGTGGTACATCACTTCAAGTGGGTGGTCAGAGTGCGCATGTTTGAGCGCTCGCAGATTTGCCTGTGGAAGCTGGAATGTCTGCAGTGTGGGCTCTATTGTTCTCTCCACTTTTTAGAGACTTGTGGACTACTGCATGACACAATGTTAAAAACATTCCCAATCGTTAAACATTTCTTGTCTTTTCCTACTCCACTGGATTTAGAGCTATTTTCACTTCTTCAAATTTTTCTACATAAATGGACAGCCAGATAATCGCTTGAGCACTGGGCTATACTTGGTCCCTTTTGCTGTCTCTTTCCATAAACATGGATTAATCAGGTGTGACTCACAAGGAGTTGCAGAATCTGAAAGACACAACAGCAGGGATGGAAGTTTCCTCATAGAAATGTGCAAGCTTTATGACAAAGTAATTGTTTTTATTAGAACTGTACTTAATAATTATTACAATAAACTGATTTATGGGACAGACTGTAATGGAATAGTTGGCCATATTTTTCTGTTACCATTTTATCTGCTTTCTGTTACTCTTTTATCCCTTTTAGACTTTAACGGCACTTCAAAATGTTTTCTTGTTGCCTGTGCACAAGCCAAGGTTGAGTCCGGTACCACGTAAATCCAGGTTGTGGTAAACTGAATCCAGTACCACGTAAAAGTTTCTTACTTGGTGTTTCTTAATATCTCAGGTCGTGTTAAAAGTATTTTCTCCCTGATATTCTGAAAGAAGCAGAAGGAGCCATCATTCTCCTATGCTTTGACCATTAACAAAATATCCACCATGACCGAGCACTTTTGTTGTTCATACATCCAAGCACAGAGATTAAGAATTTCATGAACTTGTACTGTACTGTTGACTCTGCACTGTTTGTGGCTCAACCTAGGATGCAGGAAAAGTCCTGGTGACATCTGTTTGCTTTGTGCTTCTCTTCTGTGCAAACTACCACATTTGCTCTGTACGAATGGGAAAGCTGAGATTTTATTCTGTTCCTGCTGAATTAGGAAATGATGAACAGTTTAATCCAGGGGAACATCCACTGTAAATGCAGAATTTTGGATTGGGCAATTCATAAAGATACTCACTCCTTCAACCTTCAGGTTTTTCAGACTTCTCAAGTCTTTCATAATGCAGCAAAGTGAGTGAAATTGCCAGCTTGGTCACCACTAAAAAGATATTCTACTTCCAGTCTGCAGTTTTAAAACACGTAAGGATTAGATATGCACCTTGTTATGACAAGATATTGCTAATATTTTTCTGTCCTTCATTGTACAGCAGAGATGTGCTTTTTGTATTAATATTTTCTCAAATCTATAACTACCCATTTGTAGAGCATTAACAATTGCCTTCAACCCTGTGGTTTTCTAGTTCAGAGCAGTTTATTGTAAAGACTGAAACTCTCCGGAATGGTGAGAGGATGTAATAGTTGTTGAACCCCTACTTTTCTGACAGGATGTTTAAAGCAAGTTCTCTTAACCAAGCAGTAGTGATGTCCATAAAATCTCTGGAGAACTTAGTCCAGCTCACTCTGGCAAACTCAGTGTTGTTCGTCTGCTCCCTGAGAAGAGATGGTGCCAGTGAACGTTTCTTTAAAACGTGTGCTGACATTAGTCTTAAATCCTTGCATTGAGCTTGTTTTCACTCAAATCACGTTGGACTGTCATCCATCAATTTTGAATATGTTAATTAAGGACAATATTATTCATACTTGGAGCCTGAGTGACGCAGGCTGGCCAGGCCCTGTGGAGGTCTCTGGCCCAAGCTGATGCTGCCAATGGGGCTCCCACAGGGACAGACTTGGCGTGTCCTGAAAGCCCCCAAGGACGAGAGACCTTTTGGGCAACCTGAGCCAACGCCCCACTGTCCTCATGGGGAAAACATTTCTCTTTATACACAGCCTGAACCTCTCTTGTTTGAAACGTGTCTTTTGTCCTACTTCATGCACCTCCACAAAAATCCTGGCTCCATCTTCTCAGTAACTTACCCATAGATGCCCAGGGCTGTTGTCAGGTGTCTCCAAAGCCATCTCTTCTCCAGGCTGAGCAAGCTCAGCTCCCCTGAAGCCCAACTCACAGGGCATGTGCTCCAGACATCTGATATGCTGGTCCAGTAAAATTGCTGCTATTAGTGTTTTGTTTGGTAAAATTTTCCTGATTTTTGACATGTACTTGCCATGCACTGGCTTTGTAGATGTTAGTTTCTGATCGTGCTTAGGCAATGTTGTTGCTGTTCAACACAAGAGCTGAACAGCAAAACCTACTGGATTACCTCAAACCTATGGATAACCCCAAACTACTTCAGCTTCTATGGTAATAAACTGTGCCCATCCATATTACACAATTCGTGTGGAAAAAAAGTGCCTTCTGTATGATGCTGTTTTCTCCGTGTGGTTTCAGGGCATGCGCTTGGCTAAATACTGAAAATGTAGAAAGCTTTGTGTGGTGTCTTAAAAACATAGTATCCCATGTAGTCCTTATGGTATTATATAGTTACAGGTTTTTTGAGAATATTCATTACTTCATTTTGTATCTTAAATTGTTTCAAAGTATACTCTAAGATGTAAAGATTATGAAATTTTACACCGTAAAATCTGCATGAATATTTTCCAGGGCATTTTTTTCATCATTTTGTATGAAAAGTGAAAAGTAATAGCAGTGATTTTTGTATCTTGCTTTGCTGCATGAACAGATTATGGACAATATTTAGGTCTTCATTAAAACTGTATTAAAAATAGTGAGAGTTAGCCTGGCTGCATTCACCCTAACATAACTGTTGATTTAACTAGAAAGTTACTGTGTACAAATCAGATCATTTGGTTACTTAAACCTAGTCTTAAAGCGATTGTATAAGTACTGCTTGACCAGCTCCACACGTGGGTAATGGTCAAACATGTGAATAGCTTGGATTTTGTACTAGAGGGACTCCAACCATTTGCATCGTTTCACATGTCTTTGTACTTGCGTTTGTATTGTCCAATGTATCATTTTCAGTCTCTTTTATTTGGAATTTATTGCCATGAACAAAACAGAAAACTGAAGTAATAATTATGTGTATATCAAAATGAAAGAAAATGTAAAACAGCTACTTTTGACCGGTGTTTCAAATTCGTGCTCTTTCATGAAAAATTGAAGGTCAGCATAAATATATTATGAAATGCACATTTGTAACGAAAAAATGCTTTTATCCCTATGAAAAATAGCTAGTAATTTGAAGCTGCATGAGGTTTTATTGTATACATCTACAATCCTTTAAGAGAGTTAATCTGTATGCTTAAGGTGCTGAGATCTAAAAATATGTTTATTCTACAGCTACAATTTTCTTCTACTGGAAGCAAAAAGGAATAAGAATTTTCATTGCTGAAAAACCCTTTTTCTCCGTTAATTCACATAGCTTACCAGAGCTTTTCACCTCCTTCTAAAGCCAATGAATTTTCTGGGGTATAATACCTCTTGCTTTGTACTGTCCAAATGAAATATAGGACTTCAGATAAAAAAACTGAAGTCTGCCAGAAAAGAAATCAATAGAATCCTGCAGCTTTATGGTACAATATATACGTGGGCTGAGGTGGGTTGGAAATAAAGGAAGGTGGGGTGGACTTGAGTATTTCCAGAAATATCCCACAATTGATGGTACCAAACAGCAGGTGCGAGCCTTACTGTTTTCCTGTATCACCTATATTTAGCTGTGCACGCTCCGAGCAGTATTTTTTCATTGTGTTGTTCAATGTAAGATGAAATTGGTTATACTTTCTGAAGTGACTTATTTACCTGGTGAATAAAGGGCTTCCCACTGACCAGTGCTTAAGTCGGCTTCATAGCCTTGGGCCTACGACATCATCCACTGCGCCATATAAGGCTTCCTGGGGTAGAACTGCTCATTGCCATTATGTTCTGTTATTGCTTTGCAGTGTTACAGCGTACTCAAAGATTTTAGCTAATTATTTGTCTTTTATTTCAACTGTAATGAAAATTGTAGTTGTGGGAATAAAGAAAAGCTAAGTTTCTCATGATGATGCTGAATTGCTTATCTGGCATGGTGAACGCTTTGAAACTAAGAATTCAGTAATCTAGTTATAAAGGATGGTTGAGTTAGCTTTTCTTTGGAGAACTTAAGCTATCATTGTTTTGTGTTTCATGATACTTTTAATTTACTTAAGAAAATGAGAATCCCCATTTGTCTGCCAAATTAACTGTATTATTTTTTTGTTCGTACCTATATCTTTCTATTCTCCAAAAATTATTTTAGTGACTTTTCTGCACTCTTTAGATCCTGTCCGGAGCACATCAATTGCCTTGTGTCACAAGTCTTACAGGCTTTAATCAATGCATTAGAAGAGCCCCAAAATCAGCATGTACCTAACTCCTTCCCAAAACCTCACAAGAGCAAAATACATGAGAGAAGTTCACTTTGTAATAACAACACAGTTGGGGCAATCATTTTCACAGTTTAATTCGGCTTTGTGTGAAAATGGTTTTGTTTGGTTTAAACCTGGTTTTGAGAACTAGGTGATGGGAGTAAAATCTTTTCCGTATTGTAGTGCATTGTTCATATCAAAGTGGAAATTCAACATGGAATATCATCTCACATTTTTTTACCCAGTGACTCAGTACGATGAGATCATTCTGCAGTTCTTCCTTTGACCTTAAATTTCGTGAATAATTTATTATCAGCAACAAATGCTATTATTTCACTATTCATTCTCTTTTTCCTCCTCTTGTACAACTGTCTTGAGCTGCTTAGGTCCCAGTACTTTATCCGCTAACAATTTTTCTGCCATTGTGACATCTATCCATTTATTCTTATCTTTTGTCCATATCTTTTAAATAGGTATTAGTCTATTTTAATAAATCATTGTATGTTACAGCACCATAGTTGTTGGGGGGGTTTAAGAAACTTCGGTGAGAGAAATTATTGAAAAGTTTTTTGGAAACGACAGTACACGATAGTGGGTGCTTCATTCTTGGTCATATGCTTGTCTCCTTCTAGTAGCTTTATGAGACGTGATTTCTATGCTTGAGAGCCAGGTTTTTAAATTTTGTTTTGAATTATCAATGAAGTCTAGGTTCTGTCCCATTATTGGCAATACATCTAGCTAGGAATCCATACCTATTGCTTCACATTTCCAAGGTGTACCAGGCAGATGCTTTTAAATAGCAGTCACCTTCAGATTTTTTCATACCTGTTTTGCGTTAGACATTTCAATTCATAGGATAAATCACTGCAAATAATCCTACAGTTCCTTATTTATCTTTCTATAAAACCAAACCCACAGAACACGCAATTCTATTAGTGATTCTTTTACAAAACAATCAACAAAACATACATGTGGGTTTTTTAAGGTTGCAATTATTTTGATGCTTCAAATGGCGCTGTTCCTGAGCACTACTTTTAACTCTATTTCATTGAATATATCAGGGTCTTAGAAATATGGACTTGCTTTTTTACTATTAATTTTTATTATTTATATTTTGTGTTATTAGTCCAACAAAAATAAGACTGTAAGGCACTAGATCATTTGAAGCGTACAGATAATTTAAATTCAGTGGAATAATGAGTGTGCCCTTAGAGATATATTTGTGCACTTTTTGCATATGAATTTTGACAGATAAGAATGGTACCCTCTCCACCCTTCCAGCAATTTTATGGCATAACCTATGCATCATGGATTATCTACCCCCTCAACACGCAAACTGAAAAGCTGTACAGACTTAAAGTACTCTGAGACTAAAACCTGCTTAGTATTCTGATTCAGCTGGGGACTTCAGCTTGGCATTTTGTTAAAGGCTACCCCTTATGTTGCTCCAAAATTTTTCCTGTGTAGTCTCCTGCTGCCAACTGGAAAAGTATTTGGTCAAATTAATATCGTTTCAAAAACCAGACAACTTTTAGAGGGTCGTATTTCTAAACAATTCTGGCATGCAGGGGAGAGTTCTGCCTTTTCCTCAATTGTATTTATACAGAATGGTCACATACTCCATAAAAAATGGATTGTGTTTTTCTCTATATGAAAGATTGATTTCTCCATTTTAAAACACGTAAATCTTTGAATCTTCCCCATTCTACAAAACCCCTGTGTGCCACGGTACAATTAGAGCCATAGGGCAGTCAATTTTGCAAGCAGCAGGCGGACAAGGCAAGGGAATGGCTGTGTGCTCTGTATTCTGCTGTTGTCCTGGCACAATGTTCCTTGCAAAGCACAGCTCAAATGTCACTTCAGTTCACTGAGGACAGCAAAACATGATGTCAAAAGAGATTTCGGTTTTGGCTAACCTGGTGTTTTACTTGCGGGTCAAAAAATGTTCGTTCAGGTTTGAATCTCTATAAGATAGGAAAGGAGGGTCGTAAAAAGATGCTGTTACACTTTAAAAACAACTTACTCAGGAGGATCAAAGGGTGAAGAACCTCCATGAAAAAGTCTGGTATGATACTGTAGTCCCCTGTGTCTGCTTTGTCCTTGTGCGAGCTCACACTAAGTGGAAGTTTCTGTGTGTATCTCTTGAGTTTTCAACTCATGTGAAATTAGTAAGTGTGCTCAGATAAACCAAAAATCCCCCCAAACCCTGAGGCTAGATACCATAAGCAACAAATTTAAAGATTCAGGAAAGAATATGACTTCATCATGGTATGCCTATTTTGGGTTTTTTTACAAGTACCTTCCTTACCGTGTTGTGAAATGCATCTGTAGCATTACAAAAAATAAGATAAATGTGACATGCAAATGAGCAGTGCGTGGGATCAGGACTTCAAGATTTTATCACTAATTATCTCAAATTACAGAAAAACACAATCCACCCAGAGCATGTTGCCCATACGGGCAATGTCATGCTAAAATTAAAAAGTAATGTTTTCTGCCAAGTAACTTTGTAAATTAGGTACTAGATTTTTGGTAGGGACAACAAAAAACCTAATTACAAGTCTTAAAAGATGGTGATATTTTGGAAAATCCCCACAAAAAGCAAGATTTTTTTTTCATAATATATAATACGTATGTGAACACCTCTGACAGATCTGGAGCAACATATGGATCTGGTGGACTGTATTGATATGTGGCTAGACCTACCAAGTTAGAATTATTTACTAGCAGCTAGCTGACAGAATCTTCCTTTTATAGTAGATGAATTTGTGAGTGACATGAAAAATGATAGAACCAATCTTATGCTACTGTTAATGTGCCAGTGGAACTATGTCAGTTTTTAAATCAGTTGAGGAATCTCCTGGTCGTTTTCTGCTGTTCAGCATTTCTTTCTGATGTAGTTTAGATTTCAGAGGCTCTGAAGAACAAAAGGCTGAGTTTTTAAGCACATGATTCAACAGGAGTAAAAGGATTTGTTGTATGCTTCAGATAAATCTCTGAAGCTGTAACTTTGGCTCCATATCCTAAAATGCCATTATTCATTGTCTTCCCGTATTTATCAAGTGCAACGAAATCCAGAGTACTACTTAGGGTGTGGGACATCTATTACCACCACTAGGAAAGGTGATCAAAGAAACAAGACTGAAAAGAGATTAGGACAATGTCTGGTCATATACAAAAGTTTATGTATATATGGAAGGTGAAAATACTTAAAGCTAATAAGCTAAACTTAAAGAAGTTATGGAAAAAGAAATATCAAAGACTAGACTGAAAGAAATATTCTACTTTAACTAGCTATCTTTTCTGATGTTAGTCTTGTCAGTGAGAGTTAAGACTAAAAACTGAGCTGACATATGATAATCACAAAACCAATTTGTGTTTATGAAGTTCTGCATGTTTGAATACATTTGTTTGTAGCTACTGATTTTATTGGTACTATGATTTGAAATGTATCTGTAACTGAGCATCTTTTAAAACATTGATGAATACTGTGGGACAAAAATGATGACACAACCTTCCTGGAGCAATACACAGATTAGTTGCTCAGTGCGGTGCTAGCAGTCTGGCTGCTTAACATTCATCTATGAATCCATCACTTGATAAAAAGCAAAGCAGTGCTGAGGGGGGTGAAGCAAATACAGCCTAAATGCAGACATCTTCTATATATAATGAAGGGTTCTTTTTCAAAGGCATGTTGATGTAACTAATAACGCATATAAAAATGAATCAGTCTTATTTCAGAATTTTTGTACAAGCTTTTTACAGTTTCATTTGATATTACTTTTTTTTAGAAGAAATTAACTTACATGATGCTACTTCAAATCACCTGAGAGTACAACTCCAATAAATCCCCCTGTTCTGGGTTAGGCTGTAGAAATGAGATGGAGACATCTCTAGAGCCCCAAGTTAATTTCAATTGACATGACTGACATTTGTAATTTGAAGGACTGAGAATCTGCATTTCCCATGGGAAAAATCTTGCTTTGGAGAAGTGGGCTTGGGCCAAGTGAGCTTTCTGACTTATGTTGTTCCTTACCCAATCTTGTGATATTTATACTTGTCTTACAGAACAACAGAAAGTCCTCCTACACCATTTCTCTTTGTTTTCTGTCTTTTACACATGATACGAAGTAAAAAAAGGCTACCAACTTAAATAGTAGTGTACAGTTCCTGTCAGGCTGGACTTTATGAGGAGGTGTGTGTTCATATTAAATCAATCTAAACACTAAGCACAGATCTTTAACCAGATATGGCATATCTTGTTTGATAATCAAAATAATCAACTGGTTAATCAGCTGTATCAATACTCCAGACGCTTTGCATGAATATTTGTGTTATATGCCTGTTCCCTTTCTTATGAGACGAGTCATGATTCATGTTCACAAATAATGGGACTGGAAGAGGTTAAATTATTTGCTCTGTCATGCAGCATGTTCCTTGCAGAACCAGGAGAGGAGCGCAGACTACCTATCTTCCAGAGTCACTGTAGAACTAGTCCCTGCCTTATAATTCAAATAAAGATTATTAAAAAAAAAATGCTTTATGAGAAAATAAAATGTACTGTCAAGCACGTCTATTGGTTTAAACTTCTGCTACACGGGTTTTTATTGTTAGAAGGAAGCAACTTCTCTGTGTTTACTGTAAATCATATTTATGCATTCCTTTCTAGCCCCATAAATGCCATAATTGACCTTTAGAGGAACTGAAAGGCTCCTTATTTGTTATAGCGCCAGCTGGCACATCTGGTTTTTGCTGCATAAGCTGACAGTAGTCCTAATATCAAATATGTTCACAGACCTTCATTTTTCACATTAGTGATTCTGTTTAACCTATCGTTGCCACATTAAACTTCGATTTGTGTTTGAATAAATGAGAGAACTCATCTTTGTGAATAAATTTCACTCTGCATTAATTTTAGTAATTATCTGAGAATTTAAGTAGTTAATACCACTACAGTTCACAGCGTTGGGATAAATTTTTATTTTCCTACAGACTGAATAAATTTTGAATAAACCAATATAAAAAAAAGTGTCGTCAGTTTTACCAATAATGAAGACAACTCATACAACCATCTCAATTTTTTCATTGCTTGGAGAGGAAAACAGAAGAAACATTCTGCAGTATACTATCTTTATTTTCATATGGAAAAAGCTAACATTGCTATAAATATGATTTCAGATTTGTGAATGGGAATTTAAAGATGCTCTTCTGAGGGCTTAAATTTGACACTTTTTTCTTGCTAAAAGATTTGATCTTAACTAGACTCTCTTTCATTCTAATCTAGTTTTGTGGTACTTAGGCATATTTTATATCCAGAAATTATTTAGTCTGAATTTAAGTTGATTATTAATGTAACTATTCTTCATGACAGCAACAAATCTAGTGTCATGTTGGGTATTTTGAGCTTCTATTAAAATCAGAATAGGTTTGGGTTTTACATTTGATGCTATTATCTCTAAAATGTGAGAACAGATTAATGTCAAACCTATATAACAATGTAATGCAGAAGTAAAAATATATTGATTAAAAAATAGTTTTTATGTAATAAATGTAGATGTGTTAAACCTGTTTCTGAAAGATGACAGTACTGGGAAGACTACAGTTGGTCACTTTGGAATTGTAGGGTCAAAATATTTCCATGAACCATTCCCAGTAATTTTCCTGTGATAAAAGATTTTACTCTGAAGAATTTCTATTATGATTTATTGGGGAAAAAAATATACATCTCATATCCTAAATTTGTAGGTGTGTAGCAAAGACAAACTTAGTTTCATTGAAGAGGGTTTTTCATAGAATCAGACTAGTTTGGGTTAGAAGGAGCCTTTAAAGGTCATCTAGCCCAACCCCCTCTGCAGTGGGCAGGGACATCTCTAACTCGATCAGATTGCTCAGAGCCCCGTCCAAGCTGGCCTGGAATGCTTCCAGGGATGGGGCATCTACCACCTCCCTGGGCAACCCATTCCAGTGTTTCACCACCCTCATTGTAAAACATTTCTTCCTTGTATCCAGTCTAAATCTACCCTCTTTTAGTTTAAAACCATCATCCCTTGTTGTACCGCAACTGACCCTACTAAAAATTTTGTCCCCATCTTTCTTATAAGCCCCCTTTAAGTACTGGAAGGCTGCAGTAAGGTCTCCCTGGAGCCTTCTGTTCTCCAGGCTGAACAGCCCCAACTCTCTCAGCCTTTCCTCACAGCAGAGGGGTTCCAGCCCTCAGATCATTTTTGTGGCCTCCTCTGGCCCCAGTCCAGCAGGTCCATGTCTGTCCTGTGCTTGAGGGCTCCAGAGCCGGATGCAGGACTACCAGGGGGTCTCAGAAGAGCGGAGCAGAGGGGCAGAATCCCCTCCCTTGCCCTGCTGCCCATGCTGCTGGGGGTGCAGTCCAGGTTACAGTCAGTCTTCTGGGCTTCAAGCCCAGAAAGTAGTTTTTGTTGTGAAACAAATGGCTATGTCTCTGTGATGATCAAAGCAGAGAGTCAATATGTTTTTACATGATCAAATTAAAAATAGAAACTTAAAAGCTTAAGTTAAAATAATTTTGTGAAATCAGTTGTCCAAAATTTAAGGAATTGTACTTCTAAAGTTGACTATGAAAAAAAATTTCTTCTCCGTGATATGAACCTTAACTGCATACAATGCAATGTTTTTGCCCTACATAAGTAAAAATGTGCTATATAATTTCAGACCGCATTGTAACAGATGCAGAAGATGCTAATTCAGATTCTACAAGTACCTCTAAAGTTGCCATTCCTGAGCTTTCAGGTACTTGATTTTCAAAGTACAATAAAGTTGTTCAAGAAAGGTTTTGGTAATTTTTTTTTTTTTTAAATTGAAGGTATGTGTCAAAATCAGCACTAGTACTACTTTTATCAGCTACCTGAAAAGTATATGGGATCTCATACTGTAACACTGTGAAAAATATAGGCTGTATGATAAAGATGTGCAACTCTAAATTTTTTGAGACTTTAATGAAGGCAAATGGCACAGACATACTCTGAAAATAACCAAAAAGACACAGGTATATTCCTAAACTGCATCAAGTGTTCAGAAGCACCTGCTACTTCTTGTGGTACTTCATTTCGATACTTTTATTTATTTGGGATGGGAAAATAACTCGGGAACCAGTACACTTCTGATTTTCTAAGCTGCAGTACAGCCAAGGACCACTCTAGAGTTGAATTTGGGTTGTTCTGTCTATTTATCTATATCTCTGTCACATTTGAAATTCTTTTTCTTTATTTTTCAGCTTCAGAAATTCCTAGAAGGACTGTAAGCCTTTAACGCTGTTGTGTTGAAAAGATTCTCTCTTTTCAGTTTTTAAGTTGATGTGACAAATATAACTGGAACTGTTGGAGCTGTGCAGTGAAGTAGGATCATGCTATCAGAGCCTACCACGAAGAAACAGAAGGGAAGGAAATGATGAGAAAATGAGCTGTGGGGAGATTCAGCATTTATGGTTTCCACTTTTTTCCCTATAATTTTATCTTTAGTGTTTCAGAGGGCCCTTGAGTTTCCTGTTAATTTGCCCTTTTAGGTGGTCAGATGGTACCGTCACTAGAGGACATAAAAATAACTCCACCTCTTATCAGTAGCAAAAACTGACCTGAAATACAGGTTGAAGTTCAATTTTTAGCTTAATCTACAGATCTGTTGGAGTACAGAACTGAAAAATTGAATGTTAGCAGAGCTTATGGCTAGAAAAAGGAAGAAAATTATGGCAAATGCACCTAGTGGGTCATTCTTATGTTCTCTGATTCTTAGTTTACAAGTGTGAAGGATTGAAAACATTTGTGCTACAGGGAAAAGCAGAACTAGGATTTTTTTTAAGCTGTATCCTATAGCTGTTTATTAATACACGAGAATAAGAGATTGAGATGCTTTAAAAATATCAGACTGATCCTTTGATAGTTCAAATGCCACGTTTCTGAGTTTTGAAGAATGATGCTCAGATGGTACTGCTGGGAAACAGCCACTGTGCCTCACCCTTTCCTGGGGGTGAGGAATGCTCCCTCGCAGCGAGGGCTCTTTCCTGGTTTCACAGAATCACAGAATGTTCAGGGTTGGAAGGGACCCCTGTGGGTCACCTAGTCCAACCCCCCTGCCGAAGCAGGGTCACCTACAGCGGGCTGCACAGGACCTTGTCCAGGCGGGTCTTGAATATCTCCAGAGAAGGAGACTCCACAACCTCCCTGGGCAGCCTGTTCCAG
>Ga0065711_1030518_pt1 | contig 32269 bp, 23 predicted proteins | sample Hoacrofraction12_FD_59098 | JGI IMG/M metagenome (GOLD analysis project Ga0065711, IMG submission 59098) | Hoatzin crop microbial communities from Cojedes, Venezuela - Epithelial fraction 12 v2 (version 2) | ecosystem: Host-associated > Birds > Digestive system > Esophagus > Crop | place...
CAGCTGGATTTAACTCCATTCACCACCACTCTCTGCGCTCGGCCATTCAGCCAGTTCTTTATCCAGCAAAGCGTACACCCATCCAAACCATGGGCAGCTAGTTTCTCCAGGAGGATGCTGTGGGGAACAGTGCCAAAGGCCTTAGTAAAGTCCAGGTAGATCACATCCACAGCCTTACCTTCATCCACTAGGTGGGTCACCTGGTCATAGAAGGAGATCTGTTTCAAACTATTTCAATCAATCAGAGCAAAAGGCAGGAGGGAGGGAGCAGAATAAGCTCTGGGTTTTCACCGAAGTGAGTAAATTTTTTTTTCTCACTTGGGGAAAATTATCACTCTCATCTTCAGTGAAAACATAATCTCAAGTGACTTAAAGCAGCCAGGAGTATATGCTTGCTCTTTTTGGGAAACTACATTTATTTCAATATAAACTGAATAATCTCATCTGGAAATGAAGCCCTTGTTAAATCCTCTTCCATATGTTTGATGCAAATCCATCTGAAGTGAAATTTAATGATTTGTAGATAGGTCCCATGTGAAACAGTGATATCTATATAGAGCTTTCCTGTCTTTCTGGTCAGAAGCAGGAATAGGTGAATTTCCTTCCTCCTCCGGTAATTTCAGAGCCAAGCTTCTTCTCAGTCCTTCCTTATTGTGAGGAACTGCCCGGCTGTAGCTGATTACACAGCTGTTGCCAATATGAAGGATTTTGGTAGTGGTTTTAATACTATTAGCAGAAAAGAAGTGGTTCCTTTTGAGGGCCAAATAGGGAAAAACTCAGCTGGCTGAGCGCCTGCCTGCTGCTCCCTCAGAACTGAGGCAGGATCCCCTGTATTGGCATCTCAGTGTATAACCTATGAATGTTACCTGTGCAAAAGCAGTAGTCTATTTTAATACAGCCATTAATGGGGACAGGGCTGTCTGCAGTGGGCTGCATAGCCCGCTGAGCAGGCCTTGCCTGAGGCAGGAGGCACTGAGGCCTTCCAGGGGCCTTGCACTGAGGGGCGAATCGCAGATGCCTCTCTGAGGTGTCTTTCTGCTCTGTAGTTTCACTGTGTCTGGGACATGTTATAACTTGTGCTGTAATCAGTGGCATTGCCCTGGGGTAATGAGGGCAACACTGAGGTAAGCAGGAGTTTAATGTAATATTGTTGTATTTTCACAGACAAATGTATGCTGATACACTTTTTTTTTTACTCCCCCCTCTCCACAGGGCTTCTGATTTAAATAACTAATCGTCATGTCTGACCCTGTTGTTTTGCGTAGCATCAAGAGATTGGGAGACGATAACTATGCTTTTGACTCGGATGGCAAATGTAAGAAGTTTATTCTTCAGTCAGCTTCTTATTTTATAAAGCATGTAAAATTGGTGGTGGGTGCCTTAAGTGGAGCAAATAGTCTACAGAATACAAAGCAAATAGCTTGTGGAATAAATACAAAGTTATGTGGTACCCGCTGTTATGTGTATGCTGCCTGCAAAAGAACTTTTTTGTAAAAGCTATGTATAACAATCCCTACCCATGGATAATCTTTACTTACCAGCCTACAAGTTCATGGTATCTACCTAGGGTTTTATAGTCAGTACTTTGGTGTACAAGCAAAGGGCCTTTACTGGGAAAAAAAAATAAAGACTTCTGTCTTCCACAGTTTCTAGAGCTGCTTTCAACAAACACATCTGTAGTCATATTAGACAGAATTCTTATGAGCTATTGCCATGCGAAGATCTGCATTCCTTCTCATCAGAGCTTTTCCTCTTCCATTTTTCCTTCGCAATGTGCACTTTTCCATTTTGCCAATGTAAATGCAGCAAGTGTCAAGGAGAAACATGAAGAGAAACTGCTAAATATTTTGAGTTCTGTTTATAAGACTTGAGAAAAGCAGACAGAGAGGGGTGTTAAATATTTATATTGAATGTAAGGTCCAAAAGAAAGCAAAACACATGCACATCATAGAAGATAAATTGCAATACGATGCAATGCCTATGCTCCTCAGTTAGAGTAAAAAGGGTTCACACAAGGATTCCAGCACGCGGATATCACCAGATTCCCTAAGCATACATACATTTTGTATTTTCAAATTCCCTAACAGCTCTGGCCTAATCCTGGAAGCGTTTAAGGTTTCATTAAAAACATTCTCCTAGGACCCAATGAAATGCTTCAGACCATGTAACAAATAGCCTGTGTTCTAAATACAGGCCTTACTGGGATTTACAAATGTGGCATTTGCTCCCAATTTCACCTGCGTCATCACAAACATAGGTGCTCTCAGGTCAGCTCTGAACAAAACACAGCTTGAGGAGGAGGGATGCTTTTGTATCTTGGGTTCTCTCTCTTTTTTTTTTTTTTCTAATTAATCAGGTGTACTGTTAAAACAATCAAGCTGGATAGTGATAAAGATCATGCAGTTTTATTTCATTTGAAATACTTTATGACAGATTACCTCCAGAAAACTGGAGACTCATGTTGAAAGACAGTCCCTCTCTCTTGGAACTATTTTTCACCAACAAAAGGAAATCAAAGCAAACCATACTAGACTGAGGTACAGTGGAATTTTTTCTCCTGCCTAGACAACAGCTCAGGTTTAAGGCAGTCCAGCCTCAGCCTTTTTCGTTCTGTGGGAACCATACATCTACCTTTTGTTAAAACTTGTGGTACGCAGCTAAGTTCTTCATGTATATCATGAAATTTCAGACAATAATCAAACTTTTTAAAGACCTGATTTTTTAATGATAGCCCTCTTCAAGCCTCTCTCCCTGCTATATACCAGCACAGTGTCTCAGCTATAACTTGATCTGTGATGTCTGTTGTTATTTTCAAAACTTAGTAGCTGCTAATTCATGCTAAGTCTCTATTTCAAATCTAGTATCATTCATTGTTTGGCTTTGTGATTTCCTCCCAATCTTCATCTGTAATAGGATGTCTCACTGGACTGCTAGCATAACAGTAGAATTTGAACACATCTGGAGTATTCAGTCTGAGCTTGGAAAAGCCTTGATTGTGGTTATCTCTGTAGAGATTGACTGATACCTGCAAACACAAAAGCAGCTGTTCCATTAGAAGACAGTACATGTGCTTTTTTTGTGGTCTGACATTAGAAACTGAACAAGAGCTTCACGTGTAGAAGGTGTTTTGTTCCCACCTTCTCTGTGTTGGCCAGATAATTCCTTTGGTTTTAGCCATCCTCATCAAATCTCTTTTGCTTTGCTGGGATTATTTTCCTAGACTAGATAATCTCTTATTCAACAGATTCAAAGGTCTGTTTTCATTAGGAACTTTAAATCTATTGTTGCAGCTGGTAAGAAGATAGTGTAGGAAATTATTCTCTGAATAACCTGAATGTGTTCTTAAAATGAAAGCTGGCATTCTGTAGCTGATCTTAAAGTCTGCAACACAGCAGCAGCAACCTCAGCTCCATGACTGTGAGAGAAACCAATGTGAATGTTTTCTGAAAGTCTGCTCTCTCCCCAGTATATTGCTACCCCAGCACACTGCTCTGCATCCTGCTGGAATGAGCAGCCATCAGCGTGCTGAAGGAGCACAGATCTCCCTGCTCCCCTCCTCTGCTGTGTTTTGTTCTGTTTTTAAAACTTCTCACTTAGGCTGCAAGCTGAATGCTGTTTCAATGCATGGGGCATTGTCGGCCTTTATATTGGTGGGGAGGGGGGAATAATGATGCGAAAAGGGAGTGAATAGGTGAAAGGGTATGTCCTTCTACTTCTGGGACAGAAAACTGTTCGTCTCTTCCAGCCCCTTACTTAGAATTTCTCGCAGATTGCCCAGATTTCTTTAGCTGGTTTGAGGGGTTGTTTTTTATCTGTCTGTATTATATACTTGTTGCATTTACTTGTAGGATTTTGGCAAAAGAATTTCTGTTGGGACCAAAGCTATTCCTCTTTTCACAGTTGGGTTTTTTTTGGTCTATCCAAGTGAGTTTGCCTCTGGTTTCTCAGTTTCCTTGGAAATGCACTGTATTTTCTGCTAAATGTAATGAGTAGTTTGTTGAACTGCTAGAGCACCTTTCCTAAAAGAAACAACACTGCTTTAAAACCCTACTGGCATTCTGCTGATTGATCTCTTCTGCTCTGTAATCTCCAGTGAGGTTTGTTTCAATAACCATCTTTTGTACATATTAGAAAGATTTAGCCTTCTCTGGATCAACCTTTGAACACAACATCTATAGGTGTAGTTAAGAGCAATCTTTAGTTGGGAGCCTTTTGAGGGCAGTATTTCATCACTTGAATCAAGTATCAGGTTTCCATAGACTTAACTTGTACTGTGTTCTCACAATACCAGTAAAAACTCAAATTCTTGGCAATATTCTTCAGCTTTCCCTTGACTCTGTGCTTTTTTTTCAAATTGTAAAATACCTTATAAAGTGCCTTAATTCCTCTTTCAGAATTTTTTGAGCATTTAAAGATTACTACAGCTTTTTTCTTTAGGGTTAATAAATTCTTTCATCTTCCCTACATTTTTTTCTTTTCAATAAAAATTATGTTCTGTCCTCTATTTCTATTTTTTTTAGTTGTAGCAGTATGAACTGTTACTCATCTCTTTCTTTCCTTCAAATTAAGCATAGCTAACATCATTCCAAATTCTCCTCCTGCTTAAAAACTGCTGGCCTGCAAGAGCTGGCCCACAGTTCCTTGCACTCTTGAACAGCATTGGTATACTCATTTCCTTCTTCAAGTTCATAGATTAGGGTTTCTTCCCCTTCAAAGAATGTTTATTTTGCTCTCTAAATTGATATGACTCAGAAATCTATTTCACCAGACTCTTCTGTTCCTCCTATTTTCCTCCCAGTAGCCAATGCCTTTATTTTTTGCAAAACACTTTGCATTACCAGCCTGCAGAAGTGGCTTTCTCTAACCTTATGTTTTCTGATAAACCCTGGATAATCTTCTAGTGATGGTTTCAAACCATTACAGCTGTTACAAACTGCCAAACTCAAAAAAACTGCACACATATGTTTCTTTTTCCTTCACAACCAGCTCATTTCTAACACCAAATGATTCTTTGTACTAATAATTTTATAAATTAAAACATTCCTGGAAAATGTCTGGGATTCCTGGGACAGACATAAGTCCTTACTGAAATAATCTTTTTTCACCATCCCTGAGTAACAAGCAAAGCAGAATAAAACCATTAGAGACATTGTTAGCTAAAGCCAAACAAAGCTTTCTTAATAACCCCAAAAGGAGATGTATTCAGCTATTCCCTCAGACTGCTTCCATCTAACATTGTTGCCTTAGGAAATGCAAAACTCTGGAGACAGCTTTCTTCCATTGGGTAGGAAAATGATGGAGGCAAAATTTGTGGTTGCAGTGACTTCTTTTGCACCCTCTGTGAACTGTGATGCAAAGTTTCTCTGTGTTTGCTCTGAGACGGGCTCATACATGTTCAGTGTTGTGTCACTAGATGTGAAGAAAGCAAGGCACTGCTAGAAAAGCTCACTATGTTTCCAAATGTGATGCTGAGCTGCCAAATGCATAGTAAACAAGCAAGGTGCATATGCCTGGCGCCCTTTGATTATCCAACTGTGCTGTATATATAAAACTAGCTCTTTATTTGTCATCATCTCAAGTGATGTACAGTAAATGTTTTCTACATCAGCCCTTACGGTGACACTTCTTCTTTGAGGCCCCTGCAAACACATGCTATGCTTTAGGTATGTTGTCTTTAACAACATCTCTTGATAGGGAGCTAAATCCAGACCTGTTCTGGGGACTAAGGAATTGCCCTGCACCACAATTATATCTTGTAGTATAATTCCATTTCTCTAAGCTATGGTTCCTTAGAGAGTATGCCAAGAATAGACATCAGTGTGACAAGTTCATCTTACCCTCCAGGGGCACAGCTGCCCCTCTTCCACAGGATTTGCAGTCTCTAAGTTGCTGGAAGGCAAGAGTGAAGAGCTACTGATGCTCCTTTCAGAGAGCACGCATGGACTGCCAGAAGAGTAGTATTCCTTGATGAGACAGTGTCCAAGAGAACTAGTTGATATTAGCAAACAGTTTGCAATGAAAATGAGTTGACTTTCGGCAATAGTTCTTCATAATGTGCTTAGTGAAAACCATTTTGTCATCTGGGGGACTGAAAACTTGAGACTACTTCTTCAACAGAAAGCAGGAATAAATTTATATAAAATTACCAAGAAATTTTTTGGATCCATGTCAGTTCATGTCCCTGGCGAGATGCATCAATGGGAATAAGATGCTTATAACTCAGGAATGATCAGGTCCCTTGTGTTCTAGGTTTTACATTTCACATGTCTGCAGAAGATGATGTACTTTAACAATGTTTGTTAACTAGACTGTGCATTTATTTTTCCTAACAGGTAACAGCTTCAAGAAATCAGAGTAAGTCATGTACACAAATGGAACAATTGGTATTTCTAGGAATATTCAAAGAAGTTAATGTCACCGGATCAAATCGACACATTTATAGAACATACGGTATTTAATTATAAGCTCTTCTCTAGGAGCTGACAACTGACACAGGTAGACCAAAACAGTCCTAGAAACGTTTAAAAACACAGAGTAATGGCAGCAGAATATAGTCTTTCTTATGAAAATGTTTGGTATTAAAATTGATGTTTCTTCAGTGCTTTTAGAATGAGAAATTAGTTTTTCAGGAATTTTAATCAATCTTGATTAATTTTTCTTAAAGCTTAACTGTGAGACTTTAAAATAAAAGGAATTAGCTCACATCATTTGAGCTTAGATATTAAGATTTAAATGTTGAATGCTAAATAGCTAAAAGCTGAATTGACTTAGAGACCTTGACCTTCAGCTATAATCTAAGATTTGAATGGGGTTACGAGCCTCCCTCTTCCTAGATCTTGGGACAACTCTGTAGCAGACAGGACATCCTAATGGGTGCTGTAATTTGTGCCAGCTCTTTCTGACACAGTGTACACAGTCTGAGAACTACTTCTACAATGAGGAAGCAAGAGCATCGCTAAATTTTTGTCTTTGTCAGGTTGCCCATCTCAGAGAGTACCAGCCCAGTATTCAAGGTCTACCATGATCCTTGCACATATCTTGAAGCACAAGTTCTGTTGAACTTTCACATGTAGCACACATATGGTCCTACCTACTACATGCATGAAGCTTCCATCATGCTTTCCAGGGTCTAGTTTCTAAAAGCTGTTAATGACAAATATATCGAATTAATTTGTTTCATTAAAAACGTAAATCCAAATTCAAAATCCCTACTCATTCATCACTGAATGTATACAGCTGATGATTACTTGCTATACTATGGATCCCATCCATAATGGTGCAACTAGTCCTTTAGGTTTTAACTGATCATATGGAATAGCAACACATAACATGAGCACTGAAAAAACCCTGTAGGGTAGGGTGAGGGATTCTACTGCCACTATGGACATATGAACATACAGGCAATATAAGAGGGAATGGGAATAGGACCTTCCTCTGTCTTAAAGAAAAGCCTAGCCAACAGTTTGGATGCTAGGATTTTCTCTGACCTCCAAGTGCTCACAATCCGCATAATAGCAACAGTGTTTTGAGGAGCTGCTTATGAAACAAAGCATAAACCTTCAGATAATTTTATCCTAACCTCCTTTCTAGTCCCTGTCTAAAATTTAAAAGAACCATCAAATCACTGGTTCCAAAGGAATCTGAAAGAAACAGCTTGTCTCTTAAAATTCTGGGCAAAATGTCTCAAATAAAATGTAGTTTCAGAGAAGTAACTAAGAGAATAAAAGAATTAATATAAAATATTATCCCTTTTGCTAGGAATTTCCATACATATGAAGAACCTTTCAGAAAGAAGAAAAGTGAAAAGCGAGTGAAGTTCAATTCTGTGTACTATCTTTGCATATAGAACAAAATATGCACTAAATTAAAAGTTTGTAACTTCATGTTTTCTGTTCTTGAAGGTCACCAGAAAAGAAGGAAAACAGTATTCGTGTTGGCTTCTTTCAGCTGGTAATGAAAGCAATGGCTATAAATATTTTATGTGTATTGTGCTGCAGAATAAGTGACAATAATCTATACAGTTGTTTTAGGGAATAGCTGTGACTAAGCCAAACTTTCAAGAATTAAACCATTTGGTATGAAATCCTGACATTAAAGTCAATGGGAATTTAATAGAACCCTTTGTCATTTTGTCAGCTTGGTATTGATTATTGATATTTGTGTTATCATTGTCTGCTAGACACATTATATTGAACCTACAGGTAGATATGGGGAAAAAAGATGCACAGCAGGGATCCAGGTGACCTTGGGTCATTCTTATTTCTGCCAAAAATTTGCTGTGTGATATCTGGCAGATCATTTAGCTCCCTTGTAATTGCTCTATGGGTATTAGAAAACTTGATAACTATAGAAACTTGGGAATGCACAATACTGTATGGTACTTCTAGCCTTTGATGGGTCTTGGAATCCCATAGGGTGCATCTAAATTTTAAAATCGATGCAGCAGTGAGATGTCCAACCCAGCAGCATGCAACTAAGAGGTTTTATTACTTCTGTTTTCCATGTAGTCTAGGCAATTAGCCTGTAATGTGTCCAGACTAATACAGTCCTGACTGTAGTACTGGGCTAGTGCAGTTACATTCATGTGGCTTGCACTCTAGCTGGCTAAGCACCTCAGCTCTTACTTGGGTGCAGAGAAAGGGCTATGTCTGTCAAGCAGAGGGGCTTGAATTTTTTAACACGTTTTGCGCAGATGTTTAACTCCTAAAGTGCAGTTGGTAAACACTGTATGTTTGTATCAGCTGTGCTGAGAGATTAGATATCACATATCTATGCATTTTCTATGTTTATTTTTTTTTTAATCAAGGGAATTCCTAGACTTCTTATGAGCAAGGTTTGCAAAACAGCGGTAGAGCTACAGTTTTCTTGTGATGTTTTTTTGTAGAAAGACCTTTTAGTTCTTTCTCTTTTATGTTAACTGGCTTGTTTTTCCCTTTATCTTATCTCTGACCTAATGTCTCTTCTCCGTATGTGCTCTAATTTCCCACCCTTTCTTTTCTTAGACACATTATAGCTCCTACAGAACCTAGACAGGTTCTTCAGCAGGCTATGATTCCTCTTTGCATTCCTATTTCAAAATATATAGCATTTGATAACTGATATTCTCTATGGACAGTTTGATCTATATATTTATGCATGACTTCAGCCTGAGAATCAGACTTCACACAGTCATGACAAGGGTAACTTGGGTCGCTGTATATTGGTTGAGTCACTAGCTGCATGTGTGCATGCTCTTGGCCCATGGCAAATGGAAAGTAACAGGACTTATCTCAATTTTTTTTTTACTGCATACTATGTCATATTTCTATACTTTTCTCCCAGATTAAGAGCCAATGCACAACTGCCTGGCTCAGCCAACAGTTTTTAGAATATTAATTATAAGAACTTGCTCTGAGATGTTTAGTTGGCTCTCTACCACAGGACTCCAGAATTTTGAGAAATTGGCAAACTCTATTCAAAGGCTCTGCATTACGCCCTAAGGCTCTTTCCTCCCTTCCTTCTCCCTCCGTCCCCACAGGAAATCTGCAAAACAGACTATATGTATGAATTCTAATTACTATTCTTAATCTTCTAGCTAGCTTCTGGAATGATGACAATGTGGAATGATACTGAGCTGTTAATGTTATATGATAATACATTCATTCACATGGTCAGATTCTGATGTCAACTAAAAGAGAGCTCGTAATAATTTATGAGGCTGTAATCACAGGTGCGATTAGATTAGGGAGAAAAATTTGTCTTCTTTCTGTATTGAAGATAATTCTGAAATTTAAAGAGAATGATTTTGTATCTGATCCATCTGATTAATGATTTACCAGTATACAACCAGCATGAAGACTGCCTCTCAGCAAAGACTGTATTTTTTTCCTGTCTCTTTAGTTTCGATTTTCTTCATCTATGGAAATTTTAATGATGGCTGTTGGTAGTTTCTGTGCTGTTATTCATGGAGCAGCCCAGCCAGCTGTGTTGCTTGTGTTTGGTGCAATGGCAGACACTTTTATTGAATATGACATTGAAATGCAAGAGCTTAAAGACCCAGGCAAGATATGTGTAAATAACACCATAGTGTGGATTAATGGTACTATTCATCAGAATGAAAAGAACGCCACAATAAGATGTGGGTAAGTACCAGATGTATTTGTTTCTTTTCCTTTGTTATTATGGATTGTCAGAGAATGTATTGGTAGTGAAAGTCCACTTCAGCCTTTAAACCTTATATTTTCTATCCATAATGCAGAAAAGGGGCATGGTTCCTGTTACAGATTCCTTTTTCTGAGCTGGAGATGCTACCTGGGGGGAGGGAAGGTCAGCTTGGGTCTTGGTTTTTCAGCTATAAATGTCAGCAAGGATATTCTTTGATGATGATTGTTTTGATAACAGATGTATCTGCTACACATCTGAGTTCATTAATCTGTTTTCTCTGATGACACTGTAGGTAATAGTGACTTCTGGCCATTCTGGTTAGGACTTCAGTACCTGTAGGTGCCTGCTGACTTCCGAGCAAGTTAGCTAAACTTCAGACATTGAAGAGAAATGAGCGCTTCCAGGATGCAATCCATCTTAGCTTATGGGAGATGTCTAAGGCACGTCAGATGAACTGCCCTATAAGGGTGCCTGTTACTTTACATTAACTATAATAAATGGAGTCTAAATGATTCATTCAGATACAGGTATCTGTCAAAGCCAAATTTAAACCTGTAACCTTTCCTAAGGCTCATCTTCCAGTGCATCATTCTCAGAGTTTTCCAATCTCTGAGCGACATTTAATTAGATATGTAATTAGAATTAAAAGTTACTTGTCTTAAAGGTCTCTGAAATTCAGAGCACATGGGAAGTGATTCACATTCCTACATGTAGGTGACTGGGGCCAAATTATTTGCTCCACGCTGTTCAAACCAGCCCTCCGAGATGGAGCTGGCAGATAGAATATGGATTTGCTGCAGACCTCTGTTCTTCTGAAGCAGCAACTATGCACCAGGCAGGATACATTAAAGCATTAAAAATGGTAGTGGATAACTGTGTCAGGCACCTGAGTTGTTTCCGTTCTTGTTCCTTGCAAGAGATCAGGTCAGGTGCATAGTGTTCCCTTTGGCTTAAAATGTCAGTGTACCAGATTTTGGGTAAGCAGAATAAAATTTGCTATCTGCAGGATATTTTTAAAAAGTTGTCTAAAAGCATAACCGATAACAACCTGAAATGCCTATTTCAAAGTAATCTAAATGCAATAGCACCAACTCAATGCCCTTCACTGACATTAAGAGTAATTTAATACTCCTACTTGAACTAAAAGAAATTATCGCTTCAGATTAGCAAATTTATGGTACAAAGTAATACTTGAATTGATTTTACCAGCCCTCATTTCTCTCTGTAAAACACTCTTTAAATCCGAGTGTTATTCGTTGGTGTAATGGCACAAAGCAAGTGCATTCAACATCTGATGAAAACTCTGTGGGCAGCTCTTCCTGAAACACCCTCTCACCTGTGTTGTTTCGGAGCATGCAGTCTGGTGGGGTTTCTCAGAGGCTGCAGGGCTGCTCCAGGATGGCAGAGCATCTCCTGGTACCTGCCACTGCCCTACCCCTGTGCAACAAGCAGAGCAAGCAAACCAGCCACTGCTAGTGGCAGCCTTGGTAGTGGGAAACAATGCCTCTGTCTGTTAGCAAAACAAGCTGATTTGATAGCTGACGTGACTCTAATTTGAAGAAACACCAGATGAAAAATGTGTGAGAAACTTAAAAGAGTATTGATGACTTTCTTTTTTTCCCTTTTTTTTTTCAAGGCTGCTGGACATTGAACAAGAAATGATCAAGTTTGCAGGTTACTATGCAGGAATTGGTTGTGCCGTACTTCTGTTAGGATACCTCCAAGTCAGTATTTTGTTCCATATTTTGATTTCAAAGTTTAAATCACTAAATAATTAAATTTATAATAATTATATTCCCTTTAACTGCTTAGTCAGCTGCCCATCTGAGCAGAGCAGGTACTTTCAGTTCTCATTTTATCAGCTGAAATAGGCTAGCTCTGGTAATCTGAGACCTCCTTGGAATTGTGCATGCATACTTTCGTACAAGGATATGTTTTACTCAGTAAGAGGAATGCGTTCTGCTCCTTTCACACCACAAGGAATACTTGTTCAAGTGTCCTTACTATGGAATCCACATGCCCTCCCAAAGTGACAGCTGAAGGGTATGCAGATTCCCAGTAGGCGTCTCAACTGCGTTGAGCCCTGTATTTCTGTTACAGAGATATCACAGACTAATACTGCTGTAAAACTAGTGTTGGAGAAGAATCACACCCTACGTATTCTGTAGTAATGGTTCAATCCTTATGACTGAGATGAGCCACAAGCTTGGATGATTCCTACATAATCTGCTAAAGGGTCCACTGCTTTTGAAGATTTTTATAATTGCAAAAATGACTTGTCATTCTCCTTGCTGAAAACTGCCACAGAGTTTTGCTGAGGTGGGATGGCTGCCATCCCTACATTACTTACAGCTGTGGATAGAAAAATGTTTGTCCGTGTGACATTCACATAACAGCACAAGTAATTTAACTTGCATCTCCTCTCAGCCTATTAGAACTGATACAAATGCTTGATCCAGAGGCTTTATAAAATTGTTGGATTATTTAACGATCAAAGGCATAAACCGACTATCATATCTGTGCAGCTAGTATGTATTTTTCCTGAATAGTAATTTTATCAATAGCCAAATGCTTTTTCCCATTTGTTAGGAGTAGAAAGACTTTTTACTGCAATTTATCAGCCACATTATGCTCTTCCCAGATCTGCTTTTGGGTTACGGCTGCAGCTCGTCAGATACAGAAAATCAGGAAAGCTTATTTCAGGAAAGTAATGCGAATGGATATAGGCTGGTTTGACTGTACATCTGTAGGAGAACTGAACACCCGAATTTCTGAGTAAGTAATCTAGAAAAAAACATATGCTACAGAGAACATCTTGCGCTTCCTTCCAAATACAACCGAGTGCCAATAACTAGGCGTTTGACAAACACTTTCTAATATAAAATACAGCTATGTTCCTGGGAGCAGGGATCAGGCTGATTATCTCCTCCACCTTCGAACTGAGTGCTTTAACTGTTGAGCCATAATTATTTCCCTTTTGTGCCTTGTCTGTCAGTAAATGTGGGGGGTTTATTGCTGGGTTTTGGGGTGGGATTTTGTTGCCACCTTGTCCTATCCTCCTCCTCTTGTGCCCAGTCCTTCGCGAGTAGTCTATAATTTGGCTGCCACTGCACACTCCCATGAAGCTGGAGATGTGCGTTTGAACCCACTCTCACATTAGGGGCACACTTTGCCTTTGTTGGCTTTTAAAAGAGACGACTGAGCCTTGCTTAATCTTCTGCTAAAAAGGTACAAGCACCTACCTTTAGAAACGGACCCAAGGAAGACAGAGAAACCTTCTTATCCTGGGTAAACATTTAGCCGTGAGGAAGCAGCGCTGGAGGTTGGCTCCTTGTCTGAGTGGTTCCCGTTGGCAGGCTGCTGGCAGCTGCGAGGGGAGCCGCCGGCTCTAGATGGCTCCCTGTCCTCAGCCGCGCCTGCAGAACAGCGGTCACATCTGCAGGAGAGTTCTCTGTAGCTGAAGTGGGTTTTGCTTGCGTTTACTCACTGCCCAGTGGTATGTATGACTTTCTGTGGTGTTCTTCTTATGAAGAACAAATGCCAAGTGAAAGTCGCTGTGAAGAATTTCTCTGGCAAAAAATAGGAACTGAGCATGTGTTTATCTGAGAAGTAACACTTAGTTCCCTGTTTTTTTCAAACAATGTTGTCCTGTGCCTACAAAAAGCTTCCTGACTGCAAAAAACATTCTCCAGAAGAAATATAAACACATTCTTCAACTCAACACTCTTAAATTTTTTGACAGAGGACAGTAATTTCACTTCATATATCAACGAGTTACAACTTTGCACTTTAAACCTCAACACCACTTTCTCCTATTTTCTTCCAGGCTTCTAATCTCAGGGGTGAGGTAGTAGCCAAGACTGGCAAAAGCATAATGACTGTTTTGTTTTGAGACATTTTTTCTCTGTTAGCCATGTGTAAGAGAGCACAAATGAGCTCTGCAGCTGCCTGGGGGTCGAATGATGTCAGCTGCTGTACCTCTGTCCCCCATGTGATAGAGCTGTCATGTTTTCCCGCTGCCTACAGTGGTAAAGGAGCCCTCTTCAGTTTTCCCACTCTCCCTCTCATTTAGAGAACAAGCTACCTGACAGGGTGGAGAGAGGAACTCAGGGGTGGTGGAAGGTGGAACTAGAAGAGAGTTACAGCCTTCCTCCCTTTTCCTGCCCCTCCGAGCAAGGTGGTATGGTACATTCTCAGTGCCCCATGCTGGGAGGAACGCCATTATCAGCTACACGGATTTTCCCATTATCAGATAGCTGTATCCAGCTGGGATGTCTCTGCCCCCTCCTTTGAATCAGCTGGGACACAGTACTATGAACCAGCTAGTGAATGAGTCTGCTGGCAGGACGACTTTTCCTGGGAAAAGACAGTATCTTTTCTGCAGTATTTATACATAAAAGCCTTCTGCCATTGCTAAAGCACCAGGTTTTCTCACTGTAGCCCAGGGGTCTTTGGAAGGGGTGCTGGTGGAAAGAATAGGGGTGAGGAACGGCCTTCTCCAAGGAAAAGCAATTAACCCAAACGTGGCCAACATCTGCAACACAAACAAAGGATATGCTTGCCAATCTTGTGTTCGTTTTTGTTGTGTTTTTTTTTTCCAGTGATGTTAACAAAATTAATGATGCTATTGCTGACCAAGTAGCAATCTTTATCCAGCGCTTAACGACCTTTATGTGTGGATTCCTACTGGGATTTGTCAGTGGCTGGAAATTGACCTTGGTTATCATTGCAGTCAGCCCTCTGCTTGGGGTTGGAGCAGCTGTCTATGGATTGGTAAGTGAATTGTGAGAGGTTCATGTTGAGGTATGATGAGAAGGGAAGGTCATGCCATAGAACCGGGGGGATTGGTGGGTGAGAAGGTTTTTATACACCTTTAAAGTCAAGAGAGGCAGATTATGGTCACAGCTGCACCGGGGGTGGGGGAGTGGGCCGGCGGGCTTTGCTTATTCTGATTCCCAGAATAATACATCCTGCTTCCAGGATGGGAGGGAAAGCGTACCTTTTATTGGGTCCTGTGGATGGGTGTTATGGTTGGTGAGATCAGAACCTGGCCTACACCTTCTCTCTATTACTACACATCTGGTTTAAATGGTTACTAGATATGGTGCCTGATTTCTCTGTGGATTAGGGGGTTTTAGAGACAATCAAGTTTTGGAGCTGTAAAATAGTTGAAAACAACTGCTAAAACCTACCTCAAGCTGTCCCTGCTCCTGGCAGCTGCTGCATCCTCTCCCAGTCGTTCCTGTTCTGCTCCACCACCTGCTCCCTACAAATTCATTGTCACTGTGAGAGGAAGGACAGGGAAGAGGGAAACTGCGTGATTCTCTGCCCTCTTACCTCCTCCCCCCTCTTACCTCCTCCCCCACACCCAGCAGGGCTGGGCAGTTCCTGCTCCTCCTCTGCCCTCTCTCACACTCTGCTCTTTGGGCGGCTTTAGCCCTTTGTCTATGTCACTTCTTCCCCGTCAGGAGCAGTTTGCTGTCATTTTGCTGTCAAACCTCTAACGTAACTCTGACTAATGTCTCATCTTCCTGCTCTCCTTTATAATCTTGTGCTGGGTCCAAGTAGATGACATGAATAATGACTCAGTGTGAAGTGGGAGAGCAGAATCCTGGCGGGGAATGAAATAAACCCCAAAATGCCTCTTTCCTTCATTTGCAATTTCCTTCTGAGCTCATTCTCCTTTATGTTTGTATTTTTCCCTCTTTCCATTCCTATGTCTTTGTCCCCATCTCTTTCTTTTCACATATCCACTGTTCAGTGTTTCTTCCTTATGAGCATTTCCAGTCCAAGTTTTTGTTTTATACCGTAAAGAAAACAGACCCAAGGTCAATCTAGCTTCGTTTTCTGTCTCCAAAAGCGGCTAATAGATGCCTGGGATAGGGTATTTGAAGAGAGAAAGCAAATGGTGATACTTTACAATTTCTAGTGATATGTCATTCCCAATCCAAAGTATCCTTGTGTAGAATTTTACATGACTACATTTGCTTCCACTAATTTAAGCATTTTTTTGAGCCCAAGTAAGCTTTTGGCATCCAGTGTGCTCTGGGCTGCTGTGTAGGGACCTGATTGCCGTCAGCCCAAGAAACAAAGCACAGTGTTGGGCAATATCTGTTTCCATCCCCCCCATCAGTACTATTACCTCTTATTCCTGAAGCTGGGCTCTGCCACAGTGGCTAAAGCGCTGCTCTTGCCACTTAAGCTCCCCCTTCCTCCCCCGATGCACAAACTGTCAGTCTGCAGTCTTCATAAGCCCGGTTAGCAGCAGGGAGAGATGGAGGGAGGGAAAGCAGGTGTTGTCAGCTGCTCTTTCTTGCTACCTGAAGCAGAGCTGTAGGCCAAGGGGGCAACTGTTCTGCAAAACATATGCTACAGAGGTATATGTGCTGACACTAGAAGACAGAAGTGTTCAAGTGTGCAGCGTGCCCAATAAAAGCTGGCTCAGAGCGGAGGAGGTGACCTCAGGCAGAGCAGACAGTGCAGCGTGACAGGCAGCACTGCTTGCTGCTGTCCTTGTCTTGCACCTACAGTTCACCTGTAACCAGCGCTTCTTATGCTTTTGTAGGCTGTGGCAAAACTAACAGGCCGAGAATTAAAGGCTTATGCAAAAGCTGGAGCTGTAGCTGATGAAGTGCTCTCATCTATCAGAACAGTGGCTGCCTTTGGTGGGGAGAAGAAAGAAGTTGAAAGGTTTGTTTGGATAAATTGTAAGGTCTCTAATATTCTTTCTCCTGTAGCAACATAATGCTGTAATGCATTTCAAGAGGTATGGCATTAATCTCTAAATTCTACAACAATGACCATCTGTTAGCTTTGAGAATTATATGCACGTATGTTACAAAAATTTAGGTTTCAATTAACATTACATATGCAAAACCAGTTTTGTAATTCAGTCAATCAGTGAAATAAAACATAGACAATAACAATAAGTCATTCCCACTGGTAGGAACATACTGTCAAATTTTCCCTTAAACATTGTCTGATATATCACTTCTGCAACACATCTGAAAACTTTGGGTACTTTCAAGCTAAGTAAGAGAACTAGTTCCATCAAGATATAATGATTTGATGGTGTTAAGCTGCAAATTTCTCTTAAATTCATTTAAAACATAACATGGCTGTAGAATGTGCTCTGAAGCATTGGCCAAATTCTCAGGTTCTGTGTCACTCTGCTAAAACCCCCAAACCCTGTAGTGAGGTATCTGCAGTGAGCGTGGCTTCTCTTGTGCTTATTACACTAGAACATATAAGGATTTCATGATCTGGGAGAACTGCTGGTTTCAGCAGTGGTCTCTCACTTCAGAGTGAGAGGTATCAACTTTATGTGGACCCTCTGTTAACTGTAGCACAGCCAGTCATTGAAGACACCTCATTTTGTTGGCCTTTGCTAATTTTGAATTTTCTATCAAATTCATTTAGTCCCATTCTATTTTTCTCTCTTTCTACAGATATGATAAGAATCTGGTGTTTGCTCAGCACTGGGGAATTCGAAAAGGAATAATAATGGGATTATTCACTGGTTACATGTGGCTTATAATTTTCATGTGTTATGCATTAGCCTTTTGGTATGGCTCTAAACTTGTCCTTGAAGAAGAAGAGTATTCACCTGGCACTCTTCTGCAGGTACCCATTTTAGCTTGATGCAACTTTTCTGGACTGTTTCTTAAAACATTAATTCTGGAACACATATTTGTAGCTTAGTGTGGCTTAGTGGTAACAAACACTGTATGTGTCTTTTAAAGATCATTACTCAGTGTATGCATGAAAGTGTATGACACAATTGGATAAGATAAAAAAAAAACATGTTTATTTTAAAGATTTGAAATGCTGCCTTCTGTGATCAGAATAATGCTTTCATTCAGGAGCCTGCTACACAGTTGGCAGAGGTCTGTAAAACTAGCTTTCCCATCTTGTCGATCAGCATGTCATTCTGGGATATTGGCTTCTCTGAAGAACTTAGTTGGTGATGAAAAGCCCCATTGTGGTAATGAGAAACCTGACCAAAGAAAGTTTTATCAAACCGAACCTCTCTCTCATGAATGCTTTCTGATCCTTTGAATCTCCATTTTCTCTTGCTAATTGCCCACCCAGCTCTATAGATGACAAAGAACATACAAACATATATGTTGATAAAAACACACATGGCTGTGGCTCCTGCAGCGTATATAAAAAACATACTAACCTGCACGTCACTCATGCATCCACTTCTGCACAGTAGATGCTTTAGACACTGATGACCTAAATGCAATAAAACCAATATCTACAGATACTTTGGTTATTTGCTGTAAGCCAGGACCGCCCAAATGGCAGGCTCCAATCTAGACCCAGAGTAAATTTTTCCTGAACCTTGGTAAATACTGGGTGTTCTGATGAGATACCTGTTTCTGATCCTTCTCTGCCTATTACACACCATAAGAGCTCCCAACCACCAGCAGCCTGCTGTGCAAAACTTCCTGTTAAATCGAGCTTGGTAAATTACTCCAAGAACATTGTAAAATTGAGTCATTCTGTTCAAGGAGGATGTCCCTCACAGGAAATCATTTGCAACTGCTCTTGACACCAGTAGCTGATACAAGGTAGTGCTGTGAAAAACAAAGTGAGCAATTTCCTTGCCTTGCACATGATAACTATAGTTCAGTGCTTCCAAATGACAAATGGTGAACAGTAAGGAGCTACCCTGTAGCTGAAATATTGTAGCTGTCAATGGAGAGAATCTCCCTTATGCTCCCCTTCCTCTCTCAGTTTCCAGCCATCTTTCTTGTATTTCATGTTTTCTACCATACACTCCTAGTCTTGCAGGGGGGAAGAGGGGAGGATTTGTAGATACAAAACATTGAAATATGCTTTTCCTGGTCTTTGACAAACTGTTGTGCACCAGCCATACTGCATTGAGATAGACTAACCAGTGCTTTCCCTTCTTCTTCTATCAAACATACAGAATCTGCTGTCTCAGGTTTGTGATGGATTCTGCCATGCATGTAATCTACTTGCTTTGGGACTCGTTCACACAAGAAAATTAGTTTGTAGTAAAGCTGCATATAAAATTACGGCATGATCTATACATCCCAGTGTAGATGTTTGCAGTGCACAGTATGGGCACAGTTTTTCCACTTTAACCAGGGGGTTATTCTCAGTAAATATCACTATGGTGCAAGGGAGAACTGAGTCCTGTGCACTTTTATTTCTTTCTTAATGGTAGTGTTTCCTTATACACATTGCCCATTTATCCTGACAACTGTTTGTGTTGCATTCAAAAGGCTAGGTGAGTCCTTGGTTGCTTCTTAGCAGAATTCTCAGGTATTGCCAAACTAAAACAGAGGATTACACACCAGTTTTCCTAATGCTCAGGGTGAACGTTCAAACTATCAGCCACAATAAAGCAAAAAATGGACCAAGAGCCTACACCAAAGACATTATCCAAACCTTTATAATCTGCTCTGCCAAAGCACCTCTGTAACTGAAAAAATAAGGCTGAATAAAGCAGAGTAAATTCTAGGAAAAAATTTCATTCTGACAAGTACACCCTGGTATATTATCACTGAGAAGAATAAGTTATACTTGCAATACAACGCAGCTCACTCCTTGTGGTAAAGACAGACAATCAATGCATTCGCATGTGTGTGGTATATAGGTTGTAAATAAGCCTTTATCTTTTGATGTTCACTATCCTTTTCTTTGAAGCTCCTGTCTCTTATCAGGATTGCCAACATTTTAAGCCTTAGGTAGTTCCTGTCTACACTTAAGAACCTTGATAAAAACCCTGGTATAGGAAACGAAGCATTAGCAGCTCTTAGGAAATATTTAATAAATGCATTTGGCATTTTGGTTGATGTGCTCCAGCTTCACTTGCTTCTGATCTGCAAGGCCAGACTCCAAGGCTGAATTCTTGGAGTGAAGTGTCCTCTGATAGTCGATACTGTGTCCAGCTGCCTTTATCATGTGTCAGTCCTTCCAGGAAGAGTGGATGGTGTGGCTTATTTTTTCTCATGTTGTCCTAGGCTTAGACCAAAAGGGGATCCTGGGGCTTTCAGAAGAGAGTCACCAGTGAATAACTCTTCCCTTTTGTTCTTGGAAAGGGACTTAAAACAGTGAGCACATCGGGTATGTGCTATCTGCAGAAACTGTCCACCTGCACTGAGAATAATCTCACCTCGAATAGCGGCTTATCCAGTGTTGGCAACCCTTACAGTTCATTTCTGTGTGAGATGGAGAAATAAATATTGTCTGGAGCTGGTACCAGCTCCAGAAGTAAGTTTTATGATTATTGGATGAGACAGGAACTGCAATATACGGAGGCTGTAATACAGTGTTTTAAGCTTCTTTCTGTTTTTGAATTGCTGTAGTCTCTCATCTGCTTACTGGTAAAAGACACCTCCGAAATAATCTACTTGACACCGATGTTCGGTTCCAGCCCTTGTTTCAAGGCACAGGCACCCAGTCAAATTGAGGTGGCTTAAAAACACATCAGTGGCACCTCAGTAAATATCTGGGTGCACAAGTTTTTAGGTCAATAAGAGATAAGTTGATTTACTTCAGCCTGGAAGTAAAGTTATGAAAGACAGTGAAAATCCCTTTTAAGATACATTTGTTTGCTTTCTTGTGGGCTAATTATGCTCATACAGTGAATCACTGCAGCTCAGCTGATGCACAAAAAGTCATTAAGGTACTGTAGTTTGATTTGCCTGACTAAGCTCTAAACTGTAATAAAAAAGTATGTCATATTTTGTTAATTTCTTTTTCCACTTCTTCAGGTTTTCTTTGGCGTTTTAATAGGAGCTTTAAATCTTGGCCAGGCATCTCCCTGTCTGGAAGCTTTTGCCACAGGCCGTGGGGCTGCAGCAAACATTTTTGAGACAATAGATAAAGTAAGTAAAGGATTTCTAAGCTGTGTCACTTTGTGGTGGAAAAATAAGTGTCTCAAGCGGTAGTAGTTTTATCTGTTGTGTAAATGAGGAAAAATGAGTGCAATGAAAGGAAAATAGACTGTGCAATAGAGAAGTCTAGTGGCATGCACATAGGCTCAGAGAGGGTGTTGAACAGATTTCTTCATGGCCCATTTCTGAGTAATGAAGCTGTACCTCACCTACTGCTGTTTCTTACTCCCATTTCTCCTTACGTACAATCACTGATCAGTGCTGGCCCATGAAAAGTGTACTGCAGGCAGTAATGGTCACCTTGCGGCCAAACATTCAGCAAGCGTCTAGCTCCCAGCCTCCGGATGGCATCAAAAGATGTGGCTCTGTTGGCATTAGTAGCAAAGGTGGCCTCTGTCACCTGTCCCAGAGCCACCCTGAGTGAAAATGAAACCAAATGAGCACATGCACTGGTCATGCAGCAGTCATAAGAGTTAATTACAATATTATCTAGACAGATAGATATTTGAAATAAGGTTGTAGGAGAAAGTCTTAGAGCCACTGGCACTTATGGATAAGAATTCCTTTCTTTATCAGTATAAATTTAGTGGTTGACAAAATACTGCTGATTTCTTAGCAGTACGTAGTATCTCTGGTCATTGACAAGCTTTATTGTGCTAAAGCTGCTTGTCTTTTACAGAGCACACAAGGGTATATAAAGAAGGCTAGAGGGGCTGTGGTAAAGCTAATGGACTTTTAAATCACCCTTCAATGTTCTTTAATAACACATATGCCTTATAAATGCACTTCATAAGCTAAAGCTCTAAGATAAACCGAACAAGAGATGAATAAGAGCAGTGTTTTTTAGAGAAAAATTTAACAAGCACAGAAGAGTTGCAACAGTAAGAATTAATCTCAAAATTCAAGATAAGACTGAGTCAGATAACCTTAGGGTAAAAAAAGCAAATTAAAGTGAGATTTCATCTGTCTAGAGAAAGAGTGACAAAATTTGATCCATCTGCTTGCTGCATTTGTAGATTTGTGATGAGACAGTAAAAGCACAGCTCTGCCCTGATACAGATTTTTTTCTTTTCTGGAACTAAACTTACAGCCCTACTGAGGTTCCCATTTGCTGGATCAGTGAAACTTTTCTTCATAGCTTAGTATCTGAATTTAATGCTAAAGAGGAACCAATCTTTCAGCTGTTCTTAACATCTTAGAACACACACATCTCTTGTATTAAAATTCCCTTCAATCTGTCAGGTTACATAAAAAATCATGCATGTTTCACTTATCAAATATTGGTGTTGCTATAGTTTTAACTAATTCTCTGTATTCCATGCTTCAGAAATCTACCCTTAGCAAATTTGGTTTCTTTGGGATTCCTCAAATTCTCTTAGTCCTCTGCTCATGTCCAGCAGTCCGCAATAGCCAAGGCCTGGCCAAAAGTATGTGAGACCCAGAGCATTGCATGCCAAAACTTCAGGATTCCAGCTCTTACGACTGGATGTGCAAGGATGGTGTTTTAAATGCAAAGTAATGAAGCGTGCAGATTTTCAGCAATGAATTGGTTGTTCAGTGCTGTAGGGAAATGTTTATATGAGCAAAGTAGTGCCATGTTATTCCTAAGGAGCTGGCTAAATTAACTTAGTCAAATGTCTCAGCCAGCTAAAACTACCAGAGTGGTTGACTGTGGTAATTGCAGTAAGCCTAAAATGAGATGAGGGTGTATTCATCTTGCCCGTACCACCTACTGGTGGCAACTCGCCCATCACTGCGGCCTTCAAATTCACATCCTTTGCCTGCTAGCCCTGGGGCAGAGCCTGCTGCTGGCTCAGTGCAGCCAAGTCTGTTCAAACAGAAGTGCCATAGCTTTGTATGGTATTGGGCATATTTATCTACTTGTCATGGTTTAGTCTGGCTGGACACCAGGTGCCAACACAAGCTGCTCCGTCACTCACCCACCTCAACTGGACAGGGGAGAAAAAATATCACAAAAGGCTTGTGGGTCAAGATAAGGACAGGGAGATCACTCAGCAGTTACTGTCACAGGGAAAACAGACTCAGCTTGGGGAAATTACTGCAGCAGTGTTGGGGAAATTACTGCAGCAGTGTTGGCTGTTTAACAGCAAATAAATAACACAATAAATTCTCTCCTAGAAACCCGTTATTGACTGCATGTCAGAAGATGGCTACAAGCTGGATAAAGTACAAGGTCAAATTGAATTTCATAATGTAACGTTCCATTATCCCTCCAGACCAGACGTAAAGGTAATTATTCAGCATCCACTCTGTGAAAACAATTACTATAAACAATCAAAATATCCCAGTTCTGTCAGCGATTTCTAAATTTTCAGTAGAGTTTGTTTTGCAGAAGCCCAGACCCTCTGTTTAAATGTAGACTAAATAATTTATCTATTAAAGGATTCTTCTACTTATCTTTCTGCTTATTTTACCATTCTGACATATCCATGACCATACATATTCCTTGCTGCTGAACATAAACTCGTAGTAATTTCAGATGAATTCACCTGAATACAGCTTCTCTTACAATCAGTTATGCACTTGTATCAACGTGTGCTAGGATAGGGCACAAAGCAATAAGCTGAATCGTGCAAGGAGATTTTATAAAACTCTTCCACCACCCTAGGGATGTGTCATGTGACCCATTAAAATGCTAGGAAAACGTGCAGGAGCTGTATACACCATTAATTCTCTACTGCTGTGTGTGAATTGACAAATTCTCCTTGGAAAAGTAAATTATTGGACAATATAATATTGAAGTATCAGATTTTTCTTCATAATTTCACTGTTACGTTCTTAATATTTATGCTTGAGCAGGCATTCATAATAAACATGCAGTGTTGTTTAAAGGGGATTTATTGCCAAGTTCTCTGACAGTATTTATTTGACTAGTTCTTAGTGATGAACAACAGGAACAAACAACGATCAAAATCTGCCTGCCTGTCATGGAAAACACTGCTCTGCATTTATAAACTCTTCAAACAGTGTAAAAATGTTTGGCTTTCTTTTTCCTCCTTCTTCATAATATTTTTCTGAATTTTGTAAAATTGCTTTGAATCTCCATTTTAAGATACAGAATATACCCACTTGGTATATTCACATACGACTGTGAGAGAATTCGAATGGATAGATTCTGTTTCTTTTTTTTCCCTGTCCAGATTTTGGATAACCTTAATATGGTTATTAAAGCAGGGGAGACAACAGCTTTTGTTGGAGCTAGTGGAGCTGGAAAAAGTACAACAATACAGCTCATCCAGCGTTTCTATGACCCGACTGATGGCATGGTGAGTGTACCAATCTAGAATGTGTCTCTCTAGCCTTAGGGAATTGAAAGAATGACACTGTTTCTTCTCCAAGGTGGGAAGGAAGACTCCTAACTTTTTTTCTTTTTTTTTTTTTAAATCAGCTAAATATCCTCTTGTGCATTTCAGGGGAATGCTGAACAGTCTTATCAAAAATAATTATGTGAAAGAGAAAAACCATTAGGAGAAAATAAAAATTCAGTGCTAAATCTGAGTACAAACTATACCTATAGATACAATAATTGAGGAGTGACAAATCATTTTCCATTCTGGAGAACACAGTATTGAACATTTAATCATTATCCCATAATATTGCTTTAGTATATGCAATTATCATTTAGTAATGGATTGGCTAAGAATATGAATTACATCTATTAACAGTCTCATTCCATTTATATGTTCCTAGTTGGCACAAATCACATACATGGTGACCTGTATTTGAATGTATAAAGACAAAGAATCAATTTATAGTAAGCATATAACCGTGATTTTGATGATTACTTTCCACCTGGTTTTATTTCTGAGGCCAAGGACAAAGAGGTATTGGAAAATGAAATCAAAGAGCACAACTCCTAGGCCCAAGAACTAGCATATACTACTGCTACTGCAGTGCATTCTTTTATGTATGAAAGTTGGTTTTTACGCTGGTCATGGAAACACAGCATCACAGGCCTTTCATTTCCATTGTGTCTTTTTTTGTCTCTGAACTGGAGGAGATGATCTCCCTGACTTTTTTTTTCTTTTTTTTTTTGTGTCAATGTTTTAATTGGCTTCTGTAGATTACCCTGGATGGCCATGACATTCGTTCCCTTAATATCCAGTGGCTACGATCACAGATTGGTATTGTTGAACAAGAGCCAGTGCTGTTTGCCACCACGATTGCAGAAAACATTCGCTATGGTCGGGATGAGGCTACCATGGAAGACATAATCAAAGCAGCCAAACAGGCCAATGCCTACAATTTCATCATGGACTTGCCACAGGTGCGCTGTGCCTTTTAAAACGTTTGGCAGAATCTGACAGAAAAATAGAGAATCCTTTTGTCCTTTCCCTCATGAAGCCATTTTTGCTCAGGTGGAAGGGCAGAAGATTAATATAGATAGTCGGCAGCAACCGTTCCTTTGACCAGAGTTAATTAGGTCTTACTGCATGTATGTCACCAAGTTTAAAAAAAAAACAACACCCTCCCCCCCCCAAAACATGAAGAATTAGTTCCTCAGGAATCATATGCACAGCATTCAATGTCATGGTACTTATCATAGCATGATTTTAAGATATGTATTTTTCATGCTGTGGACATCTGTTTCTGCTTAGGCTAAAAGCAGTTTAGAGTCCTGACTCTCAATAGCCAACATCTGTTTTTGAGCAGTCTGTACTGATCTTCACAACCTCATCTCCTTGTATGAACTTTGTAAGTTAGCTGGAGGTTCCCTCTTCCTCGGTTCCCTCCCTTATGATGATAGGGCTTTGATCAGTCCTATGGTATCCTCCTTACAAAGCCCATCTTTGATAGTACTGAGCTGTTTACTTTTCTAGAATGTTATTTTGCCCAGTAGCTTCTCAAAGTGACATGTTACAACAATGAACCTGATTGACAGGATTCTAGTACCATTGACTAATGTCAGTACCTACTTTTTATCCTTCATCTATGCATTTCCAGGCTTCCAGGAAACTATTCATAGAAAGGCTGTGTAAAGGCCCCTGTTTATTTCCTGGAAATGAAGAAATAAACACGATTTGGCTCTAGGTGAATAAAATTACTCTGGCTCTTAAGATGCTACACTTTATGTGTTTATTTAATTCTCTACCTGAACCTGGTACCACCAGAATATGATGTCCACGAATAACAGACACAGTGTTCATGAGTCACAGGCCATCAGCAGACAAGTCCAGCTCTGTGGAAAGTTTGCTGGTGAGTCATCTGACGGAGAGTGGGCAGGTGTTTCCTCTCCATTTCAGCTTTTGCTGATTTTGAGCCAAACCGGAACATTTCACCTTTTTATCAGTACATGTTTTTGGCTTGGGGTTGGAACCCCAGTTCAGGCAAAATGATGTTGTTCATTATGAAGGAAGTTATTTCATCAGCTCTGCTTTGAATCTGGTGCACTAACAATGTTTTTGCCTTTCAAAGACAATAATTTTTTAAGTGTACTCCCAGGACAAATCTGAGAGACATTTTACTCATGTCTTCACCAGAAGCTTAACAGACCCTTTTGTTACTTGTTTCATTTAAATTTTTTCCTTCACACAGCAATTTGACACTCATGTTGGAGAGGGTGGAAGCCAGATGAGTGGAGGTCAAAAACAGAGAATAGCTATTGCTCGAGCTCTTGTGCGAAACCCGAAAATCCTGCTTCTGGATATGGCTACGTCAGCACTTGATAATGAAAGTGAAGCTACTGTCCAAGAAGCACTTCATAAGGTTTGCTATAGCATGGCATAAATCAGACTTAAAAGGGCAGAAATTATTTTTACTGCACTCTGCAGAGGGTGCTGCTGAATTTCAACAAAGCAGTAAGAAGCTTTTCTTCATAGCTGTTTCATATGCACATGTAGAACCTTAGTATTATTGACAGAAAATATTTTTTTCATACATTGGGACCATAACAGAAATCTGTAGCTCCCTTTGCTCAGAAACAGATGCTCACCTGTGGGCTATGGATGGAGATCAAGTCAGTCAGTTGAAACCACTAGAAAGACTCCTGTTGATTTGACCATAACACGGGTTCTAAGCATTTCTGTTCGCTGTCCTGGGAATGGGGCTGTTGTTCCCTGTCAGGCTCGCCTTGGCCGCACAGCAATCTCGATAGCTCACCGCCTGTCAGCCATCAAAGCTGCCGATGTCATTGTTGGGTTTGAGCATGGAAGGGCTGTGGAGAGAGGAACTCACGAGGAACTCTTGAAGAGGAAAGGGGTTTATTTCATGCTGGTGACCTTGCAAAGCAAAGGAGACACAGCACTTAACAGAAAAGCATCGGAAAGTAAGCATTTTATTTTCTTTCTTAAAATAATGTAAAATTCCACAGAATGCAGATTTATTTTTTTTTTAGTGGGGGCTAGCTGCTTCTCTTTTTTTCTTCTGCCTTTATGGCTGAATTTTAGCATGCATAGAAGTAATACATTGATAGCCCTGGCCAAAGTGTTTTTACTGCATATGCTCTAAATGACCTTCTTAATTTAGATCTGCCCTGAAACATTAATCCTGACCTGCAATACCCATCATTTTATAGCTCCAGTTATTGCTGACAGTCCAGTCCTGCTGCATCTGAAATGCAAGCAAATTACAGAGTAATTCAGTAGCAGCTGAAACCACTCTATTTGTTTTATTGAAGGCACATTTGAATCAAAACTTCTTGAAATGGAGATCTAATACAATAATCTGTTGTATTATTGTGAAGCATCATACCTTGGATATGATTATCTTAAAACAAGGGAGCAATTACAGTGCTAAAATAGGGGAACAGCCTTTAGCAGTCACTTCCCAAGTGAGATGGTCCTTTGGTTAGTATTCAGTTAACTTCATCATGTCAAATACAAATAGAAAACTTGTGGTACGTGTAGGTTGAGTAGCAAGGTTGTATTACCTTTTTTGCCTTCTACAATGTATTCCAGTTATGACTTCAAGACACTGCACGTTTTTGCAGAGCCACAGTGGACTTAGGCTGTGTTCATTTTAGCACAAACTGAGAGCTCTATATGCTACATTTTACAGCTGCAGAAAATAATGTGGTTGAGCCAAATCTTGAGAAAGTCCAGTCATTCAGCAGAGGAAGCTATCGGGCCGGTTTGCGGTGAGTCTTAAAAATGATTGTAAATCTTCATATGTTTCCAGATCTCTGTACTTCGTCCCACTATTCCAAAATCCCAATAGGGTTAATGAATCACTTCTGTGTATGTTGCATAAAAGAGGGTGGAAGGGCTGCAAGCATTTTACTAAGAGTTCACTTGGAAAGAAATAGTTTGGGTAATATGTTACTGATTGAAAGCCCATGGATGAATGGAAGACTCTTAATTTTACTCCTCTTCCTATCCATACTACCTTCTCTCCAATTCTGGTTTACTGCATTAGTGTTCCATTTTTAACATTACTAGCGTACAGCCATGTATTTGTTTTACCTAATGTGCTTTCAGTCCAGTCACTTGAAAAATAACTTGCTGTGCAATTACTTGAGAAATCAATGCAATGTACAAGGACATTTTTATTATCGCTTCTACCTGATGAAAGTTAAAGCATTTTACAAGCCAGACTGTCTTGTAGCTAGACACTCATTTCTTTCAGGCAAGTCCATTTCAGACATATACAAGTAAGTACATGTCTCCTACATTAAAGGGTTTTGTTTTGTCAGAGATAGAGGTGAATTGTTTCAGCATCCTGTTTTTCTGGACTGAATTACTTCATAGTGGTAACGGTGAGTTGACTTGGTGTCTTAAAAGCTTGTGCAAATATAGTAGGATACATCTCCATTTTGCTTAACACATACGTAGTGCAGGGTACATATGAGACAACATCTGAGTGGTGGGGGTGGAATACAATTTTGAAGAGTATTTGTCCCTGTTGTGGGATATTTTCTTCTCAACAAGTTGAAAGAACATAAAAAAAAAAAGAAAAAGTCCATGGGGTTCTTATGATCTGCTTCAGTGAATCCTGATTTAGTTGACATGAAAACTGCACCTGCTTTGCAAGCCAGTATTGTGTTACTGAGCTGTGAATTAAAAAACATTTCTGTTCTCTTCACAGAGCTTCACTTCGGCAGCGCTCCAGATCTCAGCTCTCTAATGTGGTCCCTGACCCTCCATTATCCGTTGCAAGAGATCATGCAGAGTCTATGTATAATATGCCTTCTTATGAAGAAGATGATGGACAAGCAAAAAAGGTCAGGTCCAATAGTTTGTTAGTAAATTTTAAACTGAACAGGTTGTATTACTTGGTGATAATAACCTGTAGGTATGTGCCTCTGTTATAGGAGTTGCTGGCAGATACATCTTCTTGGATTGATCCTTTTCTCTATTTAATAAAACCACAGCTTCAGTTCTTATCCTCTTTGTAAACCCTAGGCTGCATTTTGATGGCTGTTATGCTTATTGGTCCATATAAAACTTCTAGCAGAGCATGACCTTTTGGTAAATTGATATATGTTGTAGATTAATTTGAAAAAGGTATACTCATAAAAGCTGAATCAACTGACATAAAGCAAAATTCTCAGTCTGTGAAATGTAATAGCCAATCAGTGATACAAATGATACTGCTTCTTGTTCAATAGAGAGTAAATTCACTTTTTTCTCAAAATCATCTGGAGATTTGAGTACAGAGAGACCCTCACTGCAACCTAACCCAGAGTCCTTTCACTGACAGTGTCCTCATGCAATCAACTAGCATAGAAAACAAAGACAGCATGCCTTAACACAGAATATGTAGAAATATACACAGTGGGTTTCCAAAGTCCTTATGAAGCTCCCTGCAATAATTTGCTTGGCTACAGTTGTTCAGTGCAGAGAGCAGAATTTAGAAGTCACTGTTCTTGCTACTGCTAAGCCTGCTCTGTGGGTAGGAGGCTTTAGTGCTGTCCCTCTGGCATTACCTCAGAAGGAAGAGAAAATACAAGATGCTTCTACCCCTTCATCCTTGCACATTTCCAGCAGATAGATAGGTCTTCACAGGGTCTGTTTTGTCTGGGCGTTTCCAGCCATGCGAACTGAGGGAGAAGAGCAGGGCTCAGCACACTGAGTGTTACAAAAATTCTGCACAAATCAAACTGCAGGGTAAGTTATAATTTGATGATGAATATTCTGCTCTCACTGGGAATAATTATGGGAATTCAGCACATAGTCTGGGGATGTTTCACAGAAGGAGGCGTAATTAGCGTGTACAAGGCCTGAATCCAGCTATCACTCTGAGATCTCGCTTGTTTTAATTATACACCATACCTGTTAATTTGATGCAGAGTCTGTGTGTTCACCCACAATACTTTAAAATAATATTTAAGAAGATTCCATGAGTGACACAAAAATGCGCTTGTGAGGAAGGAGTTTAAATTTTGGCACTGGGTATTGCATCACACCTCACCTGGAGGCAGCAAAAAGGGAACAGCCTGAGTTTCAGTGGCAGAAAATCTTAAACTGGTCATAATCAACCTCTTAAGCTGGAATCAGTAGAGCTGCACAAGGCATGAATCTCTCTCTCCTTCTCCAGGGACAATGAAGGTAGTCATGTATGTAACCTCTTGTGACTCCCCAGCCCTACAAAAGACCTCCATACAGCAGCCAAGACACATCACTGTCCCTTCCTGTGCAAAGCTAGACCAGCTGTTTGAGCACTAGATGGCCACTTTACGGATCATGCTAATTATTTTATCTCATTGTCAAACGGAGGACATCACTAGGGGAGTGCATTTGCTTCATAAACCCAACCTGTTTTTTCAGGACTCTGTTGTTGTGGAGGAAGATGTCAAGCCTGTGTCATTTACTAGGATTCTGAAATACAACGCCTCTGAATGGCCATACATGGTGTTTGGATCTCTGTCAGCAGCTGTGAATGGAGCAGTCAATCCACTCTACGCTTTGTTATTCAGTCAGATTCTTGGGGTATGTTATGCTAACATTTTAAAGTGTGTTTTAGCTCTGAAGCAGAGGAGAGTGAATGTATGATGCAGAACTTGACATGTTTTGGGCAAATCTTTCGATCTCATCAAGTAAATGGGGTTAGCCTTCTTGCCTATAAACAATTATTCAGTAGATATATTTATATCACTGTCATCGCACTATCATTTGAGCTCTTTGAATGGGTAGGCTTATTAGCATCTGTCATGTGTTCTTCATTATCTCTCTTGTTCGCTTACCAGGAACTGTTGGGAGTGGGTTTCTAAACTTGCATACAGTTTATTTTAGATGAGACAAGATGTACTTCATGTGCAGGTGCTGTGGAGAGAGAGACATGCAGAGGTCCTTCCCTGCAGAATTTTCTTCTACAGACTTGGCCAAGCCTTTGAGAAAGCTATTGGATCAGGTCTAAAAAATACTTCACTTACTTTGTTCATATATTTCTGCCTGCTCCCTGTAGAATGCCCAGGGAGAGGTAGATAATGGTAACAGGGTTCATAGCTGCTAGCAAAAAGTAGACTTTCATCAACAAGTTTGGAAAACAAGCAGGAGACAGGAGTACACTTTAAACGTTGGCATTCACTAAAGGATGCATTAGCATCAAAATCCACAGCCTCGCTTGAAACTTCTCAAAAGTTCAGCCTGGACTGTTTTTTCCTTCAAAAACTTGCCATAATCGAAAGAGGATGCTTCCCATTTTGTAAAACAGCTTTTTGGGGAAACATATGCCAAGTTAGTGGGAAACTGGAGAGCTGCCTGAAGAAATTTAGTGCTGCTCTAACTAATGCCTAGGAAAATGTCCTAAATCTTCAAGAATTAGGGGACAGAGAAAATTCCTCTGTTAATGCTGTTTGTTACTGGGTAAAGGAATGAGACATTCACTGGTAAGAAAATGGGAATGCCGCTATCATTTTGTGGTTTGGGTACTGTCGCGTTAATTTGGCAGAAAATAAAACCCCTTGCTTTCTAACGCTATTCACCGAAGTGAGAGGCTAGGTGCGGCTAAGTTTAAATTCTGAGTGATGTCCAATTTCCCACTACCAGTCCAGTCGCATTTAATATGTATATTAAACTAGCATGATTCTGGATACACTAATAGCAGTCTGCACCTTCAGTCCAGTCGTGCTCATGAACTAGCACGGCCGCATTTGGTCGCGTTCAGTGAGAAACTGGGACAACTGGCTACTGAAACAGTGCAGTTTTATTTCTGCAACAGGTATATATGTTTTTTGAATTGCCGGTGATAGTGACTGTCTGCAAGAAAGCACGTGCAAATATAAAACACGTGAAAAGGTTATAAATAATACAGCCTGGCTATAAACATTAGGGAGTAACTATTCCCAAGAAAAG
>Ga0065711_1030519_pt1 | contig 32266 bp, 13 predicted proteins | sample Hoacrofraction12_FD_59098 | JGI IMG/M metagenome (GOLD analysis project Ga0065711, IMG submission 59098) | Hoatzin crop microbial communities from Cojedes, Venezuela - Epithelial fraction 12 v2 (version 2) | ecosystem: Host-associated > Birds > Digestive system > Esophagus > Crop | place...
AACGGGCACAAACTGAAGCAGAGGAAGTTCCAGCTGAACATGAGGAAGAACTTCTTCCCTCTGAGGGTGACAGAGCACTGGAACAGGCTGCCCAGGGAGGTTGTGGAGTCTCCTTCTCTGGAGATATTCAAGATCCGCCTGGACAAGGTCCTCTGCAGCCTGCTCTGGGTGACCCTGCTTCAGCAGGGGGGTTGGACTAGATGACCCACAGAGGTCCCTTCCAACCCCTACCATTCTGTGATTCTGTGATTCTGTAAAAAGACTATATATGGCTGAAGAAGGGAATTAGTCAATGGGTTTATGCAGGAGCATTTGGAGAGATTCAGCACATACTCTAAGCAGAATTTGCCAAACAAGGTTTACTGAGGCTCCTGCTCTAATTTCAAATCGATCCTCTTTCCTCACTGAAACTTAGGAGAACTAGAGACCCATTTCTTCTAATGCAGGCAGAACCTGAACTTGGGAAGCCACTAACCTCATCAGATGGAGCCATCCTATCCAGTCCTACAGGACAGGACTAGCTAATGAATTTTACTGGAAATCTTTTGGATTCAGATTTCATTTACACATCTCTGTCAGCTCAAAATCCAGAACCCTTTCCTCAGTTTGAACATACTCTGGCCACAGAAACAACAAGCTTTACATTTCTCCAAGAAGCATAAAAGCTTTTTGATTTCTTAGGCAAAATCCATGGATATTGAACATTTCTTCATGTGTTGAAATCCTGCTGTTAGTACTGAAATTTAACCTATTAGAGTTTGCATTTAAGGAAACCATCAGCAGTTTGTGGTTCAGTCCTCAAGGGGAGATAAGACACCTGAACACCTGTGAATGCCTGGATTTATAGGCTTTCAGCAGAATCTCTTTCTGCCCACAGCATTTAACATAAACATGAGCTGTATGGAGAGCCACTGAACAGCCACCCCCCACCTTTTTCAAAAAACAGCTTTCTGCTTTTGTCCTCCCTGCCTACATGGGAGATTTTCAGGGCAGCCTAGCCAATAATACTGTGAGCTATTAACAACTTTTTTTGGACAAAGAATAATGTTAGCTACAGAAAAAAAGGAAAATTTTTAAAAATCACATAATTAGGCTAGAACGTGATGTCATCAGCAATATGAAGCATCATTAAATATATCAGCCCCGCTAATGAATTGCAAGCTATAGTTTGTTTACAGACAATCTTTACATAACTAAATGATTCACAAATCACTGTCATTAATTCTTAGATTTGAGTGTCAGTGAGTCTGCAAATGAAACAGAGAAGAAAAGGATGTTGCAAGGAAATCAGCAGGATGATTTAGCAGCCTGCTGTCTCAGTTGTTTTTTAAGCAGAGTTTTGCAATTAGGCAAGAGGATGCCCTGTTACATGTAGACCTAGTGTGCAGACTCCGTGGTTGAGAAATAACAGGTCGTGGAAACAGAGGTTCAGCATACCAATGGGAGAGAGTCCACACTCCTGCTTCCTCTCAAGACGAAACAGCCAAATTCAGACCACACAAATGGGGAGCTCCTCTGTGTTCCTGCAGTGTTAAGTACTTGCCTGACCCTGATTACCACAGCATCTAATCACTGCTTCGCAGTGCAATACACTCTAGATGCATTGATCCCCCACAATATTGCTGTAAGGTGGAAAATACTTTCATAGCAATTTTACAGATATTACAGGGAGGCAGCAAGAGATTAATTGACTTGCCAAAAGTCACAGAAGAAACCTGTGGAATATAGCAGGGAACTGAACGCAGGTTTTTCATACTTCAGATCAATGTCATGAGTTCGTACTTCTCTTCAGAGCTACTTCGTGAAAGATGTCTTGGCTGTAGCTGTTAAATTCTCTTCTTATCATAACAACGGATTTGTTTGTAGAAAGATGATGCGTGTGTGCAAGATGTGCCCATAAACCATGATGAGGTTATTTCATCTTCAATTACAAACTCCAAACATTCCGGAGTTAAAAATAAAAGTAGCATTTAGCTCTACAGTGCACGGTTTTTGTTCCAGAAAAGGTTAGTTCTGCTCTTATTTTAAGAAACTAATAATTTTGGTTTTATCATTCCTGTACAAGGTGTTTCTAAGGGTGTGTTTGGACCCAGAACAGCTCTGGATCAGGCAACAGCACAACACATCCTCACTGGCAAATGAATCTCTGCACATTTGAGAGCTACAGGCTTGAATGAAACATAAATCTCATGCAGTGTGAGTGCCTGGACTCTTCTCCAGGTCTGTTTCAAAGCAGATAACAAGTGGGGTCACTGAATAGTACAGATGAACAGTTTGTATGGGGCTGGAATATGTCAAGCTTTACAGTGAGACATAAGCTTTAAGATTTGTATTCCAGTGCACTTGGACTCTTCTAGAAGCATCAACCAAGGGACAAAGATGGGAAGAAAAAGATTCCTCAACTGCGTCCATGCTGCATAAAGCCACAAGGCGGGGTGGGCTGAGGTACGCACGCTATTCTGCGTTACAGCTGCATGTGCTAACAATCTCCCAGAGCTGTCAGCAGCTGGACACTACCAGTCCCATGGCTGCACCAGCTGCTGGGTGCCCCTTCATCCTCGCTATGTCCTTTGCTCTTCTCAAGGAAGGATCCACACAAGCATGAAGGTATGCAAATAACAGCTCAGAAAGGAAATGCAGGAGTGAAACTCTGATGATTCCCAGCTCTTCCATCATACTGTTTCAGACGATTCCTGAATAAGGATCCCAAGAAGAAAATACAGCAGTCTGTAACACAGGCAGTATTTTAAAGCCTCATTGCAGTCCATGCAAATTTCCAGAAAAAGATAAATCTGCTTTACACTGACATACATTTTTATTAAAGCTAGTTGAAGCAAACTGGATATGTTTCCTAGTATTTCTCAGAAGAATTATCCGACCAATGTCCCAGTACTATTTATTGCTTTTCAAGGCATATAGTGGGTATTGTATCAAATGCCTCCATCAGGCATTGTGAAGAGCTCTTTTCTTTCCACATCTGAAATTCCCTGTACAGAGCAGATCTTTGGAAAAGAAAACATCAGTGAGAAGTGAAATACTTGTCAGAGGGAAAAGAATCACACACTCACACTTTACTAAACCCTCTTTTATCAGAGCAAACTTTCTTCTACAAAGAAATATTCACGGCTCTGGGAAAGGAAACGCACTGATCAGATCAGTGCTGTTTGCAAAGGAAATGAAAAATGGTGAATGTTTATAACTTAAAGTGTTTTTAATGAGCTTAACTGCAGTATTTTAGTCTTGGAGGAAGAGTAAAAGTACTCAGAAAAACAAGCAGTATAACAGAGATTATGAGATCTGTTAAATTCCCCTTCAACCACTTTGTACAAGTATGTATTCTTTCACTACCTTTGCCAGTCCTGTTTTATGGCGTGTGGGATAATTGCAGTCTGGCATAGAAGGAACATGCCTTTTGCCGACTGTGAAAGTGAGCTACCAGTACCTGTGTCACTCCCCCATTGGCTTCAGTGAAACCCATCACAATCACCAGCCACTTGCCACCAGCCTGCTCAATATGTTTAACTTTCCAGTGAGATTCTTGCATGACAGTCTCTGAAGACAGTGAAGCATGTTCCCATTTTCCTGCTTCTGTGGCTAAAACACAAGGGCTGTGTTGCAGGTAACAGTGCAGATGAATCCAAGTTTGAAACCAGTTAAAGACAGCAAGTTAGAACAAGAATCTGGGAGTGTAACAATTTCATTAATCATCTTCATTATCTTGGCATACATCAGGAACTTATTAGCAAAACTTAGGAGCTAAGCAAAGGAGTATGAATACTCAAAAAATTGCAATTAAAAGAGGACAACACACACCCAAGGGAAGATCAAATAAACACTAATCTGTTAAAAGGGAAAGAAGAATACAGAATATTGGAAAAGAGGTCCTTATCGCCAGTATGTACCACACAGTCAGATCCTTCAGCCTCCACTGCGCCCAAACAAGTTTCACTGCTCCCCCATAGACTTAACCGCAGGACTGGAGCTTCAGTGCTTTGAGAATCACGTACACGAACAGGCAGAGACTGCCCATAAGGTAGGGTGACCCTACACAAATCATAAAAGACAGCGATAGCAGCTGGGTCAACCTGTAGTGGGCTTACTATCAAGTCCAGGACCTCAGTGTGTTTTCAGTTGCCAGCACATCCTTAAACACTTACTGGCCTCCACAATAAATACGCTTACAAACTGAAGGGAAAGTCCAGCCCCTGCTGCTGCTCAGTATGAATGACAGCTGGAGACAGATTTAAGAAATCTCCAGCAGGATTTTCTGGAAGAGAGGTTCCCAGATAAGCATTAAAGAAAAATCTCTTGCATGATATGTAAAATCTTGCAAATTCAGACTAGCTAGAAAGTCAACTGCTTGAGGAGTTTTGTTTGGGTTTTTTTCCAAGATGTAGTTTAAATCACTGCTCTTGCTTATCTTTCACTAATGGAGAGAAAGTCACAGTACTAACTTGGTTTTAGCACAGTGAAACCAAGGCTTGTCTGGATTTAAATGGAAAAAATGAGACTTGAAGGAACACTGAGCCATCAGTAGTCCCAAGGTATTATGATGGCAGACACTCAACTCTGGGCAGACCATTTTGTTGTGGAAACACCGGGCGACAATTTTGGCTGAGCTACGTTGGCACATGCCCCAGTCTAACAGTCCTAAACATTGCAAAAATTTCCTTTGAATGCCAAGTGACTGGTGTTGCAAGGATTTTCGAAAGCCCATCGCGCAAGGACCCCTATTACCTTCAACATGACAGTACCACTGGAGAATACAAAGGTTCCTCCCCATGACACACTGAAGTAAAGAGGCAAGGAAGTCTCTTATATCGGGATTTCGAGTGTAGGACATTATCTGTCTTCTGGGAAATAACGGGCAAGGTTCCCATTAACTTCAACGTGGGTAGAGCAGGCACTCCTCAGAATACGTTCCTTAACCATGACTACTGAAAAGTGAACTTTCTAGCAAAAGCTTGAGTGAACCAGTTGGGCTATTTCTGATCAGAATGAAGTCAGACCTCCAAAGAGAAAATAAAATAGCAGAGGACATCTAAATCCCTAAGTCAACTCATACATAAAGACAATTAAAAAGCAAGACAACTCCCATTCTGCCTTCTCCTCAAAGTAGCAACAAATGAGTGAAATGCTTGAACACTTCAGATCTAACCTCATATTTAAACTTACACCAGTTTACACCACCTTGGGGGTATATTAAATGGCCTAAATATGAGTATAAATAATTATGTGTAATCAAGAATTCAGCCTCCCTTTGCCTGAGGTGGGAAAAAACCATATCCATTCCAAATCCAAATTCATTTTGGAAATGAATTTTCATGACTGATCAGCGTATCTGTTAATCAACATATCTACAGTCTAGCCCTGTAGCATGAATGCCAAGAACAGACGGTACTGATAACGAAAGATGATACAATCTACATGTTCATTAAATTTATCAGAGTTTGACGGATACCCTGTGCCCTGGGCAGATAATTAAATGTGACTGATTGGGATTGGAATGGACCAAGCTGAAATCCATTTCAAAAATCTGGGATTTTTGTCCAAATCAATAGGCAAGAGCAGTGACCAAGTCACCACCACACAATCTTATCATTCACTGCAGAATTTCAAGGTTGTTCTGCTCAGTCAGAGAGCCACTGGTAGACCTACTGTGCCTGTATAACAGCAGGTCATGACTGCAGGCACAAACTCTGAAGATGCAGGCACAGAGCATCTTGCAGTGATGACAACAGTGTCTCTCACCATCAATTTTGACCTCTGACAGCTGTTGCCAAGACAAGGCCACGTGAGATACTGATGACTTGGCTCCTGGAATCTCTCTGCCTTACATGTTAGAATAAAACTGTGTAGTTTCAGAACATGATAGGTAAGCAGCACAGACCTTCCCTGCTATACCAGACCTGATCTCCCTCAATCACGGCTCTCAACTCTGTGCCAATAAGGTTCACTTATTGCATTTTAAACTGCTACCACACATCCTTCAGAGCCTTTTAGCCTTAACCATTGGCAGAGAAGCATTTGGAGTGAGGTGATGGCTGTAAAGCAGGGCCTGGATGTGCCTCAGTTTCCCCAACAGCATTATGAGAGTGACAACTTGCAGTGAATAGGCAGCCCTCATCTGTTAGCGCCCTGCACAAGTGATTCCTCCATCCATTCTCACTGGAACTGCCAGCCCATGAAAGCACACAAGTAAGACTGAGTAAGGAAGCAGGCAGGCAGATACACATGTTTCTAAGCACAGTCAGAGCTTACAGCCAAGGAACGATAAAGGCAGACATCTCTAGCATAAAGCTTAGCAATTTACATAAGCTTGTTGAAGCATTAGCAGCTGAAACCTAGAAACTCTAACTACAAAATGCAAGCCAAAAGAATCTGACTAGTGCTCATGTAGATACTATCAATGATTAATTAGGATTTAGAATTTAGTCTCTCTTACTGCTTCCCAGTTCAATTACCTGCTTGTTAAAAAGGACTGGTTCACAACTGGAAGCTTCTTATTAGCTCATCCTTGACAAATCCCACTTTGGAGTCTACCATTTTCTAGACATTGCTGAGGATGAGGAAGAGCTGAAAAGAGAATATATAGATGAACTTTGTTTTACTGCCTCTTGCTCAGCTCTTACTTTCTGCAGCCTCACCAAAGAAAAAAAGGCAAAAGCCCAAACACGTGACAACATTTCAAGAGTGACCTAGTTAGTTACTGTAGGTTTGGATCCTTCGCATTCTTGGCACCCAGAGTTTCCAACTGCATACATGAAAACCAGTACACAGAAACAGGGATTATTTTTCCCATGGCACTTCAAAATAAGGTAAAGGTTGAATACTGCCTGGAAATGCACACTGAATGAACTCATCTGTCTGCAGTCTTCAGGCTGTAAACAGCAGTGCTGCTGGCAAACAGGAAAATTATTATTTAAAGGGAAGAAATAGCCCGAGTGTGGTGATTTGCTGCACTGTGCCTGTGTTTTCATCCAGCAGTAGCAGACTGCAGAAGTAAATGAGCATCTACTAATTATTTAAATCTAGAAACAGAAAGGCAACATCTACTGGCCTAATTCCCATGTCTGTCTACTCCCTGGAAATATTTTACTGTGAACTTCGACACCAGTAACTCTCACAACAAACTGAGTGCTAAGGTACATGATCTGGAACGGGTGCTCAAATTTGGCTCTTGCTACTTGGCTTGTTATGGCAAGCACTGAGACGTGACAAACCTACTTTCTGACTCTTCATTCCCATCCACTGACCTCAGATCTTCTAACATATTTGCTATGTAGTGTCACCCATTATTCAGTAGCAAGGATTAGCTGCTACAGCTAAAACTTGTGGGCCCTGATGCCAGACGTGAGTGCAGAGCTGTTGAATGGGGAAACTGAAAATTTGTACTGCAATTTACAGTAGAGATAATTTAAACAATCACTCTGGATTTGAAAATCCCAAGTAGACAGGAGGAACAGGCTCAGCACGTCCATCTCACTCCATATTGCTGGCGACTATCACATCTCTTCTGGCACAGCAAGGCAGCTGCATGTGCACCCTTTAAACAGGTACTTTTAAGAAAGAAAAGCTCTCCCTCCCTCAGACAATCCTGGCTCGGCAGAGAATCTGCCGTTAGCTGTTCTGGCTGAGCGCACTGCTGCATATCCACTTGGCACAGCCAAAGGAAAGTGCACTTTATCCTGCATCCGTCAGCATCAGTGACAAGCAGATTCCACATAAGGGCATGAAATAGCACATATTAGGGACAAGGTACTCACAAGAAATGTGTGAGATATAAAGAAGAATGCCCATCTTTGCACTTCTGCCCTGGGAGAATGGACTTGAGATGCTGCTCAGGAAGAGGAAAGATTTTTCCAGAACTGCCAAAGAAGCTTCTACAGAGTGACAGCAAATTTTCCTCTCTGCACAGTTTCTAACACAGCAGCACTGAGCCTTCTGCAGCTCATCTGAGCTCTCTTTTGCATCAAAAATCTCAGCAAAGAAATACAACCTCCCCTTTTTCTGAAGAAAGAAGCTCAAATAAAGTGGCAGCGCCTCAAGCTGCAGTGGAACTTTCAGAGGCCAAGGTCACGTACAGACAGAGCAAACTGGACAGCCAGTGCCTGGGCTCTGGGATGGTGCTTGGCTTGTGCTTCTCAGCTCTGCTGCCAAACGGCTGCAGTGCCTGGAGCAGCCCATGCAGTGGGTCCCACAACGCTGCTCTGAGCATCAAATCCATGTTTGCTGTAAAGGCCTTAATACCGTCATACAGAAACCTGTTCTTTTTTTTTTTTTTTTAAACAGTACTATTACTAAAATAGTACAAAAGGCAACAGTTACTCTTCTAGGGCTCACTTCTCCCTTTATACACGATAGGCAAAAACATGTAAAATACCTTACTCGCTAAATTCACGTATTTGCAAAGGCGTGTGTGTTTGCAAATGCACACACATATATACACGTGGACACTGCTGCCTGCCTTCCATTGCAATTCCCATGCAATTCCACAGGTTCTTAAACCCCCTTTGGCTAACCAGTTCAGACTATATATGGGCAGCCCATTTCTGGAGTAACAGATGCTCCTAATTTATCCTTCAACATCACGCCTAGAAATTGTCACAACTGGATGCCAGAGTCCCTCATTTGGAGTGTTGCCTGCCAGAACAGGGATGGCCATGGAGCGAGCTTCAGAGCCACTCTGCCATTCAAAAGAACGTGAGCTATTAAAAAGGAAAAATAAAAAAATCAAGCCAGATATCACTGCTCACTGACACACACTGCAAGGAGAGGGCAAAGCTGCAACAACTTAGCAAGAGCTGAAATTCAGGCAGAGGAAAAGAAGAACCAAAAATAGTTTATTAGTGAATCAGAGACATAGAAGGAGAGACAGTGAGCAATGGAACAGCACGTGGAGGAGCCCTACTGGAAAATAAATGCACACATTATCATGTACAGAAAATAGAATAAGTGAGACTGAAATAGAGCTACTCCAAAACAAATATTTCTGTGAATAGAAACATTTTAAAACAATTTTCTTCATACTGAGTCCACATGGTTCTTTTTGTGTTTGCTCTGTGTAACTGTTCTAGCAAAGAAGGTTGTAAGTAGGAACGTTGTAAACAAGAGCATTTTAATCATATGCTAAGAATTCACATGCAAAAGCATTTTCACTGAAATCCTACGAGTTACGTCCATCCAATCTGAGAAACAAAATCACACAAGTAATGTGAAGCAGCAGATTATCTGAATTTGAAATACAGTATTGCCAACTCCAGCCATTCAAACATCATCAGTGAAAACCTCTGCTTTCCATTTTTCTCATGGAAGTTGATGAATTAAAAGAGCACACTCATCAAATAGTGAGGCACAGACAAATGTGGTAGTGGCCAAAAACTTGCGTGTCTTTTCTCACCAGTTATATCAGTTGGTCTAACAAAAGGTCTTACCTGTCCCAACAAAACCTTCTATCACCCTAACAAGGCAAGTGGAAAAAGGAAGAACTTAGCCTGAAAGACATGCTAGAAAGATCATTTACAAAAGGCAGAGAAGTTTAGCAACAGCTGGAGCCCAGTTACTGGAAAATAACTGGAGATCTTAGATGAGATATTCCTTGAGAGTGTCTGAGTCGCTTTCCCAGTAGCTGATCCCAGTGGTCTTCACACTATGTGGCAATATGAGGAATTGACGGCACATTATCTTTAAAATCTGTCAATGGCACCCAGGCAGTAAAAATTGGAGACCTTTTTGCAGCTATATATCACATATAATGAAGGTAAAGAAAACTTTTTGTTTTTTAAGTAATTTTCAGGTTCTTTTATGTGGGGATTGAAATGAAAACATTGATTTCCTTTACGAGGAACCACTGAATTATGCACTAGTCCCAAGATATCACGGTGCAGTAATTAAACAAAGATATCTAGACCTGAAGTAATTCCACCTTGGAAAGGTTTACGTTAAATTAACTAAGAGCAGGTACATTTCTCAGCCTATTCTAAAACAAAGAGCTGATGCAAAGGAGCATGATGCAAAAGAGCTGATGGAAAACACAGGCCCTTTCGTGGGATAAAGTCTGATGAACAAAGACATAAAACCCAGCAAAGTTCAGTCTCAGCCTCCTGCCAGATCTGGCTCCTTTTGGAGTGCCTCCATCCCTCGCGTCCAGCCCACACCCCAGCTGCGGCTCTCTGGGGAGTCGCTTTTGCCTCTTCGAGGTAGATAAACCAACAGGAGCTGAACACAGCCAAGCCCTCCTGTGCACGTTGCTAGTGGAATCCCTTGAAAAGGAGCAGACTATGTTTTAATTTTCTCAGATCGTTTGGTTCCACATTTAATGGAAGTAGTGGAGACTTCCGAAATACAAAGTGAGTCATATACTGCAGGTTTTATTTGCTTCTGCATTTTTATACATAAATAGTAAAAAAAGCAATTTTTAGTATTTATTTCTCAACACAGATAAGGGAGTTACCATGGCTACCAGTCTCCAACACTATGGTTTAAAAGGACAAAAAAAGAAAACCAGACTGAAGCTTGAAATAGCCAAGCTGCTCTGCCCAATACTCACACCATGCATGTTATGATAGGAACAGGGGACTGAAATCAGTCAGACTGGAAAAATATGACACTGAAAATAAAAACAAGGAGAAGGAGTCAAAAAGGTACGTGAGCCATGCACGCAACTTCAGGTTCAATATATATTTCAAGTACACAGAACATGTCAGTAGAACCTAAGCAGCCCTGGATTTAAAGAAAACACAATTAAGGCCCTGAAACAAATTCAAAGACAACTGCTTCATAAGGGGATTAATTCAGCTCCATGGGCAGCGCACAGAGGGTAGCCCAGTCCATGGGATGAATGTCCATTTTAAGGCTCAGGTACAAAGATTCAATACTAGCCCAGCTCCTGGGCATGCCACAGACCAGTTGTGAGTGACTCGGAAAATTTCTCATGTCTGTGCCCTACTTACCCCTGAAGTAAAAACGTGGGTAAAAATCACTTCCCAGCACTACAGACATATGCTGGGAGTTCTTGGCTTTCATGTGCTCAGATGCCCTGGCAATGAAGACAACAAGGGAGCACAGAGCAACGTCGCTCCCCAAGGCTGTGCCAGCAGGATGCTGAATGGCAATGCACTGCATTAATTAAAGGCCAAAGAATAACGTTGCATTTGTATTCTGGGAATAAACTCCAAGTAGAGAACACTATTACTTCACTACTGAAAAAAACAATTTAACAGTTTCATGCCAACACATGCATCACGTCACAGGTGGTTTAGCTAGGAAGCAGTACACGGCCATCTGCCCCTTCCAGGTACCTGAGGAGCCGAACTCCAACCTTTCCACTTCAAAACCCCAGCAGCCCCTCCAGCCTCCGGACTGACCCCATACATGACTCTACCTTGCCGTGAGGTCCTGCTAACGCCACCCACCGTGAGGTATCACACCAAGGCCACCCAACACATTCCAGTTCCCAAAACTGTCACTGGCAGCTCCTGTTGGTCACCTTTGAGCCCCTGTCAGCTGCTGTATTCATGTATGAAAATTTATAACAGGGCATGCACCCACACAACGGGAGCAATGGTACTTTGGTGTACCTCCACTCAGAACTGGAACCAGCACAACTTGTTTCTACCAGAGTTTTTTTACCCTTCTGATTTATTACAGAAGAGAGCCCAACTGTCTTCAACAAAAGGAAATCTGATGCTTCATATGCTTGTTTTTCTGATATACTGAAGGCATTTAGACAGATGTTTCAACTATTTTGTTGATATGGTACAAAGGACTCTGTATACCAGACTTTCCACTAAGAAAAGGCAAAGATATATTCTTACATTTCAAAAGTTGAGCAAAGGAGGTGTTAAATAAAGGCCTGAGAAGAACATGTGAGTGTGATTCATTTTATATTGATACACACACTGTTCACAAAAATGTAGCTTCCTTTAAACAGTGTAATGTATTTGGAGGAGGAAAAAATTACCCGGCTGCACAGGATGATGCACTTTCCAATTCATTTTCATATGAGTGAGCTGAGTGTAGTGATAATTTATTGAGAAAAAGAGATAATTTGTGCTTATAGGATTGGGACTTTAGTATTTAAACCATAAATAAAACTGTGGGCCTCAGTTTTTCCAAAATTATCTTTTTTAGTTTCCCCCTCTCAGCTCCTCTAGTATCATTCTTATATTCCCTTACTACTGATCTCAGTGCATTTGCCCATCCAGCAACAGGCCCCATTGTGTACATGTCTGAATACTGCTCAGCAGTGGTGGGGAAGGCTCGGTCCTTTCATAGCATCTGCCTCCTAATTTGTCTCATTCTGAATTTTCTCATTACTTTATGAGCAAAGGACAACAAGATGCCCCCTTGGCAATGCCAGCAGCATCAGCAAATTTTAACAATAGTTTGTTTGTGTGCTTTTCAACCTCATGATGGCCTCTGTGTGTTTGACCCAAGAGCTCAATATTTGTTGGACATTCTGTAGTGCCAGAAGCGTAATCTTTGTGGAAGAGTTAGGAGTATGAATTGTTTCCAAAAGCATCACAAAAATATCTCTCTGAAAGATGAAGGGACAAACAGTTTTTTAATATATTTAAATTTTAAACAGCCTTAATATTACAAGCACAAATTATCTTTCTGTCCCTCACTAATTTATCCCCACATGCCACTCAGCCACAGACCAATGAATTGCAGAAGTATCACATCCTGTGCAAAGAAGCAATTTTTCCTCCAGCTACTAAAGCAATGCCTTCTGCAGAGATGTGACAGTTCAAAGTATACATGTTATTTTAATGAAATATCATGATAGTTCGTTAAAGAAAGATGGCAACGGAATTGTGGATTCTCTCCTGTTCCCATCTTATGTATACAAATGAATGCTCACTTTCTTCCTAAAGGTACAAGGAGGGTTCAGCTGAGACAGATGTCTGCTGCATCAATTGTTCTAACAACCATCTCTGACAGCCAGCCTCCAGTATGAGGCTCTGATTACCACAGCTAGACCCAGCTTATAGGTCACTTGGGAATTATGATTAGACCATACACATTTTTCTTAGAAGGCAGAAAAACAGGATAGGATGAGTAAATTTTGGCTCACTAGAAGCTTTTTTATTTTTCCTCGGGATGGAGATGCTCAAGTTTCTAATGAATAATACTTTGTAAATGGCTGAACATGGATGGAAGAAGTGGGGAGGGACAAAAGACAGCAAACAAGAAAAGCAAGTAATGCATACATGTAGACTACATTCTGCAATACTTTCTGGAGAACAACACGGGGACTGACTTTAGCATAATGAGACACAGAGAAGCACCCGAACAACCCACAATTCAGTTGGAAAGGATGCAGAGGAGACGTGCAAACACTCCACCTACAAGTTCTGCGAATACAAGTCCTGGTAGTTGGCAACTATCTTCTCCCAGTTCCCTGTGATGCTCTGGAGAGCTTCTCCAGGAAGGGCACTTGCAGGAACAAGATCCTGGGCTGCCAGGGCTGAGAGACCGTGAGCTTACAGGGAACCACCGTCGCACATTGCTGTCTCTCTGCAGATTTGCAGCCAGGCTAATGCGAAATGCATTGCGAGTATCCACTCTGCTCCTCTGCCCCATGTCAGTGAGCCTCTGGGTTCTGCTTTTGGCCTCACTACTGATCAGCCACCTAAGTTTGGGAATAAAATCCGAAGTGAGAAAGGACAGATCAAGCCCTTCACTTCTTGAGTCTGCATAAAATGGGGAAAACAATCTCGGCCACAGCCCTGAGGCACTTCTCTACCTAGAAAGGTCTTTAAGACTTTCCTTAGCTGAAGAAACTGCAGAGTTCAATTATCATCTTGTAAGCATCACAGGAGGCTGGAGAGGACAAACATACGCATCACTTCTATTCCTTGCTATATTACCAACTTCGTGTGTGACCTTAGCAACTCATCAGCCTCTCCAGGGCCTCATTTCCCAATTCACTTTTTAAAAGTCTGTGATTTCTACATAGACAGGTAAGATCAAATGATCCAGATCTTTTCCATTATAAAGGTCCCCAACTCTGTTTTATATCAGCAAGGAATTTGGCTCAGCATTTCTTCTGGAATAGTTCATTGCTATTGCAAACAAAATAGTGGAAAATGGAGAGAGAAGCTGAGAGAGTAAGATGACCCTTAAATTAAATACTAGATGTTTAAATGCTAAAAGCCTGGCGTGAGTGACACAGTTAAACCCTTCAGCCAAGAAGCTGCCTAGGAAAAGCCTCCAGAACAGTAAGACGACAGGAAAAAATACCAGCAAAAGTGCCTGAGGCAAGTTGTGCCTTTCAGCTGTCCCTCGGTTCTGTGTTTCCATCCTGAACAAAGGAAAAGGTTGAAGTGGAAATAAGATCATATTTATTCACCAGATTTACCCTAAGAGACTGAACAGAAGATAAATTATTGTTGTCATTATCACACAGATCAAGAAAAGCACCTGACATCCTGCAGCAGGTTCGCTCTGGAATACCTTGAAGCACCCTGCCATGCCAAGGAGAATCATGACCGTGCTCCAGGCTTCCTACCGGGATGCAGCCTGGGCAGTTCCACAAACAGAGGTTGGAGCAACCGGGTGAGGGACTCTCGTGCCAGCCTGGCACTGCCCTGTGGCTTCCCAGGCAAGCAGAGACAAACACAACGGACACCGCGCGCCGCTGCGATGCTGGGAGAGACAGGTTTTGTCAGAGACACAGTCCTCTTCAACAGGGTTATTTTGAAGTGTCACTTCTGTCTCCTGCCATGTCGCTGGGTTTTCAGGATGCTGTGAGCACCTGTCAGGTGAGGAGCAAACCTTCCCACAGACTCATTTGTTCCTTATGAATGAACACTTCTATCCCCTTCCCATATATTAATCTAGTACTTAGTGTGCTCATTCAAAAATGGTAGGTTTGTATTAGGCATCCCACTGATAGTGTAGGACTTCACACACTGATTTAATGCATCATCATAAGCAGAAAAGTAGCAAGACTACTATTTCATACCCATCCAGTTTCTCTTGCAATTGACCTAATGATTCAATTAATACAAAGGAAAGGAGAGCTTGATACAACACACTACTCTGCAGATTACACTTAGATGCAAACAGAAAACAAACCACCACAGAAAATAATGCAGAGACCATGCAGGAATGGAGAGAGCAAAGGAGGAGATGAGAGTAGTCCGTTTTGAGGGCTTTCTTTTTGTAACCTGCCATTTTCCAGTTAAGGCAGACTAGGATGGAGAGCGCACCAATCACCCACTTCAGGTGCAATCCAATCATTTGCAGAAGAATCTCTTTCTGGCTTTGATTTAGATTGAACTTTCCTGATGCATATACTCAGTAAGCCCTCCACTTTCCTGCTAAGATGAGTCTGTTCTCTCCACTGAGGCCCATGTGACTGTTGGCTTCTGGAGTCTAGATCAGAAAGTAGAAAAAAACTAAACAACTGCACAATACCTGATGAACACTAAAAAAAAAAAAAAGCTTTTGCTTCACTGAATTCTTAAAAGTTGTCAATATTTTGCTTAGAAATTGCATGCTTTAAAATGGAGCTAATTATTTTTCCAGACATAAATTTAAAAAAAAAAAGGTCTTTGTTAAAATGAAGCACTATAGGGATTTGTTTATTTCAGTAGAAAAAATATGGAGGGGAGTTGAATCCCAGGAGATTTCTTTGCTTGCTTGTTTAAGCACTGAATAAACCAAATTTTAAAAACAAACAAAAAAAACAACTGCAAAAAACCAAACCTCTCCACATGGCTCAGGATGCCGAGTCAGAATACATATTGGCCTCCACCAGCACATTACAGCATGGCTTGAATAGAAGTGGCCTTCAGGATGAGTCTTGAGAAAAGCCCTAGCTCACCACTCTGCCAAAATGCTTTCAATTACTCATCACTGCACCTGTGGCTCTCCAGTTCTCAGCTGCTTCTCACCACACAGATATCAAAATGAAATGTCTTTACCTGATGTTATAAATGAGAGGCACAGAAAGATTAAGCATCTCACCAACAGTCGCACAAGAGTTGTGCCGCAGCTGAATGAGTGAATGAGCTGAATTTAAGATTGAAAATAAATGGATCTTTTGGAATAAAGTTTTGGCAGTTGCTTCTACAATAGGATCTTTCTAAATTAAATACGAATACCAATATAGATACTCAATTGAAAAAAGAAAAAAAAGTCACTAGAAAAATTCTTACGACTAAGTTTTATGACTCTCAATTTCTATCCTAATTATTGCAGGATCCTTTATTCAGATTCTTTTTTTTTTAATTACAAAATGTTATCAAAAACATATTCACAGTTAAAATCTCTTCTTTGATACAGCGCCACAAAAAGTCACCAGCTTAATGAGAAAGGACACTGCAAATCCTGACAGCCTCCGCCTCCTCCAGGTCATTCATTTCCACTGCCACGAGGAGGAATTCCTGAGAGCATCCTTCTGGGCTAAGGTATATAGTTAATTGATTTATATATAAACTCATTTAAAAGAAACTGAACCTACCTACATAAATAAAGGTTATAAAATACCATTTCCAAAAGACTTTTTATTCTGTTAATCCAATAATGCATTTTCCTTTTATTTTGTTTGCCTTGCTTGATATTTTTTCCACCCATATTTTAATGCAATTTCATGACAAGTGAATCCAGGCACTAAATATTTTTGTTGAGTCTGATCTGTGAATTATCAAATCTAATGACACACTGACACAGCGTGTTCTTCCTGCCACGCAAAATTTATCACTTGCAACTCAAGCACCCCTGAGCAGGAAGAGTCTACCATTTTTGATTTATGTGGCTCGCAAGGAAATGGACACGTTTTAAAGTTGCAAACCTGCAATTCCATTTTGTCTTCTGCTGGGCATGTTTGATCAAATCAGAGCTTGCAAACCAAGCTCTCTACTGCGGTCTACGTTTGAGAAGAGAAAGAGTTGGTTTTGTGGGAATGATCTAGCTTGGGAAAAATGCCAAGGTTAGCACACCCTTGTGTAAAACACATTGCTGGCATTACTTGGCATTGCTGCCTGAAGGTCAAGCTTCTGCTCATGTCAGCAATCTTGGCTCTTTTGGAGGAAGCTTGGCAGGATGATGGAAAAATCTGTACATCCCTCCTCGATGAATCCTCCCCTCCTCTCCTTGCCCTCTGGAAACCAGCAGCAGCATCCAGTAGAGTTGGAGATGATGCTGCTCACCTGGGCTAGAACATCATCTAACACTATTTTTAATCATGGTTTTTGTCCCAGGGAAATAAAAGATTTATTCAAAGTTTCCTTGGCACCTCCCAAAAATTTGTAAGGGACGAGAAAGGAGAAGTATAGAAATAAAGAGAAGTACTACTAATCACTGGAAAAGCAAAGGCAGATGGAAACAGGTTAAAATGACTTAGCCAAGTGGCCGATTAGAATTGAAAATAAATCATTTTAATATGCTGTGACTAGAAACAAGTATGCTTTGATACGCTAGTACGTATCACTTCAAATTCAGTGCACCTGAACAGTGACGCACATCCACATGTTGCAATATCCCCGCTTTCAAAGAGTGTTAGGTATCCCAGCGAGCGTGGCACTGGCTCGGAGGAACAGCTTTACAGAAGGTGAAGCTGACTCAGTGAGAGCAGGCACAGTGTCCCTGCCTCCGAGGAGATGGGGCAGGACAAAAAAAAAAAAAAGGAAACGAAAATAGGACCAAGATTCAAGAAAGGAAACTGCTTTAGCAAACCACAAGGTTGTCTTGATGCTTCATGCTACAGTGAAACAGGGTTTAACACCAAAGCAAGCCAGGATTCAGATTCTCCTGCCCCACAAACCGGACTCTCGACTGGAAACAACATTTCTGGTGCCTCAGTGGCGCTGGGAGCAGGCACGCAGCTGAGTTCTCCATCCATCCACGCGAGGGCAGAGCCGCTCACACAGGTTGGACAAACGGCACAAGCACATTTCTACATAATGTTAAGAAGTCTGTAACTTCAGTACCGAGTATCACTTACAGAGTTTCAAACGGCTTTGTTTAGAGGAAGGAAAACTCTTTTGAAAGAGATGTCGGACAACTGGAGGAACAAACACACAGCTCTTAGGAGAGATCTGCAAAATAGAAAAAAACTGAAGTCTATAAATTGCAGCTGCAGTCCCACAGCCAGGATTAGGAAATTCCAGGAACGGATGATTGAGGAGGCAATGAGATGGCAGGAAGAGTATTTACCCAGGAGAGGAAGAAAAGACTATTTACACAATGGTATTAGGGTTCTTCTTAAGCATAATCATAAAGGCTTTAGTAAAAATAAAGGGCACGTACAGAACCTCCCCAATTAAGATGACACACAATGACTAAGATTTCAGAAAATGTAAGTTAACTTTGCTATATTAGGAATGAAGTTACTGAGATTTGTTTGCATAAAGAGTGAACAATCAGTTCTTGCATACACAAATCTCCAAAATAATGATCTAACATAGCTGAAGTATTTCTATTTTAATTCCTCCCTAGGTGTGCATGTTGCTATTTTAAAGAAATCATAGGCTAAATGCAGTTCTCAGTAACCACAGTGATGTCAGCTCATGTTACTCATGTCACTGATGAAACGGAGAGGACTGACTACAAACCATACATATACTTCTGCTTCTTTTCCTTAAAAACAATACCTCATGTCTATTTTGACTTACAAAAGATTTTAAGCTTTTTGATCCATATGGAGTAAAAATGTTAACCTGTTTATTCACATTATCAGGTCCATCAGCTCTAACTCGGATAAGAAAATAAAATTAAAGACACCATGCAGACCAGGACATAAATGCAGAGCATGAATCCTCCTCTAGCAAAAAGAGAAGAATGTCCCTTTTACAGGGCAGTTACATTAGTTTATATTATTTTCATAAAGCAGATTCAAGTTCTGTATTTGGCACACATTATTCACCAGCCAACAGAAGTATTAAATATATGAATATAGCTGGCAGTGTGGAGGCCTAAACAGCTGGCCAAATTACTTATATGTGCAAACATGCAGCTGGGTGCATTGCTAATCTGTGCAAACATGCAAACGTGCATATAGCAGGAAGGTTTATATTAAGCCATGTCAGTTTAAAATACCTCAGGTATCAGAACTGAAACAAATACTCCATCATGGAGCATTTCAAGGAAGCCGAATGTTCCTTTGGCAGCTCCAGTTTCTCTCTTTGGGACTCTCCACCTGCCCAGCCATAAGTTCCTTGTGCATTTTATCTGAACACAAATTTCTCTTCTACTTGAAAGTCAAAGGAAGCTGCCCAGGAATTAGCATCTTCCCCATGAGGGTGGTGAAACACTGGCCCAGGTTGCCCAGAGAAGCTGTGGCTGCCCCCTCCCTGGCAGGGCTCAAGGCCAGGTTGGATGGAGTTCTGAGCAACCTGGTCTGGTGGAAGACGTCCCTGCTCATGGCAGGGGGGTTGGAACCAGATGATCTTTAAGGTCCCTTCCAAGCCTTACCATTCTATGATTCTATGATCTGCTGGAGCCAGGGCTGTTAAAACAGGTGAGGTACCCCCTCCCAAGCTTTGCTACAGAGAAAGCAGAACTGAAACACAGCACAGGAAAGAAGCTCCAGACTTCCTGAAGGTCTCTCTCCTATGTCATGCAAGGACAGGTGGAGGAAAAGATGTCCTTTGCTCACACGTTCCCCTCGAAGGGCCAGTCCCCATTGTGCTGCCAAAGGCTCCTTGCCTTTCTTCAACACATTCACTTAATGGTTATTTCATTGTTTCTTTCCCTGTTGTGCCTTCATGACTGAGAGCATCTTAAAGTTTGTCTTCCAAGATGGTTTGGACCTTTGGTTTTGGCGAACGGCTGTTTGAGAAGGTGGTGTGCTGCATATCTAGATTTGTGATCCTGCATGCTCTGATGAAGACATGGGTGCACAGAAAGGCTGTCTCCAGGTTGAGCACGTTCTAGCTCAGTAGCTTCAAGAATGGAACACTGAAGAGAAGGCAACAGAGTGCTCAAAATTCAAGTGACCACCGGCGAGCTTTGCCCTACCACCCCCTGAAATACAGAAACTCTATACTAGGAAAGCACCTGTAGTGCTGAATGACACAGACAAAACACCTATGTTATGCTCAGTGGGAATGAATGGAAAGCTGCTCACATCACACCTCTGCCACTGTTTTGGAAAAGCAGATCAGAGCTAATATCTAGTACGCTGGGAATTCAAGAGAAACAGGAAAGGGTGGAGGGAATTCAGAGCCAGTTTGCACTGACATTGAGGTGCAGTGCTCTGGGACCTGTCCGATAATCCTAGCCCTGAAACACACACCAGCCAGGTTCTCCTCGGTTCCCTGACACTGCTCAGATGGTCACTGCTAACTTCAGGCGAAGAGGGATGGATGGTATCTTGTTTCCCCCTGTATCAGCTGTTAGATACAACTCTCTGCACTGTCAGTGTGATGGTTCAGGACATCACAGAAAAGAAGCACTAATGTTTAAGCAAGTCCTCCTCACCTGCAAGCCCACCATGTCTCAGCCAATGGACAATACAACGCACAGAGACAGAAGTTAGCAATAAGCAATGCTAAACCACTCCTGAAGAAATCTGAGCTTGAGCCATTATCTGCTGTGAAATATTGTTCTTCAGTAGATGTTGGACAGGAGTGATACAGTTCGTCACTCATAACTACATTAAATAGAGGGGGATAATAATTCCAAAACTAGAAGCCTTGGGGATATGATGCTTTACATGGAGACAGGAGCTTTATGTCACAGGCAAGATGTAACACCACGTTTACAGACAGGTGGTACCCAGGAGCAAACCTATTGAAGTCAGTGGACTTAGGCCAGTGTAAAACCTGTACAACTGAGAGAGGAGACAGGGTCAACATTAAATGGAGATAGCAGAGGCTGGGATTTTTGAGAACCGCCTGTGGAAAAATGTTCACACATACTTTGCACACATTATTGCTATGATTAATTTCTTGTGCATGCATGAAGTACTCAAAATGTGGGCTTGAACTTGCTAACTCCAGCAGTATGAGAATAGACTCACACAGCAGATACTCAGCTGGAGTAAATCAACATAACCCTATTGAAGCCAAAGGAGCTACATAAATTTATAACACCAAAAGATCTGGTCTGGAGGCATTCAAAAACCACATGAGGAAAACAAACCCACCAAAAAACAAAAACAAGAGGAAACACATTGCAGAGAATGTGCTTTTCTATCCTAAAAGGCAACTTTGGTTTTCTTTCCCTAAAGATGTACTTATTCATCCTACTCCTCTGGGAGTTGCTCACAAAGCTTTCTTACACTGCTGTCCATTTAGTGTCAGGTTTCACTCCCACCAGCCATTCAGTTTAGGGGCTCCCTTGCTGATTAAGAGACTTACAGTAATTCAGTAACAGTCCAGATGCTAGACACTGCCTCTCTAGGTAGCTATTTGAGGCCTGGTAATTTAAAACCTTTTATTTAAACCCTCGTCATCTTCTAAAATACAACTTTTTGAGACCTAACTTACTGTGTTTTCAAATTACTGAAAGCAGCAGGTGGGCTATAAGGAAGCAATTTGTTATAAACATGATGCTGCCTACATAATGGTAGCTCTTTAATCCCTGCAGTGGTTAATGGCCAGCATGCTGGAGAAGAGCACAGAACAATTTATGAATTCCAAATATGTTTTTTGTAAAAGAATTCTGGCATCCAAGAAAGGTAATGTGATATATAGAGCTGACTACTCTGATTATGCCTCAACCCTCCTTGTAGAGCCTGAAGGAAAGATTTTATTCTATTCATAACCTAGGGTTGTTTAGCAGCCTAATCTTCAGATTGGAAACACCTTGAATCCCTGGGGTCAATTTAACTTTTCATCCTTTCGGTGTACAATAGGGGCATTGAGAGTGGGAGGCATTTCTGAGATGAAAGCTCTGTGAGCAGTACAGGAAGCACATCTTGGATTAGACCACACAAATCAAGAGCCTCTGTGTTGCTTACAGATACCCACAGCTTGGTGGCACATATGGGTGCTGCCCAAAACCCTGACCCCGTCCAAAAAAAAAACCTCTGAGAACTATTTTCTGTTAATGTACTTGAATCTTCAGCACCTTTCCCGCCAACAGTCTCCATATGAGCTGCTGGGTAGTGAAACATGCTCCTCTCCTCTTTGAGGAAAGATGATTTTTCAGACTTCCCTAGCAATTCTGAGAGTCCCTCTGAATGCTCTGATCCTAGCAAACATACCAGAGACTGACCATTGCTCACGAAAAGGAATAATTGTGAGGCACCTGAGAAGTTTCAGGCCACAATGAACATTCCTAACCGCCTTCCTACATTATTATAAAAATGATGATAAATGCTTGCAACATGCAGTGGCCAAAAACTCTAACACTTCCATCCCTAACACTCTGGACAGGTATGAAAAGAAAACAGATCATATCCTTGACAGTCTCTGTGCTGCAATTGAAAATGGAAATGTAACAAAACAAACAGCAATTGATGTTGGTTCACACAGCAAACCCAGCAGAAAAATAGCACTGGAAAGTCTGTTCTGTTTTGAGGGGTTTCAGTAAACGTCCAAGCAATAAGTCTGAGCCGTACTGATCATGCATCACTGAAGACCAACACAGCACAGAGGACAGCAAAGGTTCTACTTATAGATCCTGGGTCAAGGACTGAACCAGTACTTTCTAGTGTGTATAGCAAAAAATCCAAACATGCAGAAGAGGAAACAACCCCACAAAGAGAACAAGGGACAGCTTGAAAGTGATGCCCCTTCTAAATGAACTGGAAAGAAAATGCACTTACCGCTTTGACAGCAAATCACAAGGTAATTGTTTCTTCCCACAGACATTATTGTAACATAGACAAAAATTGGTCACCATTAAACAAAGTTTACTCAGTGGCATTTTTACTGTTCTGCTGATGGGCCAGTTAAGAAAACACTGAATAAATTATGAAACAATAGAAGAAAGACGGCTCTTTATAAGCAGCGTTCGATATAACAATTTTAAAAGGCTATAACACAAGCTTATTGAATTTGGCATAGCTTATAAATCCTAACTCCCATTACTACGCTACAACTTTAGAAGAAGTATTCTTTAATTTATCATTGGAAATTTCATGTTTAAGTGGTCCCAGTGCAAAATGATAATTACTCACATGCTCAAATGTTTCCATGCATGCACCACAGGTCAAACATCTGGCTAAATGCAGCACTCCATACTGCAGCCCATCCAGCATATGCAAGCGTGTGTGAGACATCGGTCCTTACATATTCAGCTGACCAAATATTTATCACATTTGAGATCTCATTGGCAGTGTTGTTTTGTTGAGGGGTTTTTGTTTAAGAATTCAGACCCTCTTGAACAGCTTTCTAGGATGATTTGGTGTTGTAAAATCTCAAAAGGAGGGCCACAGCATCTCAGTTAGGATGCCCAGCTGGTTTAATGGAAATCAGGTAAGTAAAGGGTGTTTTGCAGGAACTGAAGAGCTTGCCTACAGACTGTTTCTGGCATGCAGTGGTCTCCTTTTGTGGAGTAATGCTCCCCAGTAATTAACCTGGGCTTGCAAGACCTTCCTCCCCCTCCAAAGGTGGCAAGATCTTTAGAGCCCTGATTTGCAGCAGGGAACAGTGAGACAAAATGCATTTGGCCACAAGGCCAAATTGTAGACCTGAACGTGGAGGATTTCAAAGTGAAGGAGGTTCTTTTCCCCTTTCCCTATATAATAAGCATGCTAATACGAAGCTGCTTTAAACAGACAACTCTTTTCCAGAATATTCTCTTACAGGTAGGTCCAATTCATTAAGAGCAGCACAGGATTCGATCATTTAACATTTATTTTGAAAGCAGTAAAAATGAAAAAAAAATTAAGAGACTTAACCAGTGAGAGCTGCTAGAAATGCAGCTGCTCAAAGCCTGAAATGCCAAACTGTGACTAGAAGTAAATTATTCCAAAATTTGCCAAAAAAGCCTGAAGCTTTCTACTTTCCTTTCATTCTGCAGAGGATATACGGCTGTGCAGAGACTTCAGATGAAAAGATACAAATATTTTGTAGTAACAAATTCAAATCAGCCTGCTGTACTTTTCTATTAATTTCTGCTTTGAATCTGCAGTTGAAAAACTGAAATAAAAATCAGTGATTCAGTGTGAATAAGATCTTCCTATAGAACAACATTACCTTGAAAATTACCTAACCAGGGAAGGTGCGAACCAAAGACCAACAGGAGCTGATGAAAAAAACAATCTGCACATCTTAAACAGTTTCTGAATCAAGTCAACGAAAGCTTTAATTGAGATAGATATATATACACACATATATATAGCTTTATATATCTGCAGGAAAGATAAACCGTATTTTCACTGTTGCCGAATGACTGGTAAATGGGGACTTTTACAGGAATTAGGCTGTGACATCTATTTTTAAATCTAAAAAATGCTTTCCAGAGTTAGGTACTCTAGACCTACCTTAAATGAAATGCAGCACCATTTAAAAAGAGGGATGAGAATATCCATAAAACAGAGACAAGTCTGTTCCTCCAGAGATACAAATAGTTAAATTAGAAGCTTGAAGTTCATCATTTGTGTTTGTGTGAAAGCACACCAAGTCAACTGACAAGGTCCATGTTTCTAGAAGATCAGTGATGTTGTGATGACTCTTGGGTTGTACTGGCTTCTGAACACCAGCCTTCATTTAAGAGCTTTCTTTCAATACAAGCAATAATATTTGGACAGCTCCAATAGAGCAGGATTTACTGCTCTCCTGCTACAGCCTCCCCTCTCTAGAATGCGTGCTTTCAAAATACTAATGATTTTTTAAGCCTCCTTTTCTTCGTGAGGCACAGAGAGAGTAACAGCTTTGCCCAAAGTCAAGTGAAGTGAGAGAAAAGTGATATTCCTCCAGGTCACACTGAAATCCAAGGCAGAATAAGAGCTGCATTCAGATCATGATTCTCAGCTCTGATCCAGGAGCTGCTGAAGTCGATGCAAGTCTCTCTGCTGACTTTAACAGGCAACAAACCAGGGCTCTTTGGCCTTAACCCATGGGTTAATCCTTGGCACAAGCCTGAAGATAAGTAATTGCAGAGCAGCTACGCTTCTTACAAAGCAGCACATCACGACAACAGCCAAATTTCCTTCACGTGGACTGGGAACATGCAATGCACTAAAAAACACAATTGCCATTGTTATCACATTGTTGAAACGCTTAGAGATTTGGAAGTGCAGTCTGCTCCTTTGAAAAACAACCTCCCTGTGCACTTTTCATGTCACATCCCCTTGTTATTATAGGGTCCATTTGTTTCCCAGGATCCATAAATTCTGTTGTTGTTTAGGTTTTCTAGACAAGACCAAATGAAGGGCACCGGGTCCCTGCTGTTTTCTCATCTAAAAGTACTGACACTTTCTGAAATTCACGTAGACTGACAAAGATTGCAAGTTTTTGTAGGAAAACAGATGAAATTATGGTATAAACTATAAAGAGGGAGATTTTGCTCTACGCTTTTGTTTGTTTCAAAACAAATATTCCCTATAAAAAGCACTGAACTCCTATACATCTAAGAGTCCAGCTGTATTTTGATTCAAGGTGATCATGTTAGCCCAGACACTGGCTATATGCTAACAAAACCTGTTTTTGAAATATGCTCTAAGTAACACATTCTGAGACATTGTTAGACTAAATGCAAACAGAACATAAGCCTTGATGCTTTCTACACATTTAAAAAAGGATTCCTAGAAGTTGCACTTTATGGGACATATCACACACTGCTGACATCCTTGGATGCTTTGCCAGAGCCAAGATTAATAGCCCATTTTAAAGGCAGAAAATGTTTAAGAACTGAAATGCTAGTGCTGATGGCTGAGCTCCCTCATGTTCCACTGAGATCAATGAGTTTGAAAGCATTTGGCATCTTACAGGACTGGGTGAGCTTTGCTCTAGCTACCAAATCTTGATCAGTCCAAAATAGAAGAACTTTGACCATAGTCTTGGAAGAACATAGAGGAAAATGTGAGCTGTCATAGAAGAGAAGTAAATCTCCTCCCTGCCAGCCACAGTAAATCTTTCTCTCTCTCTCTCTCTCTCTCCCTCTCATCAGCTTCCCCTTCCCTCTCGTAACCACAAAGGAAAAAAAAAAAAAAATTAATGGACAAGACTGGACCACCTGACAGTGTATTTCTGACCAGCTGTGTACAACCTCCTCAGAATTTCAACAAACATCAGAAACAAAACCAGGTGGGAAACTGGCTTCATTTACTTTCATTTTACAGAGAAGTTGAGACTGAAATTGAGTTGTTTACAAAACTACAGGACCTTGAGGGCCAGGAAAGAAATCTATGTCCATCTGAAATTCACAGTCCACATCTCACTAAAAGCAACAGGATATTTACGTTATGTGCCCAGAATAAGCAATAAATAAAGAAACTCTGTTAAGATGCAGAGGCAAAAATCCTAGTTTACACAGCTGCACCAATCCAAAGCATTTTATAAAATAATGCAGTACCTGAAAAAGTTGAATTGCAGACTCATATGAAAGGGAGTTTCACAGCAGTTTACAACAGGATGTCATGGTCATCAATACACAGTTGTAACTGCAATTTGATTTAAAAATAGGTAGAAGAAAGAAGCTGGAGTTTAGCCCAAATAGAGGGATAGCTTGCAACATGAGTTCTTTAAAGCTGACAAGTCATTTGAAATTAATGTCTCATCTCATTGAGAAGATGGAGAGTACCCATTTGCACAATGTGAAGAAAGGCTTAGATTGAAAACAGGAATGTCAGCTAAGTATTCCTCAGAAATCTCTCTCCAAAGCATCTCCTGAGGTACTGAAACTATGGGTAGAAACTATAGGATGAAAGCTTCCATCTCACAGGTTCGGTTAAGATCCATCTGTGGCCATACTTACACTGGAGATTAGCATCACCACAGCTGGCCAGCTACACGGCCAGATTATCAGCTATACGGTAATGCAGGCCTCGCTGTAAAGAGGGACACGTTAAGGCTGTGACGTGAACTCTTTCAACTGAGTTACCCTTTGCTTAGGGGTCAGCAGCTCTACAACAAGCATGAACCAACAGTTGAGTCAGGAGCATGCTCTTGCACAAGAAAAACTTCAGAAAGAAGCACATGAGGCTCCGCAGCCTCCCCAAGTTTCTTGCTTATGAATGAGTGAATCTTAACTGCGGAACGTGACAAGGAGCCTTAACTGCAGGGCAGAGACATCCGTGTTTTTCCACTCTTCTTGACATGACAGTACATACATGTCAAAGAGAAAACAGCAACATTTCCTTAATCAAAGCAAGGAGCAAGTTTTCACCAGCCAAAAACATAGATTAAGACTTCACTCTGATGAAGCTGCTCTCAGACCAGTATGATTGAAAAAAGACTCACACCCTTGCAGAAGTAGGCTAGAGAATGTCATTTAAAAGAAATAACAGTTTTCCAGCAAAAGCTGATCTGTGTGCGGCTCCTCTGCCATTTTTCATGCAGATTCAAAAAATGCAATTTCATGAGAAAAGAAAAAATTGCAACTTTGCAAGAACTGAAAATTCAAAACGCTGGATCCCTTTTTCTATAAAACAGCCCCTTCTCATTATTTAGCTGAGCAAAGGAGCTTAAAAATACATTAAATTAAAATTTACTTTAATATTCTGTTAAACTGCTGGGGTGGTACAGTCTTCCATGTAATTCAGAATCAAATCACACTGCAAGTTACAGAGTCCTAAATACCCTATTTTATTAGCACATAGAAAAGCAACTCTCAATACCAAATAGCTTTCCACTGAGTTCTTCACAAAGTGATGTGGTAGCACAGACCCCACCTATGCAGCTGCATGTATTCACCAATGTCCTTTGTGCTATTTCATTTTAAGAGCAGAGAAAATTGACAGACTGGGCAGAAAATGGACAGATTTCCACAGTCAAAAAGTGAGCCACTGTGTCAAAGACTACAGCTGTTGATGGATTAAGGTAATGCTGGGCTCCATGTTGCCCCAATACCAGGCAACACAGGGATGAAGGTGGCAAGATTAGAACAGCACTGCTGCCCCCCTCCCACTGCACCAATCTTTGCGCAACTCTATTATTATTTCTCCTTCCCTGGCAATAAATAAATCGCCAAGTTTCAGTCACAGGAAAGGTTCTTCAAAAGATGGTATGAGTGTTTTGCAGGTCACATAACAGAGATAAAAATAGAAAAGAAAGAGAGATTTGAGTAAGAGTCAAGAAGAAAGTCCAGAGAATTGATCAATATGTAACCACCATGCCTCAGAGCTCGAGGCCTGAGTTCTAGCTAGTTACTTCAGTGTCAACTCAACGGTCATGTAGCCACCTAGTACAGAGGAATTCACTCTTACATGTACCACATTAAGAAGTGACCTTGGCCTCGGCTTTACCAGAAGCTGCCTTCCTCAATCATGCAGCAGCTCCCAGCCAGCTTACGTACGGACGTCTCTGATTCCTCTCTTCCCTAAAGCTGAAAACAGATGTAAGACACAGGGAGCTGACAGGAAATAGGAATATAAAAAACCTAACCAACTTGCACCAATATTCAGGAGGAACATGTGGAGCTGAAAGCACCAGGTAAACCCTAGCATTTTGTTGGTTTTGAAAGATGAGAATGTACAAGGTGAGGATAGGGCCAAGAACAACAGATTGAGAGCTGTGCTGGAAGAAAGACAGATGGACTGTTCTGTCCTAATATGCAAAATATTTTTGGTTGATCTGTTTTGGTGTGAGTGTGCTGAAACGAGACATATAAGGTAAACTTCAAAAAGATTACCTAGTTTCGCTGTGCTTCAGTTCTCTGTTCCCTGCATTCCTATCCTACAGCAGGATCCATACAGGGGCTCCATAACCCTCGTACAAACTATACTTATCAAGTCCTCTCTCAGAGACTTTTGAATAGATGTGCAAAGGGTTCATGCAGTTCCCAGGGAGTACTGTGATAATTTTCAGCAATGAAGAACAGCCAGTTATTTATTGCAAAGTATTCATAGTGCTTGCTTAGATCATTAACTTGAAAAAGAACAGATTTTTCAGCTAAAATGTGATGGTACCACACTGACTTCTAACAATTTATACCAGCTGAAGTTGTGTCCCTGGACAGTGCCCTTTTTTTTTTGCTTATTCATTTTGGTATAAGGGTTATGCATCTACTGCTATTAAAAAAATAATAATAAATATTATATGAATTATATATACCATAAATTTGCAGAGGCATCTTTAACTCAGGCGCATGAGCTCTCCCTGTTAGTCTGATCATTAATGATTTTACCTTTACTAACAGGGACAGTATTATGAGGGACAGTAGTTAAGCTGTCAGGGTAAGAAGGAAATACCCACACATTCACTAACAGCACCATTTCTGTGTTCTTAGCACTTCTCACATCTGTTTGTCAACCCAGATGTTTTTGCTCGGAGACCTCCAAAGACCTTAATGCATGCATTCTAAGAAAACTTTGATCTGTTCCCCTGCCTGTCTCTCTCCCTTTCTTTGTGCTCACAAAGAGGACAGATTAGCTAGTTGTATTAAGGAGATACTTGGGGCCAATGATTCAAGCCACATCTGCTCAAGTGAGGCTTTAATCTATCTGATTTGTTGCTGTGCTCTGGTTGGAAAGAAATTTTTCAGCAGAGTCCAATGTGCATTTCTGACAATGAAACATTTGTTTCATTCGCAACATGCCTGCTTTTTTCATGTTTCATCTGCAACATGAATGCAGAGAAAGTAGTAAACCAAGACTGAAGACTACACAATAAACAGATACAAAATTTAAAGATTATAAGGTATACAAAGCAGATTTAACCTTTTAGCAGTCAGTAGCTATAGTTCCATACAACTGACATTTTGCAGTCCACATTCTCATGGTGGTCCAGTTATTAGACAAAGGTTAATTTACTGATACAGTTTTTCATCATAAAAAACCATCAAATTATTTAAATGAAGTAAAAATAAAAATAACAAAAGCCAATTATACCCCCTCTGTCATGGGTAAGGTGTGCTTTTGGAGGAATCCACTCTGAGTACTAACCACAAAACAAAAAAAGTTGCACACAGGGAGGACACTCTTGTGGGAAACTGAAAAAGGACAGTTCACAGAATAACACACAGAGGAATCGGTCTCACTACTGTGAACTCACTGCCATTATCAGGTGACAATAAGGTGCTTAGCTACGTGTTTTCTTCTAATTTGTCATTCCTAGTTTTCCAGAAATTTGTTGCCTTGGGACTCTGAACACTGATTTTCCTCATGCGCATTCTCAGTTTCATTAATTCAATGAAAAACTGTTGCGTTTGTAGTAGGCCATGGTCAGACAAGTACTACTGTGTTTCACAGAATCTCTTGACAACTAGAAACAAATTATGACAGGGTTCTGCACTCATCAGAATCCCCCAGAAGTGGTAATGGATAGAAACACTGCAGGTGTAAAATACAGTGGTTTGTCCCAAACTGGGAATTTTAATTTCAAATAGAATTTCCAACAACTCCATTAAAACACTCCAAATATATTGACTATTTTAGGTACAGGACATCTTCTCTTCTTGTCAAAGTCAGAAGACAGTGAAGGCTCTCACAGACAATTTTTCCTAAGGGTGTCTCCCTTCCTCCAAGTGATCCTTCTGCATTTCCTGGAGAACCAGTAAAAACTGTTAGAACATATACAGTCCTCCAGTTCCCACCTCCTCAGTCAGCTGCTGATACTTTCTAAGAAAATTTGGAAGTCTAGTTTCTACTAGCAAAAGCAGGAAGAAAAAGGCAAGTAGCCATGTAATCTACATTGGTCCCACAAAACAGTCCAAAAGACTGCAAACTACAATAGTGCTGGTGTGGTCTGGGGTTTGTTTTGTTTTAATATTCACTAGGTCTGCACATACATTAATTTGGTAAAGTTGTCAGAGTGATCTCAAAACAAATACTTATTCATGGTGTGGAGCCACACAGCTTGGAGGCAGAGCATGCAGTGAAGATTCATGCTTACTACAATGACAAACATCCCCAAAAAGCTTAATGAGTCACTCTTACAGAAAACTCTTCCTTCAAAGATCTTTATTCTTAATCCAGAAGTTGCATTCTCAGAAGTCAGTATAACCTTAAAAAAACTCACACGATAATTCTTTGTAGCGTCTCTGAAAGAATTAATCTTTCCTTTTGCACATACTGTCCTGAAAAAGTTACAATGAGAAAAAAGCAGTTATCTTCACTCTGATGCTGAATTTATGCATGAACTTGAAAAAGTTATGAGATATGCAATTTAATATGAAAAGCAACCTTTCCTGGTCAGTTCCATAAAATGTTATGTGTAATGCTTTCCATCTAGTGAAAAATTAATAACACAGAAAACCCGAACTAGCTTGAAGCCTGATTCTCGGCTGAGTTTAGGTTGCATTGATCTCTATAGAGAGCTATTCACATCACAGGTTCCCCAAAAGACATCATCTGTATCCAGGGTCTATTATGCTATGTTCTGACAGCCTCTGCCACAAATGAATCTGACAGCTGAAACACAGAACAGATTGCGAAGGGAAAGCATCATGGAGCGAGATTTTTGAAGTACTCAGAGCAACTCAGCAGCACAAGATAAAAACAGGAGAGTGCAGCAGCATTACTCCACTCAACGAAGCCCAAATGGACAGCTGTGCTGCTGGTATCTTCCCTCCCATTCCAGGTCAGAAGACCTCCTCGGCAGGACTCTCTCTGACACTCAAATGGGTTAGGGAAGAAGAAGAAAAAAAAAACAGAACACACAAAGTTTGATCTTGCCCCTTCTGCCAAAGATGCCACAAAAGACCTTTGACAAAGAGCTAACTGGGTGGATTTTGATACCATGAGAGCAGGATTTAGAGTTTTGTCCACTGTGGATTGGCCACAGTGCATTATCCTCCAGACACTTCCCCCCTTTGACTGTCTTTTTGTCTTGCCCACACTGTCTGAGCTGCACTCATCCTTCCCTCCTCTCCTCCATCATTGTTCTGCTTAGCTGCTCTCTTCCCAAGACATCACACAGTTATAAAACAAAATAGTACTGCTAAATCACGGTTTCCAACCCTTGCATCATTTACTGTGCTTGCATGCAATATCCTTTTCTCTTATCTGTTTAGGAGAGGTCAGCTCCTTAAGACTTACATTTCTACAGTGCTGACAGAGCTGTATCCTTCTCAGTTACAGAATCACAGAATCACAGAATGGTAGGGGTTGGAAGGGACCTCTGTGTGTCACCCAGTCTAACCCCCCTGCTGAAGCAGGGTCACCCAGAGCAGGCTGCACAGGACCTTGTCCAGGCAGGTCTTGAATATCTTCAGAGAAGGAGACTCCACAACCTCCCTGGGCAGCCTGTTCCAGTGCTCC
>Ga0065711_1030520_pt1 | contig 32266 bp, 23 predicted proteins | sample Hoacrofraction12_FD_59098 | JGI IMG/M metagenome (GOLD analysis project Ga0065711, IMG submission 59098) | Hoatzin crop microbial communities from Cojedes, Venezuela - Epithelial fraction 12 v2 (version 2) | ecosystem: Host-associated > Birds > Digestive system > Esophagus > Crop | place...
GCGGCTGCCGGGGCCGCGGAGGCGGGAGCGGGGCCGCAGCCGCAGCCTCGGGCCCTTCCCGAGAGGCTCCGCCGTGTCTCGTGCGTGGCAGGCGTCCTGGAGGCCTGGCCGCGATGCTGCGCTTCAGGTGACAGAGCCACCAGCCCTGCCCCGGGCCCAGCCAGCGCTTCGGGTCCAGGGAAGAGGGCTGCCGGCGGAGCGCCGGGGCCGCTCGGGACACACGGCTTTCCCAGGCAGGGCCCGCAGCGCAGGAGAGACGTGGACCAGAGGAGGGTCCACAGCAGGGCCACAAAGATGATCCGAGGGCCGCAGCACCTCTCCTGTGAGGAAAGGCTGAGAGAGCTGGAGCCTGGAGAAGAGAAGGCTCTGAGGAGACCTCACAGCAGCCTTCCAGTGCTTAAAGGGGGCTCATAAGAAAGATGGGGACAGGTTTCTTAGCAGGGCCTGTTGTGGTAGGACAAGGGGTAATGGTTTCAAACAAAGGGAGGGTAGATTTAGACTGGATATAAGGAAGAAATTTTTTACCATGAGGGTGGTGAAACACTGGCACAGGTTGCCCAGAGAAGCTGTGGCTGCCCCCTCCCTGGAAGTGTTCAAGGCCGGGTTGGATGGAGCTCTGAGCAACCTGGTCTAGTGGAAGATGTTGCTGCTCGTGGCAGGGGGGTTGGAACCAGATGATCTTTAAGGTCCCTTCCAACCCAAACCACTCTATGACTCTGTGATGGTCCACCGTTGACACGTGCCTGCCCAAAAGCTGGAGGACAGAGTTGTGTCCATTTGCTAGCAGCGATTTCAACGTCGGGGAGAAAGCGATACAAACAGCAGTGCATTACCCCAGCAACCATGAGCTCCAAGGATGGCTGAGGTTCCAGCAGACAAGCCAAGAAAGATTTTTGGTTAAAACTGCAGCAGGCTGATGATCTCAGGATAGCCTTCTTTTTCAAGTGTCCTGTTAAAACTTTGTTTTCTGCCCAGAACTGTTTCCTTAGCTTCAGGAAAATATCTTCCAAAGAGTCAGTCCTTATCACTGATGCAGCTAACCATAGGAATCCCAGGATTTTATTCTTTATAGAAAAGACAGGCTCAAACCCAAATGGGATTATTCTGTCTGCTCTGGGGCTAAACCACTGTAGGGAGAATGGGCTAAACAACAAATGATGAATAGACACCGAGAAAGAGCAGACCTTTCAAACAGAGGTGAAAACAGCGGATGGTGCTGAGAAGATCGACCCCTGGCTGCTGCCAGCACACCAGCCAGAAGAGCCCTGCAAAGCAACTGAGGGGAATGGCTCTGGAGGAGGCCCGGCTGCCCCGAATGGCCACCACTTGCAGGAATGCTGAAAGGAAACGAGAGACGCACTTAGTGAAACATTACCAAATAGAGCCGGGCATCTGGAGAACGTCACTAGCAGAAGCTGTTGCACGTGGATTTCTCGCCTGTGGAAGTAGGCATAAGGAATGAAGTTCGTTATGAAATGCATTGTAAGCATGTGGCTCCATGAGTAAAGAAAAGGAATGATGTTGAAATGAAACATCCTACTTATGACTGCACACTGTAACAACTCAGATCAAAGTAAGCGCTGGCTCAAGATAAGGCGTGAAGTCTGAAATTACTCTGCAGGAACGGAGTTGTTCAGTGAAACTTGGATGCTATTGGGAAAGAGAAGACAGCCAACAGATGGAAGGGAAAATACTCCCATCTCGATTTTCCACCTCTTACTGGAAAAACTACATCATTGCAAGATTAAATAAAAACAGTGATATTAGCTGATGAGAAGCTAAAGAGACTATGAGACTGACTATGATTTTGGCTGTGGGAAGAGTCTTGGGAAGAAATTTTCACCAATGTCTGGAATAGGCTTTTGAATTATATTCCACCATTTGCACATACAGAAAGCCAGCCATGCAAAAGCGTTTGAAAAGGGAGATGCGACCTAGTTTGTTCTAATATAGACTGTTGCTGTTCTCTTCTTGTGAAATCCTGATTTTTTTGTGGTGTGAGGTAACCGGGAAAAGGATTTTTGCTCTTTCATTCACATCAGTGTGCCCTGAAAAACAGCTGCCATGAATGAGGTGCTGGTTCCACCTCATCAGGAAGGGCTTTTGGTAACGTCTCTACCACGACCTCACAACATCTGTTAGGCAGCATGCATGTAGCAGAACATATTTCTGGTCTCCCCTAAACCTTTGGCATTATGGCAGAATAGGAAGAGACTTAACATTATGGGGGCCCCGTGAGAGCATTAGGTAGCCCAAAGAGCAATCTCTGAAAGATTGTGGGAAGTGAGTGTAATTCAGGCTGATGAGATGTTTCTCTTCTGGCATTGTGTTTCCCCGTCGAACACAGCTACCATATGGAACGCTTTACATCTCTGTCTTTGCTACCGGTAGCAACCTTGGATGAATGTCCCCCACCCATCCGCATTTGTTAGTTTGATCAGTTTACATGCCCTGTGGGAACTGGTGAGGGATACTGATGGGTTGTTCACCCATCAGAATTAGCTGCCGGCTATCCCAGACATGCACATGGATGGAGGGAGGAAGGGAGGAAGGGATGGGAGATACCAGATGCGAAATGGCAGCTTACTGCTTCAGCAGTGCAAGAAGATGAGAGCTGGAGAAGGTGGAGGCTGATGGTGGGTGAGGGGAACAGGGATGGGAACACAGGGACAAAATCATCTGAAGCCATCCTTCCCTGATTTCCGGTCCCTGCTTCCCTCCACCCCCTATCTTGTTCTGGTTCTGCACCACTGCAGTCAATAGGAATTTTGCAGCTTCGCTAGGGCCAGGATTGAAGCTTTGTCTGTCTCTTGCTTTCCATCTGTTTCATTTTTGTTTCCTTCCTTCCAGCATTTCACAGAATCATAGAATCATTAAGGTTGGAAAAGACCTCTAAGATCATGGTGTCCAACCATCAACCCAACACCTTGACATATTTCATATATTCCATACATTTGTCCATTGATCCACAGTTCAGCAAAAAGCATAAAGAAAATATCACGCCTTTCTTTTGTGTGGTGAGAAGTTCCAACTGCTCCCCATCTTCCCAGGGCGTAACACAGACGATGTGATTTGACTTGAAGGCATGCCCATGTCTTCCCATGTATTCCGAGCTGGAGGACCGATTGCTCTGCTTCACGACATGGAAACGGGGGAGCGACGCTGTGCACCCACAGTTGATGCCTGAAGCTCTGCCGGTAGGGCAGAGTGTTCCACCGACCTCCTTTCTTCAGCAAAGGGCAGAGAGAAATGTGGCTGTGCCTGCCAGGAATATCCCTCTTGTCAGCAGCGTCCCCAGCACACAGCTTGCTGTGCCTGACGGGTGCACGCTGTCACTGGCACGTCCAACTTCATCTCGTGTCACAGGAGCCGGAGAAGAGGAGGAGCTGGCAGCAGTGACAGCATGGGAAGCAAAGCAGTGTTTTTCTTTCAGTGCTGAAAGTGTCAAAAGAAAGACAGTGTTTGACTTTACAGCACCCAAAGTCCAAAGATGCTTACAATGAAGGTTTTTATGAACAATTTGACCCAAGGCATGTATTTTATAAGATTGACCAAAATGAAAGTTTTCTTTGGGTTTCCAAATTTTTACTGAGCTTTTTTTTTTAAATTAGCAAAGAAAACAAAACTTTATTTTCAACTCAAATACATTACATCATCATCCAGTCTGAAAGAAAGAGATAAAATGAACAAATACTGTATAATGAAACCAACAGATATTTTTAAGGTTAATAATCTATTACACTTAACGTTAGGAAGAAGCGTAGGAAGAAATCGTAGCTCTAACAAAATAATTGATAAATACTCCACTAATGTTGGTGAAAAAGAAGAATGGACAATAATTTGTTTGGTTTTTTAAACAGCATTTAGCATAGAGGAAGGAGGCCTGGGCATTCTAGAAGGGAGAAATATTTCATATTGGAGGGTTGGGATAAAATATGACTTTGTGGCAGGACACAAATGAATGTCCCATTAAGCACACCCACAAACTTGTGTTTTTCATTGAATAAAACGTATTTAGAGAGCATGCAGGGAAGCAAGTGCGTGCCCATAATTGTACTCTTGGAAACAAATTTCTGTCTCGTACACCTCACTGGGCTTTGCGAGTAACCCCACTGGACAGGCACGCTGAATTTACAACAGAGCACATGAGAGCAAGATTTTACCTGGTGCCCTCAGCCAGCTTTGCAGGCTGCTTTTCCATTTCCTTTTCGCTCCAGATTCAAGCTGGACGTTAGTCAGGCTGGATGATTGCCACCTCTGTCTTATCAGAGATCTGTTCTGACTGTCTCTAGAGCTGTGCTGGAGGCATGAAAATCGTCCTCTATGTCCAGCATACTTATGGCAACCCTCTGGGCCCCGAAAGGGGCTGTGGCGACAGATGCTTTTCTGACACTCAGAAAGAAAAGAAGTTGTTTTAATTGCCAACGTCAGGAATAAATGCAGAATATATGCACCTACACATCATCCTGCCTGAGGGATGCTGCTCAAAGCTACAGGAGGTGGCTGACAGCTGTGTATTTAGATTCTCGCATGGTGTATTGCTTTTAACAGGCACTGCAGTTTAGACCCACCTCGGCGCTGAGCAGAGCTGGCTTACAGGCTCCTTCGGTGGTGGACAGACTAGATCTGTACCGACAGGCTAATTTACACATGTTTCGAATGACCTGTTTGGCTTTACCTGGACAGGGTCCTGAGCTCTGCCCCCACGCCCACCCTGGGTGCCTGAGAGCGGATCACGCTCTGGGATCAGGGTGAGCAGTTACAGCCCAATGTCCCCGAGGCAGCCGGCACAGTCACTTCTCCGTCGAGCTGAAACGCTCCTTACTCGGGTGTGTGTGTTGGGGGGGGGCAAAATATCAAATGCAATGTCACTGATCAGGTTCAGCGTTTTCTCCCTGCCTCCGATACAATATTGCGGTAGTCTTTTTGACACTTCAGCCCAATATTCAGCACAGTGGATGAGATTAACCCGTCTGTGAGAGGAGCTGCTCAATTTTAACCGCTTTTAACTACACGGCCATTCTGCAGAGGATAATCCCTTCGCTCCGCTCACTGAAGAACAGGGGGCAGAGGGCTCTGTTGCCCATCTCCTATCACTTAGCAGAAAGAAATAGTTTCAATTTACTGTGGGAACTTGAACAGTCATTGCTACCTACAGATGAAAAGTCATATTAACAGAAATCAATGAGCTTAGAAACAGACTAATGCAGCTACAGCCAGGAAACTGATGGGATGCAAAGGGGAAAATAGTAGCAGGAATAATTCTTTATATTGCTCAGATACATTCCCCTACTTTCTGGAAGTCTGACTGAAGTTTTTACCGAATCCAGAGTGGACCTTTCTGTCATCTCAAGAGGGATTTTGTTTCTGGCAGGGAATTTAACATCCCTGCAGTCCTAACCTCAGACACGGGCAATAGTTCTGTCCTCCTCTGACAGCTCGTTGTGTGCTGTGTAGCCCACATTCCTTAGCTGCCAGGGAAAGAAGTGATACACTGATGGGTTTATTTAGTTTTTTGTTGCTATTGATATGAATGATCTGTATGCCATCCCTTTTTCACCTCAGGAAACATCCCACCCCTGACTCAAGTACCTTCCTAAATTTGTTTCTACTGGGGAGAGCAGGGCTGTGGGTGTTCAGCCTGGTTCCACAACCTAGTGAGGTCATGAGGAAAGCCTATGCCATTCGGGCTCTTCTCGCTTGAGTTATCTCCAGCAGTGAAAGAGAAGGTGCGGGTGACATATGTAAAAAGCATTGCTGAGACTCCACCTGGAAAACTCAGTACAGCATCTAGGGTAGAGGAGTTCAAACTGGAACAGACCCACAAAAGGGTTACTGGGAGGACTGGGGAGTGATGCATATTGTCAAACAGAGCAGACTAGAAAAGCTCCGTTTGTTTAGTCTAGCAAAATGAAGACCAAGAGGGGATATGGCTGTTTATGCTTCCTTTCAGGCCAGTTAAAAGCATAGTGCTACTCAAGTTCAAGGAAGACACGAGCACAAGAACAAATGGGTGTAAACAGTCTTTCATGCAGCCCGTTTATTCTGGGCCACGTCAGGAGGAGAGCTGCCAGCAGATCGAGGGAGGTGATCCTTCCCCTCTGCTCAGCACTGGTGAGGCCACATCTGGAGTGCTGTGTCCAGTTCTGGGCTCCCCAGTAGAAGAAAGATACGGACTTACTGGAGTGAGACCAGTGCAGGGCCACGAAGTTGGTTAAGGGACTGGAGCATCTCTGCTACGAGGAGAGGCTGAGGGAGCTGGCACTGTTCAGCCTGGAGAAGAGAGGGCTGGGGGGATCTCATCAATGTGTAAAACACCTAAAGGGAGGGTGCAAAGAGGACGGAGCCAGGCTTTGTCAGTGGTGCCCAGTGACAGGACCAGATGCAACAGGCACAACCTGAAGCACAGGAGGTTCCTTCTGAACATCAGGGAACACTTTTGCACTGTGAGGGTGTTGCGAATGAGCAGTTAGGTCACTTAAATGATCACTCAAAGGCTTTGCAAGAAAAGATTTTACTGAAAATTTAGAAAATGTGACCTTACACAGTTCGCTGGCAAGGTTCATTCTATGACTTAATAAATGGAATACAAAATCAATAGGGGTTCTGTATGGAAAATGATTTATACACAGTGTAAGAAAGTGTATAAAGGGATAGGGTGACCCTCCCGTTGAGTCACCAGGTTCGGACTGGACCCTTTGCTTTCTGAACCCCTGCTCAGAGAGGAGCCTGCGTGTGGCTGGACCCAGACCCGGCCTTAGACCACAACGGTTCCTGTCTAAGGAATATGCTTAGCGGCGGTTCAGGGCGTGCTCACAGTGTAAAGAGAGAACAGAATCACAGGAATTTGGCAGCTGTTAATCACCGTTTAACTTAGCATTTACTGAGTGATTACAAAGAATTTTCTATTACAATCACAGTAGCAGAGTATGATGTTTTGAGTCGATTCACACACACACACACACGCAATCATAAAAATTCCCCTCGCGTCCAGTGAAATGCTCACTTCAAATTGAAGGATTTGTCAGCGGGCGAAGGCTGAGTCTGGAGGAGACCAGCCCAGGTGGCTGGCGAGTTACTGTGAGAGGCGCCCACCCAGAGGAGTTACTGGGCGCAGCGCTGCGGGGCAGAAGAGCTCAGAGGGCCTTGCTTGGTACCGCTTCTTGTGGGGTGTCAGGGTGAGTGACTTCAGGCATCAGTAACTTTCCATCCTGGTCACAATGCACATGAGCAACCCTGATGTTTAGACAGCAACCACACAACTCCCGCACTACCCAGAAGGTGCAGTTCTGACCTTCAGCAGCGGGTGCGACTCCAGGCACCGGGAGTTGTCGGTGCGGTCAGGGAGCGGCTGATGAGCCCAACTCACTGCTCTTGTACAAAGCCAAGGGAAGGGCCAAGTCGTCCCGATTCAATGCACAGCTCTTCCTGCAGTGCAAGCAGGAATACAGTGCTGGCTGCTTCTGGGATTGCCAGGCGTGGGCCGGGGGGGGCTGCCCCACCACAAGAACCCACCTCTTTTTTTCCCAAGCAGTAGGGGATTTCATCAACACTAGGAATTTATACACTAGGTTCTTGCATCTTCTTCCAAATATTTTCCATGGTATAGTTTGATCCTGTGGTGGTTGTGATCCTGTAAAGCTACATGGCTGAAAAGATCACACTGATGAAGGAAATCTGCTCGCTCAACTCAGAGCTGATCTTTGAGCCGTTTAGGAAAGTCTCATCTTGATGAGTCAGCCTTAGATTCATTTCCTGCGTTTGCAAACACAATAGAGGGCTTTAATTTCTTCCATGCCGCTTCTCTGTCTTCTGCATGATACCTGATTTCCCAGCTGTTCTTACACATAACTAAAACGGTTTTAGGAATTATGCAGTAAAACCTATGCGTGTGAAAGTAGTTCTGGTATTATCTGCAGAAGTTAGGAGAATGAGGATAATGCAGATCAACGTGAATAACTTGGTTTGTAGTCTAGAATATTAGAACTTGGTTCAGTCAGTTTTTGTTGCACTGTCTGTTTAAAAGCTAATAATAGCTAGCTGTCTTTCTGACAATGTCATGTACTAAAAATAATATTTCCATTTATTTTAAGACACTTTTATGCTTCAGTGATTTGCTATTTGGTTGCTGTTTATACTGACCGACTTTTAACTTTGTGTTTTTTAATTACCATTGTGGTGGTATTTTATGATGCCTTTGTGTGAAGCCAGTGATTTCTTCCACGCATGAGGCCACAGTAACAGCTTGCAGTAGTGTTTGTTTTCTGCCAAAAATAAAGATATGCTTTACATCAATCTTAATATTTCAAAAAAAGATGCTGAGAGGCAAAGAGAAACCTACTGTAACAAAAGAACTAAGGAAGTTGTTATACTTTGCTGAATACGGTAATGCTATATTTGTTTGTGAAGATACAAGGGATGCGTTTTTTGGGAGAATGTATGTGCATGTTATGGTGACCAGTATAACACTGTTGATGGTGAAAACCCTACAGAACCTTTCATGTGAATCCTCTATTGCATGCTATAGTAACCCAGTTTTTTTTTTCATGCAGCATTGTATTATCGGGAACCCTTGTGCAAAAGCTTACAGGACTGGGTTTTAGTAGTGAGGGCAAGGTGATTCATAACTAAATCACTGACATGTTTGGGTGGTGGATTTTGTTTTGTTTTGTTTTTCTTTTTCCTAACAAGCACGTCTCTAGTTCCAAAATGGGACAGTGTTAATTACATCTAGTGGTTTTTTTTTTCCCTCCTTTGTGACAGACTGGCATTCTTAAAAGTCACAGCAGCTCTTTTTTTACATATTTGCAAAATGAAAGAGGTATCACAAACAATTATTTTAAAGCTGAATTTTTTGTGTTGGAAAATCCTGGCATGTCGTAGAGCTGCAATGTTACTTCCCCTAATATTCCACCACTCCAACTATGGAAGTTCCTCCTCTCCCTTCCCCTTCTGATGTACAGAGTCAGCAATCTGTTAGGTGATGTGCTGTCACTCAGGTATTCGTCTAGATTTGTCCTCTTGCAAACCACTTTTTTTGCTGTATTTAAGCTTTCAGATATACATAGATGAAGCAGATGTAGACTGGTAGCATATAGAAGGAGCTTATTGCATGGAATTCATCTTTCAGAGGCAGAGTCTGGCGTTGGACCTAAAACCAGGAGTAGACAGAGTAATGTTTCTTTAATCTGAATGCAATTTAGGTTTAACCATAGCTGTTGTTTCAGGATAGAGTATCCAAACAGACGTTTGTTCTGGGTTGATACTAAGATAAAATGTGATTTGTAAAGCTAAATGCAGAAGTCCCCTCCACAATGTACTTTGTCTGTCTGTGCTGTGAAGTGCATTAGTGCAGCGTGGTGCATGACTAGTCAGACAATTTGTTTGTCTCGGTTTTCAGCTGCAGCTCTGCAACGTGTTTTATTCTCTGCCAAAATGGAGAAAGCAAATTACTTGTTACTTCCTTAAGTTGTTTCCTTTTCTGGTTAACATCATCTTCCCTTGTGTTTTGCTTTGTTTTCTTCTTATTAATTTGTTCCCTTCTCCACCTATTCTTTTTTTTCCCCACTGGGATTCTGGAACGTATTATAACTTCACAGTACTGAAGTATACAGTAGACAAGGGTCTTAACCATTGTTTTAGCCTCTTTGCATGCCATGATTTTTTTCTTGTTTGGATTTACTTATTTAATGCAATATTTATTATTTTGGCTTTTGTTTTGGGGGATGATGGTTATCTCATGTGTGCACAGACTCTGGGATATGTTGATTGCTGTTAACAAATAAATAATGAGCGTTCTGTAATGCTTAAATGGCATTTTCTCACTTTTCTGTTTTTTTCCTCTCTTTTTTTTCCTTTTTTCTTTTTAGACCCAGTACAAAATGTGGTCCATATCTTGGAGAAACAGTACTTGGAAGAGAAGCGGAGTGCTCTTGAGGAGCAGCGGTTGATGTATGAACGTGAGTTAGAGCTGCTGCGGCAGCAGCTCTCTCCAGAAAGGCAGCATCAGCATGGCAGTGACAGACTCTCCTACACTGCTCAGACTGCACAGCAGAAAGTAAACCTCTGGACAGAAGAGAGGTGAGAATACTGGAGTTAAAAGAATTAATAAGAACTACATAGGCTGAAAGATGGAGCTTGAACCATCTGTCAGAAAATTATAATATTTTTTGTTAGAGTTGACATGCAGTAGATCTCTGCCTCTCCCAGTGTGTTAGCATTTCATTTAAGAGTAGGTTCTGATGTGTGACATGCATACAAGATCTCCCCATTTGATATAATGCACAAATGAAATTTGAATTTAGCTTTTATTGATCAGCATTACAGCATTTTTTTATTTTTTTTAATAAGAAAAGTGCTTCTGAAATGCTTCGGTTAGCAGTTATTGTGTAAGTTACTTTGGAAAAAAGGAAAGGATAGCACAGAGGCAAATTTGTCAACTAAGACTAAGGAGTTTACTAAGGAGTATTGTGTGTTGAGAGTATACAGTGAGAGCACAGTATTTTGCAATCTAAAACCCATAAAAAATACAGAAAATGGGAGTCTTTAAATGTTGTATGTATGTGTTTCTAAAAGTAAGCCCCGCTTTAGAAGAGAATTGCTGTGTATTTGAGAATTGCAGTTGTCAAAGAATGTATGTTTGAGCTGTTTAGGAAGCAAAAGGCTTGCCATGAGGTGAACAGGCCTCTCTGCAAAAGAACAGCACGTGGACTTAGGAGGATGTGAGCAGAGTGTAAGCCGCATGTGAGTGTTTGCACCTTGACAATGAGAGACACTTGCTCTCCATGTCATTGGGGAGAGAAGGTTGCCAACTCCATGGAGAAAAGTCCCAGGGGCAGCAACCAAGATGAATGAATTTTTCTGCATACAAAGAAGTATTGTTACTGGGTTAATGCAGCAGGAAGAATTACTAGATTTACTAACAGGTTTCTTGTAAGTTTCTTTTTAATCTATTTTCTTTTAAAACAGAAGCTTTGTTATTCACTCAACCTTTTTTGTATATGTATATAGTCTGTAGTTTCCTATTTTGATTCTTTTTTATTTATTCTCTACCATTTTAAAAAAAAGTCCATGTACAAGAGGAGTCTAAACAAAGATAGCCAAGATTGTGTTGCAGCTTTCAAATTCAGTGTATTGGAAATAGAACGGAACAGATCTTGATTAAGTTTTTCTGCAAGGTTCTATTTTGTGATTTCTGTGAACAAACTGTTCACCAGCGATGACTAGAATGCTTCCCATGCAAGTACAGGGAGAAGTAGTGCTGTGTTTCAGCTTTAATTAAAATAGTTGTTTGCCCTGTAAAAGCTAAAAACAGAAAAATTAGGAACTGAATATAAAGCATTGCAGAGTCATGGGTGGGATTTGCGGGCTCTTTTGGGGTACAGGAGGAGTGCAAAATGAGAAACATGCTAGTTGGAATCATTGCTATTCAGAACTGCTTTGAGCACAGCAAGGCCATCAACAAATCATTGATAACCCACTTCAGTAGCAGAGATGAGAACTGGGCTTACTGGCAAGGGAAGCAATACCTCTAAAAAGATGCAGCTGAGGGGAAAAGGAAGTAGCAAAAAAATTCTTGTCTGTCCTTGAGAGTTAAGAAAAAAATATAATTGACCAACTTAAAATTAAGCAACCACCATAACCATGTGATGACGTAAAAAATGAGAATCTGGGGTGATACCAAGGCAAAGTGTTCTGCCAGCCTTCTCAGTAGTTGTTAGGCATTTCTTAGGAGGAGCTGTGCTTTGAGCAAGCATTTTTGCCTCTGGGTTTCATGGGTGAATTCTTTACTCTGTATTAAACTGTTGAACTACTTGAGGACTGTGCTTTGCTGCATTGTAAAGAAGAGGAGAATGAATGCTCTTTGTAGTGATCAGTAAGGAGTCTCGTAATGTTGTGGTGGCACTGCTACTGAATTAGCAGTTTTCTGAAAGAACTAATTAGCAGTTTGCTGTCCTCCAGAAGATCCTCTTAAGTATACTTTTTATTTATAGTTCTAGAAGAGCTTTGGGCTTCTGAATAAAAAGGCAAAACAATTGAATCTTCTTAAATAGAAGATATTCAATTAAAAATTGAATCTTCTTAAACCAGAAGAAAATATTTGAGCGATTTCTGCTGTAAAAGCATGGCAACATGGTGGCGAGAGGGTGTTCACCAGCCAACTGGCCAGAGGGCAAGAAATGCAGGGAGAAAATGGGAAGACTGGATACGAAGAATGTGCGAAAAAGCTGAGTGTCTGGATTGCACGGGATTTGCTTAGTGCCATTTTAGCTGTCACTCTGTTGCCGTTGCAAATGAAGTTGAGCTCTGCACGTGGTTGTATCTGTCAGATCAGCTAGAGCACATTGCACAGGGCTTATGCTGGCTTTATGCTGACTGTGGAAGGACTGATGATGCCTGACCTGGCATTAAAACTTGTTGGCATAGAGTTAACCCATTGTAACTTTGAACAAATTTAGTTTGTCAGGGCAAGGAGGTGGGGGGTGTTGGGTAGCGGTGTACCGGACCAGAGGTTTAGTTCAACCTATTCTGTATGTGGCATTAGGAATCCCAGAGGCTTGCAATGACACCGCGTGAGTGTTGGATGCAAGTTTCCCTTGTCTGGCTTAAACTATTGCTTCAGGATTTCATGTTCAGTAGGTATTTGCTTTGGTTAATATCCTGATGGAGGCTGTCATATGTTTTGTGTAGTAAGAATTCAGAAGTCCTATCTCAAAATTTTTTTTTTGCTGAAGTTTCTGGCAGGGTGCTGGCACAGCTGTATACAGAAAAACACAACTGTAATAAGCACTACCCATAATAATTCGTTGAGTTCCTCATAAGGCCTCCTTGTAGTCTGAAGCCATTCCTTTCTCAGGAATCTAGCTAAGCCAAGATTGGCGTGGGAGCCTCTCCAAAAAGCTCGTCAGTGCCAGTTTTCCAGATCAAGGAGGGGACTGGCTGTAGCCGAATCCCACGGCTCTGACAGCACTCTTACAGATCAAAGCCACCTTCTGTTTCTCAAGCTAGGCAGCTGTCTCGCAGTGGTTGCAGGTGTAAGGCACTCTCAGTATTAAGTACTATTTAGTGAGTAATTGATGACTTGACTCTACCTTCATTTTCTGGGTGAATCCAAAATTACAGCTGCCTGTGGAATGTGTCACGTGTTACTCCCATGGTCTGGAATTGCTCATTTAATCTTGATGGTCTGGATAGCAGAAGCAAGAGGCAGAGGGAAAGGAGTTTTCTGTGTGTCACCAGGAGCAGATATGGAGGAAATGGGCTAAAAATCCACTGATAGTAGCAGCTATTTAAGATCCAGCAAAACCCACCGCTGTTGCAAACTTAGGCCAGATAGGGGAGAGAGACAAAGCTGCATGTTTTAGTGTGTTGAAGGCACTAAAATTCAGGGCTGCTTCTAACACTGCTGGTCATTTACCGCTTTGAGATGGTTATCAGGGAACCAGTGGAGTGCAATTTGAATTACCCGGGCTGTTCTTCGGGGTATTTTCAAAAAAGAAAGCCGCTCAAGAAGAATTCTGTTGGGGACTGAAAGGCATATTAACAGTTTTTTGTGGTTTGTACTGTAAAGACATAGAAAAGATCTGAGCTTGTCTGAATAAAGACAAATATGTGGACTTTGCCTGTATTCACAGCAAGGCCCATGAGTTTGCTTGTCCCTCCTACGCTTGTCTGTATTTTGCAGAAGTGAGGAGTGTATGTGCACAGTGTACTGTATTTCAGTAGGATGTGGCATAGAAAAGCCAAAAAGTCATACAGGGGAGTACGTGTTGCTGAAATACCTGAAGTTTGATCATGAGTTTTATGAAGATGATGAGATGCAGTAAGTGCTGTTGGGATTACAAAGAAATACCGAAAGGGGGATTTCACATTTGCTCAGAGGATAATTGTGATACTTTTAAACAGCAAATTAAAGATGAGAATCCCAGGTAAGAGCATATCTTAGTATCGCAGGTGTAGGTATAGTATGTGTCACAGCAGGTTTGCCAGGTGTTACGTTAGAACAGATTTGTTCAGACAGGCCTGAGAAACCTTTCTGGAATTTGTCCAGAGACTGTTAATTGTACAGAGTGCACAAGCTGTAACCTGTGCTCATTCATCTATTATTTAAAAGGTTCTTTGGGTGTATAGGACTTAAGATTTTTTTTTTATTATTTTTTTATTTTTTTTTTTTTTAATGTGTATGCTGGAGATGTCTTAAGTGTATGGAGGGAGGTCTGGGGGTCTGTAGCACTGCAAAGCCTTAGCCATGATGTAAAGCTGTGGCCTGCAGTGATTGCAGATTCCAACATCACGATCTGAGGAAAAAGCGGGTTTTATCAAGATGAAGTCTCACATGTTGGGACTGGTAGTTTCTGTGGAACAGGACTCCAGACTCAAGACAGACAGCTGCAATTATTTAATTTCTTGAAAATTAGGAATGTCCCTAGGGCTTTTGGCAAATCACTGTAACTGCCCTTTTATATAGGCATTACTGTGCTAGACTTACCTCGACAGTAGTGTGCTTGTTTAATACATGATCTTGGCTTTTCCTCGATAAAATTGTCTGACACTGTTTCGTGTTTGCTGACATAGCTATACAGCATTTCTTCTTAAACTTGTTTTAGAAAAGTCTTTGTTAGCACCACTGTTTGCAGCTTTCCAATAATAGAAATAGGTTTCTGTGTATTTTTCATGTTACCTACTGCACCACAGGGATGAATTGTTTCGACAGAGCCTGGCTAAACTTCGGGAGCAGATAGTAAAGGCAAATACACTGGTGAGAGAAGCAAACTTCTTAGCAGAAGAAATGAGTAAGCTAACAGATTATCAAGTAACACTCCAGATCCCTGCTGAAAACCTCAGCGCCAACAAAAAGGTAATGACAGCAAAGAATGCTGGAAAATGTAGTTTTATGGCTAATCTAAAAAATGTAGACGTATATAAAATTGATCTAACTTGAGGCCATAAAATACTGCTTTTGTTAGATTATGCATAGGCAAAATATGGATGTTACCTGACTTTAATATATTGAAAGTGATTAATTATAAGTGAAAATGGGAACATAGCATGAAGTATGGCTCTTATGCTTGAACGAACAGTATGATCACCATATGCACATGTGGTTTGTGAACAGACATTTGTGTTCTGTTACTGTAAAACCTGTATTTTTGAGTTACGCTTGCAAAAATTGTTGGTTTTTGTTACAGATGCCTGCAATTTTTTTGTCTTGAGGGTGTTCTAGTGCTACTGTGAATGTAATGATAGCAATTAGGATAATGTGCTTGTCATAAGTGATTTGACAGAGAGTGTTAATGTTCCTGTGTGAATGGTAGTTGTCTGAGAAGGACAAAGAGGTCTGGATCCTCAGATGTGTAAGGTATACTGTGTTTGAGGACAGAGATAGTGTGGCTGGCATGCAAAGGGAAGCTGCATATTCTGTGTTTTATTCCTTTTTAGGAAATAGGAGTAGTAGAGAGTTACTTACATGCATTTTTCCTGCAGTGATTATTTTTTCCTCTGATTTAGAGGGGTGCAATAGTAAGTGAGCCTGCTATTCAAGTGAGAAGAAAAGGAAAAGGTACTCAAGTATGGACTATTGAGAAACTAGAGAACAAACTGATTGACATGAGAGACCTCTATCAAGAGTGGAAGGAGAAAATTCCCGAGGTATTGTATATATTTTCTGAAAGGGATCAGGAATTGAGTTTGTTTTCTTTTAACTCCTTTTAATAGTCAACAGTTGGACTTGATGATCTTAGAGGTCTTTTCCAATCTTAATAATTCTGTGATTCTGTGAATATGTTGTACAGATAAAGTGCAATGACTTCGTATATGAAAGGGTAAGGTATCCTGGTTTTAAAACCAGAAAGAGAACAAAATAAAAACAACCAAACAAAAACCATGAATAATACTAAATGTTCCAAATGCCCGTGCGGAATAAAACACAGCTACGTCCTATCCTCATTTGTATTCTCAGATAGAAGTGTGCTGAGGTCAGATGTAACTGTGTGGAGGTAGTGACCTACGATACCATTAAGAGCATGTGTTTACCTGGCATAATACAGGTGCTGTGCAGATAGGCACCAGCTCTGAATGGAAGCGGAAAGCTGCGTTAGAAATAAAATTATTAAATTCCGATCGGTATCAAAGCTAGCAAGGACGCTGCTTAGGTACACTCAGGGTGCAGAACATATTAGTGAGGTAGACCTTGATCTTAAAATGTGAAGTGTTCTATAATTTCATTTGTATATCCCCCAGCCTTAGAGCAGTGAAGAGATCGGCTGAAGTTACATGGTCTATGTCAGTATCTCCATCAGAACTTGGGTGGCATTTCCTGAGGATTTAAGTGGTAGGCTAGCCTTGAGAAGTAAGCGTGAGGCTTGTCAAAAGCTTGCCTGTTTACTTGCGAGAGGTAGATGTGAGTTGTGGTGTTCCAGAAGATAGCCGCAAAGTATCCAGGTAGAAGCGCATGGGAGGTACGTCTTGCTCTGTTGTGGCTGACACAGAGTGCTTGAATTACTTCTATCGAGAATCATTCTCAGCTGTGTTTGAACAGCTGTTGTGCCGTTGTTACATGGCTTGGATGGGACAATGGGAATCTCTAAAATCATAACACAAGGGGAGGTCAAGAACTTCATCTGTGCCCACTAAAGACAATGATGATTTTGCTGCTGATGTTAGTAACAACTGGTTGCATATCCTGGGAATATATTAATATCTCTCCCTGAGCCAGGATCGTCCTTGCCATGACGTGTGTTGTCCGTAATGCAGGTGTTCTATGTGCTGCGTAGAAACACACAGGGCAAATGCATGTGTTGAGGACAGAGGAGGAGGAAAAGGGAAAGAGCTAACACGTCCACTGGGGAGTGCCAGGAATCTGGAATTCTTTGTGGCCACCTGTGGGGTACTTACGTTGAAAATGCTGCAGATGGGACCTCAGCCCTGTGGGAACCTCAGGAGCTCTTGCAGGCCTGAGCGGGACTCCTCCTGCACCTTCCCCTTGCCCTCGCTGTGGTACCCGGCACACAGACCACTGTTCAACCCGGGAATGATTTGTCCTCTCACTTCAAAAGAGTAAACAGAGCGGAAAAAGTAAGGCGAAAGTTTTTGAAATGGATGGCTGTTGTGCTTGCTCGTGGTAGAATCTGGTTTGTCTTGACATCACTGAAAAATGCAGGTCATTATATTGCTATTTACTGTAGTAAAGAAAGGACTGTACGATACGTGATCCCAAAGATTTCATTTCCGATGTGTGATGTGCTCCTCGTCTCTGTCTACGTGTGTGACGGGACAGAACGACAAAGACGGGTAGTGACTGAATTCTCGCGCTGTGCGGCTGTTTGGTTTCACGTTACTGCGCTGATGGTTCCCGGCCTAACTTCTGTGGCCTCCCGAGCAGGTAAGGAAGCTGACCGGCAGGAGAAGCGACCCATTTTACGAGGCGCAGGAGAACCACAACCTCATCGGCGTGGCCAACGTCTTCCTGGAGTGCCTCTTCCACGAGGTGAAGCTGCAGCACGCCGTGCCCATCATCAGCCAGCAGGGGGCGGTAAGGCGGTGCCATGGCGGGGGGGCGGGGCGGGGCCTGCGCCGGGCCCTCGGGGTCCCTCGGCCAGCGAGCGGAGGGTGCCGGCCGCCTGCTTTCCCCAGGAATGGGGGCTGCGCGAATCACTGCGCCTTTAGCTGGTCTGGCTGCTGGCCTGGCTGCCGAAGCCGCAGGCTGAAATTCCCCTGTCAGCGTCGGTAATGGAGCAGAGCCCAGCCCGTGAGGGTTCTGAGTGCAGTCGTGACACTGTGCGCCTTTTCTGTTGGGTCTGAGTGAAAAAGCTCAGTGGTCCTGCACACAAACAATTTTAAATTCCTTTCTCTTCTTCTTTGACGTTGCTGCTTTCCATTTGGTGGTTGAGCACTGTCTGGCTCTGTTCTGCACACCTCCCGGGGTTCGGTGTCCACCAGCTTAATGTCTTTGAGTCCCTTGTACGCAGGTTCTTAGTGCTCGTCTCGCCTCAGGTTGCAGGACGGCTGCACGTCGAGGTCATGCGGGTCACTGGGTCCGTCCCAGAACGCGTGGTGGAAGGAGATGACTCGTCCGAGAACTCCAGTGAGAGTGGGAGCCTGGAAGTCACGGATAGCAATGGAGAAATTATTCATAGAGCGAAAAAACTCTCTTGCAGGGTAAGTGAGAACACATGACGAAGTTAACGGTTTTGGGCCCTTGTAGCTATGCTGTCGGTCTGATGTAAAGTACTAAGCTGTGTAGGCTATTGCTTGCTTAAAATTCTTTAAAGAGACATTCTTCTCTTGTTCCAGTTCAGTGTAGTTCAGTCTAACTGGCTGTGGTTCCCAGTGGTGAGATTAATTCACAATAGTTTCTAGTATATGCAGGTCTACGTTATAAATACCAATGTTACAAGGACTGTCCTCCTTGGCAGACACGGAAAGGGAAGCAGTTTTTCTGTGTAGCCATCTCCTGTGGTTTCTTTGATCATCTACTGTAATGTCTATGGCTGGTGTCTGGATTTCATTTCTTCTGTGACGGAAGTGCTTCATTCTCCTCTTGAGCTTGTTGGCTTCCTCAAAGGAAATGTGTACATGGGTGGGCTAGTTAGATGCATGTAACTGCTTTCTTTGCATCTGCATTTCTGTATAGGCAAAGCACAGATTTCCTAAATAGGGACATCCTTAGAGAGGAATTGGCAGTGTCCTTAAAAAATTCTTCTTGGCTGTTGGTAGTTCTGGATTAAATGTTTAGTTATTGAACAATTTACGATTGAAGAAGGAACAGTCATGTTTATGAGAAGATCTATTTTTGTCTCCTCAGGTAAAAATAAAAGAAGCAACTGGACTGCCACCTAATCTCTCCAACTTCGTCTTTTGTCAATATACATTTTGGGATCAATGTGAGTCAACAGTAGCAGCACCAGTGGTAGATCCAGATGTGCCTTCACCTCAGAGCAAGGATGCTCATTTTACAGTGACCTTCTCTCACTGTAAGGTAACTATTTTTATTATGAAATAGCGTTACCAGGAGGATGGTATGTTTGAGATAAGCTGTTTATAAAAACGGATCCTTGTTTCGCTGGGGGAAGAAGGAAGTCATGTAACTAATGAATGATTTTTGACTATACTTTAGAATGCAATAACATTTCACTTCATCTCTTCTTCAAAATGCAGCAAAATTAAAAAACCTTTTAATTATCGGTCTTTTAAATTCAGATGTCATATTCAACACATGGAGAAGACTATAGTTTATGTAATGACATCTTATCATGAACTTGTTTGGTAAGCTTGGTAGCTTAAAAAAGATCATTGGAGCTGTGACATCGTTTTAACGGAAATTTTCAAAGCATGAAATGCAGTATGCAGAAGCAGGAATTGCTGAGATGATATGTTTCACAACTTTCTTGACCGGAGTTGAGCTTTATTATCCAAACTGTATGGTTTTACCAGGCAGTTAGTTAGTTGTGTTAGTAGTATGTTAGTCGTGTTAGGTAGTTAATTTGGTGTGTCCTTATGAACTAGTTGAGGAGATACAGTTATTTCATCTGTTTGGATGTGATTTGTTTTTCTCATTTCCAGGACTATGTGGTGAATGTCACAGAGGAGTTTTTGGAGTTCATTTCAGAAGGAGCTCTTGCAATTGAGGTGTGGGGTCACAGGTGTACTGGCAATGGCAGCTCTGTTTGGGAAGTTGATTCTCTTCATGCTAAAACTAGGACACTGAGAGACAGGTACAAGCAAATTACACATAAATGCTTCCATCAGCTTTCAAAAGGCTTTCTGATACTTGTACACAAAATACAGTTTGGTGAGGCAACCATTAGTTTTTGTGGGGATGTCTTTGTAGGTGGAATGAGGTAACTCGAAGAATAGAAATGTGGATTTCCATACAAGAATTGAATGAGATGGGAGAATATACTGCAGTTGAACTCCATCAGGCAAAAGATGTAAACACAGGGGGGATTTTCCAGCTTAGGCAGGTATATATCCTTTCCCTATCTTCTTACGTGTGCTTAAATTGATTCTTAATTTTATTCTTAAGTTTCTCTCTGTTTTTCTCTCGCCCTCTCTCTGTTTCTTTCCATCTATTAATTACTTGTTCAGGGTCATTCTCGCAGAATTCAGGTGACGGTGAAACCTGTACAACATTCGGGAACGTTACCTCTCATGGTAGAAGCAATTCTTTCAGTCTCTGTAGGTGGTGTGACTGCCAGATCTACCAAACTGCAAAGGGGCTTAGACAGCTACCAGGTAAGACAGTTACTTTTTCATACATAGATTTATTTTTTTGTTTTGTTTCGCTGTTCTAGAGCCAGTCCAACATAGTTCCGTAAGGAACCTTAGCATGCTGATACATGATACGTAATTTGGCATTTTTTTACGTGTGTTTGAGGCTAATATGTGTACCGGGAGCATATGGTGCTAAATCCGCCTCTGGTTTTGTTTATAACTCGGTGTATAACTGATGCAGAGCTAAGTATGGTATTTGAGTATACACAAAGCAGCAGCAATATGGACATTTTTACCTTTGTGTGTAGAGATAATTAATAGTAGATTCCTAGCTCTATTAGGTGAAAGTGGAGGAGGTGAAAAGCAGGAAAAAAAAAATTAATAGAGAAGATGTCTTACAGTGAAGATACTTTTCATCTTTTCAAAAAGGACTGAGCTGTTACTTGATCAGAATCAGAAACAGCCATCACTGAATGTGAAAGGGCTATTTTGTTTAGGAGGAAAAGTTTGTAAGAAGTATAAATGGCTTCAAACTGATGCTGGACAAACTCATATTGGAAATAAAACATGCTTTTAACAGTGATGGCAAAGAACAAGTGGAATGGGCCACCCAGGGAAGCGAGGTGCCTTTTGTCAGAAGGGTTGTGTTCAGAACCACAAGTAATTGTAGCCTTAAATACAGGTGAAACTGTAAAACGTGAAGATTGGTGGTTTGCTTGCTCAGTCCTTTTTCTGGCACTGTATTCTATGATAATTTTTTTTTAATAAATATATTCACTAATACTCAAATCGTGGGTGAGATGCTGTAGTCTATAATGAAAAAAATTGTTTCTACGTTTTAATAAGACTAGTAATTTGAATGTTGTGATTTTAACATTTTACAAGTTTGTGTGTCGCAGAAATGTTTATATTCATGTTTTGGGGTATTTCTACGAGTTTCTGTTGAGAGAAATGCATGTTCTTTTGTGTTTTACAAAATTTATTTTCTCCTACCAGAAGGAGGAGGATGATGGTGGTGATATGGATAGTTACCAGGTATTGCTGCTGTTGCTGTCAATCCTATGGCATGGGGCACAGCTAATGCTAATAGCCAGCAACTTTCAAATGAACAAGCGTACTGGAGCAAGCAAAAGCAGCTTTGAAATATATATGTGCTGTGCATTTAAGAGGCTATCCAGGCTATAAAACACTGCTATTGCAGTTTACCTTGTGACTTTACACTCTTGCAGTATGCTCTCTTCTCTAGTACTCAGCAGTCAGCTCTCCTAACTGGCTACGTGAATTGCTATGTGAATAAAAGCCTAGAAACTTTAATTTAGATTGAAAACAGTCTCCAGTGAATATCATAGGGAAAAGAACACCCACCTGCAGTTGCAGGTGTCTTTCCCAACCACATTATACATCATAGGGTTTTTTGTTTGTTTTCTAAAGGAGACATTGTAACCTTTTACAGTTGTGCAGTTTCCTGAAGTGCTAGTGGGATAGAGGGGAGGATGCAAGTGTGGGGAATACAGAAGCTTCAGTGAAGCAGGTTTTTTTTATCTGGACAAAGACAAACCTCGAGCCTGGATTTTTGTGTGATAAGTAAGTATAGGACAGTCGCAGTTTAGAAAGCGTAACAGAAGAATCATTTAAAAGGCAACAAAGGGCAAAAGAGGAAGTGTCTAAAAAAGTAAACACACATTACAGATCTGTTCATGGAAGTCTTATTTCTAATAGGCAGCTTTACAGAAGTAAAACCACTTAGGTGAGAATGCTGACATCCCTTAAGATAATGTATTAGGTTTTACGGCAGTCTCAAAGATACCAGTTAGGTACTAACTTCTTCTGGGCTGTTTATGCGCTTCCTGACTTATCACAGAGAAGAACGAACCAGATTTTCTGTGATACCACACAGCATGGTTGCATGATGGGTTTTATTTGCATGAGAAATCTTGTAATTGCACTGATAGCAGCTGCTAGCCATGGAATTATGTGCAGGTTTGAGGGCATACTGACCTGTCTAATCTTCAGGAGAACTTACGATCAAGTGGTGCTACGTGATTTTCCTATTCCATATGCTGTTAAAAAGTTTGATTGCCACTTCTGTGAGTAATTGGCCTGTGGTGTATAATCCTGCTCAGCAGCTGAGGCAGTCACATTTTCTTTTCCTCCTGTTGGAATTTGAGACTTGAAAGCAAATAAGCTTCCACTCATGGGTGATGAGCTACTTAATCAGCGTGCATGTCATTCGGGGAAAAAAGTTTTCTGCATCATGCAAGCTGTTTAATATAAATTCTGATTAAATTATCACAAAATTCACTGGTCTTTAATCTTAACCACGTAGCCTAATAACTTTTCTCTTTCCATGTTAGGAAGAAGATTTAAACTGTGTACGAGAAAGGTGGTCTGATGCATTGATAAAACGCAGAGAATACTTGGATGAGCAGATTCAAAAGATCAGCAATAAACAAGGTTTGAAGCTTAAAGTCGCTGTAATAAGTAGGTTATTCTCTATTCCTATTCCCACAAAACTGTATCTCATATATAATATTAATCTCTTTCACCATAGAAAAATCTGAGGATGATCTAGAACGAGAAACCCGGCTGGTTGAACAGTGGGTAGGGCTGACAGAAGAGAGGAATGCAGTGTTTGTTCCAGCACCAGGCAGTGGAATTCCCGGTGCCCCTGCAAATTGGTATGTTCAGAAAAAAAAAAAATAATGGAGTGCTTAGCTCTTTCTACATGAATGTTGCACGCTACAAGGTAGAAATCTGAGGGTGTTTTAGCGCTTTCTGTGTTTTCCTGTAATGCTGCCAATTATACTGAGCTGGCAGAAGGCTAGAAGGTCAGGTGCTGGTCTGAATGTAAGAGAGGTTTGCTTAGCTAACATACTACATAAAGTAGCTTTGAGATAGCTTTCAAGGTTTGAAAATCACCTTTGAATTCAACATAATATTTTATACTTTTTCAAAATTCTGAGAGTTATCCTGTAGTTTGGTTTCTTTCAAAAAAGGAGTGGTTCAAAAATGAACGGTAGAACACGTGATAATTTCATTGATAAGGGGTAGGGAGGGAATAAATTCTGATTTTAAAGGATGTGTTCTATTTTCTCATTTCATTTAATTTTGTGTTTTAACTAAGATCATTGGAAAGGGCATCCAAAAATTACGAATGCAGCATGTTAGGTTTGGGAAAGTGTGGACAAGAAAGAAGTCTCTAATGAAGTGTCCACTGATATCTCTGATAATACCTAGTATCTCTTCTTCACTGGGTGAATGATGTAGTGATAATCTTTCCTCGCCATTTTTTTTGCCCTTATCTGCCTGAAGTGTGCTGTGGTCATACAGGGAAAAGTGTATTTATTGATATAAAGACTACGCCTTGCCAGTAATTACGTATCCAGTTGTTTGAAGGGTTGTGCTAACCTTTATGTACGAGATGACTACAACCAGTTAACTTCAGAAGAAACAGAACAGGATGTTTAAAACTCATCATCCTCATAGCAGCTGAAAGGTGCTGTGAGGTGTGTATGAAGTTTTTGTAAGCACTACATTTGTGGTGTAGATAAACAAAACATTGTCTGTGCAACATAGGCATTAAAAAAAAACGTAGGCCATCAAAATGGACAAATCATTGGTTACAGTTTATATGAATCTTCCATGGAGAGCTGTTTGCCCAGATGAGCTGAAGTATGTATTTTTCTTCCTTGCTGACAGTAGTTTGTTTTGTTTCAGGATTCCACCTGCGGGAATGGAAACACATATACCTGTCCTCTTCCTTGATCTGAATGGTATGTTGTAACAGCAGATTAAGTAACCTGAGGGGGGAGAAATTAGTTTGGACCAATAAATCAATAAATGGAAGAACGAATCTGAAATGTCTTAAGAAATCAGAACAAGTCCTGGCAATGGCACTGACTGATATGGCTTGTAAAATATTTTTCTTCTGATTCTGTATGTTGGAGTAACTATCTCTAGAGGCTTAAACAGCTGGTTTAATGAAGAGTGTGTTAGGACTACAGTGACCATTTTGTTAGAGAATCTAAATGTTCTCCCTGTGAAGATATTTAGTTTTACACATGAGAAGACTATCGTTGTGTGTTCTTAGGACACACATACACCGTAAGCAATAGGAGGCTAGAGTTAGCACCGTGTTTAAGGACTGTTTAGGAAACAAGTCTGTAAGTATGAACTTGGACACACAGCAGAGCAGGATCCACAGGCTGTGTCACATCCAGCACGTCGGTGGGCTGCTGGTGGTGTTTACATAGGCACCACAGTAATACCTGCTTTAGAAGCTGCTTTTGGAAAGCAATGTGCACGCCTTCCTTTCTGCTTGCAAGAAATGTTTTTAGTTGTTTTTTTTGTTATCAGCAGAGATTAGCAGACAGAAGATCAAACAGGACATTTAAATAGATTGATGGATCATTGCACAACTGTTTCTTGTTTAGCTAAAAGCCTAGTGTAGCCAGAACTGCTTTTCTCAATTTAAAGATTCCCCAATACATCAGAAGTGATTTGATTAAGAGAGAAGCTTGTTAGGCTGACAGGTGGATAAATCAGAAATTTTCTGGCTGGGTAAATTAACGTTATGAATACCTAGAAATAGTTTTGATTTCCATTTAGGTTATGTGAGAATGTGTTCAGGCCGAGTCTTAGCGTGGTTTTACTTCCCTTCTGTTGTATGCTGAAATTGTCTTCAAAATATTACATAGTCATAAATTTAGTTAGGATTTAATGAATTACAAAATATGGGTAGGATTTTATCACAGCTTTGTATTACGACTTTGCCTCTATATATTAATATCCTTTGGTATAAAACTATTTCATTCTTTGCACATTTGTTTCATTAGCTGATGACCTCAGTGCCAATGAACAACTTATAGGTCCCCATGCATCAGGAGTTAACTCAATACTACCAAAGGAGCATGGGAGTCCATTCTTTTATCTGCCGATCATAAAACACAGTGATGATGAGGTAAACTGTTAGCAAGCCTCCTTCTTGACAAACACTTTTTTCATATGTGTATTTTCTACTTGTATGTATTTAATCACTGTTATTACTGTGTTTTTGTCTTAGAGGTACGATCTGTATCTAGTGCTGCTTTTATTTTCTGTCCTATTTGTTTCAATTTTAAGAGGATAATGACTTGTTAGCCCTTCTGCCTTAATTCAGAGGTGATGAGTCTTAACTCTGCTTGGCAGAAGAGTAATCCAGCTGCCTGACTCTAAATCCCTTCTTTACTCACCCCTTCATCATTCCTCTTGCAGGCTCTTGATTCTTCAGAGAAAACTACTTCATTTATTGTGCACACTAGGCAAAGCTGAATGTTTAAGTGAAACTTTTTCCTTTGTAGTACACAATTACTCTTTTAAAGTTTGGGAATTGTTGGGAATGAATGATTCTGCATCCATTTTGGAATTTCGTAACTTTTTTATACCACCTTCTGTGCCAACTCAGGCCGTTGCTTGAGGGACCATTTCCAGAATAAACGGGATGCTGAAGTTGGGGAGGAGGCTGGGGGACGAAAAAGATGTTCTGCAGGATGGGAACATGTTTATTCTGTATAGGCCTTTGTAACCTAATCCAATACAGATTGAAGATTTTCCATTAAATTTTATTAAACTTCTAGTACAGTTGCAATAGCATTTATATTCCTTCCTCCAGTCTTGCTTCTGCTTTCCTCTCTGCCTCCATGTGAAGACTTCCTTCTGAAGCAGCATTTGCACAACTCGGGGATTGTGCTCACAGCTGTGTTCCACGATAACTTAACACCTCTCTTACGCTTTTTCTGATAAATTCCTCACTATGCAAAGGAGGTTTGACCCCATCTTGTTCAATGCTGCTTATTTTTCTTTCATTAAAGAATTGCTTTACTTCGTCTTATATCACTGCAAATTATACCTTTTGTTAGAGTAATTGAGTCTTTGATTTCCCTTTCCTTCCTCTGTTTTATTTGTCTGCACAGGTTTCGGCCACTGCTGCGTGGGACTCTTCTGTCCATGATTCAGTGCACCTGAATAGGGTGACTCCTCAAAATGAGAGAATTTACTTGATAGTGAAGACTACTGTGCAGCTCAGCCATCCTGCTGCAATGGAACTGGTATTACGCAAAAGAATTGCTGCTAATATTTATAACAAGCAGGTAAGAAGTTAATATATTCTTTTATTATTAATTTTGTTTGGTATCTTAAATTTTATGTATGTCTTTTTAGCTGCTTGCTTCATTTTGTGTAAGTTTGGTCCCTCCCATTCTTACGAAAGACAAATGATAACTATATTATAGGTTGCTGTGAAGCTTTGCACTTCTGGTATATCCCTTTGAACTGTCCATTTTTAAACCTGATTTCGTTCAGAGCGTAACAGGGGCTACTTTTCTAAGCAAAAAGGAGTTTACCTTCTTGTCTATACAACTCAAAACATTCTTTGATTCAGAGAAGTTTGCAGCAGCTGATAGAGGGTCACTGTAGCCACTCTGTTTCTGTAAAGCATCCTTGGGCCTTCAGATGCTTAGTGTCAACACAATGTATCGTTTTCTTTGCTACTTTGTTCAGTACAGACTAGGCTTGTTTCCCATCATTACCCAAATGTGTACAGTATCTACCCACTTTTACGTGATGATCTCTGATAGGACATTAACTTTGTCTACAGGAGTGGTTGCTGTTCCCCTTGCATTGCTGCTTCATAGGTTTAGACAACGAGATGCTCTCTGAAATCGTGTTCCTTTCTGTGTCCCAGATGACTGAGACCAAGAGCACATTGCAGAATTGCTTCAGATTTTGCAGTACAATGTGGGGAGGAGCACAAAACAGCTGTTGTACTGCTAAGCAACTTACTAAGCAGCTGAATTCCATGCCTTTTTAGATTTGTTGTGCAGTATTTTGCTGGTTTTGTTTGTCTGAAATGCCTGATTCGAAGATCCGGTAGGAACAACTTAACAGTACAATGTGTACTGTTAAGCAGGTATTCTTTATTGCAGCGCCGGGCACACAGGGGATTTTTCCTCCAAACATGCACGCCAAACACCCTGTTGCTTTAGGTCAAATACAATCACATATGTAAATATTTATTGTGTTTCTGAGAACTAATTAGCATATGTAAATATCTTTCACGCATGTTTGTTAGCATTTTTGGGTGGTCTTTGGGGGTCCCAAGATGAAGGCCCATCTTTTTCATCACACTGTTCACTGATTGACATTTGTTTCTGCTCAAACTTAGTTTTAGGATCACGTATATATCATGTCTTTCAGGTTGTTTGGCTTTAGTCTTGTTGCTTTCTTGGTGCTTCCTTATCTTTATAGTTTGGCGCATTTGCCCTCCCAAGGCGGAGCTCTCTGGAGTAGAATTATTTAGGAGTCTCTTTTATCCTACAATTATTCCAATTATTTGCTGAGAACCAAGACCACTTTTGTTTCACTTAATTATTTTGTCTAACAACTAAGTGATAGCTTGTACCCACGTCCTTCCACTACATTTCTTAAGAAGAAAACAGGGATTAGTGTAACAGTTACATCATTAGATCACTATGCATGCAGGCATACAAGTCACAGTACTAAAGACTATTAAAAACCAGAAAATATTAAGGCTCTTTTATTATAGTTTCACATTTCTTACAATCCCCCCTATCATGCCATATTAAATCAAAGTGAAGTTTACAGTTAGTGATATAAGGCCTAACTAACCTGACAATGAAGCATGCTAAGCTTGTGATTACAACAGTGAAAACAGGTTATTATTTTCGTTATGGGTAGAAAGCAAAGTTACGCTTCGCTATTGCAAAAGGAGTTTTCTACACGTTGAACAGGTGGCTGATAAAATGAGAGATGTTGGTATCTGTACGTTGGAGACTTCTTACAGCCACAGTTTCTCAGTTACAAGTTACTACACGAGGATAGAGCATCAGTGCAAATGGGAGGAAATGGGAGGAAAATGTTACTGATTGAACTTTGTAGCATTGTATACTGAGCACAGGACTGCAAAGAGTACTGAAAAGATTATTAATGCTAAAAAGGAACTTATGATCCTGAAAAATGTGGTTTTATGGTAAAACAAGTTTTTGCATTGCAGTAATTTATTTCTTAGAATGTCATAAATAATCGTTGGCAAAACAATAATAGAAATTACTTTGTTTCTAGAGTTTTACCCAGAGTCTGAAAAGGAGAATATCCTTGAAAAATATATATTATGCCTGTGGAGTGACCTATGAAATAGTATCCAATATACCGAAGGTAAATTATACCCTATTTCCCTGGTAAATTCAGTGAAAGGAGTAGAATGACCTACTGTAGTGGGTGATACTGACTGGATAGTAAATATCCTGCTTTGCTGAGAGGAGGCAGCTTGCCAAAGTGTATGTCCTGAACTTCAGTGGTGCGATCATGTTTATCTTTAAACAGTTGAAAACTGTAGGGGTTTTATTTTCTCTTCTTCTGGGTTTAACTGAGTTCTTGTAGTAGAGCTGTTTTTGAAATCATGTTAGTGTCCACAGAGAGAATTTAGAGGGTGCTCAGAGGGATGTTCAGGTCAGGGAAAACAGGATAGCTGGGAAAATGAGTTCACAGGAACATGAATTGCCTTATAGAGAAAGCTCATACAAATTGTAAATCTACTATAAAATTTATTTTAAAGGTAAACAAACTGGACAAATGAAAGCATAAATAAATAGTCTTGTTGCTACATAATTGCCATTTTTTGTGCGGTAGTACTTAAAATGTAAACACTAGGGAAATCACACAGAATGTCTAAGCTTTGGGAAGGGAGTTGCCATTAGTTAATCCCTAACATATGTGATTTCAGGTTATATATGCATTATTTCTAGCGGTACATTGACTACAGCAAATGTGCAAAACTCCTTCCAAGCATGACCTCATCTTAGTTCAACATCATTGACATCTGTACTGAAAAGTCCTGGATCATTAATTGTAATTAGGATTACCGATTAAGTTAAGGATTATTGATTCAAATGAATTTCTAGATTGAGACGGTCTAAAGAATTTAATTAATACATTAAAAACAATAGGCTTTAATTTTTAAAAACTTCAATAGTGTCACTTGTAATTTAGGCTACAGAAGAAATTGAGGATCGCGAGACCTTAGCACTGATGGCTGCAAGGAGTGAGAACGAGGGCACATCCGATGGTGAAACGTACATTGAAAAATACACACGTGGTGTGCTGCAAGTGGAGAACATTTTGAGCCTTGAACGACTAAGACAGGCAAGGAAAAGGCACTTCTTGCACCTTTTGAGCTGGATCATGAGAATTCAAGTGGAGATAATTGATCTTTTAAAAATATTAAGCGTTGGTTGTTTTTTAGTTGTGGTTTTTTAGAGAACGTTGGACTGGTAAATGTAAGACTGAGTTACTTCCGTGAATTACAGAATTCCAGTAGTGGCGGGTCTGTACCTGGCAATGGTGTAGTATGCAGAACCTGAACAAGCAAAGGCCAAAGAATGAATTTCAGATACAAATTTTGGTGGTTGTGTGTGCAAATGAAGATTTGTAAAGGCAAGCTCTGTTTCCTGTTGTTAGCTGTCCTGAAAAGAGTATCTGTTCTGCTTGATCATTTGTCATGAGGAGACCGTGGCATTGTTTTTAGTGTGTTCTTTGCTTTACGCAGGCAGTCACAGTCAAAGAGGCACTCTCCACCAAAGCAAGAAACATCCGCAGAAGCATCAGCACTCCAAATGTCCACAATGTAAGGACCCTTTATCCTCTGCTAAGTCAGTACTGCTGGGGCAGGGGGCTGCTCTTTGTGTGCTGATGTAATGCTTCCACAAGGTGGTGTGGTAATGATTGCTCTGAGCTAGGACTAACCGAGCTGTAGGAAAATTGTCGTGAATGAAAGTGAGTCACTTCAGCCCCCTCCCCGCAACTGTCCATCCTAGGAGAGAACAAAGCTGACAGGGAAGTGGGAGGGTTGGTCGAAACTCTTCTCCTTTTATAAGGAGATTTGTTCTGGAAGTAGTTTAGGATAACAACAGTCCCGATTCAGACGGCTTTTGCTTCAAAGTCCCTTTAACTTTCTTCATAGTGTAAGGGATAGTTTCCATTTGGCGTGAATTTTATGTGTTCTCCTATCACCCACTCATACAGCGCAAACACAGCTGTCCTCGTAAATAATGTTATCTGACAAGAGATAACAGAATTTGTTAGGGCTAAATGATCACAGTGTTTCCTCGGGGCGGTACATTTTGTTTATAAAAGGTAGGCATTTTGTCATTCTGCCTCTTGGTGTTCTGTAGGTATCCTGTAGCCGACTAGATCTTTCTGCCTGTGATGAAGACGATAAGGTATGCAAACGTGACAACAAATGGTACACGTGGTCAGATTTTTTTCCCCCTCTTTGAAGCGAGATGTATCTGAGAATTTAAAAAAATAGCAAAATGATATTCTTAATGCTGTGTTTACATAGTATGTCTTCAAAATGCTGCACTAACCACATATTATTTTGAATGAAACCATTTTGTGCTCTGTCTTTCGTATTAGAATTGTAGAAACTGATATTAAAGAAGGGGGAAGTTACAGAAAAACTTAATATACTTCACTGGAAAACTAATTAGCTTTTAAACAATCCATTTGGGTGGGAGAATATTGTCTTAAGGCAGTAACTTGATATTCCTTTGGTTTGCTTTTTTAAAAAAAACTACCTTTGAGTTTACCTAATAATTTTTCCATGTCCGCCTGTATCAGCATACATATTTATATATTTTTGTGTCTTAGGGTTGGTCTGAAGATCACCTAGATGTATCTGGCTGTTCTTCCAGTTATCAAGATGTATCATGCTATGGCACTTTACCCAGGGAGTCACCTCGCAAGAGCAAAGATGGCAGTGGTGAGGCTTCAAAGTATATATCAAGGACAGTGTTTGTGTTTTTTTAATTAAATTAAATTCTCAGTGCTCTTTTCCTACTAAATGCATTGTCCAGCTTCTTGCTTTAGCAGCTAAACATAAACTGGAAGTAGGGCAGAAAGGGAGAAGTGCATTAAGACATCCAGGGAAGGATGTTGAGGGTGTCCAAAAACCAAGAGGAGGGCAGAAGAACAAGCTAAATGTGAATCGAAACAGTAGAAGAAAAAAAGAAACAAAAAGGAGCTGCTGTTATTTTATGAATTTGAAAAGGAAGATGCTTTTGTTAAAGTGGGAAGGGTCCTTTGGCAGATTCTCTACGTGATTTGGGTATTTGCTCTGCCATGTCAGTGTGTCACAGGTGCCTTGTTTACTTCAGGTCAAATTTTAACACGCTGTTCTTGTTCAGGCCAATGCAGGTAGACGCACTGCTGCACTAAAGTGGGACTGAAGCTTGATTCATTGCTTCCTTGCCTAGAATTTCCTTTTCAATTGTCCTGGTCGTGCAGGATTGCTGGCTTGGTTCCAGGGCAGAACTGCAGTGTTGGGGCAGGGGTCAGGTGGGGCACAGGAAGCAGAGAGCTCGCAGTTCTAGTTTCAAGGACAGGTCCCACAGTTTTATCACTGAGATGAAAAGGAGAAGGGTTGGAGCCTCAGAATGGAGGGGGCAGATACTGCTATTCTCCACTTTCCTTCTGTTTCCAGTCTGCTCAGAGGGGTGTGATCTCCCCTTGTTGAGCTCTGTGTTATCTCATGCTTGGGCAAGTGGTTGAATACTGAAGTGTTGACATTTTTCTGTAGCCAGCAACTTGCCAAATGCATGGCTTAACCTTCACTTATTTTGAATTATGCTTTTGCAGTCAAGATATGAAGAACTGAAATACAATATTTTTGCTTTTTTTACCTAGGTGTTGTAGCAGAGAATTCCAATGCTTTAATGGCCAGCCCTTTTAAAGCGTTTTCTCCTCAGCCACCAAAGTTTTTCAAGCCCTTAATGCCAGTGAAAGAGGAACATAAAAGGAAGACCCCGATTGAAAGCCGCCCTCTGCTTAGTCAAGAGGTAATCTTTGAAAATGACCTGGGTTTTTTAATAGGAGATCAAGTGATTTTGTGTACTTGGCGAATCATTTGCAGCATGTTGCAATAGAATTGTATAATTCTCTGGTAAAATTAATCAGGCTGTTTTTTATATGTGGTGGGGTTCTGGTGTTTTGGTTTTTTGTT
>Ga0065711_1030521_pt1 | contig 32265 bp, 30 predicted proteins | sample Hoacrofraction12_FD_59098 | JGI IMG/M metagenome (GOLD analysis project Ga0065711, IMG submission 59098) | Hoatzin crop microbial communities from Cojedes, Venezuela - Epithelial fraction 12 v2 (version 2) | ecosystem: Host-associated > Birds > Digestive system > Esophagus > Crop | place...
GCGTCCAGGCTGGCTGCAATGCAGCGTCTTCAGGTGTATTTTGGTACTGGCGGCCACGGAGAGAGGCCGTAACGATATATTCGGCAGTGAATTCCTCGCGTTGCTCTGAGCTGAAGCGTGGCTCTGATCTCCACGGAGGCTTAATCAGAGCAAAGCTTCCCACAGCTCATGTTCGCCTTCCTCAACTTGATTTATGTCTCATTTGAGGGTGGATGCAAGAGCAGGGAGGAAAATGAGAGAGGCAATGAGGCAGGAAGGTTAGGATGAAAGCACCAGGGCCAAGCTGGGGGAAAGAATTATTCCGCTGGCCGGCTTTCCGAATGCCTAACGAGGATTTGGGTCTAATGTCGCTATGTCACATCGCATTCATCTGCAGCGTGATGATGTGCCGCTGTCAGGACTCAGGCAGGGTGACGCGGCCCCAGCCACGAGCATCCCACCACAGTTTATAATAAATAGCGTTGAGTATTTCGGTGTTACCTGAAAGGATTCACGCTGATCTCATAATGAAACACTCTCCTCTTGTCTCTTTTTATAGCCTTGGAGTGTGAGAGCTTTTTGGCAAAAAGCATCCTTTCTCGGGGGGTTGGAAGGGACCCAACGCACTGAGCGACTGCCACAGCTGAACCGTAACCAGGAGAAAGCGAGGCAGGGAAATTACCAGGGATGTACGGTACCAAGTCCCTTCTGTGGCCAAAATTACAAGGACTGTGGGCAATGCATGGGAAGCAACACTGAAAAAGCTGCCCTCAACCCAATCAATTCAAAGCAAGGCATAAAAATAGCTGTTAATCATGAAGACGCCTCTCAAGGGGCATTGATGTGTAGAAGGAACATCTCATATGGAGCCAGTGGAGCGATCTTGGTGTATAAATGAAATTTAGGACTTACCCTTTGCTCTTGGGTGGCCACAAAGGTCTGGAATCCAGGGGCCACCCCGAACCCCAGCTCTTGGACAAAGGGTGGCTCGGACTGGCTGTGGATCTGGACTTTGACTCCAGCCTCGAACGTGGTCTCCTCTGGAAGAAGAAGAGGGCAGGTTAGCGGGCTGTGGTGGGCGGGATGGTGTCCACCGGCGTGGGCACGTTTGTCCCTCTGCGAAAAATTATATCTGGTAAATCTGTGCTGCTCAAAAGCAGGAGGTAAGCAGTTGGGAGGGCTCCACCTGGATGATCAGAATTCTGGGCATCAAGGAAGGAAAGCCATCAGCAGCGTTTGCCACGAGCACAGCACACCCAGGACTCAGCCCAAATCACCACTGCTGCCCGTCGGGACCAGGAGCATCTCCAGGCTCCCGGTCCTTACGCTGCTGCCTACTCCAAGGGCTCACCCTCCCTGTAACGCAGATTCACGATTTCTTCAGCTTGGTCTGTACTTCCAAGCTGCAGAAACCAGGAGGTGACACCTACTTTCTAGCTGATACTTAGTTCCCGAATTTTAAACACATTCCCATATTACCTAAACAAACAAACTCCTCCTTGCCCCGAACAGAGATGTTTCTACAATCCGTAAGGTCTCCAATGCCAAAAGCACGGGTGCACCCCGCACCCGCTGCCCCATCTCTGACGCGGCATGAGGCCACTTGGGAGACAACATAGGTCATTAAATAATGAAAAAAGTGTGTTAAATTCAAAAGAGCTCATGCTTTTGGCAGCTGAAGTTGCTCCAAGCCAGACAAAGGTTATTTTGCAGCGCATGGGCTCAGACACGTCACCGAGTTATGGGTGATGCGAGGTTTCATATCCCAAATCTGTGCTGAATACCAAGTAACTCGAGGTCAGTCCCCCTCTTCCACTAGAAGCTAAAACCAGCTCGAAAGAGACTTTCTGAAGCAGAATTAATAGGATGCAAATCAGACCCGAGTGTGACATACAAGCACTCTGGGCTCCTCTCATCACACAGGCATCTTCACCCAGCTGAGACGCGTAACCTTTTACTCTTCAGCATCGCTGCTGCGGTCTCACACCCCAACAAACTAGAGGGAGCATATGGGACTAAGGGGTGGGGGGCTAATTTGCAAAGGAAGTTGTTAACTATGCATAATTTAGCCTAAAACCTGAGTTACCCACTCATATCAATCCATGCCTGTGGCCAGCAAATGCCACCTCTACATCTAAAGAGCTTCTGCTTGAAGATGAGTCACTATTTTCTTTGCTTACTATTCCTTGGTATTTTTCTACTATTTTATGATGCATTTCAGTTTTTAACAGCACTGTCTTCAATCCAAAGCACTGGCAGAAACCCAGCACCAAGGAATCACAGCCACAGAGCTGTTATGCCAGGGACTGCACAAAGACATGTGGCAGGAGACAACAGCAGAAGACACCAGACCATGGGGTGACACGGGCAGAGGAGAAGAATTCATGGGAATTCTTCATGATTAATAATGAATTCTTCATTCATTATTCATGGGAAGAATAAGGTGATACTGGATGACATGAGGTTTACAGATCTCAGGAACCCATCACTTAAGAGGATGCAACTCTGCTGACTCAGTCGGGCAGCAAAGGGATCAGCCACCTTCTCCCAAAAGGACTTTCTTGGACCCTACTCTCTCAGTAACTCCCAAGGCAAACGAAGCCAGAAACTGCATGGGTGGGAATGGGCTTCGGCACAGATTTGCCAGGCTAAGCGAGAGCATCCACAGTGCTCAGATCTACCTGCTTCACAGCTAACCATCCTCCGTGGCTTCAACACCCAGCTAGGCAAAGCCACAACCAAACCGATCAAGCGTTGATCCAAGAAGGTTGGACCAGAGACCTCCGAAGACCCCTGGCCTGTTGCCACCTTCATCCTCTACCGAGCAAACAAACCCTCCCTGCCAACCACAAACCAAAACACACATTTCATTCAGCTTTTGGGAACAAACAACATCTACAAAGCCCCACTCTGACAGCAAGGCTGCTTGACATGTTGGCTGCGTGACACTTCATGCTCCGCATCTGCAGCCACACGTCTACCCACAGCATCTCCACACCTCAAGCGTTTGATCTCAGCAGACCAAGCAGCTGGAGCAGGCCATTCATATTTAACCTCCTAAAGCCCAGCTTTTCTATCTAAGGCACAGGAAAACAATTTGGAGATAAACAGGATTTCTTAGAATACCTAATTCCCCCGGCCTTGCATACTTCTGCAAAACTCTGGGATGGCGGCGAGCTTTCCACACGCTTGGTCAGGGCTCAGCTCCAACCAGTTGGAGCTGGACTTCAAACCAGTCAGAGATGCACTGATCTGCAAGGCTCACTCTTGGAACACACGGTCCCATCGATTAACGCCTCTGGTGCCCGCGCTGATCTGCCTGCCTGTGCACTGGCTCTGCGATGCTCCACGCAAGGTGATTACATATTTTCATCTCCTTGTGACAAAAGTGCTTTTGGTATCTAAATAACATCATGATTTAGGGCACGCAGCATTACTAATTGCATGGGGTGGCAGGCGGTGGATGCGGAGCCTGGGTGCATCTCCTCAGAGACCTGCATCTTCTCTGTGGGACATCGGCACAGAGAATGTGAGTTTAGTTTGGCTTTTCCCTATGCTGAAGCCTCCTGGAGCAAGACTGGCATGGACCATCCTTGCTGCTGGCCTCCACTTCTGCTCAAGACCCAACAACCGTGACAGGAATCACTCCCCACCACCCTCCCATGATGGGGGTTATGGTGAAAACCACAGCACTATTACTGGGACCCACCATGACGAAAACCTGCCTAGCCTTTGCCTTGCTTGGCCATAATTGGGCTCCTCTGCCTCCAAGAGATGTCAGATCATAGAATCACAGAGTTACAGAATGGTTTGGGTCGGAAGGGACCTTACAGATCATCCAGTTCCAACCCCCCTGCCATGGGCAAGGACCCGTTCCCCCAGCCCAGGGTGCTCAGAGCTCCATCCAACCTGGCCTTGAACACTGCCAGGGAGGGGGCAGCCACAGATTCTCTGGGCAACCTGGGCCAGGGCCTTGCAACCCTCAGAGTAACGAATCTCTTCCTTACATTTAATCTAAATCTGCCGTCTAAGCCGTTATCCCTTGTCCTATCACTCCATGCCCTTGTGAAAAGCCCCTCTCCAGCTTTCTTGCAGGCCCCTTCAGGTACTGGAAGGCTGCCATAAGGTCTCCCCGGAATCTTCTCTTCTCCACACTGAACAGCCCCAACTGTCTCAGCCTTTCCTCATAGGAGAGGTGTTCCAGCCCTTGGATCATCTTCGTGGCCTCCTTTGGACCCACTCCAACAGGTCCACGTCCTTCTTATGTTGGGGGCCCCAGAGATATTGACATGTCCAAGCTCTCTTGCTGTCCGCTCAAGCCCTGCATCTGCCCACCCGCAGAGGCTCCAGTTGAGGGTCTCCTCCCTGCCAACACCTCCCCAGCACTGACCCTCCAAAACACTCCAGCGCTGAGGGTGAAGCCAGCCTTCCCCAAAACCTCTGGCAATGCAGAGCGTCCCCATCCAACCTCACCACTGCAGTCCTGGGCTCCGCAGCCCATTCAGCACCCAGCTGCCCAAGTCCCATGGGTGAACGCACACCAGCACGGGTTCAAACCCTCTCCTGAGTGCCCACCTGCTCCTCTAGTTTCAGTCCTGATGGTGTTATCCCTCCCGTGATGCCCACTCCTACCGACCCCACCTGGCTCCATCGCTTTGCCTGGTGCTGATCCCCTTCCAACACTCCGGAGGAGATACCATATGCTTCCTCCAGTAATTACCTGACAAGCTGGAGAAGAAAGCTTCTATTTAGTCTAAGTAGTTGGGCACTGGGAACTGTTTTGTTGCAACATTTTCCATTTGAAATTATTCTGCCCATTTCTGCACCTGCCCCAGGTCTGTTCAGCTCCGACTGAATGCCACGTGTCTCCACGGTTGGGTGCTGTGCCTTCTCTGCGGATAAATCCCTGCCCATCCCTATCAAGCAAATACGAGTAATAGCCTGCAAGTATCCATAAGAGACTTAAAAGCGACAGGTTTTGTAATTTTATATAGAAAATTCTGGCAGGTAGCCATTTGCAATCACGGACAGGGAGGGGAAGGCATTTTCTGCACTGTAGAACAAACTTTAGTTTTCAAACACAGTTATTAATTTTCATCATCAATAATAACAAGAAGAGCAAAATAAACAGCATTTTTTTAGAAAAGCTGCCAAAAGCCAGGCAGCATTCATTGTTTTTCCTGCAAGCAACACACGTGAGGACGAAACTACAAACATGAAACTGGCTTTGAAAAACTGTCACTTCTCCTAAAAATTCATTTTCTACAAAATAACTGTTTTCTACCAAGCGAGAAAAATTAAAAGCCTGGCTACAAACCCCTTTGATGGAATATGCCTGGACCAGTCCTCATTAGCTGCATCTTAAATGTTTCCAAGCTCCATGCTGGGGCTGAGAAGCATTAACGGGGGTGAAATATTTGCTGCAAGCGTAAGGAAAAGAAAGGTCTCATAGGACCAAGAAGCACAAGACTGTCTGCTTTTGGGTGCCTTTAGCTTGCTAAAATGAATGGCCCTGGGTGGAGCAAACCCCAAAAGGCTCTGCAGCAAACCCCGCTGGTCGCCCTGGGACAGGAGCGGTGCAACCAGGGGCGTGAGCAGCCACGGAGACGTGGCCAGGCCACAGTTGTGCCAGTTTTTGCACCGTTTTGCACAGTTTCTTCTAGCAGTGCCTCCTGGGGGCACAGGGCTGAGCGCCGGTCCACGCCGTCGCCGCTGTTTTGTTAAGGCTGTTTCTAATAATCACCCATCAGCGGGGAAAAAAAATAACCCTGAAAACCCTTTGATTGGCTCAAATGGCAGAAAAACTTAAAAAATAAAAACCAGTGACTTGGGGTTTGGTTCGTACCTTATGGTTTTTAAATGAATTTCGTGATGTTGCCCAACCACAGACCTTCACTCAGTCTCGAATCCCACTTTTCAGATGACAACGCCTGTAAATTCATTTCTTAGTGTGTCCCAGGTTGGGAATAGAGCAAAAACTCCTTGATGGTTGCATTTTTAAATATGTACACAGGACAGTGTTTCCAAACAAGTCCTGAGCTGCTCTTTTCCCTGAAGGATTAGAGTAGTGTTAATTAAATTGGGGATTAATTCAGCATGTGCTTCAAGCTGGCTGCAGAGTACTATATGTTGCAGATTGCACAGCTTTCTATTTCTGGCGTTGGCTTTCCATGACTTCGTTGGGGCTTTCTGCTTAGAGCATCGCTCGAAAAATCTTAATCAAGCTCCAGCTGACTGTACGCTCCGGTGCGGGCTACAAAGTTCATCCCTGTGAATATGCAAGAAGCCGCAATTAAAATAAAAAATGCTGCCAAAGGCACGGAGCTACCCTACTTCCCCTGCCTTATTATGTCCAAACTGATCCACTTCTCCCTAGCAATTAACATCTGAAGCTGTGCTCAGCACTAATTTATTGGGAATTGAAGATACAGAGTCACGGGTCGTTTCTAGCTGGAGCCGTCACCTGCCCGCTCTGCCATCGGCACCAGCAGCTCCACGGAAGCGGCTCCTGCTCGGAGAAAACCAAAGTAGATCCCACATGGCTCAATCTGAGAAAAGTGGATGGTATTTTCTCAGCTGGTTCACATTATGGCTGTATTAGAAGGTGGCCTGAAGGTTTATTTTGGGTAATAAGCCTTCTCCTGTGCTGTGCAGAGGTAAGCATAGAGCTGGGAGGTTTGGGTTCTGCCCATACTCTCATTGTCGTTTGCCTCAGTTTCCTCATCTGTAAAATGGGAGCAATGTGCTTCCTAACTCGTTGGGCTGGAAGAGTCACCGGTGCCTCTCCTACGCTCTGCCAAGTGCCATTCAATACCGCGGTGTATTACGGGGGTGCAAAGACAGGGACTATCTCATGGGGACAGGATCCTCAAGGGGTGCAGGCAGCACCATGCCCAACATCTGGAAGGAAGCACAGGTGTTCATTCCATGAAGGGTATGTTGAGACCATGGCTCCTTGTCTTCCTCGGGGAGGAAGGCTCCCCAGGAGCAAAGGGGTTGTTGTGGCAGCACAGACACACCCAGAAGATGCTGTGAGACGTCGAGGTTCATCTCTAGTTTTCACGGCATCCTTGGCTCAGTATCGCCATGGAAACGACACGCATCAGAGTAAGTGCTCCTCCACCTCCCGTGCCGGCCCCCGGGACTGACTGGCATCCCCAGCACCGGGGCCGAGCACCCCGAGTTGCTCTGGGTGTTCAGAATAGCATGGCCATGGCCGTTCCCACCAACCCAGTGACCCCCTCAATCCCCCTGGCATCCCTCCTGCACGCTCCCATGTAGCTCAGCAGCACGTGGGACCCGGCTGCGTGTCCTCAGACGACCGACCCGGGGTCTCTGCGTGCAGCTCAGCACCTCCTGAGCACGTCGGGCTCATCACACCAGTGGGGCAGCCGGGACCCACACTGATCCAGCCGACACGTGCCTTGTGTCCCAGACTTGGGGGAACCAACTGCCTCTTTAACCAGCCTGTATCTGTGCAGAAATCTTACACAAATGCCTAACATTCACATTTTTCCTAGACAAAAATTTATAGATGAAAAAATGCTCCTAAATCGCCATGGAAACGTAGCTATAAGAAAGCGGGACCGACAAGCTTACCGCGAAAAAACCAGAATTATAAAGAAACCAGTTTCACGCCAGAGAAACCAGTTTCGCTCCCCTGTGCATGCTCTCATTTCTGTGGAAGCGCCGTGTTTTGCTTCACTTCAAGTTGCTTGGTAACAGGATTAAGCGAAGCTGAAATAAAGAGTATTCACAACAGGGCTTGGGGAGGCTTGACGGCACCCGTTTGACAGGCGACCGAGCTGACGCAACTTTCCCCACTAAAAAACAGTTGCTCAGAATTTATCCTGTGCATTCTGCTATCGCGGGCTGCGCTTTGGCTGCTGTTTCGGGAGCAATCAGGGACTACAAATTTCCCCGTGGATGAAAACGAGATGTCTACCGCCGGCTCTGGCAGCTGCTGGGAAAAACACCACGCGTCCCGCTCGGATGCGGCAGGAGCGAGAGTCCCAGTGGGGCTGCGCAGAGCGCGCGTGAGCCCAGCCTGGCTGCTCACCCGCATTTAAGAGGGACAAATTAAGCGTACAGAAGCCACCACGCGAAGGTGGCCAGGGGACTGGGAGTCCGTTGTGGTCTCATCCAGCTGGCCACAGGTCGGAGGAATCCGGCTGATCCCGAGCACGCGGGAAAGGCAGTACTGGCCCAAGGGAATGGGGATGACTTGATGCTGGAGGAGACAAAAATGTCCCCAGAGCAGCTGGAGAAGAGCCCCTGTTGTAGAAGAGGGGCAAACCTCACTAATTGCTTTCCAGGAGGTGTATCTTGCATTTAGGGTGGGGGGTACAGGATGGAAAGTCCTAGAATCGACAGGTTACAGTCCTATACAGACGACTGATGGAGACCACCCAGCCCTTTATCCTGAAGGACAGGTCCCCTGTCACCTTACCACTGGGAGCCCAAAAGGCAGGACATCACCTCCAAGGCTGTTCCCCTTTGCAACCTTTTCAGCACACCAAGGAACGCTGTCTCTTCTCTCCAACATGATCTCCTTGCCACGGTCCATGTCGGGGTCTCGTGGATGCTGCGGTGACACCCCCGGGGGTCCCTGCTGCTGACAGCACTGCTGCAAGCTCCAGGCAAGCCCCATGCCCAGCTCTGGACACTTAAACCTATTTTCAAGCTTCTCCTGTCACCGAAGGAGCGAGGCAGGCAGCTCCGGAGTGATTCATCCCAACCCAGGGAGAGGTCTACAGCAGGATGAGTCACGTCCAAGGCATTGCAACTTCCCTCCACTGAGCCAAGTCAACTCCTTCGTCTCCATAGGCAGCTACGATAGGATCAGATAACCACAACGGAGCCCCAACGGGAATTTCAGGCGTTCCCTTTTCAGAGCTAAGGAACCGGTAAAGGCAACCAGCTTCTCTCTCTAGGAACCCTTCCCCGTAGCTATGAAATCCAACCTTGCTGCTTCAAAGCGCTGCTGACAACCTGCAACAGGGACTGCACATTCCCCTGGTCCCCTTCAATACTCAGTGTCGGGATGAAATGGGGGGGAAAGGATCGTTTCCTGGTGGACCAACTCCTCTCTCACGGAGGTGGGAAGTGCGCTGAGACCCCCCCAAAACATTGCCCAGGTGCCAGACAACTCAGGTAGATGTGGCTCCAGGACATCAGTGATGATCTCAAGGCTACTGGAGGCTTTGATGGTGATGGAAAGCAGACGAAGAGCAGCACAGAAGCATCGTGTGACAAGCTCCACTACATCCAAGACATCAGGTACTTTGTGTGCGAGGTTAAAATTTATTCTGGGAAAACACAACCAAAAGCCCCGCACCTGCAAGAGCTACCAGCATGAAAGGCCACCAGCTCGTACTAAAGGCAAGAGAGGCAGTGGTATTAGCTACAGAGGGAAATCAATTCTTCCACTTCACCTCTTGGGACACAGAGTATTTCAGAAGGGTTTTTTCTCCCTTTTTCTTTTTTTCCAATGAATTAAAAAAATACTTTGAAAAACCTCATGTCCTTGGAGCTGAAAGGTGCAGACTGCCCGGCTCAGGGGGGCTGCGACAGAAGCATGGGGGGCTGCTTCCCAGCCTCGGCTGCTCCATGACGGGGACGGGAGCACTGCTGTCAGCCAGCCGCCACCGTGAAATGACACCTCTCCTCGGTTGTTTCCTTCGCTTTGGTGAGAAAAAACGGCAAGAAGGGATTTGCAGGAAGAGGGAGAAGAAGAGGAAGAGGAAGAGAGAACCTTCTGCCTGCAGAGCCTGGGAGAGGGAGGCTGAAAGGCAGATTTGGGAAGGGTGGGAGATGGACCTCGCATCCTTCTCTCTCCATGGCTCAGAGGCTGGAAAAGCAGCAGCGAAGTCTCTGCCACACGACCCCAAGGGATGAGGGCACAGAGCCAATGCTCTCACCTGGCACCGGTGGGATGCAACCCCGGTGTGATTCCTACCCTGTAAACTGGGAGAATAATCATGGGATGTAAACCCCAAAACACAAGCTGATGACCCAGAATATAAAGCAACAACCACGCCTAGCTGGGACCCAAAGCTTTCCTACCAGCAATGCACTACTTAATCCTGCACAAAGGATTTATTCGGGTATCTTCTATGTAATCATCCGGTCTCGGTGCTGGAAGAGGCAGGAGACGGGACATGATCGAGCTCCTTCACCACAAAAGTCAGGCCCAGAGTGCAGGTTTTTGCCTGCTCACTCCATTCCGAGCTCTCTGTAAAGCGCAGCCGCGATTCATTACTCACCAAGTAACAGAAGGTGTTATAACAAACTACATTAAGCATATCTGCTATTTTTAGTTAAGCATATTGCATTTGCATACTAAATCTGAGAGGCCATATGTCTCAACGTATATTATTGAAAAGCTTCTTACATAATATACGGGGCAGGAGAAAGCGGCAGGTCTCCAGCAAGCCGAGCCCAGAGCTGTTAAAGCGGTTTTGCTGGACGGCGAGGAGCCAGCAAATGAATATTTCAGTTCCTTGCTTCTCTCCTATTAAGCTTAAGGTTTAATGATTAAAAGTGGTGAAACAAGTGTCTCGTAACCTGCCTTACTGGTGGGGTCACGCCAGGGCAGGGAGCCTTGCTCCTGCCAGGTTATGCTGCTTATACGATCACTTCTTGGTGGGGAAGGGAAATAAATTCCCTCCCCACCTCAGCATCCTTCGGGAACCGTGTGTGGCAGGGAAGGGCGACCGCACGAGGGAGGACAGCCAAAAAATTGGGGGGGTGGTTGGAGCCACCGTGGTATCTTCCCCATCCCTGCGAGCTGCTGCCAGAAATACGGAGCGAGGAAGGGAGAGAGATTCCCTCCGGAGGGGAGAAACAGTCCCCGCATCCAGAGCCAGGGGTGCCGGCCCCCCGGGCCACCATCTGCCCACTTTCGCTTCTGCTAGCTGCTGCCACTGCAGGGACAGAAATGATTCCCAAAAATCCAATAAAAATAAGAAAGGACACGTTTCAAAGGCGCAGAAGTGATTCTCGAACATCCCTCCCCCCTCCAGGAGCTGCGCTGCTTCCCCCAGAACATCTTGAAATATTAAACGGTGAAGGAGCTGCTGCTAATTTTGGCTGGTAGCGGAGCCAGATGGAAGCAGATTTCCCAGCGCCAAGGCTGGGTCCTGGCTCTGCTGCTGCCCTTTTTGGGGTGGGTGGATGGACGGGGGGGACCGGGACGCCTCAGAGGCTGAGCCCAGGGTTCCAACCTTGGCACTGACGAAAGGGAGATGTCATCCCCATGCACTTGGCAGAGGAGTCAGCAGGATGGGGTTTTTCAAACTGGAGGTCCAAAGAGGTGTCAGGGAGACCTTCCAGCTCTGAGCATCGCTGGCCCTCAGGAAGCCCCTCTGCATCCCAACACCTCTCCGGGAATGTGGGTCCCACGGGAAGGTATGATAGTCCCAAAGTGGGACAGAGGACGAAGACTGGGATGGGTCACCACTCCAAGACGGTGGGTCACCATCACAGCTGGTGATCCCACCACCATCACCACCCTGACCTGCGGTGAGAGCCTCCATGGGACTGCAAGGTCCACACAGGTCGTCAGACCGAGCTGTGTCAGGTCCAGCTCCTCTGCAGGATCTGTGCTTTATTTTCCAGCCTGGAGGATGCTGTAGAGCTTGCATCGGTCCAGCACCACTGGCAGACAACCAAGATTTGTTCCCACTAGGCCTTCATCCTGCAAGGACAAGACCTCCCTCTTGAGCCAAGCTCGTGCCTCCCCATCACCCACCCCCTTTATCATTCTGCAGCCACTCCAATGAGTAACGACCTCTTACAACTACTTATTTTCTCCTGGTCCCTCTCCATTGCTGGAGGCTGAAGCACCGAAGTCCCTGCAGGCAGGACTCTGCTGCCAGAGCCCAGCTCCGAAGCCAGTCCCATTTGCTTTTCCATCCTTCTGAAGAAAAGCAATTTCTCTCGGAACACAAAGCCCGGCTGGATGGAAAAGCTTTGGAGTTAGTGTGCAATTAAAGAAAATCACAGCCAGTACAAGGACGGTTGAAGATAGGTGGCAGAGAAGGTTTCAAGAAACCTTGACTCCGTGTCCTGCCTGAATTGCAGAGCCAGCTGTGGTTACGTCTATTTAATCTGCATCGCCTATAAATGTCAGTGTTTCAAGTGATGTCATTTCAAAGCACTTCGGTGAACTCGGCAACTAAGTAAACACTCAGTGTAATGGAAAAGGATGCGCCTCAGATGCGGTTTATGATTACAAAATGCCAGGAAAGAGCTAGTCTGTCAGAGTGGGGGAAAAAACCCCATTATTTTTGTTACACTGGTGAGGGAAATGCTTCTCCCACTCTTGTATTTGAGATTTCAAAGCCCTGTCCAGTAAGGAGCAAGATAGACCTGAAATCAATAGGTGATTTTTCTGGAGGTGGGGACAAAATACAGGAAAAAAAAAAGATAAAAATAAAACTCCAAGCGCCTCCTCTAACTCAGGGAGACAAGGGTGTAAGCCTTGGTCTCACATCCAAAGCAATGCTTCAACAACTGGGATACAGGACATTTTATAAAGATTGAGGTTTTTCCACACATTTCCACATGGAATTTTAGCTCCTCCATGCTTCCTTAGCAAACTCCTTGCCCAGTCATTTTTACCCCCAGCAGCCAAATGGATTTTAGACCTTAACAGCAGAAAAACTAAAAGTCTGTGGGCCTGGGGAGTGGAGAATTTCATATTGCCTATTTGTTAGCATCTTTCTGATATTCTGCTTCATAGTGGTTTTTCAGGACTGGGGTTACCAAAGAGGGGATAGCGGGTGGCCGCAGGAGGTGATGCTCCCCCAGGGTCCCTTCTGCTCCTCCAATCTCAGCTTCCCACTCGCAGACCTTCTAAGGTGCCTTCACCACTTGCACCATCCACACCCCAAAACCGAACCCTTTTTGCACCAGGAAAGGATTTTCCCCCTCTATACACATCCCATCTTCTTCCCAAAGCATCGCCGCTTCCTCGCAGCATCTCCACCTCCCTCCTTTTGCCCCCCCAAGGCCCCCGGTGTGTCCCCCCCCAGCCCTCTCTCCTCCCGCCATCCCCCAGCGCCGCATATGGAGGATGCTATATATAAAAATATTTGCATTGTGTTGTAGCGTGCTGCCCACGGTAAGGCCGGCGGGGTACAGACAGATCTCATCTGGCAGCAGGCAGTCTAATATTTCCCTCTGATAAAAATAACCTGTGAAAATTACATCTAGCGTGGCCTGCAGCGCTGCAATGAATTTTGCTGGAGAGGGGGGGGAAAGAAAAAAATCAATCAGCACTAACCTGGAGATTTAAGTGGCAAACGGCGTTGCTGATACCGGAGGTTGCTTCTGAGTTTTTGCAAATAACGGGGAGAAAAAGGCAGCACGAGAGACCGGGCAGGAGATGAAATACAGCGACGGGACTGAGCACGAGGCATAGCTGGACCCTGCTGAGATTTTGGGAGGATGAGGTGGATTTTGTAAGAGAGACAAAGCGAGGGAAACACTCGGCTCCTTGTGTTTTGGCTGTCTCAGAGTTGAGCATCAAGTCTCAGGTGGCCACTTAGGGCCCTCCACAGCCCATGGGGAGGGATGGGTGATTATACACCCCATCCTCCAAGGGCTGCTCGACTTATTTAGATGAGAAATCTCTTTTTAATGGGTAATGGAGGGTGGGATGGCTCCACTCCAGCTTCCAGAGCTCGGTCACCCTGTTCATCACCCAAACCCACCGTCTTGGATGCCAACACACACAAAGAAACGATGCTTGCAAGCCAGGGGACTCCAAGAGAGTCTTGGTAGTGGAACCTCATCTGAAAGACCATCATCAGTTCTGGTCACCAGAGCTGGATCGATGGAGACAGGGAAAGGAGCACACCAAAGCTGCTGGGATGGGAAGAGGAGCGGGAAACCCGCCATTTGGGAGGAATCCAACACAGCTTGGGTTGTGTATCGTCTGGCGAGACGAAGGCTACGAATCCTCTCTATAAATACATCAAAGGCAAACACCAGACGGAATCAGAGTGTTTCCATCGACAGGAAAACATTTGTGAAAAAAAAAAAAAAAAAATCCCAACTAGGATAAGCTGATGGTGAATAAGTCCAACCTGGAAATCAAAAGGTCTGGAGCCAACAATACACAGCCGTGGAGATGGCGTCTTGGTAGCACAGACAGCTTAAATACCACATTGTGGCACTGGAGCCAGGACACGATCACCTGTTCTTCGAGGAGAAGCATTGCCCTTTCAGAGCCCAAAGGGATTTTGGCTGCAAAGGCTCCTGGACAACCCCACAGCTCACTTCCAGGCTGTACGGTTCATGGCGAAAGGCTGAGGTCCTCCATCGTCCCAGCGGGCACCGTGCATGACGGCGCCTGCTCTGCACCCACTTTTGCACCCAGAGCAAAGCCACTGGGGAGCCGGGCGGGGGAACAGACCGCTGGGGTTATGAAGATGCAACGGCTGCCTCCCGCATCTCCCCACTCTTACCTGGCCCCAAAGATCCGCATCGTTACGTTTTACGGAACCTAACTCGAACCCGAGGAAAGATTTTGCCTCTGGAAACGTCAATTCTCATCCCGGCACAGCAAGAGGGTCCCCGTGCCCATGGGACCCACTCAGCATCCTCACAACAGCAGCCCTGGGCTCACGCAGGCTCCTGCACGTCACCATCCCACCCTGGGGCAGCAAAAGGACCAAATCCAGCCCCCAAAGCCTTGCTCCGCTCCTGTCCGAAGCCCAGCCCTGCTCCCTTGGCCGCCACGGCGTGGGATGGAGCCAGAGACGTAAGTGTTCTTGCTTTTATGTGTTTGCAGCTTTCACAGGTTCAGTACTAACCTGTATCGCAGCAATAATGCTTAATTATTGTTTTTATTATTGAAATATTTACGGAAGCCCATGCAACATTGTACAAACAACCTTGTGAGGCCATTACTACCGTTAGAGAAATCAACACCTGCACTGAAGGGCATTCCAATGAGCCACTGAAGACGAATTGCTCCTGGCTCCTGGGATGGAGTATAACAAACTGCTGCGTAACATTCACATGTGTCAAATTTTCCCTTGGGAACACGCTCGGGTAAGAGCTTGGAGCATGAGAAATGCATCTAAATCATCACTGAAACAAAGAGGATTTTTTTTTACCGTTTTCCCCCCCAGCAGCGGCTCTGACATCCCTTGCGATGTGGCTGCACCACAGAGCTGCTTCAGCCCCAGCCTGGAATTAGACAGGAGTCAAACCTTCGTGCCTTGGGAGTCTTGCAGGAAGAGGTCAGCAAAGTGATGGAGAGAAGCCACCAGTGAAAACAGATCACAGAGTGATCACAGAGGAGCAAACTGGGGGGACCTTCTGCTCCCCCACTGGGACCAGCAGCCTGGACCAGATCCAGACTTGGTGGCAGATGCTAAAGTGTCGCAAAATAAATCAGTCTGAAATGCCAGCGCCGGGTGCACAGCACCATGGTGCTCAGAACTGGTGGAAAATGGGTGTCTTGCCTGATAGTGAGACTTCAAAAAACAACGTCCCTGTGAGCTGAAGGTCTCTTGCCCTGGACTGAAGGTGGCCAGCTCACAAGGAAAAGCAGGGCTGGCTCAGAGCCCTTTTTTTCTCCAGGTCCCTGCATGAATCCTTTGCTATTTTCGGTCTTTCCACATAAAGAGAAGGACTTTTGCCTCCAGCTGCCCGGCATGTTTCGGGACGTATACAGGGCTGTTTAACAGTAGAAACCCCTCTCACATCCCTGCTTCCAAAGTCACCTCTTTTGCTTTTCTCACGCTGACCTTCCACGGGAAGGAAAGAGAGTTTTCCTTCTGTGCGTACATATTTGAGAGAAGGCAGCAGCAATCGCTTCCCTTCTCCGCTGTTCGCAGTCTCCAGAATATTTGAGTACCGACATCCCGTAGTATAATTTGTCACTTGGCCAAACTCTGCAGATGGCATTTCCCTCTCTTAATCCTTATAAGCTTCTCCTTAAATAGTAGTAGTGGAAGTAATAACCACAACAAAATATTAAAATTGATAAACAAACCACAGGCGCTGTCCTCTTTCCTAAAGCTCCCCAGTTTTGCAGGGTGTTTGGTAGCAAAGTACACATCACAGGTGGCAGCATGCCCACACCAGCCCTAGATAGCTCCAAAATGCTTGGGTTTCTCCTCAGGTAGTGGTGCCTCTGCGTACCACACAGCTCTAAAACAGCTCATTTTCATTGCTACGTGGCTTTGTGATCTCACTCTGCTGTCACTGAGCAGGAAAGTCATCCAGCACCGTCAACAGTCATGACCTGGCACACCTCACTTGGCCGGAAAATGAGAAAGCGTTGGAAACGTGTCCTGAATAAGCAGAAGAAATCTGCCAACGCGCCAGCAGCACAGGTCACCTGTAACATCACCCACACATCGCTCCTGCCTGGGTCCCCATGGGCACCAAGTGACCTGTCTCAGCAGCCGAGGCTGGAAGAGCCCTGGTGAGACCACCGAACCCAACCTCCTGCCCTAGGGCTGCATCATGGCAGTCCCAGCCTCCACCAATGGACTGTCATCTAACCTGTCCCCCAAGCCTCCAGTGAAGATGGATTTCCCTCGCTCCATTATGGGCACAAGGGACAACAGAAGGAGCAGGTATCTTTCCAGGACTTCACCCAGTGCCCTCCCCACCGCCCAAGTCCATTCCTCCTCCACCTACCCACCACACCTTGTCCCTCCCTTTCTCCCCAGCTTAGTCCTTCCCACACCTGAAGACTTCTTGGGGTTTCCTCTTCACCCTCTCTAAACCAGACAGTGTTGACTCCTTTCCCATTTCAACCATCTCAAGGGAAGCCCAGCAGTGCTGCAGGTAACTGCGCAGCAGAAGATCTCACGTGGCAGCAGGTGCCACCACCGTATCCTTGCAACGGCTGGAGCTCTGGCAGCACAGACTCAGCAGAGCTGATAAAGACCTTGCAACACTCAAGCTTTCTTCTCCCTTTTCATCTTTCCTCCACACATCCAGCCATCGTGGATCTCATAAATGCAGCGGCAGAAATGCCCTGCTCGCCGGCTGATGAGAGAGGAGCTTTGACTCTTTCCTGCCCTCCTTTTAACCTCCATAAAAGCTGAATAATTAATCACAACTCTTTTTTTCCCCCCTCTGCTCTTTTGTTCTGCTGAGATAGTCTTTACCTGCTCTCCAGCCATCCAGAAGCACGCGCGCTAGATCCTCTTTGCCATCTGTGACTCCTTCGAGCACTCTGTATCACTGCAACAAGACACAGTACAGCCAGAGACAGCTGTGCTCTTCAACAGAGATGCTCAGCATGGGCCGTTGGCTATTTTGTCTTGTAAACAAGCAAGGAGAGAGCCGTAACTAACAGGACAATCAAAATTTGGTGATGCTGCTTATGATGAAATGAGATGAGGTAAGGAGTGGCCACCAAGAGTTGCAGGAAACCCTCACGGAGCGCTCCTACATGGTGCATGGGCACCGGGGCTCCTGGATTTCTTTCACAAAGCCCTGCGCTATCTCAGGAAAGACATCTTTTATTTGCTCCAGATCTCAGAAAAGACAGATTATTTACTCCTTCAGAGCTAGCCAAAGCAATGACGTTTTTAAGAGAAGACTGTTGGGCTCTACTCCTGTTGCTCAGCGCAAGTGAAACGCTTCCAGAACATCTACAGAGGGGAAAACCCTTCCACCTCATCCTCAGCACAGCTTCACACCGCGCGGGGACTACAGCAATTTGCCTTAGCAAGCACCTGGGAGGTCTCAAACATCAGCTGGAGCCCGTGTCACTAGGGGCTGGACAGAGCTGGAGCAAAACGATGATCCCTGCACCAAAGAGATTAATACAATTAATTTTAATTAGCACTTGCAAAAGACTTTTATCTTCAAAGCACTTTCTAGCCACAAAATCTCCTGGTACCTCCGTGAGATTGATTAGTGTGCGCCGAGCTTGTCGTCTTCCAGGAGGGAAACGAAGACACTCGGGGAAGGGTTAAGACCAGAGAGGGGGGCAACAACCTGGATTATCCTCACCTAAAAGGATAATGTGCCCGGAGAGCATCCCAAAATCTCACTAGAGTCACCAATACCTCCCTCCCAGGGCTTAGAAAAAAATAGCAATAAAAATCAGATGTTTGCAGGCACCTTTGCAGCTCCTGGGACAGCAAAGGCTGAGGCTGCAGACAGCAGCCCCCAAACCTCGTCACCTCGGTGCGAGCCACCCAGGCACTGGCTGATAGCTGCAATGGTGGCCATGCCAGGCTTTTTCTCTTGTCACCTTACCACCCCACGAATTCTTGCTGTTTTTGTTTTTGAGCATTCATATTTTGGCTATGGACATTTAACTTTACACACCAGCCACAAAGACTTGAATGAAAGCTACAGCATGAAATGCATATTTAATTTTAATGCTGCATGGCATTGCTTTGTAATATGTATCTGTTGACTTCAGGTGCCTTATCTCTGCTTTACCAGATTTCCCAAAGCCAGCTTCTGGTTTGTATTCCTTTAGTTTTGCCTTAAATGAACATTTCCTGACTTTGGGGCTTTTTTTTTTAAGAAAAGCTTTTCAAACATCTACATCTCTTAAAGGATTTTCTCATTAAGTCATTGATACGTATTTACAGCCTTCAGCTTAAGAACATTCTGTGACCGAGGACGGCTCACTGTGCTTGCTGATACCAGTCCTACAGAGGATAAACCCTGGCTGTGGCAGCTCACACACCTTCTCAAGCAGGAGCACAGGAACAGGAGCAGCTTTCCCAGCCCCATCTTAACTGCTCTGCACATCCATGTGTGTACAGCAGAACGGGTGCTGGGAAAGCAGGAGATGAGATACCTGCAGCAGACAAGCACAGTGATTTGATTTGATTTGATTTTTAATTCTGGGTGTCTAACTATCAAACTGGCACAACCTGGACCTAGAGGTCATTGCATGATGTGCTGATTGCACTAGGGTGGGCTGAAACACACTCCTTAGATGAGCTCATGGGCCAGGACCTCAGCACCAAGCTCACCATGGGGACCAGAGGGGCTGCTGGACAAAACACAAGGATGCTACTGACTCGCCTCTGCTGCCCAGTCCGGAAATCCCTTGCAAAAAGCCCACAGATTTCAGGCTCATCGTCACCCACCAGCAGCCAAAGCTGTTGAGATGTTCTTTGTGATGGTTGCAAAGCACCAGTTTGGGGCTCTTCAATCCAAAAGCCTAAAGATGGGCTACAGATGAACATATCCCTCTATTTGTTAAAAACAACCAACCATTTGACTTTAATACCAACTTGAAATCTCTCCCCCCCTGCTCCCTGCCAAGTCCTTTCATTCCACAAGCCACGTTGGATGGCCAGCATCAATCCTTGGGGCAACCTGAGCCTGGATCAGCCCCTGAGCATTTCATGGGCGCATGGAAACAGCAGTACCTGCTACATCGCAACAGAGAAAAACCAGCTTTTTCAACGACTGCGTGGGCTCTCTCCAGCACCATGATAACATCGAGAGGCCCTGGAGAGCAATTCACCACGAACGGGAGTATATCGGTTACGTGACAACTTTAATGACACAGCCCAGACACAAAACCCCGAGTAACCTTTGAGCTGCCTCTCTTCACTCCAGCGCTATTGATGAGTGTGCTCGGGCAAACATAATTAATTTTTAGTGGCAGCATAATTTTGTGGATACTCTGGTTGTCAGGAGGTTGGTGGAAGGTGGAAATAACGTTGACCTTTTCTCCCCAGGAAACCTGGCTAATTGAATGAATTCTTGCTCTCATTAGGAAAAGGTCCGAGATGCAGCACATTTTACACCTCCCTTTAGGTGACACCAACCCGTCTCCTAAAGGTCAAGCTACCTTTGATGAGTTGATCCAAGATCAGAATTTCCTACTGCAAAAAAGCAACGAGTTCTTCTGGCCTGAATCTCTCGGTGTTATTTATGCTCAAGGCCACTGCTGCTTTATAGGTACCATTTATCTCTTTGGACGTTTAAGCGTTCAGAAGGATGAATCAACCCTGTGTCATGAGGGTTTGGGGTGTTTTTCTATTGCCTTGGATAATTATTGCTGCCTGCTAATGCCAAACCTTTGCATCGTTTCAAATAAGTCAGCGTTCTCCCTTTGCAGCACTGACTGCGGTTCAGCAAAAGTCATTTTGTGGTAGCATTTAATAGCTTCTCTTTAAGCCAGAGGAGAGTTCTGCACGGGAAGCTCTACTTCATTTTGCAGAAAGGGACATAAGCAGCGAGGAGAATTTGACTCTCTCAGGGTAAGTTGGATGTCACGCAACAAATCACTGTCCTGGTTCAATCTGCTTCATCGCTTTTATGGGCTCTCACTGCAGATTGTCATCTAAAATCTTTCTGGCACAGAGGTGTCTGCGCAGGGCTCTGAACGCACCGACTGCCGCCAGTCCACCTCGCAGCTTCCGAAACAGCCGATACCCCAGGTTCGCCCTCGGTAACCGGGGACAGCGGGTTCATGGCTCTGTGGCTGTCCTCACTCCCTCAGATATCAATTTTGCGCCTTTCTGGGGCTTCATGCTCTTGCAAAAACTGAAATCCAGAGCCAGCCAAGATTCATTCCTCCGCTCTGGCTTGCTGGGAGACAAGGTGTCGGGTGGGAGAGGGACGGGGGACGGATGCCCACCACCGCTGCCACAGTATGGTATCCCCAGACCTGTGCCCTGCCCTGCAGACGGGCAGGGACCGACAGCTAGCGAAGCCCCACGCACAACTGAGAGCACTGCTGCACCCCCGAAAGACCACGACTTGCACCGCTGCACCCCCGAAAGACCACGACTCGCACCGCCGCACCCCCGAAAGACCACAACGGCAGTGAAGATGCCAGTGTGCCTAATCGTAATTCCTTAATAAAGGATGCACTAATCTACGGTAAAACATCCCCACTCATTGCAGGGGAGGGTTGGACTAGATGACCTTTAAAGGTCCCTTCCAACCCAAACTATTCCATGAGTCCCTGATTCTAATCAGGAGGGAAAGTTGTTAATTCAGGATCCCAGGATGCTTCTTTAGTAATAGCAGAGGGCATTAACCCCAGCGCCCTGGTTAAATGCCAAGCAAAGCTGTCCCCCTCCGGCTCCCCAAGTCCCCGCTGCAGTTTCTAGCTGAATTCAGTATCATTTTCTCCATCTTAAACCATCATGTACTCTTACTGTGAATAATAAAAAAGCCTTTTTTGCTCTTTCCTCTTTCCAGAGAGAGCCGCATTTCATCCGCCTGCACGGTTACACGTACACACACAGTTTGTTGCCCAGCTCTGGGCTGAGAAGTGCTGGAGGAAGGCAAGTTACTCTTACACACACCTTGCCTTGCCTTTCTTGTTTTTTTTTTTCTTTTTTTTTCTTTTCTTTTTTATTTTAATTGATAAATGAAATTGAGAACCACCCCTTCCAAGGCAAACAAGAGTTTCATCTGCAAAAAAGCCGCCCTAAGGCAGCCACGGCTGCACACAGGAGGCAACTCCTCGCAACATCCCCGTCATGGGAAACAAACTCCAAAAGCTCCGAGGAGCCCTGGGGTCGGCACTAACACGCAGACTTTTAGGAAGCCGTTCCCTGTTTCAGAAGGCGCTCGGGGTTTTGCATGAAGACGTGTACGGGACGTCCCCGTGCAAGCCATCACCAGTCACTGCCGGAGCCCACCACCCCACCACGGCGCATACCTGCTGCTACCCATCACTTCTTCCATTCCCAGGTCACTTCCTACTTCGTTTATATTTACAGATGAGTTTTATGTTAAATATAATTACTCCACTTCAAACTCCACACACGGTGAATGAAGCAGATGCACAAACCGGTGCCTTTTTTCCCTCTTTCCCAAACTCCGCGGATAAAACCGGCGGCTCAAAGCCTGCAGACGATTCCCTGCGGTGTAAATCCGAAACAGCCGCTCAGACCATGCCAGGAGCCTGGCGGGTTTGCAGCCATGACCTGGGGGAGCCCAGGCTGCCTCCTCCACTGCTCGAATTCGGATCTTTTGTAAGCAAAAAGAGGTCTGGACTTCTGAAGAACCGCCACTAATCATATTAATATGCGGCAGTAAATGACAGTGAGTGCTTTGTGCCTCCCCACAGCTGGCAAATCCACTGCTCCAGGGCTTGGGCTTATTAATGCGCCGTGCACAGAGGTTGCACAGCTGGAGATCAAATGCTGGGGCTGGGGAGGCTTTGGGGAAAGGGGGGGACACACACATCTGACCCCTGAGCTAAATCAACTGTCCCTCCTTGCTGTAAAAACCCTCGCAATAAGACGTAGTGCAGCAGGAGCAACGCTCTGCAGACCCATCTCAGCAGCCTGGAGATGCTGTTTGCATCTGTTTGGCCTGGCGAGAAATCCTGGGGGGTGGGGGGCAGGAATATCAAAGAAACAATGGAAACACTCTCAATTTCTGCCCGCATCAGTAAACTTCTGCGAGATGAATTTTCAGGGTTGGCAGCGCTGGCCTCCAGCCACCCGCAGCTGCACAGGGTCACCCTCGCCCCTCCAAGTCCTCTCCACAGCAGCTTGGCTGCAGCATCCTAAAAGTTATCAGGGCTTTTGTGAGCAACGAGGAGGAACAACCCTGTCTCGAGCCAAAAGCATCACCATGGTGCTGGTTGCAAGGAGAGAATGTGGGTGACTTGTGCTGCAAATCCCTTTGAACTGATGCCTGGAGCATCCCAAACTTCAGGTAGGTCCTGAAGATGCTCCACTACAGATCCCAAAGCAGGCAGCAGATCCCTCAACGCAGCCCTGATAGCCTATTCTTTGCCAGAAAAAAAAGTCACCAGTGAGATACCTCCTCTAAAATACAGCCTCTCCAAAGCTGGCCCGATGTCCCAGCGCACGTCCCTGCTCTGCAAGCATCCCACCGCGAGCCATTCTCTGGGGTGATTTAGCCGGAGGAAGGTCAGGGCTGGCTGAGAAGAGCTGCTCGTCACAGCATGGACGTGTGGTACCACTGTCACCTTTCCCCCTTTAGAGACTCAAAGGGGACCCAAACAGCCCTTCCCAGAACAGCCAGCAGCCGCAAGCAAATCCAAGCTAACTCCTACTGCATCAGGGCTCACATGAAGACCCCAGTTCAGAATTAAAACCACGCTAATTCAATTTCTCTAAATTCAATTTAGAAATGCAAAGAGATCAGCGGAATTAAGGCGGCTTTAATGAGGAAGAAAAGCAGCGGCACGGAAATTCAATGCCACCGAAAGCACCTGCACCTCTGGCTGATTTGGATTAATGCTCCAGACATGCCTCGGGTGCCCCCGCAGCGATGCCCGGAGGCAGGGCGAGCACCCAGCCCCTCCGGCACGGCAGAGGCTGGTCCCCGAGCTCCCACCACACACCATCGGCTTTTCCTTTTCCCAAACGACAGCTCCCTGGGGAGGGGCTTCCTCTGGCCACCAGCAGACGTTTCTCCCCTGCATCCACCATTTGGTGGAAGGGCTTGGTACCCACCACTTCTTTGACAGCACAAAAAAGCTCTACTGGGAAGCAAAAAATAAACTGCAATCCAAATGGGTTGGGTGTGAAGGAAACAGGCTTGAGATCTTTCTCTGCATGACCCAGATCAAAAGTCTTGCTTGTAGTCTGTGTTTTTTATCGAGTTAAATAATAGCAGCCCATAATACTACATGACAGTCTCCTAAGTGGATTGAAGCCTCAAGCTTTACAGATTTCATGCTGCTTCTTAGTGCAATTTTATAGTGCATTTCTCATCCTTCTTTTTTTATTCAGCGTGTGACTTGATTAATCGGGATGAAATGTTCATCTTTACCCAACAATTCCTGAAACACAAACACAGGACTCTCTGATTGTGTTTCTTATTTACAGCCCTGTAGCCTGAGTGATTTCCAATTTACTGGGCTGCTATCTTAGGTCAACGTATAATATCTCGGGCCACTCCAGGAAGATTAACCAGAAGTGGATTCCCTTTCTAATCAAATAATCACCACTATAAACTAAAGTTTCTTTTACTATATTTGACTGCGTTTCTGCCACTTTCCCTATCAAGTGCAATAAAACAAACGCCCTCCGCATTCCCACCCCTCCCCAGGACCTCATTTTGTGAGACAAAGCTGCATAACGGCGGAGCTGGGCAGGCTCCGTGCCATATGTACGACTGGCTGCAGCTTCCACCTACGCTACTCCGAGTCTGCGGCTGCTGTCTCCCCCTCGGTTACTGGAAAGAGTTTTCCCTGGTATACATTCTTTCCATCTTGCATTCTCCTTCTGTGAAAGATTGCTATTTTTTCTTTGTTTGTTTGCATCGTGATTCCCACCTGGAACATCTAAGGCTTGCTTGAAAGCACAAAGGCGATGTGAAGACTTCAGCCAAAAATCATTTTCCCAACTCTTTTCATGTCTAGTACGCCCATGGTTAAAGTAAAATGCTAGAAAACACAAATTCTAGAAGTGCAAAATTCAAAAGACAGAGATTTCTATCTCTATTTCTTTTTATTGTCTTTTTTTTTCCACGCTCCTCATGATTTTGACAGTCCTGACACAATATTTTTGCACACCCGAAGATGGCAAGGCTGCCTGATGCCATGACATCCAGACACAGTCAAAATAACCTTTTCTTTGCACTTGAAAACCAAGACTGAAGCAGTCTGTGTACACTCGCTTCTCTAAAATTAGACTGCACATAAATTTAACATGTTCAAATAATGGGCTTGCGTATGCAGACAGTCAAGCAAAAGGTATATTTTTCTACTACAAGTAACTTGTTAGACAAGATATTTCAGCTTCCCAAGATATTAACGGATACCCAGTAAAGGTCTTTCTAGAATGACAATACACTTCATTTTGTTTGCCAAGTCAGTAACAATTAAATCCCTTTTGGTATTACAAAGCATATGCCAACGTGACATGGTGGCAGCAGCTCCTGGAGCAGCCCTATCCCAAGCTACAAACCAATATTTTCCTTCTTCACTTCTTATTTGAATTGCAAAGAACCGTTTAAAAAAGAAAGCCGAGATCCTGAGGCACGCAGCCAGCAGCAAAACGAGGATTTCTGAGTCCACACGCCAACTATTTTCATGTGGGGCTGCGAAGGAGAATGCGGTTTTATGGCATCGCCAAATCTGGAGCAAAAAGCAAAGTAGCTACGGGACTAAACAAAGAATAAGATGCCACCATCTGAACACGGCGTTGACAAAAATCAGCCCTGCATCCCACAGAACCACAACTGCTCTGGTGCCGATGAGGGTCTCAAGGACCTGGGGTGCAGGAGGAAAGGTTTCACGGGGTGTCCTGCCCATGGCTGGGATGGAGACGCAGCAAACGAGGTCTTGGAGGGTTCTTTGCGTGGCTGTTTTCTAGAGGACAGACCCTTGCAAGAAGCATGAGCCAAGGCCACCACGACGGGCCAGAGAAATGACCGTGAAGACCTCCCTGCAGTGATAGAGGTTGGTCCACATTCAGCGTGTGTGAAGTCCTAATGGAGTGCAAACACCACGTCCGAAACAGCAGCTCGGTGGGAAAACTTGACGCAACTAAAAGAGCAGCTGCTGGGTACAGGATGGCTACTGGGAAAATGGAGCAGCAAAATTAGGCTGTAGAAATATCTGAAGAGTTAAAGATAAGGAGTGAATGGAACAGTTCAGGTTATAATGGAGACATTAACTCATCGGGAAGAAAAAACTCAACTCCTTCCATCCTGGAGGTATCCCCATGACTGGACCTCCCCAGGTCTACGTGTGGCTTTGGCACTGCAACACTAAGCTCTCAGCCCATGTCCGCCCAAAGCCCCTTCAAGGGTTGACGTTCACTACTCAGAGCTGCGTGCCCCTGGCAAAGCTTTTCATTGGAGAGAAAAGTTTGTGCAGTCCCAGTGGCAGCAGCTGAGGAGGTTTAATTCCAAACACATTTACATTATTATGCAAATATTTGGAAATCATCAACTCCTTCACTTACCTACTAAGAGCCGAGTTAAGTGTTTCCATGGGAACAGCAACTATTAACAACTCTAGTTAATATTTTTATTCTGGTAGTGTCCAGAGAGCTCAATGAAGATTGAAGACAGCTTGTACAAGGCGCTGTACGAATGCAGAGGATGAAAAAGTCTCTTGTTGAAAGGCAAAGATTAATGTTTTATGAGCTTCAAAGTCAAGCACCAGTTCTACCAGGACCGGTAAGAACGTGGCGAAATTTGCTTGCAACGAGTCCAGGAGCTTCTGCTACACCATTTAACCAAATCAAGAGCCCTATTTACATAGTTTTGCCTTGAATCCTATAGCATTTCATGGTCAGACAGAGATCTTTATAACTATCCCAGCGCAATCCAGCCCCATAATATCAACCCAGTTCTAGGGACGTGAGAATCCCTCTTTGTTCCTCTACTCTTTAGCTGAGTACAAATGTAAGTTAAATACGAGGGAGATTAGCAGTGGTGAGTTCACGGGGGGCAGGACATCATCAGGGACAACTCGAAAATCAAAGGAGTATATTGCTTGCTTCCACATGTGGTCAAAAGTAAAGTCTGGACTCAAAAGACCCTAAAAGTCATAAGATTTTTGAAAAGAATGCACTTGGGGTTGGTTTTTCCCGCTCAGGTTTAAAGTTCACAGCCATAGCCATGGCCACTTTTGCCACAACCAGGACTTGAAAGCTGCCTGAAGAGACTGATCAGAGCAGAAGCTGCCATCCCACCCAACCTCTATGATGCTCATAGACGTGGAGGTACCAGACTGGAAACCTCCTTCCTACTGCCACAGGCTCTCCCACCCAGCTTCCCTGCCAGACGGCAAGAACAAGACCTGATTGATCGTCCTCCCTCATCTTTAGTCTGCCCAATTTCTGTCTCCTCTTGCTTCTTTCTTTTCTTTTGCCTCCTGTATAATGACAGTCTGGTTTACCCAGCCAAGACTGATTCACCTGTCCCAGCATTGCAGCAATAGAAACGCACAGCTCTAAAGGCAGTGCATTTCTGGATGGGTTCCTCCTAAAGATTCTCCAAAGGCACCTCCAAAAACCAAGCCTACAGCAAGAATGGTGTGACACAAGGTTTGTGTCTCCATGGGGAACCTCAGAGGGGTCCAAAACCCACCGAGGTTGAACATACAGAGCTCATGGTGTGGCTGTCCAAGCCTGCTACGTCCCTGAGCCGTCAACGTGGGGGTTTCCAACCCCCACGAGCCCCCCCAGAGCATCCTGTAAGCAATAAAGCACCAGAGCTAGAAGATCCTCTTCATTTTCCAACTCTGCATTGTGAACTTGTTTTGCCTTTGGAAGGATAAGGCTTCAAACAAATATAACGAGTCAGAAATGATTATCTCAAATCACCATCTCCTCCCCCTCACTCGGGCCAGATCAGCCTGCCTTGGAGTACACGCTGAAAACTGGAAGGCAAAGCTCCTGCTACAAAAGCCTGCGCAGTTTTAAATGATTGACGGGACCGTGGGAACCTGTTTAAATCGTAGGAATCAAACACCACACAAATAAATTTTAAGTTTTGAATGAAAGCAGCCAACTTGCTTCTTTGCTATTGAGCGGAAGTTTGAATGGTGTTCAAAGGGGCTCGTTGGCACAGCGTGACAGAGCGACGGCGACACAAAACCTGAAGTGATATTTGCTCCTCTCCCTTTCCTGATACCCAAAAATAAACACAGACAACCTCACCCTGAAAAACGCCCACCGCAACGCTCTGCCTCGCAACTGCCAGAGGAACTGAGCGGCTGCCAATTTATCCAACACTGTTTTGGATGTTTTGTTTGAAATGTCAACGTGGGTTCATGAAAACTGCAGCCGCCACTGCTGAAGAACTGATAAGGCTTGCTCTGAATGGGTTGCTCTGGTGGCACGTGGCACTCCCCATGCTGTCCCCTGCCCATGCAGAGTCGACCACCTCCCTGCCATTTTTGCATCAAAGTTCATTAAAGAAACTGGTTCCAGCATTGCCAGCAACTTCCACGGTGGCAGCTCCGTCGGGATGACGGGAGCTGCTGAGCTGCCCTTGCAGGAGGTTGCGTTTCCACGTCTGCTCCGAGTGCTGCCACCCCAACCCACAAGACCTGCGAGGCAGCACACAGCCCCAGACTTTCTGGTCAGCACCTTCCGCCCTTCTCTGCGCCAGGACTAGAGGGCTGCAGTGCAGCACACCGGCTCTTCAGAAGATGCCTGACCCAGTTGGGTTCATTAGGGGACAGAGGCCTTCCATCCCAAATGCTCCGCGTGCAATGAGCCGAGCCCTTGGTCCATCCAGGCAGCACTCACCCACGCAAAGACAGCAATTAGGGCAACAAATGTCGCCACATTTCAAGCAGGAGGAAAACACAAACAGTAGCTGGAGGTCCACCTTGAATGTGGCCTCCCTAAAATGCCTTTCTAGGGAAGAAGGACGTGCTGGAGCACCTGGAGACACCACACCTCTTGTCACCCACAAGTGCCCACCCTTGTCCAAGGACAGGCGATGACACTCCTGCTTGGCATCCCAAAATTTGGTGCCAAGACACCCAAGACCAGAACTCACTGATGAGCTGAACTATACAAATGCCCAACTGGCAGCCCAAGACACCAAGAAGAAAAGCAACCCTTTTCCGTACAGACTGGGCTCCTTTCAAGAGCTATTACATTTAGATATTGGTTGGAGAGGATGAGACGGGATGGTCTTTCAAAAAAACCCACCAGCACCTGCATGTTTGCAGGAGGAAAAAGAAGGTCTTACCTGTTTCTCCCCATATTGGCAAATATTCATCCTGCTGTATGTCTAGCATGATTTCCAGTCCATTCCCTGTCCCACCTTTCACCGTAGTAAGCAGAGGCCGTCCTTCTTCTCCTGAGTTAAACATGTAGCATTTCCCGTATTTTGTAAACACCTGTGAGGAGAGAAGAGAGAGATGATATAGTATTTCCCATTTAATAAACACCTCTTCGCACCCAAAGGCGGGCAGAGGGATGAGAAACGGTCACGCGCTGCAGCTCGAAGGGAAATGTCTGCAGATAAACCTCATCTGGTTTAATTACTTAGCACATTGTGTTCGCCTAATGAAAATAAAAGACAGAAGAGGGGATGGGAAAGCCATTTTGGAGCAGTAAACAAATGTCTTCAGCAGCTCACCGGAGTCCTATCACGTGAAGTCCCTGAGAAACACGTGTACACACTGAGTCTGAGCTTGCACTAAGACACAACGCAATTCCCCAGCTTCGTGTGAGGCACCTCCATCACCCACCATGCTCATGGCTGCCGATCGAGAGGTGGGCTCTTCCCCGAAGGATGGAAACGCCAGCACTGATGCCCACACTCGTCCAGCTGCTGAGTACCACAGCTCGTGCTCACTGCGTTGCACCCAAAGGGAGCAATGTGAACGACGCCTGGGCACTCCAGACACAAAAAACCGCAATGTCCCGTCCATTCCTCACTCTGCCACGACTTGGCAAATAATAACAGTTAAAACCACTTGGGTAAACAAGGACAGACTTCCTCCATCACTTTTGCTCTTTCTTTCGTCTCCTTTTGGCCCACCTCTTGAAAGAAACGCTGGGCAAAGCCCAGGTGGTGGCTGCCAGGAGACCACCAGTTCTGCAAAGTGGGGAGAACATGGGTTTCTAAGTTGGGGGGCACATGGGTTTCCAAGCTGGGGGGCACGTGGGTTTCCTAGCTGGGGGGAACATGGGTTTCCAAGCTTGGGGGCACATGGGTTTCCAAGCTGGGAGGGACATGGGTTTCCAAGACGGGAGGGACATGGGTTTCCAAGCTGGGGGGAGGACATGGATTTCCAAGTTGGGTGGCTCTTGGTGGGGCAGCAGAGATGCGACATCTTTGATTGTGGTGGCACTGACGGTCTCGGGCACTGCCCAGTCCTGTGCTCAGCCTTCCCCTGAACTCAGAGAACACACGGAAACCCAAAGATTGAAACAGAAGTCCCTCCTATGCCTTGCACAGCCAAACCAGAGGCCATGCAGATGTGCAGAACTTCCTCCTACAGTAAAAGAGGATGAAACGGCTCAGAGCCATTTAGAAATCCCCCAACCACTGCACATGGTGACTCCTGACAAGGACGGGCGTGAGATGGGGAGTGTGAGTCGTCTTCGAGTCACTCTGCTGCTTCACGGCTCCACAAAGTCGGGGTTCTGCAATCAGTAAGCAACCAGCAAACACCAGTAATGAATATTCAGAGCGAAGGGAGCCCGACACGAAGCAGCACGCTGGCTGAAGTCCCGTCAGAAGTCACAAGTCGCTAACGCAGTTGCTGAGATCATACGACCCCGAGATGATTCATAAAACTCAACAGAAGCTGGAGTCATCAGCAATTTATTCCCCTCAAATATTGACATATGCCTTCTAATCACAGCATCAGGGAAGCAGGTGAAAAAAGAGAAATATGAAATCATATTTAAGTTTAAAACCTCCATTTGGAGCAAAAAGAGAAAATGAAGTGCTTGCAGGAAAAAAGCCATGCCCTTTAAAAAAGATTTTATATCCAAGTGAAAATCCCATTTTAATACTTGACTGACCTATTAAACCATTCAAGCTGGAAAGATAAGCTGAACAACAGCAAACCTGTGTCAGCCGCCAGTGCCCCACAGATGGGTTTTCCCAGATAGGCTTTGAAGGCAGAAGTCAAAAATTTCTAATTAGCACAGTTTGAAATACAGTAAGAAGAAAACCTCCATGAGTGAAAATCATGGGAAAACAAGCGAGCTTACATCGCGAGCAACAGCGTGATGTAAACGCTGAATAAGGATTTAGCTGCTGATGGACCCAGTGCAGTCTTCAGCCAAATAAATCCAGGCAATTTTATGGGGCTTTTTATATGGCCCTTTGCAGCCGTGAAACTTTCAGTGTAAAACCTCCAGTTAGGGCATGTTTATCCAACAAACAAGATTTAAAGTGACAGGGGCCTGAGGCTCACTGAGTTGCATGTCTGGGACCCCCCAGCCCAGAAAAAGAGATCAAACGGTGACGAAGGGATGGACGTTCCGCCATCCCCTCCGCTCCACCCTCAGCAAGCGACCATCAAAGTCTACAAAAGGCCGCTCGCCATGGCCAGGAGCTCACCTGCCACGACCTTGGCAGATGTTTCTTTTGCACAGTAGAAGGTGGGAAACCTGCCCAGCCACACACAACCTGGGATGTGTTGACACACGTATGGCAGAAATGCAACCGCTTCCCTGCCCCACACCTGCTCCTGAGCAGTGGTACGGTCAGGGGACCTCCAGAGACACGGCTTAAATCCAGGTGCTGCTGGCATCATCTACATCGCTCCTAGGACTTTGCAAGGAAACATTTCCAAGGAAGTCCAGCAATCTTCTGCTGTTCTTTCGGGCCACCAGCAAGCACAGATCCTCATTCAGGCTCCTGGTGCATATTCACCCTTTCATCTTTGCAAATTGGGCAGTCACTTACGGATTCTACAGCTGAATACCACCCCAGAGCCACGACTGTGATACGATGGAGAACATGAACACTTGTCCTAACGAGGAATCAGACACCTTTGCTGAAGTACCTAGAGCTATCAAAAAGCACAAAAACTTTGGAGCAGGGTCACCACCAGGCCTAGTCACTAAGCAAAGAACTTGCTCAAGAGGAGACCAACAAGGGATACATCAGCAAACAGCATGGACCAGGAGAAGACCTACAGAACAAAACAGCAGGGGAGGAGGACCAAATGCTAGATGTGATTCAGGACACTATTGCTTTGGACAAGCTTGAGCCCAGTTCCATGCACTGGGTGCCCATTTGGGCTGGAGCGCATCTTCCCACTAAGGTTCACCCACAAAGAGTTGAGCCCAAGTGCTCCACGACAGCTCCTCAATGTAAACCAAAGCACCGTAAGTGGGGAGGGTTAGGAGCTCACTCCCAAGGCACACTCCTGATCCAGCTAAACCCTATGTAGATGCCTCCACTCTGGGTTTGAGCTGGCCACACGCTGCTCCCACCACTCACCTCCAGCAGCCCTCTCTGGGCGAGCACCACCAGGGCTATGAGGACTTGGGCCTGAAAACACAGAGAACTGAAAATCAAAGAGAATAAACCGAGGAGGAAGAAATGAGAGGCTTTCCCTGCAGGACAAGGTTGCTCATGGGGACCCTACGGGAAATGCAGCCGTGTGCCACGAGCAGTGTTAATGCTCAAGCAGCGACTGAGGCTGCCTTCAGGCAATCTTCTGCTGGGCGTAGCCCTGCTCCCAGGCAGAAGGGAGTCACAAAGACATCAAACAAACAAACAAGAAAGACAAAAAAAAAAAAAAAAGGGGGGAAAAAAAAGGGAAAAAAAAGGGAAAGGAAAGGAAAAAGGAAAGGAAAGGAAAGGAAAGGAAAGGAAAGGAAAGGAAAGGAAAGGAAAGGAAAGGAAAGGAAAGGAAAGGAAAGGAAAGGAAAGGAAAGGAAAGGA
>Ga0065711_1030522_pt1 | contig 32257 bp, 11 predicted proteins | sample Hoacrofraction12_FD_59098 | JGI IMG/M metagenome (GOLD analysis project Ga0065711, IMG submission 59098) | Hoatzin crop microbial communities from Cojedes, Venezuela - Epithelial fraction 12 v2 (version 2) | ecosystem: Host-associated > Birds > Digestive system > Esophagus > Crop | place...
CCCCCATTTTTCTTTTTTTCTGAACGTTAAGACAATTTGGATAATGATCTGAAGCCGTCCCTGTTGAATGTTAGATCGTCTTGAAGGACATTACTAGTGCTTGTGTGTTTTCACTTAATGGGACAAAATGGACTCAGTGGGACAAGATGCTGCTTTAATACAGCTTACCTGTTGCGAGCTTCATTTCAGTTCACATTGATGTAGATTGTCAGTACTTTTGGTGCAGCATTCTCCAGCCGTCACCAGCTTGCGTGCAACGTGGCTGTTGAGAGCCATGTTGTTGTTTGTTCTTCTTACTGGCCTTGATTTTAACTTGGTTTCAACAGCTGAACAGCAGCAGTGACTAATTTTTATTTTAAAAGTGTTGTAACTGGCTCCTTGTTGTACTGCAGGAAGGGTTTCAGCTCAGCAAAAATCCTTCTGATTAAAATAAATATAGTTGCTTAGTGATTTGGTTAACATTATAAAGATTAATGTAGTATCTATAAGTCAAAACCACGCCAATGATGACTCTGAAATTTTCCTATCCTTTTTCACTCCCTTTTAGGGTCTCTGGAGCTGGATACACCATCACAGCCTGTCAATAACCATCATGCTCATTCTCACACTCCAGTAGAGAGTAGGTATTTGAGACTTAAAAGCATACCCCCTTTTCATGTTTCCTTTTTTTTTTGTTGAAAAGTATGAGGAAAAAAAATGTTCAGAAGTTTTTTCTTTCTCTCCAAACATTGTGGGAGGGAAGGCATAATGCAATGATAATAATGTCTGTTCAGAAGAAGTGCAAGAATGAAATAATAATGTTTTGATGGTGAGAATTAGTTGAAAGTGCTGTTTTATTATGTCTAGTTAGAGTTTAACTTTCAATTTGAAAAGGTTTTGCAGTTAAGTTCCCATTATTTGTTTCATCTAGAAAGGAAACACAATCCGTCTTCTCACCATAGTGCAACAGATCATGTTCCTGAAAAGAAGTTTAAATCTGAAGCTCTTCTATCTACCCTGACTTCAGATGCTTCTAAAGAAAATACACCAGGTAATCTTAATTGTCTTGCATTTTTGCATTGCTTTTTTAATCGGAAGAAGAGAAACCCAATTATATTTGTGAGTTACTGTCTTTTGAAATCAGAGGCTCATACCCTTTTCCTCTGGGATTTTCAGTCATTTCAAAGATGAGAAATTGCAGGCATTGTTACTCATCTGTGTTGTCCATGAAGCACATCAGCTTTGTTGTCATTTAACAGCTGCGTGTTGGCTGTTTCTTTTCATTTACACTGCTTGGAAGAAGATAACAGTACAGTTTCAAGAGATCAATGCATTATTATTTTGGGAAAAACAAACACATGCAACATTCCAAAGTAAGGGAAAAGAATTTTCACGCTTTTTTTTTTCTAAGGATTGGTCTAATGTGGCATTCGGCTACAATAAAATAACATTCTTCTGCATGTTGTCTCTTCCAAAAGAGATGAGAAGTCTTTCTGAGTAGTGAGTAAAAAAAACCCCCACAACTTTCTGCCCATTTTCAAAATGAGGATGTTCCGTAGTTTGTCTTCTGAAAATAAAAGACTGTGAGAGGTTATAGTAAGTAAACTACCTTACGTTTTGGTATTTAGTCGTGTTCATCAGTTTTAAGTAGTCTCCCTCATATCCATTTTACTTTTGAAGAAACTTCATATGAAGAGATGGCAAATAAAATGTAGTTTGAGCAGCTGTCAGTCTGTAGATGGCTATGGAAATCAGCGTTACATTAAAACTGTGATTTGTAGTTTCTAAAATTAAGATTGTTAAAAGTTTTACTTCAGAAGCAGTATAGATGTACAGTCAAATTCTTACTCTCTTCTTGATGGTTACAGTGGTCAGCCTCATTTCAACAGAGATTGGGTTTATGTAGACACAGACATAGCAGCTGCATCTGTTCTTCGATAGCTGAATACGGAATTGAGGTCTTTTTTTCTAAAAGGACTCCTTGCACGTGAGGATAGATGGGGAACAAACTTTTTTTTTTTAAGCCAGTACTGGGTGTGTCAAATGACTTTTTAAACTTTTTTCCAAATGATCAGGCTGCTCTGGTGCATAGATGGAGTTCCTGTCTTTCACTGGTTGTCATATATAACTCTTCTTAAAATGCAAAGAAATTTAGTTTCATTTTGAATTTCATAAATGTGTTCTGTTCATCAAGGGTGTCGAAACAGTAATTCATCATCCTCTTCAAACAATGCATACAATACAAACTCTTCTCAACCATTGGCATCATATAACCTGGGCTCATTATCTTCAGGATCCGGGGCCGGTGCAATTACCATGGCAGCAGCTCAAGCAGTGCAAGCCACGGCGCAGGTAATGTCAAAACATTCTTGTCATTCTCCCATCCGCTATTGATTAAGAAGAAAGACTAGTGATTTTTTTTTTTTTTTAAATCTGAATTCCCATGGTCACTTTCAGCTGATGTGATTCAGTTCCCTTATTATAATTTTTGTTTATGTGCTACAGTTTCAGCATGTAAAACTTGCATAAAGGACAGCTTGTTTTCTAGCTTTTCCTGTGGGATACTCTTATGCCTTTTTACCACTTACTGTACATCATTTTGTTAACAGGGTGACTAATGAAGCTGTGCAAATAATAAGCAGTTAGCAGCCTCGTATGTCTTCTGTAAGAGCTCTGCTGTGTAATCTGATACGATATTAGTATTCGTTTTAGATGAAGGAAGGGAGGCGAACATCCAGTCTAAAAGCCAGCTATGAAGCATTTAAGAACAATGATTTTCAGCTTGGAAGAGAATTTTCATTATCCAGAGATGCAACTGGATATTCATCATCAGCTCTGGCGTCTACGTTAACACAGACATTAAGTTCATCAACCACAGATTCACGAAGTGGCAGAAAAAGCAAGTAGGTTTTCTTACTTGTTGACAGCAATTACAGCTTTTAAGACAGCTAAGCTTTCTTTTAAAGGTCATGGGCCATATTAGAAATACTTCATGTTTAATATGTGGGAGGGGGAGGGTCAGCAGAAGGTAGTTATTGCCTGCTGGCCTTTTTTTGTTCCGGCTTTCTTCTTTTCTTCTCTCACTTTTTTGTCCTGTACGCAAACTCACTCCAAGGTTTTAAATAAATGTCTTGCTTTGCGTTTTCATCTGTGATATAGTCTAGTGTCTTCCCCCATTTTTCTGTGTTCTGGAGAGAAGATGTGGCCTAACAGCAAAAGTTGGGAATTACTATACTTTTGTAGATGGTTTTGAAATAATCTGGAGATCTGCTTCGTGACACTTCGAAAATAATCACTACGTTTTCTGATGGCTGACCTTCTAGGACAGGAAACAGAATGACTTTTATTTCTGTTGCAAATGAAATTTAAAAGCATTTTAAATAACACAATGTCACAAGACATTGTGACAGCAATTACAAGTTGTACTTGAAAAAGTTTGTCTCAGAATGCTCATCCTTTCAAACTGACTTGCGTGTTTTTCTTCATACTAATTTGTGTTTGTTCACAGCTCAGTTTTTGCCTTAGAAGCATTTGTCATCTATGGATATCTTGGGTGTCAGATCTGACCTATAAGCTAAAGCATAGACTTTGTATTCTGGCACTTCCTGTGGAGTGATTGGTGGTGCTTGAGTGGAGGTTAACATAGAATCAGTCATCTTCAAAACACAGCTATCTATTCTACATGGCACATGACATTATTTATATGCAAATTCCTGTTTTATTGATAGCATAATTTTTACAGGGACTTTACACCAGGCTGTTGATGGAAAATTTTGTGAAGAAAAACATTGATTAAAGCCATTTGGCAGTTTAAAGCTGTTAAATTCCATTGATTAGAGTAGCCTGTCTTGCACTTGCAAGCTGGTAAGATTTGTTTCCAAAGAGCATTTAGTGGGTCCATTTCAGTTCTTCCAGCTGTTGAATGAAATCTATTAGGGAATGATGCTTTGGGATTTACATACTGCAGTATTTCAGAGTCAACAAAGTGCTTGCTTTCTGATCCTTTCACTAGCAAGAAATTATTTGAAATTATGATATGCTATTTTTTACTTTTTTTTTTTTTTAGAAATAACAACAAATCCTCAAGTCAGCAGTCCTCGTCATCTTCCTCTTCTTCGTCTCTGTCATCGTGTTCTTCTTCATCTGCACTGGCACAAGAACTGTCTCAGCAAACAGCAGTAATACCAGAGTCTGATTCTAATAGCCAGGTTGACTGGACCTATGATCCAAATGAGCCACGTTACTGCATTTGTAATCAGGTAAGGATGGCTTCCAACCTGAAATATAACTAGAGCTGCCGTTTTGCTTAGTTGAACATCCTTCTCTGATTGCTATTTTAGAAACATTCTGTTTGCAGTTTTGAAATTCTGATCTGTTTTTTATTTACTTACTGGTGATATGAATAATGAACTCAACTGTTGAAGCTAAAAACGAGCAAGTTTTTCAGTGATGTGACGTACCTGGAGAGTTTTAAATCTTTTAATTAAGACTTCAGGAGTAATTAAATTAAGAATTGAACAGATTCACAGTGAATTTAATTGACATTTTGAGTCGGTAAGAAATTTGCCTGGTCTTTCCTACTTTACTTTAAAAAACCCACACAAAACCAGAACCCAAAAAACCTCACAAACTCAAAAAAAAACCCCCAAACCAAACAAAAAACTAGTTTTGTAAAAGCTATCCAAAAGCTTGAGAGACTGAATGACAGTATAAGAAACTGTTATTTAGCAACACCTTTTTAAACACTTTTAAGAATGTTGGCTTTTTTTAGAGTTTATAGAATTCTCTAATTTTCTTGGAAGTATTTGATTGTTTCAAGTAGAGTGCTTGAAATTGTCATGTATGCAAGGGAAATGCCAGATGTCAATATAATCTTGAGAACTGGACTGATAACGTACTGAGCACTGTTGTTTAGAACAAAATGTGCTTCGTTCAGGTTTTGAATGCTGCCTTTTTTCATCCAACCTGAAATATGCAGAAGTTTTTGGGTTTGGTTTTTTTTTTTGCATAAAAAAATTCTGAAAGTCAGTTTGCCATGAACATGTTCTTTGGGTTATGTAACAAAAGAAAAATCAAAATATTGTTGCTGCTGTTAATGGAAAAATTCCTCAGAGGAAGAAACTTTAGTCCTTTGAAAATGTTTATTGCTTTTAATTAGTAATATAATTATTAATAAGGGATTTTTTTCCTTCTTTACTAGGTGTCCTATGGTGAAATGGTAGGCTGTGATAACCAAGATGTAAGTAACAAAGTTCAGAAGGTTCAGGAGAGGCTTGTGCATGTAACTGTTGCTTGCAGGGGTTACTTTTCTTTAGAGTTGATGTGCATCTAAGTTGAACCACGCTTCAGGAAACTCTTCCTGATCTGTCACCACGATTCAGATTCTTTTAGAAGGCTTCACCCTTTTCTGGGAAGGTTTGACATCTTTAAAATGCCTTTTATTTCTAGGAACTCTTAACTGTATCACTTCTACTATCAGTTGTCCCCTTCAAATAAAAGAACAGTTGAATGTAATAATGTACTTACTGACATACTACATTTAAACAGAAGTGAGTGATAAGATTATTTTTGTGTCGCTTAGTGTTGTCAAACTAAGTATTTCGAAGCACAGCGTACTTCTTTTGCTCTGTTACGTGAGTCCATATATGACTCCTAGGGTTTTTAGGAGTTTCCGTAGTCTATTGAGCGTGTGTCAGGGACTGAGATCCTCCTCTCTTCTTGTTTTGTCCCGTGCCTGTGCAAAAAGGAGAATCTATGCTTTTTACTCATGTGTTGTTTGCTTCGAATTGTATTTGTGACCGGTGTTTTGGAAAAAAAAAAAAACCACAAAATCTGAATCTTTAACTCTGTTTTTACAGTGCCCTATTGAGTGGTTCCACTATGGATGTGTTGGACTGACAGAAGCACCGAAAGGGAAGTGGTACTGTCCACAGTGTACAGCTGCAATGAAGAGAAGAGGCAGTAGACATAAATAAGTTCCTTCATTTGGAAAACAAATCGCATACTAAAGGTTTTATAGAGGACTTGGGAGGGGGAGGAACCCCCACCACACTTCCTTGCAACCACTTAAGGGTTAACATAGCAGTCATAAGATCTTGAAGTATTGATTTTGCTAGTTGTGTTTTAATATTGTAAGTAAATTATTTATGCACATTGATGTGCTACAGATACTATTCCAGTGAGCCTTGGATTGTTCCAGTGGCCAACATATGCAGACATTTGTACTATCAGACCATTTTCTCTAAGCAGTGGGCATTCTACAATTATTCAATCTTCAAAAAATTCCGATAAATCAAGATTTTAAATGTATGTTTTATATTCAACAGATATATTCTGCTGCATGTACTGTACTCAAGAGCTGTTATGTAACACTATGTATATAAATGGTGCAAAAAGTCAGTGCTTCTGGAAAAGAAAATGAAACAATGGTTTTTAAGATGCCTTTATAACTTTGGTTCTTTATGAAACTTAATTCAGCAGGCTGAAGAAAATGGTTCTTGTATACAGCGGGCTGTTGTCCTCTAGGGTACTTGAGTAAGTAAAAACATAAAAAATGCTGTAGAATAAAACAAACTTGTGCCATTAGTCTTTATATGTTTCTGCTCCAGAGAAGGCGCAGGCCGTGAGAGGAAAAAAAGGTGTTAAAGTGATGATAAATTTTTATACCAAATGTGTTTATTTTTTTGTGCAAGTAATCCTTTAAATTTGAATTGTATTAGGTGTTAAAATAAAACAACCTCAACTCCTTGAATTAATTTTCTGTACATTTGTGGAAAAAAAAGGTTTGTCCCTGAAATGGTTTCAGGAGAATATAGCTAAATTTGTATAAGAAATTGCTGTACATGACCCACGTGGAGGGTCGTTGTACAGCAGGACATTTCTGTGGTGGGTGGATAACTAGTACACGTATAGGCAAATGCTGAAATATCGTTTGCCTTGATGTCTCTGTCTCCAGACAAGCAGTGGCACTTGCTTAAATGGTTGCAAAAGTTCTGTTTTCCATGTGGTTAAAATAAACAACAACCCCTACTGTGCGAAGAGATACGCAGAGGCAGGATTGCTTTCCTGTTTTCATGGCATGGATGGAAATAGGAAAGGGAGAAGAAAACCACGGTAAGTGTGTCTTGCAGCTGCCATATTGCGTTCTGGACAGTGATTTTCATGTAAAAACCCACACACGGTTCAGGAAAGAAGAAAGGGAGAAATAGTTTGTCCTGCTGTAGAATCCCTAGGGCAGCAGGGAGGATCATGTTAGGGAGGCTAAATGCAGGCCGGTAAGTGGCTGGGTCTATGGGTTGTACACATTGTAGTACAGGATAAGAAACCTGATCTTTAAGTTACACCCTTGACCGTGAATATGATGGAAAGATTTTCTCTTTTTTTTTTCCCTGTTTGCTTATTTTGGACGGAGTTTGGTATGTTTCCTTTCACCGACAATTTCCTTTTGTTGTTTTTGTATGGTGCTCTCATGCAGCAGCACTGAACAGAAACAAAATGAATACTCCTTTTTTCTCCTTCCTCTTTCCTTCCAGTACTAAAAAAAAATACACTTTCCCTATGGAATAAAGATTTTACTTTAGCATTGGGATGGTCTTTGGGTTGTCAGGCTGGAGGACCGTGGCCTTGCTGCGGTAGCTTTCCAAACCCGTGCAGAGGAGGAGAAGAAAGGGAGAGAAGCAGTCTTTCATTGCATGACTGCAAATAGTGTCAAGGAAATTTCAAAAGAGTTACGCTCATTAGTAATAGGAGTATGTGCAGAAAATGCAGGCTTTACCTAAGCCAAAACGAAGCCAGGCTTCTGTCATAATGTTTATTTGAAAAAGAAAAAAAATAGGCATTTTAAATCCAGCAACTGGGGAGAAGTAGATGAGAAAGAAGGAAATGCGATAATGGATGATAAATGGACTGGTAGAAGAATAGGACAGAAGTTGATGAAAATAAACAGCAAAGAGCAGTGTAACCGAGGTTCCATTAAAAGTGGGAAATGAACCCACTGTGTATGTATTTCTGTGGAAATCTCAGTCTAAAAAAAACACTGGAGGACCAGAATATCTGGTTTTAAGTGAGGCTGTTGAGACAACAGAGATAACAAACTATTTGTTCTCTTAGAAACTGGTGCCGTGCTTTGAGTTGAAGTTAAATAAGCAACAGGTAATCTAGATTCCCCTTGGACGGAATGTCTAAGTCTCTAGGGCTAGGAAGTCTGTTGAGAGTTAAGACCATATTCAGCAAAATCCCTCGCTCTGGTGGTAACCACACCAAAGATGGTACAGAGACTGGAAAGCCAAATAAAAATTTAAATTTTTAGTGTGAGCACTGATTTGTTGTTCTGTTGGACAATATAAATTATTTTTTCATGGAAGAGCTAATTAGAGAACTCACAAGAGGAAAAAAATTTACCTTTGTCCTCATTAGTACATGAATATTTTGTGTCTGAGTTAAGACAATAGGCAAATGTGGAAAAAAGCAATCATAAGTCAAAGAACTGGAACAATAAAACCTGTACGTACTTTTGTTTTGTTTTCTTTTAAGCAGGAAGCCTGTGAGAGAAGCGTCAGAGTCAGCATGTGATTATGGTGAAAAAAGCACTGAAAATTGACAAGACAAGCCAAATTATTTTTTTGCTGTGCAAGAGGTTAAGACAAATTTGAACGCCATGGCCCTCTCTGGAGGTTGCTGGAGGGTTGCTCTGGAACTGAGGCACCTGCAGAGATGGGTCTGCAGCAAACTGGTGGGACCAAACCTGCCTGAGAGTTCTAGAAAAACTCACAAATTGAGTATCTGAGCAATTTTTATGTGTTTTTAAACGTCTGAAGGAATGGAAAGCAATAAAAAATATGCCAATTTTCAAAAAGCTTCAAGTTGGATCTACAAGCTTAATTTTTATTTCTGTGTACATTGATCGAAACTGATAAAGACTAATTAGTGTATGCGTGAGTAGTGACGTACTGGCAGAGTCCTTGCCTCGTGGTCGTCAGAGTGCTTGGAAAGCTTCACTTGAGTAGACAAAGAAGGCCAGGTTAGTGTATACAGGGTCCCGCATTAAAGTTTCTTTAAAACATGGTGATGCGCTGGCTGAAGAGTGGAGGTCCCTTAATGTTACATGGCTATTCGCAAAATAGAATAATGAAGAGTAAAGGAATAGATTACCAATATTCCTCACACAGAGAGGCTGCTAATGAAGTCCAGCAGGACTCTGCTGCTCAGCAGATACGTCAAAGGTCAGTTAAGGAGGAGTAAATAGTAACGTAATGTTTGCACTTCTGCTGGGTTTTCAAAAATAACAAAAAGGGAAAGTGTTAAAAGTAGCGGACCAACCTTGTGATACTGAGTGATAAAATGGAAGATGTAACACAACATTTACTAAAAATATGTAAATATAAAATGATACTTAATTTACCTGCAGCTGAGGCCTGGGAAGTAGCGATTGCTGTGTAGGAAAGGGGTTTTGGAGTTGCGTAGGTAATCCTATGGGAAGATCAGCTCATTGCTCAGCAGCAGGTCAGACAAGGGCTAAGAATGGCTCAGCAGGAGATAAAGAATAAAACAGAAATCAGTTTTGCACTGTGTAGATTGATGTCCACTTGGGTCTTAATGTAGTATAAAATTCTGGTCCGCCTCTGCAAAAACGTAGGGAAACTAGGAAAGGCTGAAATAGGAGGATCAAAGCAGTCAAAGCTGTGTGATGACAACGCATCTGAGAAGCAGCTGAATTGTCTGGGACTGTGGGCTGGGAAAGAGGCGGCTCCATTAGGATGTGACAGGGACATGCAAATTCAGGAGTGCTGGGGCAAAGCTGTGTCTTTTGACAGAAGAAGTAATAAGGAGGTAGCCAGTCCAAAATGAAAAAAAAGAGCAGCATTTTTTCGCCCACGGCATGCTTAAATTGTAAAACTGGCCATGTAGTTTACATGGGTGTAAAAAGTGACAGAGACATTAATGGAAGCAAAGCCCGTGGAGGCATAGAATGCAGAAGTAACACGTCTGGATCAGAAACTCACTAAAGACTGATCACTATAAATTAAGAGAGTCTGTAACCAGGGCAGTGCTCCTGGGTGCCTGTGACAGTCCTACAATCCTCTGGCATACGCCACTGAATCATAGAACCATAGAATCATTGGACAAGACCTCGAAGATCATCAAGTCCAGCCACCAACCCAACACCACCAGGCCTGCTAAACCATGTCCCGAAGTGCCACATCTACACGTTTTTTGAACACCTCCAGGGATGGGGACTCCACCACTTCCCTGGGCAGCCTGTTCCAATGCCTGACCGCTCTTTCAGCAGAGAAATGTTTTCCTAATCTCCAATCTAAACCTCCCCTGATGCAACTTGAGGCTATTGCTAGTTATTTGGGAGAAGAGACCAACACCCACCTCACTACAATCTCCTTTCAGGTAGTTGTAGAGAGAAAGATGGTTCCCCCTCAGCCTCCTCTTGTCCTGACTAAACAGCCCCAGCTTCCTCAGCTGCTCCTCATAAGACTTGTGCTGTAGACCCCTCACCAGCCTGAACACTCTTTGATATGAGACACTGGGTTAGGAGTCCCTTCGGCACTATGCAGCACAACTGGTTTTATTTCCATCTCAGTGCTCCAGCATTTGGGTGAATTTTTAGGATGAGGAGGTATTTGTGGTACCACAAACAGAGAAGCAATGTGCTAAGCACTGCAACAGTACAAAAAGTGGTCTTTACCTTGTTGTCTGTTTGCATTGTGAAGAAGTAAGATTTTTTTTTCTCAGCTGTAGGTTTTATTTATTCTAAGTCTGAAATGAAAAAGAAAGAGGAAATACATCTACACCTCCTGCTCAGCAAATCCCACTAGGTTGTCTCTCTGAATAGCACAGAACGATTTGCAGTCTTGTCTTCTTTATTGAACTTTGCAAAACGTTGCTCAGCCACACACAGTGAAGATGAGAAACTCTGAGGTTTGTTTTTCCCCTCTCCATTCCCCCTCGCCAGGGAGGTACTTACCACTGCGAGCTGGCTTTTCTTGGCACGTTTCTCCGTCCCCCACCTCATCCTGCTGGAATGTCTGGGCCTTGCGCTTTGCTTGTGCAGTAGATGTGACAGGTGACAGAAGGAGGACCCGGGTGGCCTTCACCTTGGCAGCAGAGGGTTGAATTTTGCACTTACACTAAAAATCTCCGAGAAGCAGAATTGCAAGAGGGATAAGGGTCTGGCTTTTTACACTCTCTTAGGGGTGTAGGTGAATAACTGGAGTTAAGCCACACTGTATGAACACTGTCTCTGCAGTTTCGTTACTCTTCCCAGGATTGCCTAAAATGCTCTGAGAATAATGTCACTAAAAGAAAAAAAACACACCACACTTCAGTATATCTATACCAGCGTACAGTAATATTCCGCTAGCACTTTCAAATCCATATCTTGCGTTTATATGACATTCTATAAACAGCAGCTTTTTGCTCTAGATAAATCTTGTATTTAGGAGCTATTTGAGCACGCAGAAGTTGTCAACAAGTTGCATGATTACTTACAGGCTTGTGCTTGCATACATCACGTCTTACACTTTAGAAAAACCAATAGTTCTGTACATTAGTTCATGATAGGTGTAAAGTTTTTATTATAAACATGACTTTAACTGTTTGCTAACTGTATTCCTTTTGTCTACTAAAAAAAAATAATTCCTGAAGGTATTGAAAAAAACCTGTAGTATATTACAACTAGAATAGAGAAATACTTGCCTTTTCTTGCAGAGAAATGACTGTACAAGAAATCCACCTAAGGCAGTAAAAAATAATGAACAATGTTAGGATACACAGCTGTTTTAACATTTTTAAAGCCCTAGTAATTGTTCATACCTTGTACCTTATACTAGGAAAACTTCTGAGGGTTGTGGCTGCTCTCTTCCTTTGTACATGTTTATTCAGCAGTGTCACATACTTTGAGTCAAATGTGTGTGCCCACATTTATAACACTGGCTACTGCCAAGTAAAAAAAATTTCACTGAAGTTTAAGAGTGCAATGAGGGGATTCTTAAACTAACTAAAGAAGATGCAGTTGTTCAGCTACAATTTGTAGCTTTTTCATATAAAAATATCAAAATTTGGGGGAATCATAAGTATACTTTAGTTGCTGAATACAGATTTATTTATTAGGTTAACAGTTAACGTTTTTTTTCTAATTAAGGTTATACCAAGCCTTTCTATACAGAAGATTAAATAATAATTATACTGTATTTGCGCACATGAGAACTGGTGAAACAGAAATAGGGGAGCAATGCAAAGACAATTTGATACTGTTTCCACATGTGAAACTGTGGCCCTGTGACTTCAAAGCAAGTTTTACTTTTTCTTTTCAGGAAAAGACATGCGGGATAGATGTTGGATAAACGTTGCAAACGTGAGTGTAGTTAAGTGCTGGAAGGGGTCAGTCAGGGAAGTGCTATGGAGTTAGGGAATCCTTCCTTGTCAGAAGTACAGGAATATTTTTCCCTGTGTTGATAAAGGAAATGTTTTTTACAGCTCTGTCTTCTTTTATTCTGGTGAGAAAAAAATTTCTTTGTTTCCATGTGTAGGTAAAAATAAATGCTCACCATATTTAAAAATAGTTTTAATAAATGTTCAGTTGTGGGGTTTCCTTGAAAAGGTTACAAGTTGGAGTGTTTCTGCTGTGATGAATCCATCTGGATATGGTATTCTTGAGTTAAATAATGTAAAAATGTGTTTAATTTCTCTGTTGTGTCATTTGGGGCTAAGAATCTCAGGCTTTTAAAGAAGGAACATTCTATAGATGGATGGATTTGTCAATAGTTGAATGAACTGACAATAAAAACATGTGTTCCTTAGTCAGATCTGGAAAATCTAATGGTTCTACAGTCAGTAGTATTGATCAACCCCTCATTTTAATTTAGGAAGCTATACCATACATTTCCCAGGGATCTTCCTGATAGCCTAATACACTTGGAATGGTTAAGGAACTGAGGAATAAACACAAGCTAAGTTAGGAGTTAAATTAAAATTATGCCCCAAAATTAAAATTATGTGTTAATCATTTTAACCCAGGGCAGACATTTTCTTAGGCACTGACTCAATGTATGCTTTTGCACACAGAAGTGCTGATTTCAGAAGTAATGATTACCTTTGAGAGAGTCACATCAGAACAGTTTTGCCCAGCTCTTCTATAACATTGCTGGTTGCTCTTGGAAGACATAAATACAATCTGAAATATGCACTGGGAAAGCATCTCAGTGAAGTTTTAGCCCAGGACAGAAAAATTGATGCTGATTCTCAAAAATAAAAATAGAGAAAAACTTTAAGGTGTTTTGGTTAGTATCTTCATTAATGTTCAAGACTTACCAACTCTAAAGTACTTCTCATTTTGCAAGTGCTTTCCAAACACTCACCTACAGCTATTTACTTAAAGACTTCTGTTAAGAAGGTGAAAGGAATGTGCTGGGAATGTCACTTTATGGAGGCTGACAAGCCTTATAATAGAAAAGATTCTAAGTTTTCCTTTTCCCTGTTGTTTAAATCTTAAGCAGCAATACTTAAATTCATGAAGGAAGGAATCATCTAAATGTGTTGTTCATAATTACATTAGTGCATTATAAAACTGTAACCTGATTTCATATTTGGCTAATGATGGAATTTTTAAATCAATGCCAGCTATTCTCTGTAATTCTCTTTCCAAAGTCTGTTTCAGAACAAGAAAATTAGCTATCGGCCTTATATACATTTTATTAATTTCTGTGTTGCACTACCTGGTTTTACACTATTTTCCACAATAAATATTCTCTTCAATATGCTTGAGTTTTAATAGTGCATCAAAACACAGTTATGTGCAAATAGTTGTTGATTTAAAAATTGTAAGAAGAGCTTATTGAGCTACTTCATACTGTATTTCAGAGGGATTCTGATTTCATTATGTTTTGGTTGTGTTTTAGTTTTTGCAAAATCAAATGCTAAGAACATCTATGGCTGTCCCTAGTCACAGAATGTTCCTCCATAATTAAAAAATATAACAAAATAACTCACAAAAGAGACAACCAAAAACAATTCGGTAATCAGACAATGAACAAAGATGCTTCTATTCACTTTTCAGCCCCTCCAGTTTTACATGCGACCCGTTTAATCAAAACCGTTGAGGTCCCCCACGGGCAGTGTGGTTCTCAGCTTCCTCCCAGACATGTTGCAGTGGTTCAGCATGACGTCCCTCCGTCTGCTCCAGCTTCCAAGCCTCTCCCTCCCAGCAGCTGGCGATCACCATTAGAAGTGTTTTGAGCAGGCTGTGCAGCCCAGCAGACCGGAGCTGAGCGGCGGCAGCATGACTCGGCATGGGGCAGGACGCAGAGAACTCATCCACTCCCCAACTGTATCCTGGGCTGCATCAAGAGAAGCGTGGCCAGCAGGTCGAGGGAGGTGATTCTGCCCCTTTACTCCGCTCTCATGAGACCCCACCTGGAGTACTGCGTCCAGCTCTGGAACCCCCAACAGAAGAAGGACATAGATGTGTTGGAGCGGGTCCAATGGAGGGCCACGAAGATGATCAGAGGGCTGGAGTACCTCTCCTACAAGGACAGGCTAAGAGAGTTGGGGCTGTTCAGCCTGGAGAAGAGAAGGCTCCGGGGTGACCTTATAGCAGCCTGCCAGTACCTGAAGGGGGCCTACAAGAAAGCTGGAGAGGGATTTTTCACAAGGGTGTGTAGTGCTAGGACAAGGGGGATAAATGAGGGCAGATTTAGATTAGATATTAGGAAGAAATTCTTCACCATGAGGGTGGTGAGGCACTGGAACAGGTTGCCCAGAGAAGCTGTGGTTGCCCCCTCCCTGGAAGTGTTCAAGGCCAGGTTGGATGGAGCTCTGAGCAACCTGGTCTAGTGGAAGATGTCCCCGCTCATGGCAAGGAAGTTGGAACTAAATGATCTTTAAGGTCCGTTCTGACCCTCACCATTCTATGATTTTGTGATTCTATGATCAGCCCTCGCGCCACCTGCCATGCGTGCTGTCTGTGCAGCCTCCTTCCCCCTATCTGTTCCCACCACCTTGCCTTAGTTAGCTGTAAAAATGGTTAAACCTGATTTTCAGCCTTACTTTTAGAAATATCATGTGGACCAGGTTGTCAAAAGTCAGTGCTGAAAAGATGTAATGTACTTAAGGGTATTTCTAAGGCAACTTCTGCACCACAGTGGTTGCTGTTATCTTCTTCTGCTGTAATCATGCCACGGGAGCTGGCCTCAGGAGAGAAACTGTACAGCTATAATCAGATGGATAAATTCAGAAGTATACTGTTATCTTTTTCTGCTTGTCCATAAGAGCAACAAAGCAGCATGTCTTGCATCCCCGCATACTCTATTTGCTTGTACAATAATTTCTCCTACACATGCATATGTGAAGTGCCCCAGGTGACACATTTCTGTACAGGCTAATTGTATGTTCTGGCAGCACTACGAGAATGCAACACACTGGAATAAAATGTTGTATACTCTAGTATATATAATAATCGCTGATCTTGATAGGGCTGGTTAGATGTATGGGCGCCTTGAGAGGCACAGGTGAGCATTTAGTCTACATTTCTGTGTGGTGTGGTTGTCTTAAAACTCTCCTTGCTAACAGAGGAGCTCTGTTAAACAAATATCCATCAGTACAAAGCCTTCTGATAGAAAAAAATCCAGTTCTTGTTTCCTAGTGCCTAAAACACCCACGTGTATGAACTCATCTGCTGAAGTCAGTGGAGGCCACGAGGTGGTTTAAGTCGTATGTTTGCAGGGATGTTTACTGTACAGGGGCTAACCAAAGTTTAACGATCAAAATGAAATGATTGGCACCTGGAAGACTTGGTCCAAAATTATAGAGCTTGTTTTCCAGTTGTGGCAGGCACAACATCTGCAGCAGCGCAGACTAGATCATCGAGAGGACAACACAGAGACAGCTGTAGGTACATGACAGCATTGCACCCGTGTTTTATATGCATTCAACAGAAGTGACCATATTTTCTTGTTTGTAGAAGACTGCCATTTGCTTCCCTACTGCCACAGAGCACTAGGGGACTGCTGAACCTAGCAGACACTGGGACGGACATTCAAAAGTCTGTGAGTGGTTTCAGCAAAGCAACTGCTCTGCTAAAGAAAAAGAGGATATTCCTGGTCATGGGAGCAATGAACAGGAAGAAAGGCAGCCAAAGGTAATGGGACACAAGAAAACACAGTTTAAGGCATTTAGGGCATGAAGTGGAAGATGAGTTTTTATGGAATGAGGAGTCTAGTTGTATTTTTCTCTTTCATCTTCTAAAAGTTGGCTTATTTGAAACAGTGCTTGCTCCTGATCTTGAAGGCAACTGTATAAAAAAATGTTGCTGTCATGAATTTTCTGGTTGCCTTGGCTTTTCTCATTTTTTGGGCTGTTTTGGGTCCACTCGTGCTGTAGAACAGAAGGAGAAAAAAATGAACACTCTACTAGCCTTAGCTACTTACATGATGAGGCTAGGCTAAAGTGAACAGGGAACATGGCAATGAAATAATTTAGTTCACACAAAACAGGAAAGGCCTTGTGACAGGGCCTGGAGAATTATGACATTTCAATTCTATATTGGGTTTATTGACACAGAAACTAGAAGAATTAACTCAAAAAAAAAAGAAAACCAGAACCAAAACCCAGAGAAAATGCAGAATACTGAACAATAGAAATAAAAGAGCTTGTAAATGCTTCTCTTCCTCCTGCAAAATGTCCTTACAGACTGGTCCTTTCCTTTACATTTGCTGTTGACAACTCTGTGGCTGGCTTGCAAGCTTCCCACATTCCCACTGTATAGGAAGCTATTTAGGACACGTCCTACTCCCACCCTGGAGGCCTGGCTGAGTGATCGCTCCTTTCTCTTTGCAGTAGCCTCCAAACTGGTGTGCTTGCCACTTGCTGTCCCTCTCCACCCTGTCTCCTTCTCATGGAAGCTTTTCTGACCTGGTGCTGGGGGTGGAGGGGAAGAGCCTGGCGTGGGAGGGGTGTCCAAGTAGAAGGAACAGTTGGTGAGCAATAGAGGTACCTTCCATTGCAAACATCGTTTGGGCAGGCAGGGAGTGGCTAGGATGGAGGCAAGGACACTAGTCTTCTCAGTTTCTTCCCACTTCCACTGGTCATTTCAATACGCTTTCACCTGACTACAAGCAGCTAGGAAGAACTGTAAGGAGATACTGCTATGCAGCACACAAACTTCATTCAGAGCCCTTCTGCAGGCACAAGGCAGTGAACAGCTCTGCTTGCACCAGAAGTTCATGACAAAACAGGAAAGTATTTGTGCAAATATGATTATTGCATATATTATTGCATATGCTTTCATATAATAAGCCCAGAGAATGTAATGGAAAAAAGACAATAGGAAGCATTTGGATCAGCTAGAAGAAGAGATTATTCACGGCATTTAGAAGAAGAGAATGATTCTGAGACAAGACAGAGCTGTCATTAGAAAAGGTCTGTAGGAAGAAAGAGAAGACCAGAGAATGGAAGTTCAAATGTTCTCACCTAAAGTGTGAAGAAGAGGGCAATCAGCAAGATTCCAGAGAAGAGATGTGGACCATGACAAAACAAAATATTTACTTAAAACAAAAAGGAACACAAATGCTGTCAGAGATCAGGAGATATTGCACTCTGCTCCTGTTCTGTATACCTGGAGAGAAATGCCCATGTTCTTGCAGCCTATCTGGGTGTTTTTGGATTATCACTGATTATTCATCTCTCAGCAGTAATCAAAGAATCTGAGCAACAAAACTGACTACAAAATCCATAAATCTCTGTGTAATCTCAGAATAACTGCTGCAATGGGATTATGCCAAGAGTCAGTGAATAACTGTAGACAGGAAGAAGCAAAGAATTTACTGATTGATTTCTTCCTCCTGACATGCGAATTGGCCTTTTAAGCAGGAACCAGTATCTTTACAAGACTTTGGTCTTCAGCTGCTTTCTCTTAGCCTCATGTCAAGCAACTTTCGGTATTATTAACATATATAAATAGATAGATACCTGTGTTTTATTGTCACCCTTCTGTGAAAACACAGTAGTAAAGAACATCACTGAGGCATAAAGAGTTGACTCTGGACAAATAACTCCGTTGGCTCAGATTCTACCTAAAGCTTTATGGAAGCTTGGGTGGGTTCAGTAGTCTGGTGAGCTGGGTATCAAGCTTTGCCACTGCCCAAAATGTTCCATTCCCTTCCTCTGTTTATATCCTCTCTCCCTCATGTTCTCCTGCTGTTTAACTTGTAGCAGCACTAGGGCCCATGGGACCTCTCAAAGAGTCAATTAAACAGACTCACCTGGTGGAAAACCAACCCAGCTGCACAGCTTTTTCTCATGAAATAATCTATTGAGCACCACCAGAAGGTAGGAGGAAAGGAAGGGCAAGAGTAGGAGCAGAGATAAGACGGAGACGCTAAAGGCAGGGGAGAGGGGACCAAGCAAGACCTTCGCCTTTTCGATGGTGGGGAATTACTAGACTGGCTGATCTGCCCAGGGAACTGCAGGCCTAGCAGCATCTTTCTGGGGGCAAAACATCCAGTAATCACAGCTCTTAACACACTGATAAAATTTACACACTAAGTGTCTAAAATGGACTAGATATTGACTATACATATATATGGACTGTAAATGCTATGATGAGAGAAGTAAACACACTGCTTGTGTAGTCCAGATCATTTATTGCCTCTTACATAAAGACAAAATATTAAATAAATTGAACAATAATGAGAAGCAAAACCAAAAGGGAAGTCTCCCCTAAAACTCTTCTATTAACGTCAACTGTTTTGCTTTCCAAGGATTTGCAGAACCTGCTCTGCTAGCCTGTTTTCACTGTAAGCCAAGATCAGAGACCTGAGCCAAAGTTGCATTAAGACGTGAATCTTTGTTCTCTGGAGTGCTCTGTGGAACAAAATCACAATATCGTCAAGGCTTACAGTGTTCTATGAATGGGAGAACAGTCGAGAGTCTGCATTTTTACTAAGCTGGGATTAATTTAAGCTTCAGTAGTATCAAATCTTCCAATGTACAGAGCAGTAATAAAATGTATTTATCCTATTTTCTTTACTCTGTGCCAGTCTTCCCCATTCACTACTTATAATGGGACCACACACAGGACTGGAGACGCTGAAAATCTAATTGCAATCTGGATCAAGTTCAGGGTGAAGTCAAAATTCATGAAGGGTGCGGCTGAGCAGGCTTTCTCCAGCACAGTTTAACTAGAAGTTTTGCTTGAATATATACAGTGTTATTAGTGCCTACTGTTCATAAAGCTTTTATCCAGTATTTGAAGTTAGTGAGAATTTATGGCCTTTGGCAGAGTTTTTAGTATGCAAGAAAATAAAAAAGAAATCAAAGAATTGACCAGAAGTAATGAAAATTGCATATAGGTTTGCACTGTGAAGATAACAGACATGATTACATGACTTGACTATCAGTTCATTTAGAAATGATCTGTTTGAGCTTATTTTTCATGTGAGCTCATTTATCACTGAAATCATTGCTAGGACACTATTCTTTGTAATTTAAAACTTGCTCTAGAAAAGAGCAATGGTGAATAGGTTTTTAAAAGTATTTTCTTCTTGGCAGCCTCTATGTAGTGAAATTATTGATGTGAAATGATTTTTATTATATGAAGTCCTGATTTTACAAGCACTTATATCTGGACTTCACTTTATTCAGAGTTGCAGAATGACTCATGTTAGATCTCTGAGTGAAGTTAAGCATGCATGAAATGGGTCTATTCAGCTGGCCTTAAATTCCTGCTAACCTTCTGTGCCTAATATTTTCTTCTTGGTTGGCTCCTGGCAAATATCTGTCCTGGTCACTACTTAGACCATGGAAGTCATTCTTCAGTGGTCACTAGCTTTCACCACTGAACACACACAGAGGCTTGTGTCAAATGGAAGTTGTATGAATATGAACTGGGTTGCTTAAAACCCCAGTGAGATGATGAATGATGCACATTACATGCCTGTATGGCATATTGGCTAGGTCCTTTCAAATCCTAGTCCCTGGCAATTTTTAGCAAGCCTTGTCACTTTCCTCTCACCTTTTCTGTGTCAGGGTATCGTTAAACATGTACAGTCTATTCTAGATGACGCAGATGGAACTGGGATTCCAGCTGCAAGCACTGGAGATCACTCTTGATATTCATGGCTGGCTGGTTTTGGCAGAAGCGATCCCTGCAGGACCTTGTGTCACACGGAGTAGGGCAGCAGCTGGCTGCTGCAGGGAGCATCCAGGCAAGCAGTCCTGAGTGAGCGGAAGGAGCAGGGAGAGACAGGTAGGCTAGAGAGCCCTTAGTCCATGCAGTACGAGCAGCCACTGGAAGGAACAGGTCTGGGAATCCCAAACAGGAAACAAATACTAAATTAGCTTTGTATGTCTGAAAGAGGAGAATTGCAGCTTTCTTCTAAGAATTCTGAAATATGTGTATATACCTGTGAGTATAAATACTTATCCGGATATTTCTGATCTTACAGATATTTGTGCTCTGCAATTATTTTAATATTATGCACTGAAGACTCATGAGTTTGGGACCCAGGAGGCCTGATTCTTCATCGACTTATATCCTTTTTCTAGGTGACTAGTTAATACCAGGGGAATTAGTCCCTATTTGCAACAGTCTTGGCTTAATTTCTGAAGGGTCAGAATGTGACCAGAGAAGTCAGTACACATGTAAGCCCGGAGATGTGGTGGAATCCTGATTCAAAAGATGACAGGAATCGTGTTCAATGCACTCTAGCTGTGATAGAGAAAAGTATTTACAGCTTAAGAAATGTAATGCACATAATAGCATTACATGCTATTATCACGAAAAGAAACCACAAAGCATAGGGAAAAAGCCAGCTCATTCCTTGGAACATCTGGGAAAAGGAGATGAACAGAAGGCTGATCTCCAGGAGTACACAGGAGGCAGCGATCTGCCTGCCCTCTGCTGATATCCTTCCATCTCTGTTTTTGCAGTATCAGCCTTGGTACAGTAAATGAGTAAAAGTTTTCCACTTGTCCTGAAGACTTTGAGCCCATGAGTGACCTTGAGGTTGCAGGAAGGATGAATTGGCTCTGAGACATTGGGGAAAATGTGAGGATAAAGACTCCACTTATGAGCTTGAGAGGGGAAAATCATGTTGGGCTGGAGGGAGAGCATGGTTGCTTGCTGTGCCAAAGGTAACTGAGGGAGCAGAGGGTATGGACAGATAGGATTATGTTGTTCTAGTGTGGGACCCTAGCAAGGGGGGTATAATCTTCACAACATGAAGCAACCAATAAACTGGTTTTAATCAAGTCTTCTATCAATAGCAAGTAACTGTCTGACTAAAATCTCCTCACCAAGAATTTGGAAGAAGTTGACAGCTGTGCAAATGCCAGCCACACAGCTGGTGGTTGTGGGTCCAGAAATCAGGGCATGCCAAAAACCACAGGACAATATCTTAAAACACAAGAGCAACTCTGCTATGCTGTCCTCCTCTGCCGATGGGGTTACCGTGGCCCCCAGACTGGCTGTTGTGTCTCTGCAATACTCCTTTGAATACACCTGCTCCCTGGCTACACCTCTCCGTTGCATGGCATAGACCTACCCCGGAGCCAGCCGCAGGGAACCCACAGCTGTCCGACCTCCGCTAGCCAGGTTTGCTGCCTTGCCAGGGGCTTTGCAGCACAGGCTGGCTGGAGCAGGACCCAAGGATGCCAGCTGCTGTGCTGGGAAGGAGGGAGCGTGAGCGATATGTCTCCAGAGAGCAGAGACGGGAGTTCCTGTGAGGATGGCAAGCAGCTATCGCTGGAGGGCACAGGAGTGTGTTGTACTCCTTTCCTGCTCAGGATAACCTAGGGGTCTAATTTAGACAGCTACAGCCCTGGACAGAAAGCTAAAATTCAGTGCATGAGACAGCTGAGGCTCTGCGCTAGGTGTTGAATCACTTCTATGGCATTTTTCTATATGTGCAAATTGCTAGGTTTAGCATGGGAAAAAAAAAGATTTGAAAGCTGAATAAACACCAGCACTTTGAACAAATATATGCTCTACTTTTCATTGCTGTATAGAGGCCTTTAATTTGGTTATGCTGCTGCTGCTGTTGAGTTGTGTAGATTAGATTGGCTCAAAGTTATCATAACGGCGCTCATTTCTTATATATCAGGTAGTGTAGGAAGAACTCTTTCTTTTCAAAAATAACTAAGGATGAAGGATAAAACAGACAACCTGTGTACAGATATGTTTAGCTAAAAGAAGTTGGTTATACGAGAAGTTTAGGTCTATAAAGGTAACAGAGGTCCTCAACTGTTCCCATCTGTCTCATCGCTGTCCTGTGTCAGCAGGGGGAAGTAGTAACCAAGACCTTCTGTGGCTTAGATAGTAAGTCTTTCACTAGAGTATTTTTGTCCGCCCTCTTTTCTTTCCCTCTTTGACATCAGTAAGAAGTTTTATTTATATACTGCTGTGAAATATATCTGCTACGGAAAATTACTGACAACTGCTTTGTCAATGACGCTTATGCTGCTTCCTTTTACAACATTTTTGCTAATCTGGTTTAAAATATTGCAGGTTCTGCTCAGATCTCTACTGCCTGCAAGATATTAATATTGTTCTAGTTAGACTGATTGCTGCAACAGCAGTTTTCTAAAAATTGTAGTGATGGTGGCTTCGAGGCATGCAGTGTGAGCAAGGACACCTCTTGTTCCCCATCCAGATCTCGGTCTGCGTCTCCAAACCCCGTGCCTGCTCAGAGCGGAGCTGGTTTAGCCCCACCCTCTGAGCAGTCCAGCCTTTATTTATATGAAATCTGTGGTCCAACTGGCTTCAGATGGCGTGTGTATGTGCGTGTGCCTGCCTTCTGAGTGTGTGAGACGAGCTGGGAGCATGAGCCAGGGTTGTTCCAAGTGGTTTTAATCAGCAGCCCATTAGAGGAGAATGGAAAACTTCTAACAGGGTAAGAACCGAGTAAGTAAACCTAACTTTGAGCTTGCAATCTGGACAAAACAAATGCAAACGAAAATCTTCGTAGTCTGTCAGTTTTCGGATAAATGATCATTTTTAGAGAGAAAGCTGTGCATGCTGACAGGAAGGAGGCAATTTAAAAGGACTGGAATGAAGGAAACTGTAAAAACAAAGTGGGAATTGAGAATGCAAGAGAGAAAAAAACAGCAAACGATTGTTCACGAAGTTGGTACACTCTCTTACTCTTTTCAGCCGTGGACAGGACGTGTTAAGCTTTAACCTCTTGCTTTCTTGGATGCTGTTGTCTGGCTGAGTCGTTCCTTCTGCACAGGGGGTGAAGATTTCTGCTCCTCACCTGTCTGCTGGCAGGTCTGTTCTCCTGCAAGCGCAGTGTGGAAGAGCTTGCTACGGCTGCTTGTGGAACACCCCATGGCACGCTGCTGTTTGCTGCTGCTCACTTCTTGTTTTTTCACAGGTTGTTCCCGTACCCCCACGGGAAGGTGCTTCCCAAGCCTCTGCTCCTCTGGAACCCGTGACTTCTTGCCAGGCATCAGGGAAGCGCTGAGCAGCAGAAATGGGGAAAACTCTTGCTAGATTTGGGTAAAGTGTGCCCTTGGCTTTTTTTACCCTGGCAAGACGTGGCTACTTGGACTGCATCTGCAATGTGGCAAAGGGTGAAGTGAGGACGGCAAAGAGGCCATGGTTTGTGGGCAAGTCCCCAGGTGCCGTCGGCTTTGTCGCCCTCGTCCCTTCCTTCTGGCCTTGGTGGTGGCCATCTGTCTGTTCTGCCAGACCCTGACTCCCCTCATGACCAGCAGCATCCTCTCAGCAGTCATTAATGGGATTGCGCCCCACAAACTGAGGAAGACACAGCAAGGAAGATACAAGGAGGTCTCCCCAAGCAACACTCACTGCTTCCTCCCTGGCAGTAACTCACAGGCAGTGAGAAAGGTAAGTCAGCTGGAGCAGAGTGCTGAGCAATAATTAGCAAGGCAAGGGATAGCGAGTCTGGCAGGATCATCTGAGTCCAGCTAAAATTAGCCTAAGCTTGGAAGTCTGAGATCTGTATACAAACAAATGGGTGATCTAATGACAGCAGCATATGTGCAAGCACATCTCCGTTACCAGCTCCTCAGTGTGGTGTTATTAACACAGGAATCCTGAGATCTTTGACTGAAACATGGCATTGCTCTGTGGCTCCAGGGAGATTTCAGCTTGCTGCACAGACCGTATTTTATTTTGGCTTCAGGAATCAGTTCAGAGATTTTACGGTGCAGGCACATAAATCAGGACCCGGTGGGGTTTTATCAAAGTGACTGAGGCTGTTAATTAGCACTGGGACTGCAGCTGCCCTGCGTTAAAGTTATCTGCTGGTCAGTTTTGAACTTTGTGGGGATTCTGCTGAGAAGCCGAATTTAACTGCATTTGCGAAATAAAATAGTGCTTTTCACATTTTCAAATCACACTATTTACTTTGGAATCTTTATCCCACAAATTTTGTCCTTAGGTTACCTGGTCTCATGTTTATTTTGTATAGGGTTCCTAGAATGGGTGTTAAGACCTAAGAAACGCAGACACTGTTATTTTAGTTGGAAAGTGTGGTTTGCTAAATGGTCCAGACTGAGGTAGTTATTTTTACTCTGGAATCTGTGATCAGCACCAGCACAAATGTTTCAGGTTTTCTTCAGTCCTATACAGGGCTGCTAGTAGTGCAGCAGATATCGCACCATGAAATTATCATTAAAATTATCATTTCATGTACAGCTGGATCAGGACTATAAACGTTAGTCTGTGACCACAGATTATAGACAGCACCCACATAAAGCGGTTCAAATTTATTAAAAAAAAATATGTAGAAGGCTGCTGCTTTGATTAGACAGGGTTCACAGTCTGAAAGGTCAGCAATATTGATTTTAGAAGAGCAATCGTAAAGTGCATCTTCTGCAACTATCAAAAACAGATATAAGAAATATCTTTGGCATGAACTCTTTAACCTGAAGTCTTAAAAAATGGATTATTTTTCTTGTGAAGGTCAGAGAGATTTTTCTTATGAGTTGCAGAAATCTACTCCATGCTGTGTGTATTTGTCATAATTTTATATTGTAATGACCTGCTAGTACACTAGGTACCCAGATTTGGATTTGTTCAACAACGTGACATGAAGAATTGCTATTTAAAGGGAAATAAGCACAGCTGACGGGTGGGTCATATTGCATTACAACTTTTGACACTTACAGTCCATTTCTTTTTACCCATTGCTATTGTAACAGCAAAGACCATTTCATATCTTACCTTAGGTCTACCCAAGGTCTGGAGGAAATGGAGGAATAATGGCAAAGTTTTGCTAGCATGCTATTCGGCTGGAAATATCTGTCATTTTTTCTTTCCCAACTTGTTTGTGAAAAATGCAGATTGACACTGAACTTGGTGTGCTGGCTGTTTGAAATGAGAAGGAAGCTTATGTTTTTACATGCTGTACTCACTGCCCTCCAGCATACGTCTTTGGATGTCACCATCACACATGTGCTGAACCTATAGCAGAGATGTAAATGCATATGTTAACCCTTATAGGTAGTTTTTCCAGGGCTGTGCTACTCTAACACATTCCTCTTCAAGTTCTGAACACCACCCATAGCTGGCTCCCTATTTGTCTTGAAAATTTCCTCTAGAGCACAATGAACAAAATGTCTTGCACATGTTGGGATGTTACGCTAAGTTGCTCTCTGTTTCCCGAGAATTTTCTGCTGGTTGTGTGGGCTGAATAATAATCTTCGGGAAGAGAAAACACAAACATCTCCAACAATCTCTACCACTTTGGTTTCAGAGTGTGTTCTTGAACTGTGTGTTTTCTCCCACTGCTTATTCTGATAGCTGAACTGTTATCTTGCTTGATTTTATTGGGTACCCAGTAACATCTAAGACAGATGTCATGGCTGAAACTTTACACTGTTTTGTTTTACAGTCACATGCCCACCCACAGTGCTAGTTTGGAAATAAGTTTTCATTAAAGCCCTGGCTTAAATTTTCATGTACAAATCTGGAAAAATACTTTAAAATATAGTCCAAATTTTTCACATTTTTATTTAACCAGTCACACATGTATTCTTATACTGTAAATAGTCCAGCAAGCAAATTTATTAAAAAGAATCTGTTGTGCAGTTGAACAGAGACTTAAAGCGAACACTGCAACATGGTTTATGAAATGGAAGCTCATTAATAAGTTTTAAGGAAATGAACACCCTGCTGGAGATAATACTCTTTAGAAAATACTCAGTGTTCCTGGGTTTTAAGCCATAGCGTCTGTCATACTGCAGAATCTCTTCGACCTGGTAGGGGCAGGTTTAGTTCTTGCTTCCTTCAGAGAATCAATCAGTATTGTGTTGAGCCCGCTGTGAAAATTTGGTTATGATTAGTATTGCATGAGCAAAATCCGCTTCCAAAAACCGACAATTTCTCCATTCAGAGTATGCATAGCACTGAAGTGCCTCAAAAAAATAGAAGCTGGCATCTTTTTTGAGCCATTGGGGGAAGAAGAAGGGGAGATCTGAAGAAAAGGACAGCTTTGCCACTGCTGAGACTATCTCTGGTCTCCAAATTTGTCTCATTTTACAAGGGAAAGTTCCAGATGCTGAAAAATCATGGGGCTGGAAATTACCAGTTTCGTCTGTAAATGTGTCATTAACTACAACCAATATGCCCTGGGATAGCGCCATTACTGTCAGGCACACAGTGCAAGCTGTCTTTTCTGAATTGCAAAAGCACGTATTTTATTCAAAGCCTGGAAATCCTGACAGAGTTTCTAGTACTTCTCTGTCAGGTATCACATATTACAGAGTTTTAAAAGCTGCTGAAGAGCTGGTCCTGTAGCCTTATTTTCACATGAACAGAAGTCAACATTTTCTAGTATAAAATTACATGTTGATATCTGTTGCATGAAAAATAGAAGGCTTGTTTCTGAACCTCCAGCATTAAAGGCATGAGAGGGAGATGTCACATCCAGCAGCAGGCTGTCTTCAGGTTCAGCCAGACACACTTTTCTCCTGCGCAAGGAAATATTTGTGAATATATATATAGTAAGGAGGAGAGTTCGTCCTGTAGTATCAAAGATGAAAGTTATTAACAAAAAAATCCCGTACAAGCCCAGTGTATAGATGTGCTTGGCATGATATTGTGCCAAAAATACTTTCAGTACCAGACAGATGTAAAACCATTGCACTCATCTGGAGTGGTTCCACTCTGCTTCTCAGCCACTTCTGAGAACACCTAATTAGCTGGTCACAGCTGTGTTTCCACTCTCTGAATTAATTCAGCCAGAACCAGCTTAGGTGTTTCTGCACAGCAGTGCGTTTTGCCCAGGTAGACGTAGTACCTCTACTGCTGGGAGGAGGCAGAGAGACAGTATTGCTCATGTGGTGGGCACAGATTTGGCATACTAGCTCACTAACCATGGCCAATATATAAAAAAAAATAGATTTTAGAATTTTAAGATGGGTCTTAACAAACAAGACATGCAGCTGATTGTATGAGAATTTAATGAGTGGGTGAGGCTGGTGTCTTAAGAAATGAAATATGACAGGTATGATCAAAAAAGCTGTTTTCTCTTTCAAGGCCATCAACCTGCCACTTATGTTTTGTATAAAAGATATATGTCCAAGAGGAGCTATAATGAAGTGAGCAAACAAGAAGAAGGAGAAAAAGTTTTTTGTCTTCATTCTGAACAAATATGTTATTTACTGGCAATGGACAGTATGAAAGATGCAAGATAATGACAGCTTGATGTGGCCATATCTCAGAGATACTATGTAGAAAAAGAAAAAAAAAAAGAAGAAAAAAAAGAGAAACATCATGTTTTAGTCCTAACCAAGATCTAGAGGAAGATCCAGTTGGACATCTCACACAGGTTACAGGCCCACATACCTATGTTTGAAAATTCGAGTGAAATTACTGAAAAGCTGAGAAATTGTTACTAGAACTTTAGCACTCTGGAAATCCAGAGTGGGATTACCCTCTTTTTGCTTGAGTGCTCCACTCTATCTTGCCAGAGCCAGAAAGCTGGACTTCATACTCAGTGGAAATAACTGCCTCTAATGCAAAATTCATCATATGGACATTTAAAACAAATCTGATTAACTTCACTCTCTAAAGGCAAGTGTCTGGGTTTTTTCTATCAATTTTTTGGATGGAGTATACTTGCTTCTGTCAGAATAAGTAGGCAAGGAAGGGGGCAGGAGAGGAGAGTCATGGAAGAAGGCACGAAGAAAGGAGGCACTGGCTAGGGCAGAGTAGGGAGCTATGGCTGCAAAGTAATAGTATCCTCGGAAGACACGGAAGAGATTTTGTGCAGAGGGGGCTGGATTTATGCAGGGGAAGAGAAAGGGGATGGGAATTGAAATGGAAAGAAAAGAAGACAAAGCTAGTGGGAACTTTTGAAATGTAAATGTGTGAAAAAGGAGAAATGAAGCTGGGTGATAGAACGAGAAGGGGTGATTTTTTGCTATTATGCAGAAATGGAGTGCATTGAGAGCTCTGCATAGAAAAGATTACACTATGCATAGTAAGGTTTGATACATTTTTAAAGTAAATTTACTCTTTAAAACAGTATTTATTTTATAGAATACAGCAGGGGGATGAGAACTCTTTTGTCCTCACAAAAGAACAAAGAAAACCAATAGAACGCAATTGACAGGTGGTATGGTATCAGCAGCTGGTTTCCTTGGACTGATACCACATTCACATCCTACGAAAGCAGAACTTTTTTTCCCCTTTTCCATGTAAAATGCAAAAGGCACTGAGGAAACAGCTATTTTTACTGCACAGATAGCTAGTGATATTTTGGTGATAAAGGGCAAAGCTGTTGTGGTAGCGGTCAGGAAAGAGGGGCAGGGTGGAGACCCTTTGCAGGAAGGCAGCTTTGAGAGGGATGCTTCGGCAGCAAAAGGGAAATGGAGGCAGAATCTCACTCATGCACTTTGTCAGAGCCCTGCCCTCAGAAGCAGCGGTTTCGATAAGATGGTAGGATTGGCTCATCGTCTGTTCTCAAGACAAGGCAGCTGGTACCGTGAGCTACACGCAATCATAAAGCAAAGGCATTTTGATAAAATAGCTCTGTACTTCTAGCTCAGAGGGTTGGTGATGACTATGCAAATAACTCCAGTTTTGTTCTCGGACTGATGAAGTCATCAGAAACCAGCCTTCAAAGTAGTGCCAATAATCCAGTTGCTTGTTCTGTAGTTATTCAGCAAACAATTGGAAGCAGAATTACATTCCAGCCATTTAATTCTACAACCCAGTCCTTTCTGATTAGGAAATCTAACAGAACATAAAGCCAACACATTTAAATATTCTCCACAGAGTGAAACAGGAAATTAACTTCTCCTTTACTTCTTGACACAGGAGCTGTATGCACTTCAAATACAATGGTAGTATGAACAACTTACCATTTCTACAGACTTTTATGCAAACATGAAAAAGAATTCAAAAGTCACATTTGGAATTAATAAAGGTCTGCACAGTCCTGTAAATGAACGACTTAGAGCATTAGAAGCACATGCTAAGTTTTTATTATCTGTTTCTTATTAATGCTGTTTAGTATTAGTGCAGTAATAGGAGTCCCGCTCTTGGATTTTTTTGCAATATTGTTGAGCTAGGTGGTATTTAGCGGTGAAGGTAGATCCACACTTTCTTTGCTGGCAAAATGGGAATTTTGGCAGTTCGCTACCTGTGAATATTTTCAGTAGTGCCAGTGTTGTTTATATAAGGCTGGTTCTCTTTTGTGGTATTTCTGTGGCAGTCCCCTTTCACTCAAAGGCCTGGTGGTTTGCGTAGTAGCTCATGTATCTCTCACAGCAGCTCAGTACCCGCAGAAAGCAGTGGGATTAAAGTAAGATGCAGCCAAGCTACTTCAAGCTACTGGACAAGACTCTGACAGGCTTGGCTAGCTTGGTGTAAAAGAGTGGCTGCCTGTAATCAACACAGGGACTAACGCCACAAGAGCTGGGTAGCTGAAAAGATGATTCACAGTTTTTGAGTTCTTTCCTGAGAGACACTTAGGGGGGCATGAGTTGAGCCATTATGTTAGGGAGAAGAATTTTGTTTCTGCAGTTGAAGTGATGGTCAATGAAATTCTATGGCAACAGTTCAAACTGTATATTTGCTTCCTTGCCAGGCAGAGACAATGCATCAATATTTATGGAATTATGCAATCTTCTTGGAATCTGAAAAAATGCCAAGGAACTGTTTTTCTCTCCTCAACTTGAAATATCTTTGCTATTTTTTTCTTGGCCAAAACAACAACAGAAATTATATATTATAAGATTCGGTTACTGTCAAAAGTTGGGATTTTTGGAACAACCCAGAAATTCTGTACAATAGAGGAAAGCTCCAGAGACTAATACAATCAATTATATCTTCATACATTCATAACCTAGAAGTGGATAAACTGGTTCCAAGGAAAATGTCAAAACATTTGCTCTTTAACAGAGAACTGCACAGCTATGTGGAACTTGCAGGCAGACAGAACTAAGAATTGCAACTCAGATAATAGATGTCTATTTTCAGTCGAACGAGGATGGTTACGTAATTCTTGAGCTTTCATATTACATCAGCTGGGCTGTTTGTCTCGTTTGTTACGACCTCAGAGGAATACACATTTGATCTGATAAATAAATAAATAAATAAATAAATAAATAAATAAATTATGGAGCTAAATTTGTTTTATTTTGTGTTTCTCATGTTATTCTATAAACTGACAACAAAACTACAAAATCCATTTTTATGCTTTTTTTATTCACTTCACAGCCCTCTATGGTTTGTTTAGACTGGTTGTTAAGGCTGTGGATCATCTGTGTAACATCCTATTGCACTAAAATGAGGTCGGTGACTCAGCTAAGTGCAATGGTTTGCAAGCTGTAAGAGTAGGTATATCATGTCAAAGCTGACATAGGCTTCATCCTAAATCATATGGGAAATATCAGCTTTGCTGTAATGCCTCATTAATTTCTGTGGAGACAGCCACACTATTCTTTAGGTAAGATATAGGCCACAGATGTTCTTTACCAATCCCTTTCACACAAGGTGTATTGAACCTGTAATAAAATGACCTGGTAACAAACAGCCTGAGACTTCAAAGTGGGGAAGACTAGAAAAGGGTTGGGACATGAAAACATTTAACCATTTAACAATTATTCTCTACTACTCAAAATGTTATGGATTTATTTTTTTGGTCTAAGCCTGCTGCACATTAAAGTTATAGGAATGCCAAAAGAAATCAGAACCATAAAACATTAAAATATGTGAACATCTTATTTTCATCTATTGAATTCTGTTTCTCTTGTACCAGCTTTCTGCCCAGACTGCATTTTTATGATTGAGAAACATTTTATGAAAACCAGCAGACTCTTTTAAGTGTACAAACACAACTGGCATTGCTATAATATAGGGAATTCTGAAAAATATCCAGTAGTAACTAGATCAGCGTGGCCAGCGATGTAAGGTGTTTTATATGGAGCTTTGGAAAAAATTATGGAATCACTTGCTACAAGTGTGCAGTTGGCCAGAATTTTTTTAATTCTATGTAGCCAACATATAGTTTAAAACCAAACAAAAAAACCCACCCCACGTTGCACTGGCTTGGCAAGAAAACAGAGAGGACGCATTGCGTCTTGTAACCTGGACTGCAAATAGATCTGAGAGGAAAGGGCAGAGGAAATATATTTGGCAGCACTATGTATGGATCTCAAGCAAGCACCGTAAAAGGTATTGAGCTGCTTCATATTATTTAGTAGCATCAGATTAGACATCAGGTCAAGCTGTTAAATTTAGGACCCTGGATTGTCTCAGTGTCCCGAAGACCCCGCTATGGCTTTTTGGGAAGTTGATGGATAAAAGCACCTCGTGCCGAGCGCCTGGGTGGCGGGGGGAAAGGCTGGGGACGTAGATGAGCGTGTCCCTGACCAGGCCTGCTCAACCCCTGCCAGCCCTGCCTCAGGAGGCTTTGGACACGGGCAGCCTGAAGGACTTCTGGGTGTCTCCGGTCTGCGTGTCCCCAGGGAGGCAGCCGGCGGTGTGCTTCCTGCGCAAGGCTTGCCACAAGCCCTCCAAGGGCCGGCTGCCTTTGTATTTTGTAGAGCTGACCTAGGATACCACCATTGCTTGAACTTCCTTCTTTTTTTTTTTTCCTGCTACTATCAATGTTATCTTGAACATTTGCCATTGCCAAACCAGAGTGCTGTAAACATTTCTGCTGATCCCCAGGGAACTAGGGAAGATGCCGTCTGTGTCAGTGCTCACGTGGAGGCAGGAGGGAGAGCTCCCTTCCCTTCCCTTCCCTTCCCTTCCCTTCCCTTCCCTTCCCTTCCCTTCCCTTCCCTTCCCTTC
>Ga0065711_1005083_pt1 | contig 32256 bp, 24 predicted proteins | sample Hoacrofraction12_FD_59098 | JGI IMG/M metagenome (GOLD analysis project Ga0065711, IMG submission 59098) | Hoatzin crop microbial communities from Cojedes, Venezuela - Epithelial fraction 12 v2 (version 2) | ecosystem: Host-associated > Birds > Digestive system > Esophagus > Crop | place...
GGATCTGACGTTTGAACTGGAGGCGGGGAAGACCTACGGCATTATCGGAACCACCGGGTGCGGCAAATCGACCTTGGCAAGCCTTATCGGAGGGATTTATCCTGCCACCACAGGCGAGATTTTAATCGATGGAATTCCGATGAACGACGTGAACAGAAAGTCACTGAGGGACGGCATAAACTATGCGTTCCAGAAGACTAGGATGTTTACGGGAAGCATTCGTGAAAATATAACGCTCGGACGCAATGGGTTTACCGAGGAACGCATAAAAAATATCTGCGATATTTCCTGCGCTTCGGATGTAATCGAGCGCAAATCCGAGGGCCTTGAGTATAAGGTCGAGGCAAACGGCTCGGGATTGTCCGGCGGCCAGAAGCAGAGAATAGGAATCGCGCGTGCTTTGATTAATCCCGCGGGGCTTCTGATTCTGGATGACTCAACCTCGGCTCTGGATTCGGCAACCGAGAAAAAACTTCTTGAGAATTTGGGCAAGATGAAAGGTGAGGTTACCTCAGTAATTATTTCTCAGAAAATAAGAACGGTCCGCGGGGCCGACAAAATAATGCTTATGGACGATGGTAAAATCGAGGCGTTCGCGCCGCATGACGAGCTCCTCCAAATCAGCGAGCACTACCGCAATCTGTGCAGTCTGCAGAGGGAGGAATGACATGAACGGCCTTAACGGAAAGACAATAAAAAGATTGTTCTCGTACACTTCGCGTGCAGGCGGGTTTGTGGCGCTTTCGCTTATCTGCGCGGTTTTCTTCTCCGCATTGTCGATGTCGGCACCGTATCTCTTCGGCCGCGCGATAGACGAGGTCGGAACCGATGTCGAAGGCGTTATTAAAAATCTCCTTCTGACGGTAATTGTTATTGCGGCGGCATCTGTGTTCCAGTACATTTTGCTTCGAGTAAATAACAGAATCGCATACGACATCACCAAAAATTTAAGAGACGACGCTTATTCGAAGATAGGAAGGCTCCCGATCTCCTACATCGACGGAACCTCGGCAGGGTACATTCAGAGCATGGTAATAAACGACTGCGAGACGGTCGGTGACGGTCTTGTTCTGTTCTTAAATCAGTTTGTCAGCGGCATCGTCAGCATCATAGTCACCCTGTCAATCATGCTCATAATAAACGTGAAGATAGCCCTCTTCGTCCTGCTCTTTACGCCCGTGACTTTCCTCGTGTCTTACATGATTGCCGGCAAGTCATTCAAATCCTTCAAGGCACAGTCATCGAAGAGGTCCGAGCAGACTTCATTCATCTCCGAAAGCGTGGAGAATTTCCGCGAGATAAAGGGGTTCGGTGTAAGCGAAAAGAAGGTCTCCGACTTCAGCACCATCAACGAGGAATACCGCAAAATTTCGACCCATGCGGTTTTCCTGTCGTCTATCAGCAACCCTTCGACAAGATGCGTCAATGCTCTGATATATGCGGGTGTTGCCCTGATTGGATCGTTCTCCGCAATCGGAGGGGCTCTGACCGTGGGACAGTTATCCTCGCTCCTGGCATACGCAAACCAGTTCATGAAGCCTTTCAACGATTTATCTTCGGTTTTTACCGAGATGAGCGATTCGATGGCCTGCATTACGCGTGTCTTTGAGTTTCTCGATGCCGAAGAACTCGATGAGGATTTGGCAACCGAGAATACCGTTCACGAATGGGCTTTGGATACAAAATTCGATATCGAATTTAAAGACGTAACCTTTTCCTATGTTCCCGGCAAGCCTGTTTTGAAAAATATTTCCTTCAAGGTAAATGCGGGCAATTCCTTTGCGATTGTGGGGCCCACGGGGTGCGGCAAAACAACACTCATTAATCTTCTCATGAGATTCTATGTCCCGGACTCGGGAGACATCTTGATAAACGGCCGATCGATTGCGGATATCCCGAGAAACGAGTTGCGGCGTTACATCGGATTTGTTGCCCAGGACACGTGGTTTAAGAACGGCACAATCCGCGAGAATCTGAAATACGGCAAGCCTGACGGCTCGGATGAACTTATGGATGCCGCGGCTGCCAAAACGGGAGCAAAGAATTTCATCAGAAGGTTGCCGAACAGATACGACGAGAAAATCGACAATTCCAGAAGCGATTTCTCTGAGGGTCAGAAACAGTTGATGAGCATCACGCGCGCGATGGTGTCAGACCCCGCGATAATGGTTTTGGACGAGGCAACTTCGTCGGTCGATGTCTTAACCGAAGTCAGAATTCAAAAGGCCGTTTCCGAACTTCTTAACGGAAGGACGGGTATAATAATAGCGCACAGACTTTCAACCATAATCGACTGTGACAAAATAGTCGTAATAAAGGACGGTGTGATTGAAGAAATCGGCTCGCACACGGAGCTTATCAACAAAGGCGGGTTCTATTCGAAGTTGTACGAATCCTACACCGACTAAACAGGAGGCCAAACCATGAACGTAAAATTCGAGGAATTCAAAAAATATATCAAAGGCCGTAAGGCCGCGGTTATCGGTGTCGGTATCTCAAACCGCCCCTTAATCCGCTGGCTTTGTTCGCTTGGTGCGGAGGTTACGGCTTTCGACAGACTGCCCGCAGAAGACCCTGACATGAAGCGTACGGTTTCGGATTTCGAGCGCGAAGGACTTAGCATCAGGTGGTCTTTGGGAGACGGCTATTTGGACAGCCTCACAACCGATGCGTTCGATATGGTTTTCAAGACTCCGAAGATGAGATTCGAGACCCCCGAACTTGTAAAGGCCAAGGAGAAAGGCGCGACACTGACATCCGAGATGGAACTTTTCATGTCACTGTGCCCGGCTCAGATTATCGGCATAACAGGCTCCGACGGTAAGACCACAACGACCACGGTAGTCTCGGAGATTTTAAAGCATGGCGGCTACAACGTTTACCTTGGAGGCAACATCGGAACTCCATTGCTGGATCAAATTGAAAAGATCGGTCAGGAAGACAAGGTTGTTCTGGAACTGTCCTCGTTCCAGCTCCTCGGTATGAAGACCTCCGCTGACATTGCGGTTGTCACCAACATTACGCCGAACCACTTGGATTTCCACAAAGACTACCAAGAGTATATTGATGCGAAAACAAACATCTTCAACTACCAGGGTCCCACGGGAAAACTTGTAATCAACGCAGGGTGCGATTTAACCTATGAGATGAAGTACAAGGCCCCCGGGAAAATCGCAATGTTCTCTGCCGAAGAATCCAATACAAGAAGAACGGACGCTCCGGCATACACGAGATTTTATGTCAAAGACGATGTGCTTACGGCTGGAGTCGACGGTAGGGAAATATCCATAGTAAACCGCAAAGACGTCTTCATTCCCGGTATGCACAACGTAGAAAACTATTTGGCGGCCGCAGCCGCTGTCTGGGATCTGGTTAAGCCGGAAGATATCGCTGAAGTAGCAAAGACTTTTGCGGGTGTAAAACACAGAATCGAATTCATCAGGGAACTCGACGGCGTCAAGTGGTACAACTCTTCCATCGACACATCCCCGAACCGTGCAATCAACACCATGAACGCCTTGGCTGACAGGGGAGACAAAGGTGTTTTGATCTGCGGCGGCGCCGACAAGAAATGTATCTACGACGGTCTGGGCGACGCTATCCTTAACGTCTGCGACAGAATAGTTATCTACGGGTCCAACGCCCCGTTTGTAGAGGATATTCTCGCAAAGGAAGCCCAAGGCCGCCAATATCAACTCATAAGAATCGACGGCGACCCGGATGCGGTTTACGAATTCCCGGAGACACGCGACAGCGTCGTTAAAACTTTTACCGAAGTTATCGAAAAGGCGCGTGAAATGGCAAAACCCGGTGAGATTGTAATCATGTCTTCCATCGGAACTTCATACGACCACTTCCGTCACTTCGAGCACCGAGGTGATCTGTTCCGCGATCTGGTAAACGGACTTAAATAAAATGGAAAAACACAGAAGAACGAGAGTCGGATGTTTTGTTGCATCCTTTATACCGGCTTTTGTTCTTTTGTATATTTTCTACGCTCTTTCAGGTTTTGAGCCGTTCGGCACATATTCGCTTAACTACCGCGACGGCGACATACAGTACATAGAATTCCTGCAATATTGGAGGCGGTGCCTTGAGGGCGATGCCAACATATTCTATTCGTTCGGCAAGAGTTTGGGCGGGTCGATGTACCCCGTGTATGCATACTACTTAACGAATCCGATTTTCCTGTTAAGTGTGTTTTGGAAAGCGGAGGAAATGCCGGCGTTTTACAATTTTGCGGTGGCTTTAAGTCTCGCGCTTTCGGCAGCGAACTTTTCGGTTTTCGTTACCGGCAGAACCAAAATAAACATGCCGAAGAAAATACTCGCAACAATATTTTTATCGTGCTGTTATGCATTCAGTCAGTACGGAATTTCGCAAGGGTGCAACTGCTTCTGGCTCCCCGGATTGTTTATGCTTCCGCTGATTGCTCTGGGTATCTACAAGCTTAAAGAAGGCAAGAGATTTTTGCTTTCGGTTTCGGTTGCGATTCTCATTCTCCTGAACTGGTACATCGGCGCGATTGCCTGCCTTTACACGGTGGTGATTCTTCTGATTGAGATGTTCTGCGATAAGACCGAAAAACTCAAACTTGCAGTTAACTATGTAATCTCAATGGCAGCGGGAATTCTTGCCGGAGCGGTTGTCGTTATACCGTCTTACTTTGCCGTGGGATCGCACGGTGACATGGGATTGGAAGATTTGTTTTCTTTAACCTTCATCGGCAATCCCTTATCCGTAATCACAAACTATCAGGCGGGCGCCGTAAGCGATCCAGGTGTGCCTTGTGTTTACACGGGAACCCTGCTCCTTATGGGATTTTTTGCGTTCCTGTTTTCGAAAAAGAACAGCATCCGAGCGAGAGTTACAATCGGTTTGGCATTGGTATTCAGTGCCCTGACCTTTGTCTTCACGCCTTTGGTGTCTGTGTACTGTCTCCTTAGGCCCGCGGAATTTCCTTACGGCTACAGGTATGCGTTCTGCACGATATTCCTGATTGCGGCGGTCGGCGCGCTGTGGTTTTGTTCGGGCCACGCTAAACGTGGCAAATGGCTTTATCTTATTTGCGGAATCGCAATGTCCGCGGTTATTTGTTTTTATTCCGAGAGCCTCACGGTTTATAAAATCGTTTTGGTTTTGCTGACATCTGTCTTCCTTGCGTTGGCGTGTGTCACGGATACAAACAGATTTCTCAAAAATTCGTTTACCGCTTTTGCCGGAATTTTTGCGGCGCTGGAACTTTTCGTTGCCATGTCGCAGACCCTGTACTACTACCATAAAGACAACGGGGATTCCTACAGGGAATATTTCACGGAACAACAATCGCAGATTGAAGAACTCGAAAACACAGATACGGGTGTTTACAGAATTTCGCAGACTTCGTGGAGGGAAGAACTGTACTATCCGGGAGCGACGGTGTATTTCAACGACTCTCTTGCGTACGGATACAACGGCATCACCTCGTACACCTCGATTCAGGAGGATAACTCCGGAACCTTTATGCAGATGATGGGCTACAGATACGCTATGGGCACAAAGACCGTTGTCTCATCTCCTCTGATTGCAACCGACAGTTTGCTGGGCGTTAAATACTATCTGTCCGGATACGATATTCCGGGCATGGAGAAAACAGATTTGCCGGAACATAACGGCAAATCCGTTTATGCAAATCCGTACGCGCTGCCGCTCGCGTTTTTCTGTGAAGACACAAATGAAATCGAATACAACGGCAACAGTTTCGACTATTGCAATTCTGTTTATTCCGAACTTTTGGGAGAAGACGCAAATCTGTTTGTCGAATTGGATTACACGACATCTGTCGTCGATGAAGAAATTGTTTACGAGGCGCAAAAACCTTCCGGCAACTACGCGATTTACTGCGATATTCCGTACGATGAGGAACTCAAGGAAACGCTGGATGTCAACGGCAAATACGATTTGGGTTATGCCAACTGGATGAGTCCGACTGTCTTTTATGTTCCGTCAGGTGAAGACGAGTCTTCTGTTTATGTTAAGGTTTCGGGGAAGGCCCCCGGGTATGAGCCGTTGTTCTATGCATTGGATTTGGATGCGCTGGAAACTGTGACGCAAAAACTTTCCGAAGGGTCGGAGAATATAAAGTTAACTGACTTTGCAGGCGGCAATGTTTCCGCTGAAATTAACTGCGACACTGATGAAAAAGTTATTCTCACGATACCTTCGTCAGATGGTTGGACTGTTGAATTAAACGGTGCGGAAATCTCTCCCGAAATCTTTGCGGATGTCTTTTATATTATTGATGTTCCGGCCGGTGAAAATGTTTTGACTATGACATACAAAACGCCTTACCTTACAACAAGTCTTATTGTTTCGTGTTTGGGAATTGCGGGTATCACCGTGCTTTTTGTGCTTGACAGAAGGAGGACGACCGATGCTTTATAAAGCGCTTGTTACATTTGCCGAGGGCCTGATGTCTTTTTTCTCGCCCTGTATTCTTCCATTGATACCCGTCTATGTTTTGCGGGTGTTTTCCGTAGGCGACCCAACGAAATCAAAAAGGTCAAATCTTCTCCGAACTTTATTGAACGCTCTGGCGTTCGTTTTAGGATTCACCGTTGTCTATGTTTTGCTTGGACTTTTGGCGGCATCGGCCGGGAGATTTCTGGTTAAATACAACACGGTGCTCAACATTATCTGCGGTATCGTGATGTGTCTTTTCGGCCTGTCGGTTGTTTTTTCGTCCTTCGGCCTTTCGTCGGAAAATTTGCAGGGACTTAACATTCCTCATTCATCAACTTCTGTCTCCGAAAAGAAAACTTTACCGGGGACTTTTGTTTTCGGGATGACGGCGCCTTTGATATGGACGCCTTGTGTCGGGCCTTATCTGGGATCGGCGCTGATGCTCGCGGCGACATCCGCCACGGCTGCCTCGGGTGTTATACTGCTTTTGTGCTATTCGGCGGGGCTCGGGGTCCCTCTGGTTTTGTGCGCGGTGCTTTTGGAATGGGCATCGGGTGTGATTACTTTTATAAAAAAGCACTACCGTGCGGTGAAACTGATCTGCGGAATTTTGCTGATTCTGATTGGTGTCTTCACGGCCTTCGGTATTTACGAAAAATTTGTTTTGAAATGGAGTTCTTTATGAAGAAACTTGTATCTGTTTTGCTTGTTTTGTGTTTCATGTTTTCGATGTGTGCGTGCGGCAAGGAAAGCGTGCAGGAGACCGAGACGACTGCTTCTGAGGAGATGCGGGAGACGTCTGATAACTCCGCGCCGGATTTCAGGTTCTATGATGCCGACGGCAATTCTTATTCACTGTCGGATTTTAAGGGCAAGCCTGTCGTGCTTAATTTCTGGGCATCGTGGTGCGGGCCGTGTCAGGGCGAGATGCCGTATTTTCAGTCGATGTACGAGGAATACGGGGATTCGATTGAGTTTTTGATGGTGAACCTGACTGACGGGGAGACCGAGACCCAAGATTCGGCGTCGGGTTTTATTGCGAATTCGGGCTACACTTTCCCTGTTTACTACGACAGCGACAGGCAGGGAGCGTATGCTTACGGCATATATTCGATACCCGATACATATTTCATCTCTTCCGACGGGAGCATTTATGGGTATAAAATCGGTGCTTTGGATGAGGAAACGTTGAAATCCTACCTTCAGGCAATGTCGTAATGTTCAAAAATTGAGCCTTTGGGGCTTTTAATATTATGTATTTTTCGGTGTGACCTCGGCTCTTTAATGCACTAAAATATATCCTGTTGATTTAAAAAGTAAATTTTGGGAGGGTCTTATATGAAGACACAGACAAGAATTTTATCCGCTGTTATGGCGGGCGCAATGATGATGAGCCTCGCAGGATGCTCCGGCTCTTCTGACAGCATGACGGTTGAGGAAGGCAAGCTCACAATGGCAACAAACGCTTTCTTCCCGCCCTATGAATATTATGACGGCGACACAATCGTCGGAATCGATGCTGAGATTGCCCAGGCTATCGCAGACAAGCTCGGCATGGAACTTGAGATTGTCGACATCGAGTTCGATTCGATTATCGCAGGTATTCAGGCAGGCAAGTACGACATGGGTATGGCCGGCATGACTGTTACCGAGGACAGACTCAAGAGCGTTAACTTCTCCACAACATACGCAACAGCGGTTCAGCAGATTATCGTTACCGAGGATTCCGAGATCACATCCGTTGACGATCTTATCGGCGGCGACTACATCGTAGGCGTTCAGTCCGGTACAACAGGTGATATCTACATGACAGACGATGTCGGAGAAGACCGTGTAGACCGTTACCAGAAGGGTAATGACGCAGTTGTCGCATTGACATCCGGCAAGGTTGACGCAGTTTGCATCGACAGCGAGCCTGCCAAGGCATTTATCGCCGCAAACGAAGGCCTGAAAATCCTTGACACACCCTATGTTGAGGAAGAGTACGCTATCGCAATCGCTCAGGACAACACCGAATTGCTTGACGCAATCAACGGCGCTTTGGACGAGCTCATCGCAGACGGCACAGTTGATTCGATTGTATCCAAGTACATCACAGCAGACTAATCTAAACAACCAATGAGGCGGCGGGGCAACCTGCCGCCTTAATTTTTGACATGCGGAGGATTAATGCATGTTCATAATTTCCTTATCCCTTGCCGACTGGTTTGAGGATTTAAAAGAAGATTTCATAAACAACTTCATAACCGACGACCGTTATATGTACATCGTCAAGGGTTTGGGCATCACGTTTGAGGTCACAACCTTTGCCGTTCTCATGGGTATTTTCCTCGGCGTCATCGTGGCGCTTATAAGGTCGACCCACGACAAAAACATAACCGGCATGAGAAAAGGCTTCGGGCGCACTGTCCTCAAAGTCCTTAACTTCATTGTAAACATTTATCTGACGGTCATCCGCGGCACGCCTATGGTCGTCCAGCTGATGATTGCGTATTTTATTATTTTCGCCGCATCGAACAACAAGGTTCTGATAGCAATTCTTGCCTTCGGCATCAACTCCGGAGCATATGTTGCCGAGATAATCCGCGGCGGTATCATGAGCATCGACAACGGCCAGTTTGAGGCCGGAAGGTCCCTGGGTTTCAACTATGTCCAGACCATGATTTATATCGTCCTGCCGCAGGTGTTCAAGAGCGTCCTGCCGGCCCTGGCAAACGAATTTATCGTACTCTTAAAAGAAACTTCCGTATCCGGCTACGTCGGGCTCCAGGACCTGACAAAAGGCGGAGACGTCATAAGAAGCCGCACCTACTCGGCGTTCATGCCGTTAATCGCGGTTGCGGCCATATATTTGGTAATTGTTCTTATCTTCAGCAAACTGGTAACAGTCCTCGAAAGGAGGTTACGCAACAGTGAACGATGATGTTTTGATTTCCGTAAAGGATCTTTGCAAATACTATAACGGCGGCGAGATTAAGGCTTTGGACGGCATCACGACCGACATCAAAAAGGGAGAGGTTGTCGTCATAATAGGCCCGTCCGGGTCGGGTAAATCCACGTTCCTGCGGTCCCTGAATCTTCTGGAAACACCCACATCCGGGCAGATTTTCTTCGAAGGGGAGGAGATAACCTCTCCCAAGACCGACATTAATCTGCTGCGTCGCAAGATGGGCATGGTGTTCCAGCACTTCAATCTTTTCCCGCATTTATCCATACTCGACAACATGACCTTGGCCCCGCGCAAACTTCTCAAAGAAGACAAGGCCGCAGCGGAAGATAAATGTCGAAAACTGCTCGCCAAAGTTGCCCTCGAAGACCGCGCCAACGCATACCCCTCGCAGCTGTCCGGCGGCCAGAAGCAGCGAATCGCAATCGTCAGAGCCCTTGCGATGGAACCGGATGTTTTGCTTTTCGATGAGCCGACGTCGGCCCTCGACCCTGAAATGGTCGGCGAAGTTCTGGACGTTATGAAGGACTTGGCAAAAGACGGCATGACGATGGCGGTCGTTACCCACGAAATGGGCTTTGCAAGGGAAGTCGGTACCCGCGTCATCTTCATGGACGCCGGCAAAATAGTTACCATGGGTACACCGTCGGAAGTGTTTGACAACCCAGACAACGAGCGACTCAAAACCTTCCTTGCCAAAGTTATCTGACGCACAAAATTACCTGAAATTTACGCATAGATGGTAAAGTTATGGTAAATAATCCTCGTTGGGAAATTAAAAAAGCAAAATTACCATATTTTTACCACCTATGCGTAAATTAATGGTAATCCTGCGCTTAAAATTGCGGGCAAGCCCATAATTACCATATTTTTACCACCTATGCGTAAATTAATGGTAATCCTGCGCTTAAAGTCGCGGGCGAACCCACAATTACCATAATTTTACGCATACTTGGCAGAAATTACGTAAATAAAAACCCGGAACATCAAGTTCCGGGTTTTAAATCGTATTGAGATTTATCTTTTACCTGATAAATACCTCTACCCAGTAGCCGTTTACGTAGCCGATGCCGACCTTGGTGTAGGAACTGTTAAGGATGTTTGAGCGGTGTCCATCGCTGCTCATCCAAAGGCTGTGTGCATAGGATGCGCTTGATGTTCCCACTAGGATATTCTCACCGCATGCGGAGTAGGAGATGCCGTATTCCGACAAAACCGTGGAGCAGGAAGTGCCGTTGGGTCTTGTGTGTGAGAAGTAGTTTGTAATCTCCGTGGCACGCTTCTGAGCGGCTGCGTGGAGTGTCTCGTCGCCCTGCAGATAAGCAAGACCGTTAGCCTTGCGGGCTTTGTTTACCTGAAGAAGCATTGCGGCTTCCTGTGAACTGCATGCCTGGACGAAAGGTGATGTTGTCTCCATTCCGTCTTTGATTGTTCCTTTGGGAAGGAGCACAATCTGGATTGCCTCAAGTCTGTAACTGCAACCTGCGGTACCTGCCGATGCTCCGTTCTTGGCCCAATCGAGCCAGCCGTAGTTCTGAGCGTGAACTCTGTAGTAGATGTCGTAGTGGGATGCAACGTCACCCGAAAGTTTAATCTGAATTGCTTCAAGTCTCAGAGATTTGCCTGATGTTCCTGACATTGCACCGTTGGATACCCAGTCCTGCCAGCCGATGTTCTGAACATGTGTGCGGTAGGAAACAGTGCCGGAGTAACCTGTGTTGCCGAGGGTGATCTTGATGCCTTCGAGTCTTAAGGATTTGCCCGAAGTGCCCGATGTTTTACCGTCGGCGACAACGCCCTGCCAACCTACGTTCTGAACGTGTGTCTGATACTTGATCATGCCGTCGTAGAACGGGTTGTCCGTCGCGCCCGGTGCGTCTCCGCCCTTGGTGACGAGGACAATCTGGATACCCTCAAGTCTGTAGGAATATCCTGCCGTACCTGCGGACGCGCCGTTGCTTGCCCAGTCGAGCCAGCCGAAATTCTGAGCGTGCACGCGGTAGTAGATGTCGTAGTTGTTCGCAGCGTTGCCGGTGAGCTTGATGCGGATTGCCTCAAGTCTCAAAGATCTGCCGGACGTACCGGACAAAGCGCCGTTGGAAACCCAGCCCTGCCAGCCGATGTTTTGCACGTGAGTTTGGTAGGAAATTCCGCCGTCTATGCTGCTGTCGAGTTTGATGTAGATGGCCTCAAGTCTCTTGGACTGCCCAACCGTACCGGATGTTGCGCCGTCACTGACCCAATCCTGCCAGCCGTAGGACTGGACGTGGGTCTTGTACATTACCTGACCTGATGCGGCGTTGGCTGTCTTCTGCGGCAATACTGCAATCGACAGAATGGTTGCGGCCGCGACCAATACTGATAAGAGTTTTTTGAACATAACAAAATCCTCCGTGGGAGTTAATTTTAATTAATTATAATACTTTAAAAGGAAAGTCAGCCGTTCATTTTTCACAGTTTTGTTTCGGAAGATTTGGTGAAATCACTCCTCAATTTCCGCAGACTTTACGGATTTTATTCTTTTTGCGCGCCCGAAAATATGCTTAAATGTTTAAAGAAATTACGGGGGAGACACTTATGGAAGAGTTCAAAGCCACGCAGATAACAGAGGAAGAGTCCGAAAAGTTATCCCGCAAAGACAGAAAGAAACTTGAAAAAGCAGAGGATTCGGGCCACGGATTTAAATTCGGCACGTTCCTGAAATCCCTTTTGCCGATGCTGCTTCTGGTTATTGTTCAGTTGGTGGCATTCATGCCCCCGATTATGTCGGCGGCCTTCCGCGTGCTTGCCCGTCCCGATGCCGAAGAAATCACATCCGACATGACATCTTATATCTCGGCGGTTATGGACGAGGCAGGGGATGCGGTGCAGTACGGATATCTGGCGTACGCAATCGTGGGAATTCTGATTTTCGGATGGTGGTATTACAAATCCTTTGCTTCCAAAACTGAAAAGAGGCCCGTTAAGAAGGCGTTCACAAAGAAAGGTTTCCCGTTTGTTCTGCTGATGATATTCGGGGCCTGGGGTTTAACCGAGGGCCTGATGGCCGCAATGGGTGTTTTGTTCCCCGACCTCATAGAAGAATATGCCGAACTTATAGAAAGCACGGGGCTGTCCGGCGGGTCCTGGGCGATTATGCTTGTTGTCTGGCTTTTGGGGCCTGTTGTCGAGGAGTTGTGTTTTCGCGGGCTGTCCTACAATTATCTGCTTAAATCCGGGCTTCCGGTGGCTGCGGCGGTTGCCTTGCAGGGCATATTCTTCGGTGTGTTCCACATGAATCTTGTGCAGGGAATATATGCTTCGATTCTGGGCATCATAATCGGTTTTTGCTACGCGAGATACAAATCGATTTTCGTATCGATTTCGTGTCATGTGTTTTTCAATTTGCTGGGAACAATCTGCTCCGGAGTGCTGGAAATGATAGCGCCTCCGGTGCCCGTTTACATAGTTCTGGGCCTCGCCGGAGTTGCGCTGGTTGTAATGTCCGTCGTGAAAGTTTGCAAAGACGCCGAGGCGCCCTCGGGAGTTATCCCTGCTGCGAGTGACGTTTGATTGCCTCGAATGTCTCGTCGGATATGACGTGTTCTATTCTGCAGGCGTCCTCGATGGCTGTCTCCTCGGAAACTCCGATTTTTCTGAAAACATTGCTTAAAACAACGTGTCTCTCGTAAATTTTCTTTGCTATTTCCATCCCCGAATCGGTGAGAGTTATATATCCGTGCTCGTCGGTGTTTATGTAACCGTTGTCGCGTAAAAGCCCCATAGCGCGCGAAACACTGGGCTTTGAGAAATTCATGTGATTTGCGATGTCGAGGGATCTAACGTGATCCAGTTCTTCGGAGAGTACGAGGATTGTCTCAAGATACATCTCCGCGGATTCCTTAATTACCATGGAACATTCCTCCCAAAAGTCTTTTTACGAGAATAACACAAATCGTGCGTGTTTACATAAAAAATATCGGTGCTTGAATGCTATAATTAGTCGATAAATATAAAAGGGGCTATCGGGTATCCATGGCAGACAGAAAGCAGGAATTTATAAACTCATACATGAAATTCGGCGCGACTGCGGAAGCCGCGGCCAAGGGATACGAGGCGGAAAGCGCCTGCTCGCCCATATATTCCGACATAGATTCGATTGTAACTTATAACGAACTCAAGGTTTTGGAGGCATTCCGTGCCGAGAGATTTTCAGAGCCGCACTTGGGGCTCACCACAGGCTACGGGTACGATGATATCGGCAGGGAGAAGATTGAGGCTGTTTTCGCAAGAGTGTTCGGGGCCGAGAAATCCTATGTCAGAACACAGATTTGCTCCGGCACCCAGGCCGTAAGCGCAATGCTTTGGGGGGCCTTGCGTCCGGGCGACACCATGCTTTCGGTCACAGGCCGCCCTTACGATACGCTCGCGTCCACAGTCGGCATCAGCTCGAACGAAGACGACAACGACATGTCGCTTGTAAGGTTCGGCATAAAGTACGGGCAGATTGAACTCAAAGAAGACGGAAGCCCCGACATCGGGGAAATCAAGGCCCGTGCCAAAGATATAAAGGGCATGGTTTTCATACAAAAATCCAGAGGATACACCGCACGCGCGGCATTGCTTTGCGAAGATATTGCGAAAATAGTAGCCGCCGTAAGAGAGGTTAATCCCGATTTGATAGTCGCCGTCGACAACTGCTACGGCGAATTCTGTGAGACCCGCGAGCCCTGTGATGTCGGTGCGGATGTTGTGGCAGGATCTTTAATCAAAAATCCCGGCGGAGGAATCTGCAAGACGGGCGGATACATAGCCGGTCGCGCCGATTTGGTCGAGAACGCCGCAAGGCACTTAACGGCCCCCGGATTGGGTTCCGAAGTCGGCCCGTCCCTGGGCTTTAACCGCGACATCGCAATGGGCCTGTTTGTGGCTCCGAGGGCAGTCGGTGAGTGTCTTAAGGGCGCGGTTTTTGCGGCTAAGTTTTTCGAGAACGAAGGTTATGAGACATCTCCGGCAGCGGATGCGGTTCGCGGCGACATCGTGCAGACCCTGACTTTCGGGGATGCTGATAAGATGGTTGCCTTCTGCGGGAAAATTCAGGAGGCATCCCCGGTGGACTCTTACGTGACGCCCGAGCCGTGGGATATGCCCGGATATGAGGATAAGGTTGTTATGGCTGCCGGAACTTTCGTGTCAGGCGCGACAACCGAATTGTCGTGCGACGGCCCCATCAAGCCACCGTACATTGCGTACCTCCAGGGGGGCCTTGTGTCCCAGCAGGTTAGGCTTGCCTGCATGAGGTCGGTATCGAGGTAATTTATGTCAGAGAACAACAATAAGAACAATCTGTGGTTTAACGAACCTGAGAACAATAAGAGAAAGAAGCAGAGCAAATCTTCCGCTCAAAAGCGAAACGCACAAACAAAAAACCGGAACCCTGCCGTAAATAAGCAGGCTCAGAAACCCGGTCAAAACGCACAGGCTCAAAGGAATACACAAAACAGGCAACAGCCTCAGAGAAACGCTCAAACCGGGCAAACGGGTAATCACTCACAGCAAAGACAAGTCAACAAATCTGTGCCTCAGCAGCAAAATGCGAGGCAGGCGCAACAAAAGCAACAACAGTCGCGTAATAAACAGAATGTGCAGAATTTAAACCCTGCCAAAGCCAAGAAGCAGCAGGAGGCCGAGGAGGCCGCACGCAAGGAGCGCATAAGAAAAGCGCAGGAAGAAAAAGCGAAGCGCGAGGCCGCTGCCGAGAAGCAAAAGCAGGAGCAACTGCAAAAATCCCTTGAAGCACAAAAGGCAAAAGAGGAGAAGGAAAAGCAAAAGCAGGAGCGCAAGGAGGCCCGCGAAAAAGAAAAGCAGGAAAACCAGGCCATGCGCCGCAGCATTGCCGGCAAGAGCGCGGAAAGCCGCGCGGTCCGCAACGGCTTTTTGGGTGCGGTCGTCGTTGTTGCCGCCGTTCTTGTTTTGGTATTTGTCATTCACCATCTGTACAACTACATTGCCGAGAAGCCCGAGTACGAGTTTGTCACATCAGGCACGGTTGAACATACAATCGGCGCGAAAGCCCTGATTGTCCGTGACGAGGAAGTCATCACATCCACGGTGTCCGGTGACCTGGTTACCTCCATAACCGAAGGCTCGCGTGTCGCAAAAGGTCAGCGTCTGGCCTTGGTCGTCCCGGAAAACCTGGCATCTGTCGTATCCGATTTGAGGAACGTTCAGTCTCAGATTTCCGAGGTTCAGCAGGAAATAATCGCAAGGGGCGAGGTCACGCAGGCTGAGACCATCTACGATACATATGACGACAACCTTATCTCCGTAATAGACGGCATGCGTTTCGAGGCTATGAACGGCAACTTAAGTAACCTCGCATCCTACAATGCGTCCGTATCGGTTATTCTAGATGAGCGCGAGGGTGAACTGGAAGAAGTCGATTTCGACGACGAGCGTTTGACCGTTTTGCGCGACGACGAGATGGTATACGAAAGCCAACTCGAAAACAGCGCCTTTGTAATCACTTCGGAATCCCCCGGAATTATTTCGTTCCGTCTGGACGGAATGGAAAGCGACCTCGACTTTGAAACTTTCCTCGAGAAAGACGCGGGAGCTGTCATCGACGCAATAGATGAGGCGGGCAGCGCCATCAGTTCAGATTTGTATATCGAAAGCGGCGATCCGGTCGCAAGACTTGCCCAGAACGACGAGCAATACTTAAGCGTCTATCTGTCGCTGACCGACGCCGGTGTATCCGACTTTGCGGTCGGCACATACCACGACATAAACGTTCCTTCCGAAGGTATCGCCATCGACGACTGCGAGGTTGTCAGATGCGAGCCCGACGAGTCCGGAATGCTTATAACCTTTGTAACAACAAGATATGTTGAGGACTTACTTGATCTGAGATCCGTCGACATCGAAATTGTAATCTCCGAATCCACGGGCATGCGTGTTTCCATGTCATCTCTGACCGACTCGTTTGTTGCCGACACAGTCGACGAGACCTTCAGTCTTTATTTCCCTCAGTCCGAGGGCCTGTCCGAGGAGATGTTTACCGAAGGCAATATCTTTAACTTAAGTGCCATCCCGCTTCAGGCAACCGACGAAAACGGCGAGGATGTCGACCCGTCGAGCCTGAGTGTTTCAGCCTGCACCGTCCTTTATGCGGACACACTTGCAGACGGCGGCACGATAGTTATTTTCTCGACGTCCAATTCGATTAACGAATTTATTAAAATAAATACATACTATACGGAAAGCGCCACGGGCGGATACAAACTGACCCTCATCGATTCGACTTCTGGCCTTGGCACCGATGTCTCGACCGTAACTCCGGTCAAGAGTTCGGGCATCGGAACGCTCTACTACAACAACCGGGGCTTTGTCGAAGAAGTCCGCGTCATTGTTATCGACTCCGACAGAGAATTCGCTATAGTCGAGCCGATCGGCTCTTCCAAACTGCCCGACTACAATACCGTAATCGTAACGAATCCGTCTTCCTGCAAGCCCGGAGACAAGGTGGACTAAAATGGAAGACTACGGAATCGGCGACCGCCTCAAAAGATTCGAAGACGATTTGAAATCCCGCTGCCTTGAATGCGGCAGGGGAGAAAACGATGTAACCCTGATAGGCGTATCCAAGGTGTTTCCGGTCGAATACGCCAAGGCCGCGTATAATGCCGGGCTCCGCGATTTCGGCGAAAACCGTGTGCAGGAATTCGTCCCCAAGACGGAAGAGTTCTCCGATTGCGGATATTCCGACGCAAGATGGCACCTCATCGGCACACTCCAGAAGAATAAAGTCAAATATATAGTGGGAAAGACCTATCTTATCCATTCTGTGGACTCTGCGGAGCTTGCCGCAGAGATATCCAAGCGCTCGGTTTGTAACAATGTTACATCCGATATACTCCTGCAGGTTAATGTTTCGGGTGAGGAGAGCAAGCACGGCTTTGCCCCGGAAATGCTGCCCGACATATCCGCTCAAATCGCTGAAATGCCCGGTGTCAATGTGCGCGGTATCATGACCATGGCCCCTATACAGAAAGAAGAAGGTGATGCGGGGAAGGTTTTCGGGAATACAAGAAAACTGTTCGAAAACTGCTCCTACGGCAAGTGGGACATTCTTTCCATGGGCATGAGCGGTGACTGGAAGTATGCGGTGGCTGAGGGAGCGACGCACATTCGCATCGGCACGGCAATCTTTGGCGACCGTGCGGCCTATACAGCCTCCGTTTAGTCAAACTGCATGAAAATCACGCCTGTGTAACATTGATACACAGTTAATATTACAGAAATGTGACCTCCGTGTTTTAGTTCAATAACAAAGCGTTTTGGCTTATTGCGCAACAAAAGTTGTTTATGATAAAGTCATTTCATGCTTACGAAGTCCCGGACGGACAAATCAAGGAGGAAAGACAAAAAATGGGCATTAAGAATTTTTGGACTAGCTTGTTCACACCAGTAGATGATTTCGACACAGAAGATTACAACAACGACAGTGATTCGGTTGATGAGGTTTACAATCCCGGATATACTGCAGATTCCGGATATACAAGTATGTATACTGATCCTGTAGTTGAACCGGAACAAGAACCTATCGAAACACCTTATGTTGACGTTTATGGTGGAAACGACAGATTTGTACAGGAGAACCCCATTATGGCACAGCCTATCGTATCGCAGCATTCAGCAGTAGTTATCATGCTTACACCTTATGACATTCGTACAAGCCAGATCGTTTGCGATCACATCAAGGAAGGCCACATCGTTATCTGCAACCTTACAAGCTCATCCAACAACCAGCGTGTAGTTGACTACATCAGCGGTGGTGTTTATGCCCTCGAAGGCAAAATCGAGCCCACACCTGTTAAGACAACATTTGTCTGCACACCTAAGTCTGTTGAACTCGTTGTTGAGAACAACGACGTTACTCCCACAGGCACAAAGGTATCCGCAATCTGATCAAACATTCCTTGTGAATATTTGCAAGGCCGCACCAACCCCTCGGTGCGGTCTTTTCTTTTGCAAATAATTAAATGCACCGGGATAATAACCTAAAAAAGGTTCCGATGTCGGTTTAATTCAAATCCCCTTGTGCGTCACCCGGCTAGAGGTGACAAAATAGGGGATAACAAAAGTTTTGTTAATCAGCGGAAATAAATAGGGTATAATTATTAATAATGCTTCACGGAGGAATCCCCCATGAAATATTCTGACAGAGAATTCGTTTATGACAAGGCCATGGTTTTGTCCGAGATGCTCAATGATATTTGTTCCATTTTGCTTGAGATGCTGGATGATATCGACAACAAGGTTGCGTTGAGCCGCAAGGCATCGGCAATCGAGGCAAAGGCGGATTATGTTTTCCATGAATTCAGTTATTACGTTTACGGACTCGATTTGGATGAGGATGAACTTTACAGGTATTACCACATGGTGCGCCATGTTGAGGACTGTATCGATTTGTTGGATGACCTGTGCAAGGCAATTGTCAGATACAATGTAACGAAGGTAACCGAGGGCTTGTCGGCAAGTATTAATACGATTGCCGGAGCCGCGAAGAAGGAGTTGAGCCTTGTTATTGAGCTTCGTGCGTTCAGTGACTGCGACGGGATTATCAAGGCAACGAATGAGTTCGATACATTTAAGGTAGAGTATATGAGACTTTACGATATGCTCATCGCCGATTTGTTTACCAACAATACAGATGCGATCGATGTTTTGAGATGGAAAGAAATTTACGATGCCATCAAGGAGGTGTTCGAAGCGTTTGAGGTGTCTGCGGACGATTGCTATAAATATGTAATGTATGCTCAGCAGAATGAATTTGTTGCACCGAGTTCGGGTGAGGAAGGCGCCGAATAAGGGAGTTTCCACATAGTCAATACGAGACACCCCGCAGGAACAGCGGGGTGTCTTTTTTTATAAAATTTTAGTTGAGTAAAGTGAGAAATATGTTTATTGTTGCTATTTTCGTGATTGACAAAAGTCTGTAAAATACAAGGCTGTGGTGATTTATTTACACCCTCACGTTTTTTAGGAGGAACCTTTATGAAAAAGTTTACAAAAATGATTGCCGTTGTAACGGCAATGGCTGCGATGGCAATGCCTTTGAGTGCTTGCTCGTCTGAGTCTTCCACAACTTCCGATACTTACACAATCGGTATCTGCCAGTTGGTTCAGCACGAGGCTTTGGATGCAGCAACACAGGGCTTCAAGGATGCTTTGGTTGAGAAGTTGGGTGAAGAGAACGTTACATTCGACGAGCAGAATGCGTCCGGTGAAGCGGTTAACTGCTCAACAATCGTAAACGGCTTTGTTTCCAACGGCGTCGACCTGATTCTTGCCAACGCTACGGCACCTTTGCAGGCAGCATCCCAGGCAACATCCGATATCCCGATCCTCGGTACATCCGTAACGGACTATGCTTCCGCTCTTGAGATTTCCGACTGGACGGGTACGGTTGGTACAAACGTTTCCGGTACATCCGACCTGGCACCTTTGGATCAGCAGGCTGCGATGATTCAGGAACTGTTCCCCGATGCGACAACAGTCGGTCTGCTTTATTGCTCCGCAGAGGCTAACTCCGTATATCAGTGCACTGAGATGGAAAAGAACCTGACAGATCTGGGCTACACCGTTGAGTGGTATGCTTTCACGGATACAAACGATGTTCAGTCCGTATCTCAGACAGCTGCGGACAACAGCGATGTTGTATATATTCCCACAGACAACACAGCAGCTTCCAACACTGAGGCTATTGCCAACGTCTTGATTCCCGCAGGTGTTCCCGCTGTTTGCGGTGAGGAAGGCCTCTGCAAGGGCTGCGGTGTTGCGACATTGTCCATTTCCTACTATGACCTGGGCTATGCGACAGGCGAGATGGCTTACGAGATTCTTGTAAACGGCGCCGATATTTCCACAATGGAAGTTCAGTACGCCGCAAACGTTACAAAGAAGTACAACGCAACAAACTGCGAGACTTTGGGAATCGAAGTTCCTTCCGATTACGAGGCAATCGAGGGATAATTCATAAATCTCAAAACAAGGGCGGGAAACACTTTAGTTTCCCGTCTTTTTTTGTTATTATTCTAAAGGTTTATTTTCGGGGCAGTGTTTGCAAGCCCCAAACACAAAAAGGAGAAAGCCTGAAATTTTATGAGTTTTCTGGTATCAGTTTTGAATTCCATGCCCGGCGCGGTCGCTCAGGGACTCGTGTGGGGAATCATGGCAATCGGTGTTTACATTACGTTCCGTATTTTGGATATAGCCGATTTGACTGTTGACGGTACGCTTTGCACGGGCGGTGCCGTTTGTGTTGTTCTTACAATGAACGGGGTCCCGATGTGGGCATCCATATTGATAGCGTTTATAGCGGGCTTGATTGCCGGCCTTGTCACGGGAATTTTTCATGTCGGTTTCGGTATCCCCGCGATTCTTGCGGGTATTTTGACGCAGCTGGCACTCTATTCCATTAACTTAAGAATTATGGGGTGGGGGACCGACAACGGTTCCAAAGCAAACCTTCCTATCAGCGTCGACAAATACGATCTGCTCATTTCATCCAGAAATGTCAGGGAGGCTTCGATAGGAAACCCTATTTTGATTCTTACGATTTTTATCGCGGTAATAATAATTGTTTTATATTGGTTCTTCGCAACCGAGCTCGGATGCTCTTTGAGAGCGACGGGGTCGAACCCGAACATGAGCCGCGCTCAGTCGATAAATACCGATATGACAAAGATTTTGGGACTTATGCTCTCGAACGGCTTGGTGGCACTTTCCGGCGCGCTCCTTGCCCAGTATCAGGGTTTTTCGGACATTAACATGGGAAGGGGCTCCATCGTAATCGGTTTGGCGGCCGTAATCATCGGTGAGGTTTTCTTCGGAAAGATTTTCAGAAATTTCGCATTGAAGCTCGTTTACTGCGTAATCGGCGCCGTTATCTACTATGTGGTTATTCAGATTGTCCTGAGAATGGGTTTGTCAACGGACGACTTAAAACTCTTAACCGCTTTGGTTGTTGCTCTCTTCCTCGGGGTTCCCTATTGGAAGAAGAAATACAGCGAGCGCCACGTAGCGGGGAAGGGAGGAGCAAATGCTTAAGATTTTAAATGTCAGCAAGACCTTCAATCCCGGAACCGTTAACGAGAAGAAGGCATTAAACAAAATAAACCTGACCTTAAACGAGGGCGATTTCGTCACGGTCATCGGCGGCAACGGCGCGGGAAAATCCACGATGCTGAATGCCGTCGCCGGCGTTTGGCCCATCGATTCGGGCAAAGTCGTAATCGACGGTGTCGATGTCACGGGCCTGCCCGAGCACAAGCGCGCCAAGTACATCGGACGCGTTTTCCAGGACCCGATGACGGGGACCGCGGCAAGCATGCAGATTGAAGAGAACCTTGCTCTTGCAGCGCGTCGCGGCAAAAAGAGGACTCTCCGCGCGGGAATCACAAAGGATGAGCGCGAAAAATACATCGAACTCTTAAAAATTCTCGATTTGGGCCTTGAGGACAGACTTACGACCAAAGTCGGACTCTTGTCCGGCGGTCAGCGCCAGGCGTTGACGCTTCTCATGGCAACAATCGAAAAGCCAAAGATCCTGCTCCTCGACGAGCACACGGCGGCTTTGGACCCTAAGACCGCGGAGAAGGTTTTGTCCACCACGAAGAAGATTGTCGAAAAAGACAACCTCACAACACTCATGATTACCCACAACATGCGCGATGCCATCACATACGGCAACCGCCTTGTCATGATGAGCGAAGGTGAGATAATTCTTGATATAGATCAGGAAGAAAAACAGGGCCTGACGGTCGAAGATCTCCTCCACAAGTTCGAGAAGGTCTCGGGCAAGGAGTTCGCGAACGACCAGGCAATCCTCGGTTAAAGAGGTACGAAGTTAAACAAACAGGAAGTAAAGTAAATGTCGGATACCATGCCGGACAAAAACATCAGCAACGATTACGAACTCGTGTGGTCCGATGATTTTGACGGCCTGACGCTCGACAAATCCAACTGGAACGTTGAGTCTCACGCGTCCGGATGGATTAAAGACGGTATCCAGGAATACTGCGACGACAATATCCACGCAAGAACCGAGAACGGTATGCTCGTAATAAGCCCGTCCAGGACGATGTCCGCCGACGGGTCTTTTTTGTTCAAATCCGCGAGGATTTCAACTTTTGGCAAGAGGGAATTCAAATACGGAAAATTCGAAGCGCGAATAAAGATGGCAAAGGGCAAAGGCATTCAGCCGATGTTTAAGCTCCTGCCGGCCGAAGATTATTCTTTGACCGACGGCGCTTTGTCGTGGCCGGAGTCCGGCAGCATTATTGCTGCGACGACCTACGACAGCGACCCTTCGATGTGCTACGGAGGACTTCATTTCGGCAAGCCCCACATGACAAGAATCTGGCCCCTGATTGAAAAAGATTTAAACCTTGCGGAAGATTTCCACGTATTCACTTGTGAGTGGAATCCCGATAAGATTTCGTTTTCGATGGACGGGAAAGAATACTTTTCAGAGTCGTACTGGTTCTCCACGGACTCCATGGGCGGGACGAAGCCGTATCCGGCGCCCTTCAACAAGCCGTTCCATATAGTATTCTCGGTGTCCGTCGGCGGCAGATCCGCGGGCGCCCCTGACACCAAGGATGTTTTCGATGCCGAGAATTCCATGTATGTGGATTACATCAAGGTCTGGCAGAAGAAGGAGTACGACGAGAATGTCGCGTGCCCGCCTAAGATTTACCACATGCGCGACTGCGACAAAACCGGTAACTACATTCTGAATTCCGAGGAGGATTGGGAGTTCTATTCTGCGGCCGGCGGCGAGGGAAGAGCGGAGTTCTCCGACGATTACGTAAAGATTGAATCTTTCAACTACGGTGACGAGAACTACTCGGTGCAGCTCTATCAGAGCGGAATCCCGATTTTCAAGAACACCGAATATGTGCTGTCTTTCGAGGCCAAAGCCGACGAGGAACGCGCTATGTCGGTTGCCATAACCGCCCCGGATATGAACTGGCTGCGCATCATGGACGACACCTCAATCAAGCTTGAGACCGAGTGGCAGCAGCACATCGTAAGATTTGACAGCGGAAAATATTCTAACGATGACGCGCGTGTGGAATTTAATATCGGCAACAGCGGATCGAACGCCGCGGTGCGCCTGCGAAACATCAGGCTTGCCAAAGCAGAAGAGCACGGAAGACTAAGACGGCCCGTGGCGGTGTGCGGCGTCTGGGAGGACTCGGACAACTACAATCTCTTCATGCGCGCCCTGGCAGAAAGCCATCACACCGATGAATTTATTCCGGTATCTTTCACTTTCGGCACATCCCAACTCGGCACAATAAAGGACATGACCGAGATTGAATTCGCCAAGATCTGCAAAGAAATCGATCCGGCGGCGATAATCATTTTCGGTGAGATGATTAAGTCCGATACTGTAATAAGATACTTAATAGATTTGGGCAACGAGCGGAAAATCCCTGTCTTCATGATGCAGCACCAAACCGACGGTGTAATAAACATAGATTTTAACTATAAAGACGGCTTCGAGAAAATTGTTCGCCACGTAATGGAAGAACATAAACCGAAGACGATTGAAATGTTTGCCGGCTTCAGGCATAACCCCTTCTCCGAGGAAAGAATTGAGGTCTTCAAGGACGTCATAACCGACTACGGCATAAGATTCAACAAAACCCTTATCCACTACGGTGATTTCTGGGACGCGAAGGCCCGCGAACTCATGAACTCCCTTTTGGACGACGGCTACGAGGTCCCCGAGGCGATCGTCTGTGCCAACGACTCGATGGCAATAGGCGTTTGCGATTCCCTTAAGGCTCACGGTTACAAGATCCCGGACGACGTAATAGTCACGGGCTTTGACGGCATTTCTCAGGGTAAATACAACGACCCGATTTTAACAACCGGAGAACTCGACTACGACGGCTGTATCGAGCGCATTTACACCGAGATTAAAGACTGGCATACATCCAAGTCCGGAAGAACCGAGGAGTTTCTCATAGACTACACCCCTTCGATTCAGTACTCGTGCGGATGCAAGGACAAGAGCAAATGCGACTGGAGAACGATTGTCGATGCTCTCGCAGAAGAAAACCAGGACGCATCACGCCACATGCTTGAGATGGGACATCTGACCTCTCTTATAATCAGCTACGACAACATCGACGAGGCCGCGAACGTCATCGAGCACCTCCTGTGGCTGTGGCGCTCACAGTACTACTACATAGGCATAAAAGAAGGGGACGGCTGCATGCACGCGTGCTTCACAAGCGTCGACTCGAAGACCACAATAGGCCGCAAGTTCTATGGGAAGAACAGCATAATTCCCGATTTCGAAAAACTGATCGGGGCAGACAGCGGCTTCAACGTAATCCTCTGCAAATCCATAAGCACCCTGGATTCTTTCAACGGCCTCATCGTAAATTCCTACCGTGACATTAACTTAAGGTCACAGCAGAGATTCGAGGAATTTGCTCTTTTCGTTGGCTCAATGTTCAACTCGATTCTGAACAACCGCAAGCTCATAGCGGCCAGAAATGCCATCGCCGATATCTCCGAGAAGGACTACCTTACAAGCCTTTACAACCGCCGCGGCTTCTTCTCGGAACTTGAGGAACTCCTCGGGGACGATGAGAACAACCGCAAGGTTCTCTCGCTTTTCTCCATAGACATGGATAACCTGAAGACCATAAACGACAACTACGGCCATCAGTACGGCGACATCGCGATACAGGCTATAGCAAGGGCCCTCGCGGCATTCGTCGGCACTCACGGCATCGCCGCAAGATACGGCGGAGACGAATTTGCCTGCGCCATAATAGGCGACACCTGGCTTGCTCCGGACATCGAAAACATACGCGCGAGAATTCACACACACATTGCCTCCGACCCTCAGTGCCAAGACCTGCCCTTCAAAATAATGGCCAGTATCGGCATCTCCGAGCACATGGTGGACTTCTCCCTCAATCTCGAAAACATGATCCGCGAGTCCGACACTCTCATGTACAAAGACAAGCAGAGCCACAAATTGGGCAATCTTCTTGACGATTAAGTGTCAAAACCGTATCAGAAACGAATCGTTTTGCTATTTTTCCTTGCAATCAAAAACAAACGTTTGTAAAATCAGCATAACTATATCCTCTAAAATTATGTGTTATGAAGGGGGCTTAAAGATGAAGAACGTATTGGGAAAGAGAGCAACCGCTTTCATTTCTTCGCTTTGTGCGGTGGCAATCCTTGCCGCAAACGTTGGCGTAACAGCCACACAGGTTACAAGTTACCAGGGTGAGAATACGGCTGAAGATGTCGACCTTCTTGTCGGTGGTGAGTCATCTTCACTCAAGGGCAGTACAGTAAGTGAGACAATCAGCAAATACAATGACGCATATCTCTTGGGCATTGCTTCAGAGTTTGCGGTTTTCCTTACCGGAGATTTCACTGTTAAAGACGCTGATACCGAGGGAAGACTCGCGGTTGGCGGTGACATGTATGTTTATACAGGATGGGGTTCTTATGATGTAGGTAAAGGCGAATATGCCACAAAGACATCACTTGAAAGCCTCCTCGGAAAAACCGGTTATGCTCAGATGGTTCTCGGTGGGACTTTGAAGAACGGACCTGTCGGCGATACTTACTACGAGGGTGGCCAGGAAGTTACATGGAACGGCGCTGCTCATCCCAATAAAGTTGTTCTCAACTCCAACAGTTATGATGATTATGTTGCGGCAGGCAACAATATCGACCAGTTCCCGGATGCAAATGACGGTGAGTGGCACAAGGTAGATAAGTCACAGCTTTACTTCACAACATTGCTCAGTTTCTCCGACTACAGCAACAGTGTTTTGGCATCGCGTTCCAAGACTATAAGCGGATACGGCACAGATGGCGCAACGGCTGAGTGGGACGGCAACACCTTGAACCTCAACTATTCCGGTGACAGGGTTGAGACTGTTTACTTCAATCTCGATTCATGGAACGACAGCGTAAATGAAATTAACATCAATGCCAATGCTGATTACATCATCATCAACTGCAAAGGCAAATCCGTAAGCATTACCGGTTCAAGCGGAGGTAACGGCAATACGGTTAAGACCACGCTTAACGGAACGGTTATTTCCAATACAGGTGATTCTTCAACGAACAACAACCCTGAATCCGAGCGTATTCTTTACAATTTCTACGAGGCAACAAGCGTTTATCTCGCAGGTAACTTCAACGGAACGATTCTTGCTCCGAATGCTGATGTGGATTCAACCGATGCATGTAACGGACACTTGTCCGGCGCTTTGGTCGCAAAGAGCTTCGAAGGCGGTCAGCAGTTCGGATTCCTTTCGTACAAGGGACCTTTCACAAAGGCTAAGGCAACATCTACTCCTACACCTACAGCAACAGCTACTGCGACAGCGACAGCAACGGCAACGGCAACCGCTACGGCTACTGTTTCTTCGACAACAGCTACAGCAACCGCTACAGCGACAGTCTCTTCGACAAAGGCAACATCGACACCTACTGCAACAGTATCGTCTACTGCTGCAACAGCGACACCTACGACAGCGGTATCTTCGAACTCCGATGAGGTAATCTCTGCAAACAGAGCGCCTACGGCAACACCTACAAAGGCAGAGACGATTTCCGCGAACCGTACGCCGAGCAATGAGACCGTTACGGCAACAGGTGAGGGCGATTCGATGTATAACCTTGCTGCTTTGATTCTGATTACGGCCGGCGCCGTAGCAATGGGAGTACGGTTCTACTCGGGCTACCGTGAGAAGAAACAGGAGAAGTAAACTTTTCCTCTCAATTGAATTCTTGAAGGACCCGCATTGGCGGGTCCTTTTGCTTGACACTTAATTATTTAAATATTTATAATATGAGGTCGAATGTTTGAAAGGAGATTTTTTATGTATAACAAAGTTTCCAACGATATGAATTTTATCGATCGTGAGAAGGAAGTGCTTGAATTCTGGAAGGCGAACGATATTTATAAGAAATCTTTGAAGCCCGCGGCTCCGGGAGTTCCCACGTACACATTGTACGACGGTCCTCCGACGGCCAACGGTAAACCTCATATAGGACACATCAAGACAAGAGTTATCAAGGACTTGATCCCCCGTTACCACTCGATGAAAGGTGAGGCGGTTACCTTCAAGGCCGGATGGGACACACACGGACTTCCGGTTGAGTTGGAAGTTGAGAAGTCCTTGGGCATCAACGGCAAGCCTCAGATTGAGGACTACGGTGTCGAACCATTCATCAAGAAGTGTAAGGAATCCGTATGGACCTATAAGGATCAGTGGGAGCAGATGAGCGACCGCGTGGGATTCTGGGCCGATATGGAGCATCCTTATGTTACATACGAGAACAACTACATCGAGTCCGAGTGGTGGGCTTTGAAAAAGATGTGGGACAGAGGACTTTTGTACAAGGGGCACAAGATTGTTCCGTATTGCCCGAGATGCGGCACATCTTTGTCGAGCCACGAGGTTGCCCAGGGCTATAAGAATGTCAAGGAGAATTCCGTTTTCGTAAGATTTAAGGTTATCGGGGAAGACGATACATACTTCGCGGCATGGACGACGACTCCCTGGACGCTGCCTTCGAACGCCGCATTGTGCGTAAGCCCCACGGCCGACTATGTGAAGATTAAGGTTCCCACGGACCTGGACGGTTCTTCTAAGACGGTTTACTACTATATCTGCAAAGATTTGTACGCGGGTCTTTTCGATTCGGCTGAGGTTGTGGAAGAAATGAAGGGTCCGGACTTGGTAGGCAAGACTTACGAGCCTTTGTTCGACTACGCCAAAGAATATCTGGAGTCCACAAAGCAGACAGCATATTTTGTTGTCGCGGACGGCTACGTTACAACCGAAGACGGTACCGGTATCGTACACATCGCTCCCGCGTTCGGTGAGGACGACGCGCGTGTCGGACGCGAGAATAAGGTTCCGTTTATCCAGTTCGTTGACGAGAGAGGTTGTTTACCCTCCGAGTGCGGCGAGTTTGCCGGCATGTTCGTCAAGGACGCAGATCCGCTGATCATCAAGAAACTCAACATGGAAGGAAAGCTTATCAAGAAGCATCCTTTCGAGCACGACTACCCGTTCTGCTGGAGATGTGACACGCCTCTCATTTACTACGCAAGAAGCACATGGTTCATCGCAATGAGTACTTTGCGCGACGAGCTTTTGAAGTCCAATAAGATGGTCAACTGGCTGCCTGAGAGCATCCGCGACGGCCGTATGGGCGACTTCCTCGAAAACGTTATCGACTGGGGCATCTCCCGTGAGCGTTACTGGGGAACACCTCTGCCGATTTGGGAGTGCGAGTGCGGATGCCGTCACTGCATCGGATCCATCGAAGAACTCAAATCGATGAGCTCCGACTGCCCGGAAGACATCGAACTGCACAAGCCGTATGTTGACAACGTTCACATCAAGTGCCCCGAGTGCGGCAAGGAAATGACCCGCGTATCCGAGGTTATCGACTGCTGGTTTGACTCCGGCGCGATGCCTTTTGCGCAGTACCACTATCCTTTCGAGAACAAAGAGTTTTTCGATGCTCACTATCCGTGCCAGTTTATATCGGAGGCCTTGGACCAGACCCGCGGTTGGTTCTATTCGCTGATTGCAATCTCGACGGTTCTTTTCGACCGTTCTCCGTTCGAAAACTGTATCGTTATGGGCCTCGTTATGGACGAGAAGGGCATCAAGATGAGTAAGCACATCGGCAACGTTGTCGACCCGTGGGATGTCCTCAATAAAGAAGGCGCGGATGCCGCGAGATGGTATTTCTATTCTTCGAGCGCGCCGTGGCTGCCGAACCGTTTCTCTCACGAGGCGGTTATGGAAGGCCAGAGAAAGTTTATCGGCACATACTGGAACACATATGCGTTCTATATCATGTACGCCGATATCGACGAGTTTAATCCCACAGAGCACACAATCGATATGTCGTCTCTGTGCGCTATGGACAGATGGATATTCTCCCGCTTGAACTCTCTGGTTAAGAACGTCAACACACGTATGGATAAGTACGACATCACGGCTTCGGCAAGAGCCATCCAGGAGTTCACGGACGAACTTTCCAACTGGTATGTAAGACGCTGCCGCGACAGATACTGGGGCGGCGGAATGACAAAGGATAAGTCCGACGCTTACATGACTTTGTACACGGTCCTGAAGACTCTGACTTCGTTGGCCGCGCCTTTCGTACCGTTCGTTACAGAGTCCGTTTATCAGAACCTTGTCCGCTCGGTAGAGCCCGACGCACCCGAGTCCGTGCATCTGACTTCTTACCCTGTTGCCGATGAGTCTCTTATCGACGAGAAACTCGAGTCTGAGATGAACCTCGTTCAGAGAATCGTAGTTCTCGGGCGTGCGGCAAGAGAGCACGCGAAGATGAAGAACAGACAGCCTCTGTCGGATATCTATGTAGTAACGGATGAGACTTTGGACGAAGAATATCAGGCTATTGTTTTGGATGAACTTAACATCAGAAAGTTCTCCGTTCTGGCAGATGCGTCGACGCTTGTCGATTATTCCTTCAAGCCACAGCTTAAGACCTGCGGCAGAAAGTTCGGACCGAAGCTCAACAGCGCGCGCGAAGTGATTGCGGCGCTCCCGGGCAAGGAGACGATGGAGGCTTTGAAGGCAGGCCCGATAACCTTGGAAGTTGAGGGCGAGTCCTTCGAGATGACGATGGAAGACTTTATCGTTGAGACAACACAGCTCGAAGGTTTGTCGACTCAGGAAGACAAGGGCCTGACGGTATCCATCAACACAGTTTTGACAGAAGATTTGATTGAGGACGGATATGTCCGCGAGATGATCTCCAAGATTCAGAACCAGCGTAAGAGCACAGGTCTTGAAGTTACCGACAGAATCGTTCTGTCCTATTCGGGCAACGATAAGCTCGGCGCCATTATCGAGAAGCAGAAGGACTTTATCGCATCCGAAGTTCTGGCATCTTCGATTGTAGCGGGCACCGGTGACAATGCGTCCGAGTGCAAGATCAACGACGAGACAATTGCGTTCTCGATTGTTAAGGCATAAAGCTTCGGGGAGATACAAATGCTGATACAACTGCTGCGATTGGGACTTTCGGCAAAGGAAATTCTTTTCTATGCCCTGGTTATGCTTTTCGCGATGACGCTGTCGTTCTCCGTGCATGAGTTTATGCACGCGGCGGTGGCGGTGTGGCTCGGCGACGACACACCGAGGCTGCAGGGCAGGCTCACCTTAAATCCCGCCTCGCACGTCGACCCGATGGGAACGATTTTGCTTCTGGTCGCGGGCTTCGGGTGGGGCAAGCCGGTTGTATTTAACCCGAGCAGACTGAACCGCTTTAAGAGCGGGAGGCTCATGAATATTATGGTTGCCCTGGCGGGGGTCACGGGTAACTTTATTCTTGCCCTTATATCGAGCATCATCTATACGATTGTTGCCTGTGTCGGGGATGCAAATTCGATTCCGGTGTTTGCCGTGTATCTGATTTTTTACTACACTGCGGCGTTTTCCATGATGCTTCTGGGCTTCAACCTGATTCCGATTCCGCCTTTGGACGGTTTTCACGTATTGGAAGAACTTTTGCCGTACCGTGTAAAGTACTCCGCCGGGTACCGGAAATTTTTGCAGGTAAGCCCGATGATTATCTGGGTGGTTTTCCTCCTTGGCATGGTGTCGAATGTCTCGGTTCTCTCATGGCTTATCAATATCATCGAGTGGCCGTTTAATTTTGTTATTAATCTTATCTGCAATGCGATTGCATCGCTCTTCTGAGGTTGTTTGATGGCGGATGTTGCGGTAAAACCCAATCTTAAAATACGGCAGTTCGAGGGCCCTTTGGACCTTCTTTATCACCTGATAGAGAAGAATGATGTCGATATTTTCGACATTCCGATTGCCGACATCTGCGCGCAGTATTTAGAGTATCTCGAAAACATGAAAAAACTCGACATGGAGGTCGCTTCCGAGTTCGTGGTTATGGGCGCGTCTTTGGTTCTCATAAAGACAAAGATGATGCTCCCGGGTTCAAAATTAAATCCCGACGGAACCGAAGAGGAGGACCCGAGGGAAGAGCTGGTCGTAAGTCTCATGCGATACAAGCGTTGCAGAATTTTCGCCGGGGAACTAAAAGACCGCAGAGAGATTTATTCAGGGTGCCGCATGCGCCCCGCGATGACGGCAAAGCAGCTAGGCGTTGAGATAAAGCAACCCAAACAGGAATTCGAGCCTGAAAAGTTCGACGAAGCAATTGAGAATATTTCCGCGAGGAACGAAGTCCGTTTTGCAGACATCGGCGCCAAGATCACACACATTTTAAGGCGCGACAAACTGTCAGTCAGAAACCGTATGAAGACTTTGTGGAAGACAGTCACCAACCGCGGCAAACTGTTCTTCAGCGAGCTTTTCGCGGGAAAGAAAAACGTTGAGAAAATGGATAAGATTGTATCGTTCCTGGCCGTCCTGGAACTTTTGCGATCAGACAGAATCACAGCGGAGCAGAAGAATCTTTTTGACGATATTTTGATAGAAGAGAAGAGGACTTGATATGGATCCCATAATTACAGCAGAAGAATTGGCACCCGCCGTAGAAGCGATTTTGTTTGTATCGGGCGACCCTGTGTCGGCAGACAGGATAGCGGATATTCTGGGATTCCCGAAAGCCGCTGTTGAAGAAGCGATAAACGATCTGATGACGCGTATGGAAAGCAATCCGTGGAGCGGCATTACAATTCGCAAGGCCGACGAGTCCTACTGCATGATGACAAAGCCTTCGATGAAGAAGGTCATGGACGCGATGTTCTCGCCTCGCATGATGACACCGCTGTCGCAGGCCTCTTACGA
>Ga0065711_1030523_pt1 | contig 32254 bp, 18 predicted proteins | sample Hoacrofraction12_FD_59098 | JGI IMG/M metagenome (GOLD analysis project Ga0065711, IMG submission 59098) | Hoatzin crop microbial communities from Cojedes, Venezuela - Epithelial fraction 12 v2 (version 2) | ecosystem: Host-associated > Birds > Digestive system > Esophagus > Crop | place...
GAAGAGCTACTGGAGAGAGTCCAGTGGAGGGCTACGAGGATGGTGAGGGGACTGGAGCATCTCTCCTATGAGGAGAGGCTGAGGGAGCTGGGCTTGTTCAGCCTGAAGAAGAGAAGGCTCAGAGGGGACCTTATAAATGTTTATAATATCTGAAGGGTGGGTGTCAGGAGGATGGGGCCAGACTCTTTTCAGTGGTGCCCAGTGACAGGACAAGGGGCAATGGGCACAAACTAAAGCACAGGAAGTTCCGCCTGAACATGAGGAAGAACTTCTTCACTCTGAGGGTGATGGAGCACTGGAACAGGCTGCCCAGGGAGGTTGTGGATTCTCCTTCTCTGGAGATATTCAAGACCCGCCTGAACGCGGTCCTGTGCAGCCTGCTGTAGGTGACCCTGCTTTGGCAGGTGGGTTGGACTAGATGACCCACCGAGGTCCCTTCCAACCCCTACCGTTCTGTGATTCTGTGATCCTGTGATTCTGTGAATAGCCTGGTCATTTTAGTCATAACAGGAGACACAGGCTTGTCCAGCATTATCATGTTCATTCTTAAAGCATTCTCAGCTGGTTTTCTTTAACTGAATTGATTCAGAACAATCATAGGTGATATTATTATTTTCAGTAAAAAATGAAGGTCATACTCTCTCCATCATGCAAACAATCATGCAAACTTTGCCTGGTAAAATCTCATTGAAAATAGATTCTGAATATGGCATTTCTTCTTCCTTAGATCTGTGTGAGTGGAGCTATTAATTCCCAAGACTGCTGTTTTTCTGTTGCTTAATTTGATACTTCACTTTTAATTCCCAATTTAGTTTGCACATACCAGTTTATTTTAGTTACGTGCCATCTGAAATTAATAGTAGTTTTGTCATTGTATTGAACATGCAAATGTGGAATCAGGGCAGTAGAGCAGGAAGAAGATGTCCAAAAGTTTGCTGCCAAACCAAGGCTTAACTACATTAAGTCCAATATAAATGCTTAGTTCTCATTGATTTTCTTTGATCCTGGGTCTGTCTTCTGACCAAAGGGATTAGATTTAGACCAACACTGTGTTTATTCTGACTTTCGATAGCTGGAAAGATCATAACAGAGTTGATAAATGATAACAGTTGTTAATAAAGGATGAGAAGGTAGGAAGACAACCAATGTGTTTACAGTCTTGGTCGATGTTTTCTTTAAGAAACCCGTGAAATACGCTGTTGCTTCACACAGGGTAGATATTTTTGTTCCCAGTTCTGTTGCCTCAGAACTAATTAGTGTGTGTGTAATTCTGGTTTGTACCTCACTTTACCACCTTAAGGCAAATACTTATGGCTGCTGTAAAAAAAAACGTGCAGAATCTTACTGCTGTACCTGTATCAATTAAACTTGAATATGGCATTAGCAAACCCAGGCACATGAAAAACATAGAATGTTGAGATTTCCAGACCGCTAGAGTGTTTTTCAGAAGTACTGTATCCTGATTAAGTGAGTCATACCCTAGTTTACAAGAACCAATTGATCCCAGAGTACAATATGCTGAACAGCACATTCCTGAAAGGAATTTGCTGATGTATTAACAAATGGTGATCCCAACCTGTCCTGCTTTAAACTCGATCAAACACTTGATATCCCAGCCACATGTAAAAGGCAGGCTGAGTCCTGAGAAGAAAATGAGTGTAATCATTTGTGGAACAGCAGTGGCATTTTTATGAAGGAAGCCAGCTGATGTGTCAGGGCGTTTTCAAAACTTTTCTTGTAGACAGATGTTCAATTGAAAAAGCTCTGATTTTTCCACAAACTTGCAGGAGGAGGCATAGGCACTTTGGGAAGTAGATTTGTTCACAAAATCACTTCTGTTTGATGTTATCCCTTCACACATGGATAACAAACAAGATAATCAAGCAAATGATCACGGCTCTTAAAAAACAACTGTGTCAGGAAGAAAAGCATGTACTAGGAATTTCCCACAGAGATGTTTTGAATAATACGGTTACATTGCTGTCCATCATGTACATGTCTTTTCTTTTTTGCCAAAATTCTGTACACAATATAAAGCTGTTCCACATGAAATCTACATGTAAAGTATACTTTAGTTTTTCAAATTATTTATAGAGAGTAATATAAAATTCAGCACCCTTCCATCACAGAAGTGGTAACAGAAGGAATGTTTTAATGAGATTTTACAGAAAACTACAAACTTTCCATAAAAAATTAGAGCTAGTTAACTAACAGACAAAGTGTCAGTCATATTAGAGACTGAAATGTATGGCTGTGCATTAATATTAAACTGCTAGGATGACAAATTTACAGAAATCATAACTTTAGGATGGATTTCCAACAGATATGTGCCCGTAAGACTCAGCTGAATGCTCAGCTGCTTTGAGAAATTGGAGTAGATTGCAGATTTTTTCAGTGAAGATTCATTCTTCATTACATGTCATTGTGGGATCATGAAACAGAGCTTCCATTTTCTTCTCCTGTTTTTCTGTGTTTATATTTTCAATCATTTTGAAATTAGGTGTTGATGATCCTCTCCCCAGGATTAGAAAAGGGACTTAGGCACTGAAAAACTGTAGTATCAACTAATTAGTATCAACTAATTTCCTCAAAACATAAATGAAACCCTAAAGATTCACAAATTTCAAAAACTGATAACCATATGAAAGGCACGGATATTCTCTTAGTAATAAAATTTTGCAAGAAATATCTCATGTCTGGCAATAAATTGATTGTGGTCTCTAGTACATTTCAACTACTCTGCTGTCTCGGTGTTTCTAATAGGTTTGTACCCTGAAGTTAGATGTTCTTATTGTTCAGAATTTGTTGTGCTTTAAGGCATGTAAAACTTTAAGTCTTATTTGAACTTGAAGGCCATTTCCTTTCTTAGGACTCTACCTAAGGTTGTGGGGGAAAATATCTTCCTGATTTTAATAGGTCAAAACCTTATCTTTGGTTAATTAGTTTAATCAAACTGATTTGGTACTTTTAAAGTCATTGCATTCATTTAGGTAATTATGATGCACATACTGTCATAATTTGACCAGGTAAATATTTCACTACTGCAGTGAGGAAATGGCTGATCCTCGTTTAGTAAAACAATGTTGCATAGATTTCAAAATGCTTTCTCATGACCTTGACAGAGCTACATCCAGCTAAACAGAGCTAAAGGAAGAAGCAAAATTCTACAGTTGATAGAGTTCAGTTTTTTGCTCCAGAACTAAAAGGAATACATTTCTGAAGGCTAAACTGGTTGTAGATTGCAGCTGTTTCTCGTCACCCAACATATTTTATTCATGTTTCCTTGCAGCCATTTTGTACATGGAATTTCGTTTAAATTTTATCTAAAGTGTAAGCACATCTGGAATTGTCTCTGAGGTCTTATATAGGGATGTGCATTCATGAGATCCTGCCTGAATGTTTGGATGGAAGCATTTGGGTGAGATGTGAACCCACCCCTTTCCATCCTAGGTTGAATGGGAGCCTTGACACACATACAGGGTCCATATGGCCATGGAAGCAGCAATGCATATTCGCTGTGGAACATACCTACTTGTGCAGTATAAACACAATTTCTTGGACTTTGTTCCTTGAAACAAGTTCATCTTCCAGTATAGGACCACTTATATTTAGAATTGGGCTTTTTAAAAGCTGAATTGATTAAAAATACAGACAAAAATCACATAGAAACATAAATAAATGGTCTGCATGACATTTATAGCATTAAACAATAAATCACTTGAGCTAGCTACCTTCTTTGAAGCAGAAGAATATGCTGTGAGAGAAACTATATAAACAGAAGTGCACACACTTTGGTAAATATTGGAGCTGAAGAGGCACAGACATCCAGACCAGTGTTGAACATGGGTGCATATTAAAAATATGATCTGGTTCAGATAAAGCTAGAGGTAATGATGGTCTGAGACATGTTATATATAGTGTTTGTAATGAAGCACAACAGTACTTACGATATATTATCCCGCAACTCTTCCAATAAAGGACAGGTTTACAACAGAGTGAAAAACTGCAGTCTTTTTGCCAGAAATATTCCCCTTTTACTCCTTTTGGAAAGGAGAAAAGATTAAGCCAGGTTTGTTTGCAGAGTGTGATTACACTCAGCTGAGTGCTGTTAAAAGGAAGCTTGTTTAACCTTACCTCCAGCCTGTGGAATCAGCAGAAATAAGAAACTATCGTTTGAAAACACGAAATCTGTGAAATGCTACCTGAGTTCTGCAAGTAGGACATATTAGGATATATGCTATCTTATTTTACCGCTCTAAAACAAAGTAGCTGCTTTAAGTTAGTTGTCTCTGTTTTCTATTTCTCCAAGTCAATGACAAGAGAGAGATACATCCAAAGACAGAACTTTTGCCAGCTGAAAAAAGATTTCTGAATTGACAAAATTTCCATTAGATGACAGGTCAGGAAATGAGCCACAGGATCACCCTGCATTTGTTCAGAAGGGCAAAAGACAAAATTTTCCAGACTTTAAGTTTTACAATCAATGCTGAAGGAATAGTGCAGTGATGATTCAGATCCGTCGAGTGTAATGCGAAATGAAACAAATGTAATTGCAGAACCGTATGATTTAAAGTGAATACAAAAGTACAATGTAATATTATTCGAAGGACAACATGTTTCATTTTAACTATGGAAGCAATAGAGAAGCTTAAAGCAAAATTTATTTCATATTCTGGACGTAAAAGCGGTAAGATTATGTGTAACTATTCAAATATATTTTTTTAAGTAGTATCACTTTCTAAACAGGAGATGCAGTTGCATTCCTGCTCTTACGCTGTTAACCTTCTGTTCTAGTAAGAAAACTGAGTTTACTGTAAATGCCAAAGAACCTTGCTCACTATGCAGAGACCATGTTCTACATATCCTGAAATTTTATAAATCCTAAAATATAATTTATTCCAGTGATCCTTCTCCAACATGAATTTATTTTCCTCCAATCAGCAGAGTAAAGGCTAATTGTGATAAAAGGGAAAAGCAAAGACCTTTATGAATGGGAGGATAGAAGAGCCAGCATATGGAGTTAGTTGCTGATTGTATTTGCAAAGACAAAATGAGGCTGAGTGATGCACACAGACTTCAGTAAAACTTTATAGTTTAAATGTTATCTCAGAAGACTTCCTGTGACAGTATAGAACTTTCAGAAAAAGAATTCTCTTCAGTAAATCTAAGTACAATGTAGTATATACATTTAGAAAGATGGGCTTCACATTCTAGTTTGTTTCATGTATTATTCAAGTATTCTACATTTAATCCAAGTTAATTTGGTATTATTATTAGTATTATTAGACCTAAAATATATTAAAATGAGATCATACAAATCTTGAAGTGCTAGAAGACATTGAAGTTATAACAAAAAAGTGCAATATGGGTTAGGAACCATAAAAACAGACTGAAGGATTGAGGCAGATTTTCAGCGAGCAAGAGAAAATCAAGAAGTGAAAAATCAGTCTAACAAATCAGTCTACCATACGCCTATCTATTAGACACATATTTTGAGCAATGAGAGCTTAAGTGGAGATAAAAGTAGAAGCAATAGGTGCTATATCCGAGAAATCTCAGGCAACTGCTGATGGAAGCAGAAATGGTAAAACCGCAGTTCTGCGAGGCACAGATAAGGCAATAAGGGAACGCAACCCCTACCAGGAAAATCACCGCAGGCATCAGCACTTCCATGGCCCTTAAGTACAGAAATACTCAAGAGACCAAAATCACCAGTATTGCCAAGTCTGTGTAAGCATGGTGGAAACTAAGTTCTCATCAGTTCACTTAGTGTGATAGCAAATGTGTTGGTGCATCTTTAATCAGAGGAGTGTAGATAAACACCTTGACTATATTTGATACAAATAAATTGTGTGTTTCCAGAAATCTGAGCTTAAACTCAACTGACTGATCCAATTTTAGTGCTTGAACAGTTCATAAAAGTGACAAAGCATCACTGCTGACAAATCTGATTACTATGTGCCTACCTTCTGATTCCCAAGGTCCTGTTGAACAGGACGTCTTCTACATGTAAAGATACTTTGCCACATCTGATATAAAACAGACAGATTTCAGAAAGTGTGGTATAACTTGTTAACTGTCTGTACATGTATTACGTAGGCCAGATAGATTTCCCAGTAGCACACAAAATAGTTTATTTGTCCCAATAATAACAATTCAAAAAATAATAATAGTAGTAGTAACAGATCTAAAAGGAACTTTGATCACCTAGTTCATCCCTTTGGTGAAGTATTTCACCTAAGACTTTTCTCATATAGAAGAGAGTAAAATGATAGCTCCCCGTGTCTTGCAGAGAATAATCTCTTTTATAAATCCTGGTTTGGCATTTCCTATCCCTGTTTTTCTTTCCAGAGTGTAACACAGCTGATTTGTGTTCAATTTGTGTTCCACACTAGCCACACACACTTTTTTTTTAATTCCTTTGTGTGTCTCTATTTGTGTAACTAAGTAGTCCTACTGCAATGTGTTTTCCTCATTGAAGGATATAATAAGAACATTTTGAACTCAAATTCTGTCTTCTAGCTTGCTTGAAATCCTTTACAGCCTTAATTCGAAAAATATCTTTCTTTACTGTCCAGGCCACTAATTTAAACCTGTAATAGCACCAAACCTATGACAAATTAGAGAATCTTTTTGATTGCTATAGTATTTATCCTAATTTGTACACAATTATCCATTTTGAACATTAATCACAAGCTCTCAGAAAAGAAACCTTGTTTACAGAAATACCTGATACAGTTTGAGCACCTGCAGAATAAACCTCTTGCATTATGTCAGTAATGTCATCCGTCTGTGGGTAAAACTGGACCGTGTAAGAGCTTATGAAAATTCAAAGGGAGACACCCAGAGGTTGAAAATGAGTGAAACTTGCACAGCTGTTAAACAAAACAAAATAAATGCCAAGTACTGGTAAAGAGTCTAGGTAAGGTTTTTTGTTAGGGCTTTGTTTTTTTTTTAAATGTGTACTAGCCCTGTCCCATTTTACTGTAGCATAGTGCATCATTTCTTATGCAATTTTCCTTTTGGGGTAAAAGCCTCAATGGTAATGTTTGTGTTGATGAACTTAGCTGGTGTAAGAAGGCTTAGAAGAAGTACAAAGGCAACACAGAGTGCTGCAACAGCATGCTGAATTGTATGAATAAGGATCAAAAAAATAAAATTTGGAAGAATTCCTAATGAATGCATATGCCAGTTCCTTCATCAAGGTGTCACTTGCTCTTTGGGCAGACTACTCCATGAATTTCTCACTCCAGAGTTCAAAAAGGCAGAATAAGAAATGTCTAATCCAAGCTAGAGACAGAATATAATACAAGATAGAGTGCTAGTGTAATGTGGAGTGACAAGTACAAGACCTTTGTGTATAATATGATTAAAAATTAAACAAAAAATTGATTTGTAAAGCTGCTGAAACTTTTGTTCCTTCTGGCTTTGCAAGAAAATGTGTCTTTTAACTTTTAGTTAATGTGTCCCTTTTAGTAATTGCTGCTGATATACATTTGCAACACAAATCAAAATATTTCAGCATAATTTCATTTGTTAGATAGATCACCATCCTTGTTACATTCTTCATTTACGCATAAGTAAATAATGTCAATAAAAAGCTTTATTTGCCACTAGTGCAAAAGGTTCCAGAATAAGCTTCTTCATGTAACTATATAAAAGTACATAGTGTTTTGTGCAATTGCAGACTTAAGAGTATAGTGAAATAAAATAAGTTGCATTTAGTGTGCACACATAGAGGAATCCAATGTGCGGTTTAGTTATCCTAGGAAGAAGCCTACGCAGACTATATGACGTAAATAAGAAAAAGTCAGTTGCTATTGTTATATGATATTCAGTTCTTTTGATCCAATAGATGATTTATTTATCACTGCAACATTATTCTCAATATAACACTAATATGCTATTCAGATAATACTAAAAAATTGCGAAAATTACTTTAACTTCTGTTCAGATACAATTCCTGACTGATTCCATAGACCAGCACTGTCAGCACTCAGTTGCAACTGAGACCTTTGGATTTTCAGCTGTGATTCATGTGTATCAAACCCTACACATATACAAAAACTCCAGTCATGTTTGTCCATAGAAGGTAGATTTCCAGTTATGGGAGTATATTCCATGGAGTACTACATGGATTTGCCAATAGTCACAAGCCAAAGTATGATTCACTCAAGTTCCACCAAAGTGGACGTCCAAAATACAGAACATAGTCCAAAAGATGGTGCTCTTACAAGAAGGCTCATGCCATATGTCCATCTGTGGTTGTACAGTCACTGCTGAAGATACCAGATGGCTGAATGGCAGTAAAGAAATGGTTTTACACAAGCATATATATATTGCGTATTAAAGTAAAAAAAAATGACCATATATAATATTCAGGAAAATCCCTGGTAAAAGTGAATCATGTTGCAAAAAAGAAACAAGCCAACGACAACCTGCCCTCCCACAATGGAATTGCTGGGAACATTTAGAACACATGGGAGTAAATTGACATGATTGAATAGATGCCTCAAGGTGATTTGCCATGAAATAAAAAATGCAATTTTAAAAATCATAAATATTAAACGTTCATTCATACTCTTACAAAGTGAAAGATCTAATGTGTCTTCATGGAGGACTTGGGGATGCATTAGTTATGGTAATCCTCTCACAGTCATACCAACAATTTGGCATACCAACAAACAGATCTTTTTAGGCAGAACCTACAAGATCCTATAAAGAATAAATTATTGTTATTAGAAGCCAAGAACATTTATTTTTAAAAAAAAAAAAGATGTTTCCCTAAGATGTCTGTACTAACTAATTGGAATAAAATACTTTTGAATTTTTTCATTCTATAATTTTTTATAGCTTACAAGCATAGATATGTTCATTATTGACTTTTTCTGGTTATTTTCAAGGAATGTTTCAATAACTACTTAAGGAACTAACACTTTTCCTGGCTCGTACCTCTCAGACTGGGTTTTATTTTCAATGTAATGATATTCAAGCTTCAAATTTCCAAACCTCTATAAAACTCAGACATAACAGGTCAGAAGTTGCACTAGATCAGAAGTATGGGTGAGCTAATCACTTTTCCTCGCGTTATAACCTAAAACCCAAGCAAGGAAGAAGAGGCTGCTGACAGTATTTCTGCCCTGAAGTTTGGCAAGGCTGCTCTGAATGTGATGTGATGCTGTCTTGTGGATGCTGAATTGACATGGCATGCAGACATGAGAGGAAGTGTGGGCTAAAAATTTAGGTCCAGCAAAATTCTGAAGTTCTCATATGAAGAACAATTGTGCTCACAGGAGCAGTTAAGGAAATGGTTATGCCTGTAAGAAGTCACAATGGCCGTTGAATAACTGAATTATGTCCTAATCTCATATATGAGTGTGAGGGGAGTCAAGCTGTTGTGCTCCTTGTCGGGGAAACAACCAGACAGTTGTGCTTTATTAGGCAAGGTTTTACAGTTGACAAAACCAAACAACAAGAACAAAATTCACAAATGCAGTAATGACTGAGTAATTATTTATATATTCGGTATTTGTCTCACCGAGCTGATCCTACTTAATCCATTGTACAGCTCTTCCAGCATTATTCTATGTTTAAAATAGAAGATATACTTATTTAAGAAAAATGAGAATGACCTAAGTATAGTAAGTAGCAGTAACCCAAGAAGTATAGACTTTTTTCCTCAGTGGAAATGGTAAGTCATGTGTAAAATCTAAATTCTTCCTGGAGGAAAAAATATATTAAAGATCTCAAAGTGGATAATTACTTAATGAGCTATGAAATGCTATCAGATTAGATAAGTCAATATTCACCTTCAATAAAGGATGGAATACTTCTTAAAAAAAAGAAATTTAGAAATGCTTCATTGTCTAAAGCTTTGGAGTTAGAAACAATATTTATTGTTACAATGTTTAAAGTATGTTTTACTTACTGTAAAGTTTCTAGAATCAAAGATTCGCCTTCAAATGTTCTACAGATTTTGGAGAAGACTGATTTTAGAATCAGTAAATAAGCTAATTTGAGGTATAGTAGTCAGTTTTTATCTTGGCTGATACAAGTGAACCTTGACTTAAGAGGTGTACAGCAGAGATTAAAGTAAGCCTATTACAGGATCTACTGAAGATTTTTAGATGTCTGCAAATACAAGTTCTTTCAGATGAACAGTATTAAAATACATAAATCGATCTGTCCGACTATCTTCAACAGACTCATCTGGAGACAAATCACAGCAGTTTGAACAACAGAATACCCCTCTTTATGCCTGCTCATGTCCTTCTGCACTGAACCTGTCACTGTTCTCCACGTTAGTTTTCTGTGAAGTCCGATGTAGATATGATGATGTTCTAAAACTTGATGCTGCAAGTTTATGCTATGGCTGATGTTTAGTGGTTTCTACTTAATGAGGCAAATAAATCAACTTTTCTGTTTTCTTTAGACGGAGTCACTGAAGTTGCCTGTAACAGAAGTTCCTTACGTAAATTTACTGACCGCTGCTTTGGAGCAGAACTATAGTAGGGCAAAACTAAGCCTGCTTGCATGCTGATGCAAACACAGTAGTGAATCACAAATATGCAACTTTGGAGAATCATTTACAAAAGTCTTTTCTTTGCTTTCAGCAAGACTATTATTGAATCCCGTTACTGTAATCTGTCTTCTAAAGATCAAACATGATAGTGTGGTTCACTTTACCCGCTAATCAAACTAGTCATTTTAATTAAAAAAACTGAGGGTTAACATCTACAATTCTAATTTAGTTGGTAATTTTAATCTGCAACTTTTTGATAGTTCCTCAAGTTTACTGATTTTGCATTTTGTAGTTCTACTATTCAGGCTGGAGTTTTCACTTGTGATTAATTGCACATCTTTCATCAGGCATACAGTAAAGAAGGTTTGAACTTTTATTATATTGAGAAGATTTTGGATTCCCTTCTGAATCCACAGGAGATTCTTAATGCTTAACAACCACTACAGGAAATTTCAGTTAAGTGAAGTTATGCTGGTGAAGGGTAACAGAAGGACAAAATAAAACAGTTTTAGCAGCTAGTGTTTTAAGAGAAACAGAAGTAAGGGAGAAACCGCTCAAGGGTTGCAGGGTGACAGAGGCAGTAAGAGAGTACGCTTGCTCCCTTTGAGCTTTTGAGTGCTACAACAATCAACAGAGCTAAATAAAATGCAGAATTCCCTGGGCTTTTGGCTATGTAAGGAGATAAAATTACCCCATCCCCCCAAAAAAAAAGATCTTAAAATCTTGGTTTCAAAAAAAATCATGCCTGCTTTCTCTAGCAGCACTCAATTGTGCCTGAAGTTAGCTGTGTAATCTGTCTGATCTCCCTTTTTGAGGATTAGATAAGGGAAATGAGGTTACATGATCAAAACAACAGCATTAATGGCCTCCTTTTGGATTAGGCCAAAGAGTACCTACATTTGATATGCTAAAGTTGAGAGAAAGTCTATAGTGTCTGTGAAGCCCAGGGCCAGTATGCTGGGTACTACTGTGTGAAACAGTCAGAGGTAACACGCTGACTATTGCGAATAACAGATGGTAATACTCGATGTGAACTGGTAAGGTTAGTCAGCCCAGCAAAGCCGCCAAAATACTTGCCGAGGTCCTCTCTCTCTCTGAATGTGCACCTACCCATTGAGAAAAAGGCTCGCTCTCTCACACACTATTGCTCAGATTACTGAATTTATGAGACCCCTAAAGCAAAACTTTCACTCTTTCTTACTTTCCCTCCCAGGGAGCTACTCCATTCATTACCAGTGCTCGATCTATTCCTACTGCAGACTGATCAGGCAACTAACTCCTTTGCTAAAATAAATGTTTACCAAGTCCAGCACAGGGCTTCTCTACACCATGCTATTCATCTATTGTAAGGCATGCACAGAGTTTACCTGGGTAAAAAAAAAGCAAAACATTTTGGAGAGCTAAAAGGTGTTTTATAAAAAAGGGGAATTTCTCTAATTTCCGCAGTGAATGTTAAGGTGAAGAGTATGTGTAACATCATATCCTGATTATCTGCTGTCCCTAATAAAAGTGTGTGGGTTTCTTCTCCTGATGTGCTTGAGGGATTTAGTGTTAGTTGTTTTTTTTTTTTTTGCTATTTACTAGTTTCAAATTCTAGTTTATTCTGTCTTATTTTCTTTTTCATTTGAAATGCCTGAATTTCTGTCATCCTGTTTGTTATAGTATTTTGGATATGCATGATTTCAGCAATTTGAAAGATGTTTTCCTGTTTCTAGCAAACTCTTTTCCTTGCCGTTCTGTCTTGGTTTCATCCTTATTTAAGCCTTTCTTATTGCATCGCAATATGCTCATCATCAGTAAGAATTTAATTTTCTTAGCTCCTACTTTCAGCCCCCTTTTCACAGGCTCCCTCATTTTTATATAGTTCAGATTCTTCATGACTTCATGAAATAGTGCATGAACTGGAAGAAATGTTTTGTATGTGGAAATTTTCTCTTATTAGTAGAAAGGTGTATGAGGCCACAAAATATTTGTGTTCCCATGGCACCAATTCCTCTACACTAAAAACAACACAATTCAACAGAAATGGACTGGACAACTTCTTGAGTGGTAGTTGTATCAGTTGTGATGGAGAATGGTGGCCCAGATGCGATCTCAAGCTCAGGAAGTCGTTACCTAATTGCTGGAAACTGAGATGGTATACCAGGGGAAATATTACCCTTTATGCGTTCTCAATCTTGTGTATACCTCCCTAAGCATACCAATCACTGTCCAAGACAGGATATTGAGGCAAATGGCTTTTTTGATAGAACTCCACATGCTTGTTTTTTATAAAAGTCAATCTGTTAAGGAGGAAATGCTTCATGGATTGAGTTAGCTTCCCCCAGAACTTCGTTTCAAAGGAAAACAGCAGAAAGAGTTAATTATTCATTTTAAAACTACTTTAAATTTAAAAGTACATATTAATTTATGCAAAAAGACAAAAATAAAGTGAAACAATTTTGTTGCAGCATAAAGTTTCTCCTAATCCAAAAGTATTTTTCTTCCAGTATCTTCCTTTCAGAACTGTGTCACAATGCTCAGCGTTAGATCCTTTCAGAGAATCACAGCCTTTGCAATCTATAAAAGCTTTCACAGATCAAAACTTTCAAAGCCTTAAAAATACAAACAGCCTCAAAAATGTACAAAATATAAAGTCCTTCCTGGCATATGAGAAGATATTTTGTTATATTGAAATGAAAGGCTCCTGCCTTTGGTGTTTTCTTGCAGTTTCCATTATAAAAAGCATTAAGGCAAAACCAGACCAAGAAATGCAAATCTATAAGTAAGCTACAATCAAGTTCTAACTCAAAATGCTTTAGTCCTCTATTACATGCTTCCTAGTCGCACTCTTCGAAGCTTCATTACATCTTGGTTTCACCTTTCTATCCGAGTTATGATTCATGCCTTGAAGCAGCCTGGTTACCTTACCCAGCTTTCTTCCTCTTAGCAATGGACATCGGCTGTTTTTTTCTTTCTTTGGGAAGGCATTGAATTATAAATGTGAACTGACCATGAAGCTATTTGATGGTGATCAGTTTGGAAGAAGACATACAGTTTGTTGCGATTGTAGGCTGTTTCTGATGGTCTGCCCATACAATTTTCTCCACTGATCACTCCTGTGAATTTGAGACGGCCTGTTGATTTGACCTATTGTGGAATGTAAAAATTCTGAATTATGTAGTCAATTTTAACTGTTGACTAGGATATGTTTATCAGTGCATTCCTAACTACTTCAGAAGAAGTCTTGTTCTCCTTGTTGTTTTATTACCTACAAAGTTATACTGACTTTAATAAATGTAAGTAACATAATTTTAATTAAAAATTTTATATTTGGTAACATTTATATGTATATCCTAACTACAAACATACTAAATCCTATGAAAAGCAGTAGAAATTTGATCATTCTTAAAAAGCGTTACCTGACTTCAAAGAGAGCAGCAAAACTGAGATTAAAAATTACATTTAAATTAAAACACAACACTGTGAAATGCAAGTTTGAAACTAAATCATTTTTATTATGTCTGGTGAACACTTAAGTTACAGGAAAGGCTCAGTACTTTTACTGAAGAATTCCTCATCTTAAACTACTGGGTAAGAAATAAATATTTATATCAATGCTTGGACTGTACTGGGGACTTGAGCACATCTCTTAAGTAGAAAACTTACTGTGTGGTTTTACTTTGTATGGGACTTTCCCTGCAAGAGGAAGGATAACAGGTAATTTTATAACCAGCCCTGTAGTAGTAACTTGGGTGCAGAAATCTGAAGCGACATGCATATTTCAGAATCCACAGTGCTGAGTTAGTTTTCCTTCTGGGGTCCAGCCTTACTTAAAAGGAAGGCTTTTTCAAAAGAAATCTATTTACTTTGGTAAAAATTCTCAGAAGTACTAGATTTTCCCTCATTTTTTGTCAGGATGTGAAGGCTGCTTTTATATCTTTCCACATTTTCTGAGAAGCCTTGAACCAGCTTTGCCAGTTTGCCTATAAAGCTGTTACCCGGCTGTCAGCTTGTACAGTGATATTTTTAATAGCTCCGGTATCTCATGCTAAGTCTGCTTAGGCTTCCAGGAAATATGTGTTCTGCCTTGGATATACTCAAGTGCATGGCACAGTTAGTCACTCCATACCAGCTATTGTCATATCTGTTGAACTGATGATTTTCCTTGTAGTCATGAGCGAAGAAACTGCAACGTTTAAAGCGCTGTCTCTGTTTATTACTCCTAAGTCTTGCACCTTGCCTAGTTCTTAGTCCTTCGGTTTTTTTCCCTTTTCTCCATTGTTTCTGCTGGGCCCATCTCCCTCCTCTGCCCTTGCACAAGCATGCACATTGCTGCATAGGAGGCCACGCTGGTACCTCCATACAACAGCCCCAAAGAAACAAAGATTCTTCTTGTTGTCTCCCTTTTTTGATCTGAATATTAGTGCTTTTGAGATTTTCCCTGTCACGACAAGGAATGAAGCATAGGTTTAAAAAATCAGACTCTCATTCTCACATAACTGCACTAACAAAGACTTTAAAAAAAGAAAAGAAAAGAAATAGTAAAATACTCTTATTAACTGAAAAAGTGCAATATTACAATACCATTTTTCTTGCTGAAAGAAAAAATATTTGGAAGAAAATATAAAAAATATTTTTAAAATTGACCTTCCCTATAAAGAAAAATCTGTAACATTATAATGGCTATTTCTTATTGGGGCAATCTTTGTTTAAAAATGTCATTTACCTCTAGTTTCTTATTTCTTCTTCTACACAAGTGCAGGGTTTCCTGTGTCCCCAAAATACAATAGTCTCTAAATATACTAATTTCATCATGTACATAATCCCTTAAAAGACACTGACAAAACGTGCTACTTGTTTAAGTGTACACGGGTTCAATTTCATACCAAAATTCAGATGCAGAATTTGATTCAACGAACTCATTGAACACATACTTTGCTTGAAGCCAGGGATAGCTCCATTGACCTTAACCATCCTATTATCAGGTTTACCTTGATTTTAAACCCACAGATGTCTCATTAAAATAAATGACACTGACTATATAGACTTTTAACTCACAATCCAGGCAGATATATATGATTAATCTTTGTTGGGTCAAGACCACTATATTCACTGTCTGACAACTTTATCACTTATGTGTGATAAGGTATACAATTAAGTACAATTATAGGTTCTCATGTCTGGACCAATTTACAAAAAAAAAAATCCTACTTTGCAAAAGTTTTGAAATTATATATTTAGCTTGTATAAAGAATATATTTTCTTTTCTCATCCTGCACCCAGCACAAAGTCTTCCCTTCATGAAACATTGACCTGGATTCTTCCCCACTTCTATTTCCCTTTTTAGAGATTAATAGATCTTTCATAATTGCAACAACTAACAATTCATATATTGGAAGAAAAATGCTGTAATGATTTTAGAAAAAGTATACATTTGTGTTTCAGAACTTTCAGAACATGTATTTCATGCCTTGCAGTATGAGTGCATTCACAGCTTTGAAATCGACAGCCTTTTAATGACTCCTGCTAGTCACTTGTTGCAGTCGTAAAATTTGTAACATGAGATAAAACATTTCTAGGTGAGTTTTCGAAGAGGAACTCAATAGTTTCAAGTGCTCTGCTGCTTATATGAAGGACTGTGCTAACAAACTGACAGAATCTCCTAATTAAACGTGGTACAGGTTGTATAATGCAGTGGTTAGTAAATCTATGTTGCTGACTCAGGAGCAAGGCACACTAAATTACACATAATGATCATGGGAAATTATAACTGGATATGTGCAAGTTTAACAGTTGAACAACCGATGACTAAATGTAGGCTTAATTCCCTTTTCAAACCCACAGATTTTTAAATAAAGTTGTAAGAAAATGCAGGTTAAAAGTGTAGTTTTGTTTTTAGCAGAATATGTACTTTTTAATCTAACACTTCCCAGGTGAGCTTAGTCATAAAACCCCTGCCAGAAAGCTCCAGTCACAGGAACCGTGAATGAAATGCAGTCCACAACTCAGCAGGTTGCAGCCAAGAGGGAATCTTCAGCTGCATTATATGACAGACAGGTGCCACTGGTTGTTACCCAGCTATTTACAAGGTCATCTAGTGACAGGGTAAGGGGTAATGGCTTTAAACTAAATGAAGGTAGATATAGATTAGATATAAGCAGGAAATTCTTTACTATGAGGGTGGTGAGGCACTAGCACAGGCTGCCCAGAGAAGCTGTGGCTGCCCCCTCCCTGGCAGTGTTCAAGGCCAGGTTGAATGGAGCTCTGAGCAACCTGGTCACTATTGGAAGGTGTCCCTGCCTATGACAGGGGGTTGGAACTAGACAGTATAGTTACATCCATTCCAACCCAACCCACTCTACGATTCCATTTATTCCTTTACTAAGGAGCTCCTTTAGCATAGAAGCAACCTGGTGGAAAAATTCTGAGTATTGGAGCTGCAAGAGGCATGGTTATTTGGCCTAGAAGGGTATGAGTAATGAGCAGTTGGGAACTCTTAGTAATTATTGCTATTTTGTAGACAATTGTCATTAATAACTGATAAAATTTCAATGGATTATCTATTCATTTACAGTATTGAAAGAATGTACATCTAAAAAGGCATTCAAAGCTAATCTTTTTAGAAAAACTGCATATAAAGCAAAGGGCTATTATGTTTTAACAATATAACATACAATTTAACCTGATGTAAAGGTTAGTCAGGTTTTCTGCTGGATAGAAGAAGTATGCTCTACAGAAGGTCATACTCATAGAAAAGGTTATCTTAATCTTTTAACCAAAGTACATTACAATAATGAAATAGAGTGTGAATTTTAAAGTGAACATATCTGCAGCAATAATATGCATAACACAAATCTAGTCATAAACGCTTAGGTTAGACATTTTTAATAACAAAACTCTTTCAAGGACCTTTTTTTTGCAGAAATTAGAGGTATTTATAATGACAAGGAAATAAGTAAAGCAGGAGACTGTTTTTCTGATGGATAAATTACTAATGTTCTCTTCCTTATCCAAGGATGTTTAGTAGCCAACAAGGAAATTAAGTGATTAACTTAAGCTCTCTTTACTTATTCTGTTGTTATGTTTCACTCAGGCTTGCACTAGAACAATACTGTGGTGTGCCAAAATACTGAAGATACAGTAAAGGATCGTGTATGTATGTGAGTTTATACATGTTTATGTGTATGCTCAGGTGTGTTAACTGACTTTTAAGTCCCTTGCACTACCTGAAAAGAAATATTTGAAAAGTAAGAGTTTACTGAATAAACTTAAAAGCAGAATAACATCTACTTACAGATGGATAAACATTAGATTTATATAATATAAATGCAATCTAATGGCAAGTATTAACTGATTTTTTTTTAAACTTGATCTATTAACCAAAATATTTGTTTATGTAACTAAATGTTTAGAATGTTCTAGGATGACTCCCTGAGACTCTGCCAAGCTTTGGATCAGGTCTTCAAGAAATCCAGCATGTGAAATGACATTGACCTGTCCATTCATGGCATTTTTTTAATGCTATACTTTTGGAAAAACTGTGTTCAGAAAAAAATTTATGGACAGCTTATAGTGCAAGGTTCTTTCAATAATCCTTGAATTATTTATGTATCTTTAAAGATCCAAGCTGCTTATAATTAAATATTAAAGATTAAGTTGCAATATTTTAGACTACAAGGAAATGGTAAAGACACATTAGTAGCTGATATACCATCTAGTCACTGTCACTAAATGTCCACTCTTAGCAGAAAAACTTACGTTTGCAGATGACAGTAGGTTTTTCTCCTACAGAAGCACCGTAGTTTCTTAAAGAGCACCACTGAACTATTGTACCATTACTTTTAAAATGTCTACGTAAGGCTAAACTTGCTGTTATTGAAACTTTAAGTAGCAGCTCTTCTTTCAGAGAGGAAAAGCTTTAAAAAACCAGCTACTGTTATTAGTATGCTGACAGTGTTTGTACTATTTCTTGTACAGGCTGAGCTGAATTTTTTAAACATCAGCAGAGAAAAGCTGAGGTTACGTGACAGCTGTCCTTCACAAAGGGGTAGAATTATTTTCCGCAGATAAGATATATAACTATAATTAATGAAAGAATGTAGAGTAAGGAATAACAGAATTAATTTTGTGAAAAAATACTGAACAATAATTCATGGCATATTAAACATACCCATAATTATTTCAGTTTGAAGTTATATGTCATAGGAAATAACATTACTTATACAACAGACATTGGCCATGTTCAGTGAAAAACAGATATTCTGAAAAGCCAGGAAAATGACTGTTGTTAATCTATTTGCAAAAGCAAGTGTGAACTGTCCCCAGCTTTCTTTTCACACAAGTATTCTCTACATTCTTTTGAGAAAAATGACTGTGAGGCTAAATGCTGTGTGTTTTGCCTGTGCTATGCCAGCAGCAGATGATAACTTCCACTTTTATTAGGTCAAGGTACACAGAAAGATAGAGTAATATGCTAGTTTTATACTAGGATGACACAAATCTACTTGTGCTTGGATGAATCTCACTGTTATGTTTGGTCAAATAATGGTTTTTAAGTAACATTACTTAAATGCTTGCCTCCTGCTGAGTGACATGACCTCATGAGTCTTGAGGAGTTTATTATGCAGTTAATGAATAAAGCAGAAGAGCTGCTTGAGATGGGACTACTGCTGGACACCAGGTATTTCAAAGGAGGTTAAACATATCTTCTTGATGCAGACTCTGCCTTTGGAACCTTGAGAGTGCTGCTGGCTGGAAGCTGAAAGGAGGCAGACCTTGCTGTGCATACCTTGCCTTCCTACTTTTCGTATAGATGTCTCTTTGCTCTTATTCAGCTCAGTATTTCTTCAGTTTTTATGTGTTTGCTTAGTCACGTGAAAGTGGGTAACACATTTTCACACACATAACAAGAGGGCAAGATTCCTGGAACCAAGAGGATGGCTACACAAAAGGAATTGGGCTCTAAGAAGTTTTCACCAGGCATCAGTGCCAGGTCTTTGCATGCAGAATGACTTAGACCCTGAGTGAGTGTCACCAAGCACACATATTTCTATCCAGGCATTTTAGGATAGGTTCCCTTCATCTAAGAAAGTGGAAAGAAGAAAACGTTGAATGCTACCAGGTAAAAGAAATTTCTTGATCATGTTGTCACCAGAAAGCCTTGCAGGGTCTTGAAATTTGAATTGGAAAGGTCCATGAGGCAAATGGCTAACTTGACTCTCTCATGAGAGGAAATCCTGGATAAAGTGGAGATTGAACAACACAAAATAGACAGCTGGTTCTGTAGTCTAGTATTTTCGAGGAGGTGACAGCTGGTGAAGGTGTCACACTAAAACCACTTGTTAATGTAGTAACGCAGCTTAAAATAGTCTCCACAATCACGGTAAACCTCAGAAGTCCTTTGGCACAATCTTCTAACTGGAAATTGTTGGCAAATAGCATCGAGCAATGATAAGATGATGGAAGGGGTAATACTGAGGCAGTCTTGATAAATCATGTGACTTGATTGCTTCAGTCTGTCATTCACCAAAGTAAAAGAATAGCCTTTCTTTGTATTAAGTAATAGTTGGTTCATTTCTGAAATGAAAAGCTTGAAAAATAATTGCAGAATAGTCCCATAAAGAATTTAATAGCTTCTGTTAGAAGCACAGATTTTACCCTGTGTTCAGGGTAAAACACTGTTATAACTGCAAAACCCTCTGCAATAATAGAATGTGAAATGCAAGCTGAAACTAGCATTTATAAGCTATTAAACTTACACTGTTTACACTATATGATTTTTCTTGTAATTACAAGAAAATAACATATATTAATTTGCTAGGAAATACTGGGATAATCCTCTACGTATCCTTTTCCATGACGATATTTCTACCAAACTTAGTTACTCATTACTGTAATATGATCTGTCTTGCAATTAATCATTTTAATTATGTGCAGGTACATGTTCATGTCATGTAAAATAGCAAGCAGTTCTTTAGCTCAGAAGCGTTTCAGTCTCTGCATTTAACAACAAGCTTTTCTATGAAGCATGAAGATGCTCCCTTAGGGTGAATGGTCCATATGTAAGATTTAATTTCTTTTCAACATGGTCTTGTAACTCCCCAACTCTTTTTTCCAAGGCCCAGACAAAATATGAGACAGTCCTGCTCTCTCTCAGGGTGAAACTGCAGATTTCCTTCCTGTCTGGATTTCGGAAGCTACACGCAGCAGCCTTGGCCTCTTGAGTGCTGCTGAACCCAATGTACCTAATTTGTATTTTAAGCAATGATTTACAAGATTTAACTTTATATTGAAAAATTAAAATCCCTATTTTTAATAAAAAAGACACACACCAAAGAAAAGAACATTTAAGACGTGACATTCAGAGACTTGCATCGTGACATATTTATTCCAGTAAGTATAATCCTTAGCAGAAGTTAGTGGGCTTTGGTTTAGATTCAACAAAGAATTTGTAGGGAGGGTTACCCAGATTTCAGACTGGGCATGAGGAAAGCAGAACAGTTCTGCGGCAGCTTCAGTAAGAGACTTAACCAGAGCTGCATCCTGACACTTTAAAAAAAGCATTTGCCTTTTGTTTTTCCAGCTTCCCTGAGCTTCAGAAGGTAAGATATAGAGGCACTTCCTTCTGCCAGGGAGCCCTTGCAAAGATGTCTTAAAATCAGGATATCCCCATGTTCTGCACAGGTTGCAGAGCTAATTCTGAATGCCTCGTTACCTTCCAGGAGAATATACTAATAGGAGCTATGTCCTCTATTATCAGAGCTCAGACAACATCTATGCCTGCTGCCAAAAATTATCGCTTGCTTGTGGCAAATCCTCTGTGCTCCTCATTCTTCCACCACCTGTAAATCAAGAGTGCACAGGCCCTGTAGATATGAGCTATTCTAAATAATAGTGTTGCAGGGGTACTTTGGGTCCCAGAGAGGCAGCTGCTCAGGTTTATTCTCATCTGTCAGCAACTGGCTGACTCGGCTCTTTTACTAGTGAATCAGAACAAACATTGGCCAAATAAAGCCTGACCTCTCGCCTTCCCTCTCCCCTCCACCTTGGCTGATGTGATGCGTGCTCCCTCCTCGCATGAATCACCTGTGGCCTAGGACCAGCGAGATCAGCCCTGCCTCTTCCCTTGTAATAAGCTCTGCTAGTATTGACACCGCTTGCACTGGCAACAGTATGGGTCTTGCCAGGACAGCTTGTAGGGACTTACCTGAATGAAGTAAGGTGGGTGAGAATTTAAGATCTTGCTTATCTAACTGGTGGATGCAAACCAGTAGGCTGAAGTAATATACCAGTAAAGATGTTTTCTGTGGAGACATGACCAATGTGAACCTTGCAGAAATAAGCAGAAGAGTGCCAAAAGAAGAGGCTGCAGGTAAAGCGATTTGTCATTAATAGTGTAAGATAAAACCCAGGCCAGGTCTAAATGCTACTCTTCCTCCTCCTTTCTACAATCATATCTTTTCTTGCTGCCTGCACAGTTAACAGCCCACACGTTTAATGACCTTGGACATGACATGAATGCTTTTCCCACCTGCCTTTCTGCTAGCCCGCTTTGCCCATGCTTGCACCCACAGCCCCTCGGTAGTGCAGCTGCTCCAATCACTGTCGGGTGCAGAGCCTCCAGCATTCGTCAAACTCAAGGAGGGAGACAGAATAGGATGAGAAATCTGAATCCTGTTGACACTGAATTAGGATTGAATTTGTGTTAAGCAATGTGAGCATTACAAAATAGCTGTCTGATTAGCTGTTTTATCTTAGATTAACAGGAATTTGTGTTGCAAAATATCCTGCAGAGATCTTTCAGTGCTCTTTCCATGTGTGCATGGACTTCAGTTCTCAGAGAAGCATGTTAACAGACACTTTTACTACATATAAGTACCTATATTTGGAAAACACAGGAACTTTATCTTGGTACTTCTTTTGCTTCCGGCTTTTACTGGTGATCTTCCATGATGTTACTGTTAATTGAACACAGGATTAATCTGATCACCACTTTACTAACAAGAGAAATCATGAAAAAGTAAGATGACAAACTCAGTGTGTAACAATGAATTTCCTGATTTAACTTGCTATGCACTATTTTATTACAAAGCTGATTGATTGACATTCTTCTGGTTACTATTTACTTAAATACAAGCTTTCTACCAGAGACTAAACAATGTATAATCCCTACAGAAACCTGAGCTGCTTATATTAAAGTCAGATGTGATGTAAAATTGAGAGTTTCTGTTATTCTTGGCTCAGTAATATGCAATTATGGTAATTTCTGCCAGCATACTCAATGCTGTTCTTTTGTGAAAAAACAGAAGAGGCCTTTGCTTGGCTGTTTCTCTTCCATTAGTGACAGGATGACTTAACCGCGTTAATGCAGGCTGGAGACTTTCTGTCTCAGGGATGGCTTTGCCTGCCCTTGAGAGATAGAGGAAATGTTTGAGAGGGGGGTTTCAAAGCGAAGTACTTTATTAGACACCAACATACATAGGTAGATGAACACAGAGGTCATTATTCCTCCCAGGTGGCCAACATCTTCCTCACTTTAATGGCTAGCTCCAAGAATGGGGTTGCTAAAATCCTGCTAATAGCTGCAGGTCCAGATAAGTTTAGCAATTTCATAACAGAGGCTCTGAAAGCACTGACAGATGCAACATACAGAGCAGCAGGGAGCCAGCGTACTCTGTTGTCTTGTAGTTCATTAAAGTTTCCTGTGAATATCAGGTATGGGTGAAAGAGACAAGGTGGCTTTTACCAGAAACTCCAAAACACTGCTAAGAACAACAATGATTTGAAAAGTAAATAAGTAAGCTAATAACTAATCATAAAAATATTTTAAGTAACTTCTCAGTTTCAAGTACGTGACTAGATCTGTTGAAATAATGCTGTAGAATGAAATCTAAGGGATTTATTAGAAAAAAAATTCTTTACTATCAGCTTGACAGGAAGAAAGAGCAAGAAATAAAGAATAAGACCTTGCTATGTATGCTGGTTGAGAGGATGTTGGATTCCTTCTACTCACACTACAAACTGTGAAGTAGGAGACGGAATACCGTGTTCACAGGAAAAATACAGGTCATGCAATTTGTATTTCCACTTAGCATACAAAGTGAGACCAAACAAAATTAGAACAGAATTAAGCTTTTTTTCTAAAACGAAATAATATGAACAACAGGAGATGTGTAATTTCTTTGCCAGACGTGAGATTCTTATTACATTTAACAGCGCTATCTAAGTAATAATATTGTTTCTATTGTCATAGGCGTCATTAGACAGGGAACACACAATTTGCCTGGAATACACATTTCCTGAGTCATAATCACTATTAACTTGAATTATAACTATTCATATCTCAGAGCTTTCATTCATTATAACTGTTCATATTTTCTAGCACCTTCTAATGATTTGCAACATAAATATTGTAGAAAAATATTCTTTCCTCTAAACAATTGACAACCAAAGTTGGATATCAGAATATACATAAGGCTAGAATTCACATTTACTAAGAAACTGGCATCTTTTTCAGCATACATTAAGTAGTTTGTGACACATAGTCTAGTTTACAACGCTTATATATCACGCAGATTATATACCACACAGATGAGGATGTAGTAAACTCTGTACTCCCCAAAACAGCTAGTCGCCCATGCCCAGATAGAAAGTCCAAAGTTCATGATGGACTGTTTGCTACGTCTGAACATTCACCTCCCTTGGAGCCTTGCAATATTCCCATGTTTATGAAAACTATGTGATGGGCAATGGATTGACAAACTGGCAAGTGTTACTGGTTTTTGCAAATGACCAAACCCTTGCTTTTATCTAGGGTAATTACATATACAGTGCTGAAACATTAACCACGTTACCAGGGTTCAATTTGTAGAAGATATGAGTACTACTTAATTGCTTTGTGCATTTTAAAGAGTAGTGTTATTGCTGCATACTGTATTTTTGTATTGTCACTGTGTGGAGTTGAGTGTAACCACACTGCAACTTTATGTCAAAAATAGTTAAATTATTCATATTTCCCATCTGTAAGCCCTGCCCTCTCAGAAAGCCTCCTTTTCACAGTGGCTGTTTCTGATCATGATTCATCAGTTGGCTGAATAAAATCTAAACAGATAAAAGAAAAAACACTTTTATACAATTTAATGTCTATGAGAACCCACGAATTCTTGTACATATTTATGCAAAGTTTGTGGAAGGCCTCCTTTATTAGGTTGATTCAGCTCAGAGAGATGTGTTATTTTACTTTTATGACTCTCTATAATCCTTTGCCCTGCAGTTGAAGATGCATTGTCCCCTGACTCACAACTGATGAATTACGAGGTGGCACTTCCAATTTTCCAATACATACAAGAAGAGAGATATAAACAATCATTTCCTCATAACAGCAACACGAACTAAGCTGGGCTCAACAAAACTGAAGTAAAACCTGCACAACACCAAAAATAATTTTTCTTACAGACTGTGATACAGTATCTCCTTTGGGTCCCATATAAAAAATTTTGGGTATAAAAAATGGAGAATTCATTTCAATAAACCACGAACCAACCGAAGACAAGTCTGGATAGCGTTAATTTATATATATGCACGTGTATGTACCTATAAGCATGAACGTACACCCACGTATAAGTTGCCAGCATTATTAACACACCGCACAGGATGATAACTCAGAGCCATAATTTCATAAGCCCTTGTGTACCTTCTTACAGTGATTTGTTTTTTTTTAATTGTAAGTTTAAAATTCAACACCTCTGTACCTTAAATCAGGAAGACCTTTGTCTTTCACCCTGAGTTCAACTTCTGCTAAAAACTCTAAGACACCTCAGTAACATTTCCTTTTTCCTCAAAGCCTTATTTCTGTATTATATTTCAATTGTTGCTATAACCAAACTATCACTTAGCCATATTTTTCCTGTCTTAGGGCTTTGCTTTAATTGTCATGATAGTCAGAGGCTTCAGGACTGCTTTGCAAATCTTCAGTCTACTCTACTGTATCCTTCAATACCTGCAAACCTGCATGGTTTGTGGAACCAAAAATTCAAATTATGCTGTAAATTGAGACATGCAGAGAAAAAGGACACGTTGTAGGTCAGTAGGGCAAGAGCTATAGATATGCACAAACACAGCTACATGCAAAAATGCAGAAATGTTGATGCTTGCACACGCAAACCTTGGAAGAATTCCACCCCATTCATGAATCTTCCTCTCTCTGCCTTCACTGTCTGTTTTTTCGAGTAGCAAAGGTCACCCTTTTTCACTATGTTTGACCCTGAAGTATCTCTGTGATTATCTACTAAAGGATGTAACCCTCCTTCATTATTACTCATAGGCACCAGAATATTATCCAGGGCTTCATTTCCCAGCTTAACAGAGCTGAAATCTCCATGAAGAATAAGGTTTCTCATGAGGAGAAGAGAAGTAAAATGACTCACAAGTCAGAGTGAAGGTGAGCTTTGAAAGTGAGCTAAAAAGAAGACTGAAACTAGCAAGGAGATTTGAAGAACAAGCCATACCACTGCAGAGTAGTAGGAAGCAAAAATTTTTGGCTATGATGCTTTGGTTGGCCTGAAAAGCAAACTGAAGAATAAGGAACTGAAAGAACAGGTTGCAGCAGGTGTGAGCAGAAGTGATTAGCCATGTAGGAGAAAGTGGTGACAACAAAGGAGAGCCTGGTGGGATTTAGTGATAAGAGCATTTTAGAGAAGGTGAAGAGAGAAAAGTTGGAAAAAATCCACAAAATCTGCCAATCTAGTAACAAAGTGAGAATAATAGTGTAAGGAGATAAAGAAAAGAAGGGAAAAGAGATAATTATTTAAGCCATCTTTCCATTTTAAGCAGGCCGTAATGATAAAATCTACCAAAACCCTTGCAAAACACAACATTGATTCAAATCGGGGAACTTGGAAGTAATGTATTCCCTTCACACTTACAAAATAAGCAACATGGAGAGAAGATAGGTAGGCAATTTTGGGCAGACTACCCAGGCAAAAAGCAACATGAAAGCCACCTGTTTTCTGAACCATGAAGCAGAAAATGTGGATGAGCCGTAGGAAATTCCTGCTCCAGTGCACAGAAGGGGACCTTACAGAAAAGATCTTTTTGTAGTTCACTGTGCATGTGGTTATAAAATGTTGCGTACAGAAATGGGGAGGAGGACACAAGGTATCAGATGTGCCGGTGACTTAATTGAGTGAATGCTGGTAAGAAGCTAGGATTTGAAGACGTTTGCCTTCTGTACATGCAAATTGCCACAGCACCAGCAGATGCCTGGGTCAGCTCTTTCAGTGACTCTCATCGGGCTACTTTTTGTGAAGCAACAATTTTTGGCTAGGATATTCTTCTTAAGGTGAAAAGAAGAGACCAGAATAAGGGGCTGAACGAAACCAGCTGAGAGATGAAATGAATACTGCCAGGAGATTTGTGTTTCAGAAGGCTTCCCGTTCGAGCAAAGCTGTTTTACCTAAATCTTTCTTGTGAGCTGTCTGCAGGCTCAAACTGAGATCTAGAAGCTGTTACTCATGCCAAAGAGATGATGTATGAAAATCACCACCTTCCAAAATTCTGAATGTGCAAGACAGCAAATGATAACACAGCATTAAGAGTTGATACTATCACTGTACCATGTAATAGCCAGTAAAATTGGCTGCATGTGTACTGATAAGGTAAGCAGAAGCAAAGTATTGGTGCAAGAGTTGTCCCTCAGCCATCTGTACATATAGACTGCCAGTGTCAAGCTGCCCTCTCCCAAATACAGCCTGGGCATAGTTTAGGGGTAGCCTAGACCAGAGACTGCTCTGATGGATCTGGAAGAAGCCGTGGGATCTGTGCAGAGGGTGCTGGTTCATTGTTGCCCTTGATGACCCTTCGGGGCTGAAGGCTGCCTTCGCTGCTCCCGCCATGGGAGAGGGGACAGAGGGGGAATGAAAACATCGCTCTTCTGAATCTGCTTAAAGAAGTATGATTCATTTACTCTTGGGAATGAAGTTTTGTCTTAGAGTAGAGCTGCAAACAACCACTTCTGTAAATGGAAACTCCTAAGCTGTGGAATGGTTATGTTTAGACTCTTGCAAAATTAATCAATGCACAACATTAATTCAAATATCTAAGTGGGTACATAAGTATATTTCTTATAGAGTAAGGCAAAATGGATATGATGATTGATATATTTCAACATTTTACATGTTCATGATGAATACACTGCCCAGTCAACAAAAAAGATATGAACAACTGCATCAGTGAAGCTAAAGTAGGAGGCACTAATGTGTGTAGAGACTTGGAAAGAGGGGAGACAGTGCAATTATCTATAGTAGATAATTTTCTATATGTTCTCAATTTTTGTCTAGAAAAAGATTTTAAGTTTTTTATTTAACTCTAATGCTCGCTAAAAAAAGAGTTATATCAGTAAATGGCATCTATAAAATCTCCCAACTAAAAATGCTCAAGGTAACAACACTCTTTAAGATCCACATAAATTCACTTTTCTCCTATCAGGTAAGTAGCCAGAGAAAGAAGCTTTGTTTACAGTCAGCAGTGGCATATGAACTAATTGCAACTACCTTTATGTACTTCTTTTGCCCAAACTTCCACAGTTCCAAGGAAATTTTGCCCAGGAAGAAAAAAAAGATCTTTCTCAGAAGCTGGGCTCCGTAACTACTTCCACCCATGACTTCAACACAGCCCTACCAACGAACAATGCCGTAATCTGCTGGGATCCTCCCTCAGTTCTCTGTAAAAACACTATCATGTTTGTTTACATGTTCAGGTAGCTTTGGTGCATGTCTTGTTATATTGGCTGTTCTGAAAAGGGCATAATCTTTGATGATGACACACTCTTGGATTCAGCCCCAAAAGTGCATCAGACTGCACAGGATGTGTTGTTATCTGCTCTGTAACAATGCATAGACAGCAAATTAACTGCTATCTTCCAGATGACAGACAGCTAAATTGAACATTTTCATCTAGTTTTCTTTAATTAGCTATATTTCTTGATAAGTATCTTTTCTGATATTGCTCCCATATCAGATGTGAGAAGATTAAGTCTGTCAGAACAACGAGAGAAATTCAGACCGCAAAGGTACGACACTCCACCAGTGGCAGGTGCTTTTCAAATTACTGCCCTGTAGTGTGTATTGTACATATTCACAAGCCCTCATTTCGTGGTTCTACAGGTGTATTTTATCCTAATAAAAAAAAGAGATTCCCAGTTTTCTCAAATTGCCAGCAATTGCTCTGAGTCCTTGAGGAGCCTAAAACAATTGTATCTTGAATTGTAATACTTTTAGAAAGGCACAAAAAATATGAAAGCACATTTAGGGGGACTGTGAGTGAGTTTTTAGAAGGATTTTATGATTTTTCAATGCAGTATAATCGGATTCCTTATAGAAAATAGATTTCAATATGTACCTAAAGCTGAAAATCCCAAATACAGAGAGTATAATTTTGGAAAAATATCCTTTCAATCCAAATGAAAAAGTGAGGAAATCCAGTAGTCAGAAAAATGCTAAATTCAGTCATTCACTGAAGATTAAATGATATTTTCAGTGCATGTCTCCCAACTATTAACTTACTGGAAAAAAATCATATGCTCCAGTAATATGCACTAGACATTGATATAGATGTCTGGGTAAGAATTTACAAATTTCAATGAAAGTCTCTTACTACTACTATAACTCAGGATGTAGCTATGCCACCTATCACGAAAAGCACAATGCTGGACCAGAATCCTGTGACCTGCATATATGTTAATATATAAAAGTCTCTGTCCCGCTCTTTTAGAACATATCTGTGTTATGTTTTATAACAATAATGATACATGTTGTCTACACAGCTGAAAGACAAATAAAAAATAAATTGCAACTTGTTACCACACCAGTAATACTATATGCTGCAAAATCCAAGTAAGCAGAGGTGTTATGGCAATTAATTAGACTAAGGAGACCTGTTACTGTTACTTGCAATTATTTCTGTGCGAAAATGAGTTTTTTGAATTGCTGTGTATGACGTTGGTTTACTTGTTGGTTTACAAAGGTGATTTATGTGGAAGACAGGCAGCAATAGTTTGTGGTATAAAGTAACTATATCATGAACAAGTTTGTACTTTATGTAATATGTTTTTAAGCTGTCTCAGACATGGACAGGAACCACACAGCATTTTTGAGGGGGTAGCCCTTGCACCAATGGGAGCGGACAGGAAGGCATCGCAGAGTCTAAGGCAAGGATCTATCATAGACCAGAAAGCTGTTTTTTTACAGAATGAATGCTTAAGGCAGCTTTATACAAGGTCATTTAACATGGCTTGTTTTATATCAAATGTGTACAGACTTTCTATCTCCGTGTTATGATCTGCATCTCATCAAAATACTTGCCTTCTTATTTACGCATCCTTTTGCCTTATTTTATTTTCATGACAATGTAAAATGTTAACTTTCATCAAATTATCTTTACCTATAGTTTCTGGTATTGGTGTCTTACATGGCCAAGTGTATATAACCCTGTTGATAGATGAGTCTTGACTTGTTTGGTTTTTGGTTTTTTTTTCCATTGACATTTGAAAAACCTCCAATGTGCTTTCTTATTGGTTACACCTTGCATCACAGTTTTTGTGAAAAAAAGTTTCCTTGGCCTGTGTGTCCCCTAAATTATGAATTATTCAGCCACTATACTTAAAAACATTAGCTGTGTTTTTAGTTCACAGTACATTAAATGCTGCAGTGACATCAGTCAATTGACTCTATCGCGCTGTCCCCAGAACTGTAAATGAACCAGATTTCAGCTGTAGACAGACCTGCAACCTTGAGTATACTGTTTCTGTACAGCAGCACAAAAGACGACCACTATAAAGTAACTTTCCGCAGAAAATAATCAACAATCAGATAGAGTAACAATTTTGTAAAGAATTGTGAGGGGGGTTTGTAGTTCATGGTAAAAATCCCTCAAGCCTATGCACTGATCATCATTAGCCTTGCCAAGTACATTGGACTACATTAGATAACCTCATTAGCCAAGCACAGTTTACGTCAAGCCACAGATGCTTTTTGGAAGGTTAAAACTGATAATCACTTTTTGATTGCAAGACTGATGTTGAGAATAAACGTATATAAATTCCCTCAGGTCAAAAGCTGAGGGTTTCTTGTAATGTTTATAATGTTTTTGCTTTGTTCCTCTCAAAGTAAAAAGCTAAAAGTTGGCAAGGAACATGGGAATTTAAAATTAATAATGCCTCTTCTTCTCAAAATATTTCTGTTGATTTTGTAGCTATGTATTTGATAGCTCATAAAAACAATAATAATTTCAGTGCCAAAGTACAAAGAAGAAAAAACAGCTCGAGGTAATGATTTTCCAAAGCTACAGATACTATAGATGCTGAAACATGTGGAGAAAAAAAAAAGTATTGTTGTTGGCAGAACATGGAGGGCAGTGATTAATCTCAGGAAGAAAGGGGCAGATGTCAGACATTCACCAGCATGCAGCACAAGTGAACAGCATTTAGAAAAACAAGATGCTTATGTTGCCCCAGGATACCTCATCTTTCAAACAAATACAGTAAGTATGATGAAATCAACATTTATCTTCCAAATGTCTTCTGTGATGGATGGTACAATTTTTCTTTACTTTGTTCCTTTTTGTACTTTTTAGAACATGCTGATTTTCTGAAATGAAAGAAAAATTATTTGAATATAATCTCTCATGTACAGATTGCACAATGGGAAGGGAAAAGAATTTTATTCATGCAGATATCTTTGCGATTTCTTTTTGTAGTGCTTGGTACCTATTCATTCTACAGACTTAATTGGCTTTATTTCTACTGAATTATGAAAGCGTCTTCAGAGATCCACTGTAGAGTGTCTCCATGTAATGTTGCTTCCTGTATTTGTGCATTAAATCTCAGTTATCTTGGGGTGGAAGCTGGAGTCGCATCTGTGAAATGATAAATGTCCACAGGTTTATGGGTCCTTTGTGTACTAGTCTGGAAGGGAACTTCTTTTTCATACCAAGATGAAGAGTTGTTTACACAAGGAGGTTGGTTCCCAGTGCTCTAAATGCAATTAACTAGCATTTACGCACAAAAGACTCATGAGTGACAGCTGTTTTTTTATTCCTGTGAGATGAATGTTTCTTCAATGTATACTACAAAAGGTGAAATGTTTACAGTCTTGTTTGGTGTTTGTAAGATAAGCAGTTTTTAAGTTACAGGAATTAACCCAAATCTGAATTTTAACACTCCATATGTTTAGCTGTGGAACACTCAGTTCTGGACTAGTACAAGACAAATTGAGTCTAATTTCTCCTTGCCTACCGCTAAATGCTGGCAGGGATCACTAATGGTAATCTGTGCTGGTGAATGGTTAGAGTGGTCCCTGGCATGGGGATCAGCACCAGCACTGTGGGCCATGATGGCAGGTGGGGTATGAAGACATCCTGAATATAGTTACTGTCACCACAGCAGGGACAGAGGCAACAGACATACCCTTTGCACACCCCAGCAACATACACACCTGGAGCCGATCCAGGCACCATTCTGGGCTGTACCTCTGACATGTCCTTCTTTCACTTTTTTTCTCTTTGGATATAAAATTAACCACTGGCTTTTGCAGGGATTTATGGGTCCAAGGTGCTAGCTGCACTGAAGAAAGTTCCATATGAGCATGTCTGATCTTCAGTGGTTTACAGCAGTAATACCTTTTTCAGAGAAAAAGCACTGGAAGAGAAAAGTCTCCTCAACCTACACTTCACATTAGTTTGCGCTCTCTCCCCCCC